>CXWK01040417.1_pt1 | contig 11795 bp, 10 predicted proteins | sample 590851 | NCBI WGS metagenome assembly CXWK01 (sample SAMEA3498364, study PRJEB10139) | wastewater metagenome | biome: wastewater treatment plant; material: activated sludge | place: Denmark | collected 2014-08-01
TGTAAAAAAAGTGATGTTACTAAAATCCCACAGATAGCTGCAAACAGCGTAGTCGGCAAAATATCCTCACCCTTTTGTTTGCTTTTTACATACAACTTCTTCAGATTTAACACAATAAATATTACATATAGAAATAGACCAATTATACCTACTTCTATTGCTATCTGTAAGTACCAATTCTCGACTATCAGTGGCTTTTGAGTATAGAAACTAGCCGGTCCAGCGCTACCGATGCCTTTTCCAAAAGGATTATTCACAACTGTATCTACACCTTGTTGTATAGAATTTACCCTTATCATGTCTGACCCTCCTAGATTACCGGTCTTACAGTCTCCGTGTATAAGTATTGCGACAGGTTCGGAGAAATATCTACATACTCCACCACTATAGAACGAGTATCCAAATATCAATAGTAACAATACTAGACACGTCGCTACTATCAGCTGAGTCTTTAGTTTGAACTGCAATATCAATACAGATAATGCTGCTACAATAGTTCCTATCCAAGCGCTTCTAGAGTATGTCATATAAATCGGTACCAAAAAAAATACTGGCAATAAATACCAACTAATTTTTTTTGCTTTAAATGCAAAAACCAAACTAAGAGTAAAAGGTATAATAAGATACGCACCCAGCTGATTGGGACCCCCAAGAGTTGAAAAAACTCTTACCGATTCCTTAGATGCTTCTATATATTGACCTGCCGTAATAGAGCTAGAGTTATATCCAATAATTTGCAATAAGTCAGGTTTAAATATCAAAGGTTGCAGTATTGCCAAGACAGCCACAATAGTTGCCGGTATCATAATAATCTTAAAAATTTTTTCAAAACTATATTTTGAAGCCAATATTTGTGCTTCCAGAAACAAAACAAATACCACTAGATTAGTTTTAATACCGGCAAGAAATGCGTTGAGTTCGCTAAAATTGAGTATTGAGATTGTCAAGCTAAATAGTATTATCGCCAAGGCAAATTTGTTTGTAAGATCTAGCTTTAACAGCTTACGATCTTTATAGATAGCGTACATACAAATTATTGCCAATAATAATATCAGTATCTCTTTCCATCCTTGTAACACAAGTTTATAAGGCAAGTAGTTACCAGCAATTGTAACAATCGCAGCGTGAAATGGGATTATTACTAGCAAGGCAGTTAAAAGGATAGATCCGAGATTTAAATATGAATATTTTTTGATCATAATCTAACGATTAGATATAACCGATCGCATATAATCATCCAAGTTCTCTAAAGCAATACCGGTTCCTTTTATTACACACAATAACGGCTCTTCTGCAACATAACTTGGTACACCTGTCACCTTTGTCATTAGCTTATCAATATTGCGCAACATACTACCTCCACCAGTCATTATCATACCTCTGTCAATAATGTCGCTCGACAGCTCAGGTGGTGTTTGTTCAAGCACTGCTTTTACGGCTAGTATTATGTCGTCCAGTCTCTCACTTATTGCTTCTGTTACATCTGTAGAGTTCAATTCTATTGTTTTAGGTAATCCAGCCACAACATCTCGGCCTCTTATCTGCATCTTGAGCGGTTTTTCTAGCTGTAACGCTGAACCTATCTCTTTTTTTATGTCCTCGGCAGTACGAGAACCTATAACTAAACCGTATTTCTTTCGTATATAGTCTGATATAGCATTGTCTATCTTACCCCCTGCTACACGTACACTATGTTGCGCTACTATTCCTCCTAAACTAATAATAGCTACCTCAGTCGTACCTTCGCCGATATCTACTACCAAATTACCTGCTGGGGCTGCAATCGGTACATTGGCGCCTATAGCTGCAGCTACAGGAGCTCGAACTATATACACCCTTTTGGCGCCTGCACTCATGGCAGCATCTATTACAGCACGTCTTTCGGTAGATGTTATACCCGTTGGAACACTTATCATAAGTTCCGGTCTTCTAAACCTAAGTCTACCTGCAATCTTATTGATGAGGTACTTAAGTAATGCTTGTGTAATTCGATAATCAGCTATTACCCCATCCTTATATGGCCTTGACGCCGTAATAATGTCAGGAGTTCTTCCTAGCATCTCCTTAGCATCATTACCTATAGCAACAATCCTATTATCATCAATACTTACTGCCACCACAGAGGGTTCATTGGCTACAATACCCTTTTTGGGTAAATACACTCTAGTATTGGCTGTACCTAGATCTATTGCGATTCTTTTTGAAAACATAAAGGTATTTTAACAAATTTATCGGTTATAGCCAAAGTTACTTCACATATAATTAAAAAAGTAGTATAATATCTTAAAATCATGATTAAAAAAATTACTAGTCTTAAGCAGTGGTTTGTTTCGTTCTCTGCAATTATCATTATTATTATCGGTACCATAGTATTAGTAGCTTTTGCCCAAGGTTACAACTACGATGCTTTTCATAACCAGATATACAAAACTGGGTTGGTGCTTATAGACTCAAATCCAGGTGGAGCAGAAGTATTCTTAAACGAAAAAAAAATTAATAAAAAAACACCATATAGATATAGCGGTGCCCCGCCAGGATACCTAAATGTGTCCCTTAAGAAGGTTGACTTCAGAAACTGGAATAATCTGTCTACAGTTATACCAGGTGAGGTAACATTCGTAAATTACGCACTTTTGTTGCCTAATATATTGGATCAACAATCAATTGATGAAAATATTGTTTTTTCAAGTATACTGCAATCCGAAAATCACGATAAAACAATTGGTTATTCGAAGAATACCCTATCACTATACTCAATCTCAAATAACAATACTGTAAAAGAAATATATCGTATAAGCCAACCAGTTGATGCAAATAAACAAGTGATAGATATTGAAAATATCCAAATATCTAATGATGGCCAGAGATTATTATTCAATCAAAAACATGTTGATGGCACTGCTCAAACAATAGTTCTCGACACCTCCAACTCAAAGATTAATAATCTTAGCGAAGAGTACGGGTTTGAGTTTAAAGATCTTAGATTTAACCCAAAAAACAGCTCTGAACTATTTTGGCTTGAACTGGGTGTGTTGAAAAAAATACAAATTAACGAGAAAAATATATCATCAAATCTTATTGATTCTATTTATCAACTCGATATTGCAAACGATCGACTCCTAGTAGTGAAAAAAACTGGCGATACTATACAGATGGCCACCCTATACAGCTATGATTTATCAGGTAATAATCAAGCTGAGCTTACCCACTTAAAGTACGACGAAAAAGGATACAACATATTATTTATTAGATCTAGATATGCAGAGTACATAAGTATAATCTATAATTCAACTTCACAAGCAGAACTTATCAAAAATCCTTATCAAAAACCCAGCGAAAACGAACCCTCACCAGTAAAGGAAATAGGTTTGGGAGTCAGTAATCAAACAATTAATTTTAACCATAGATTCTTGATATACAATCAAAATAATACGCTTAGATCGATAGATCTAGAATTTGATCAAGATGACAACTTCGGCGCCAGTCTCAACGGCTTACAGAAATGGAGTTGGTATGATGATTATCACATCGTGATACAACAAGACAATGTTGTTAGATTGTTGGACTACGACGGGCAAAATAACTATCTCTTAACACCAATTAGTGATATTAAAACATTTGCAATACAACCCAATCAAAAAGCAGTTTTGCCACTAAATAACAACGGTAACTTATTTAGCTTGTTTCTAATTAAAAAGTAATAGGCATTGTACTAGATCTAGATACTTCGGGTAGATGGTTGGTAGGCTGGGCAGGTTGGGTTGATGGCTGAGTGCTATTCTGATTATTATTTCCCAGTATACTATTTATGAGATTGCTGAAAAATATCTGAATTTGCTCGATCAGTGTAGGAGGTGCGCTAGGTAGTGTGGTTGGTTGCTCTGTCGATTGAATTTGAGTAGCAGCTACTGGAGTCTTGGAAGGTGCTGGTACTGGCTCGGTTTGCTTGGCTTTAACTATAAAGCGTCGCCAATTAGTACCAGGTGGCGTACAGGTAATGAGTGTTGAATAGGGCGTCGCAGTTTGGTCTAATACAGACAATTCTGTAGGCTCAACAACCCTTGTCTGTTCAACTGTGTATATGTATTTTCTAGATTGATAGTGTATTTCATACTGATCTCCTACTGCTAGTTTTTCTAAAAGTACAAAAACAAATTTGTAATTACCCTTCTCCCATATGTCATTACTAGAATGCCCAAAAAAAACAGCATTACCATTTTCGCCAGGGTTTGCTGTACCCGAATAGTGCACTACTCCGTCTTGAAGTGCCCTAAGAACTGCCTTCTCCTCTATCGTTTCTGGAAATATTAGAGGTGCTGTTACTCCAATTTTCGGTATTATTATCAAGTTCTCTGGCCCTACGACTTGAGTTGTCTGAGTTGGAGCTTCCACTGGCACGGTTGGTACAACTGCGGTTTGGGGCTTTGGAGCAACTGGAGATCTAGAGTATAGATATAGTGCTTGACTATAAATAAGTTGAGAATTAAATACAAGTAGAAAAACAATAAAACTAACAATTGCAAAACGAATGGTAGCAAAGTGTTTATGTGAATGCATTTTTTTTAGTTTGGAACGAGCTTTTTGTTTTTTTTCAATATCTTTATCTACATTTTTGTGTGCATCTGGCATTATATTAGATTTATTACCATCTAAGCTTTCATCGCTATGTATTGTTTCTTGCTTTAACTCTGATACCTTGTCTTTTAAGGTAGTGCTAGAATTCGTAACTACTGGATTTTTAAATCTAGGAATATTATCAATATTAAATCCAGAATTTTTCTTCACAGCATCTTTATTTGGACCAGCTTCTGGTATCTCAAATACTTCTTTGGGGGTTTTAGAATTCATAAATTAATTGGAATATTACAATATTACTATTATAATACAAATGCTGTAATCGAGCTTAAAAAATTAATACATTGTTTTGCCGCTGTGGTGGAACTGGTAGACACGCACGACTCAAAATCGTGTGTCCAAAAGACATGTCGGTTCGAGTCCGACCAGCGGCACCAGGTATTATAACAACCTAGCTAAGTTGCAGCTTAAACTCAGAATAGCTATTGATATATATTTTTAGTAAATATCCAGCTGTCAGAAATCGAACCATAATATCTTCTTTTTCATTTCGAGAATCACACAACAAACATACAAAAATCGCAACAAACTCATTCATAAATCGATTGATAAATTTAATATCGAAATTAATTATTCCAACTAAACAAGGATCAACAAAGCTGCTAAACAATATTTGGCAATCATTGTAATAAACAATGTTGCATTTTAGTCTCGTTGATATATTCGCAAGTATACTAGCTATATTCAATACAGAATAGTTAGTACTAAAATTATCATTTATTTTTAGATACTTAATCATTTTTTTTAAGCTATTTAAGTTACAAAATATGACATCGTCTTCTCTACCATTTAAAATATCTTGCGAGGTTTTAAATAGTTCTACACACTTAGGATACAAAACTAGAACTGTGTTTGAAGATTCAATCGTCTTTTCAATAAATAATTGCATCTTAGAACTTCCGTCGAAACCCACACCTACAATTGAATAGTTGCAGTTACTTAATATATCTAAAGCAATATCAGTATTTTGAAAATAAATACTTTTTTTGTTTTGAGGTGACAAAAATAGTTCCGCTGGAATCCCTAATGACTTTGTAGTATTATCTGTAATGATATGTTGATCGTATTTAAATTCAGCAATTATTTTATGTAGCTTATTTAATTTCAATAAATTTACATCTTTGTCCACAACGATGCCTATGTGCTTGGTGTATAGCTTACTAATAGGTCTTTCGAAAAGTATTTTTTTGTAATCGACCGTGTCGTCTTGATGAACTAACTTAATGTCGTTCATAATTTAACCTAGCTTCGATAGCTCAGCAGGTAAAACAGATTTAATATTGGGTGTTTTTTGTGGCCCTATTACTATACATACAGCCTTAAAGTATGCCTTAAGAAGATTGTCTACCTCTGTATTGTCTGTCATATTCTGTTGTTTTTTTAATCTGCCGATCAATATAGTATGATCATATTTTTTATTTTTTGACTCTGGAGATATCAGGAACAATTTGTTTTTCACTTCAAGATAATCTGGTGCAAAATGAAAAAATAGCTTTTTAGAGTTATAATCTAGGCATTTTTGTAAAGTATCAGAAACATTCGCTATAGCCCTGTAGGCCTGCTCATTACTTGACAGGTTTGCATATTGTTTTACAAGAGCCACAAAATATTCTGGAATATCATTTTTCATAATTTAGCAAATAATACCATAATAATATGGTAATGTAAACAATCTATTTAAAATCAGCTTTTATTGATTGGACAATATTCTCTGTGTCTTCTAGATAAGACTTAATATCTTTGGCAAGTTCTGCACCACGTTTAAACTTATCTACGGCCTTATCTAGTTCAACATCTGGACTTTCTAGGTAGTCTGTAATCAGCTCTAGTTCTTTTAGGGCTTTACTAAAATCAAAGTCTTTTGAGGTATTGGAGTTGGGTGTTTTTTTAGTCATATTATTGTTTGTTGTTTATTGTATCAATTATCTTAGTGTTTGCGTTACCATCGTTAAATTCTATATTCACAATATCATTAGGCTTTAGTAAACTCACAGATTTTATTATAACATCGTTTTTTCTAGCAACAGCATAGCCTCTTTTTAAGGCCAAGTTTGGGTCTAGGAGTCTTAATGATTGTTCAAGTCGAGTAGCAGTATTATTGTTTATAGATAGAATATTTTCTATGCCATGAAATAACTTGTCACTTAAACTACTCAATGTAGTTGCAGCATTTGTAGATATATTGCTAAAAGCTATTTTAAATCTTTCTATCGACTTGTAGTGCTCTTGAACGTGAGAATTTATGATATAACTCATATTGTAAATTATATTTTCAAGTCTAGCTTGTTCTTCAGATTTATCCGGTACAACTAACTGAGCTGCGTTGGTAGGAGTTGTGGCTCTTAGGTCTGCAGATAACTCAGCTAAGCTCGTATCGTCTTCATGACCTATAGCAACTAGAGTTGGTATCTTTGAGCCATATATAGCCCTTGAGAGTGGTTCGGTATTAAATATCTGCAAGTCATCCATACTACCTCCACCTCTGATTATTACAACTACATCGTAGTGTAAAGGCTCTTTACCGAACTGAGTAATTGCAGAAATGATCTGGTCTATTGCTTGCTCTCCCTGAACTTGTACTTGTATGTGATCTATTGCTAGTCCCGACCACCTACTATTAACTATAGTAATAAAATCATTGTAAGCTGCAGCTTGTTTTGATGTTATTAGACCAATTCTTTTAGGATATTTTGGTAAAACACGTTTTTTTGATTCTAAAAATAACCCCTCGCTTTCCAGCTTTCTATATAGTAATTCAAATGCCTTTTTTATCGATCCCTCGCCAGCTAGTTCGATTGACTTTACAGTAAGCGAGAACTTACCCCATTTAGTTAGTTTGGGAGTACAACGTATTTTGACAAGCATTCCATCTTCTATGGGTGTATTGAGTTGATATAACGACATAAAACAACCAATACTGCACTGATCATCTTTAATATCAAAAAACACCCATTTGTTTTGGTTTATCTTAAAACTAGATACTTCACCAGTGATAGTTACGTCTGGGTAAGAATACTCTAGATTTTGATTCAATATCTCAAAAAAATCACTAACGCTATAAACCTGTTCATTTGTATCCATTATCAATCTTTCTTATCAAGTAAAGTTTTTTTGTAAAAAATAAGTCCAATAGGTATAAATAACCAAAGTGATACTATACGATATACAATTGTTACTGCGAATGCTATGTCGAACGGGATATTTAAACCCACAAAAGTTGCTACCATACCGGCTTCGTACACACCAACTCCAGCTGTTATTACTGATGCCAACGAAGTTATTAGCGCTATTACATATCCGGCAATTACTATGCCGGGATTAATTATCTGTCCAAAAGACAAAAACACAATATATATCGTTATTAGATCAAACAATATCATCAGACAAGTAAAAAAAAGTGGTTTTCCCAATTTGTCTCTGTTGTCCCGCAAGAACAGTAGTGAGCCATGTAGTTGTTCTATGAAGTTTTTTATTCTATTTTTAGCAAGTATTCGTTTCCTAATTATCGTAAGAAACTTATTTAGTGGTTTTACAGCGAAGTAGGCTGCGTTTTCGATAAATTTCTTATTGAATATAAATAGTACAAGTGCAATACCTACCGTGATAATGATAAATAATACCAATATAATCAGTCTTGAGCTGACCTTTATTACTTGATTTGACATGAGTAACATCACAAAGCCGAGTAGCAAAAAGCCCAGATATGATAAGAAACTCAGTATATACCAACTAAGCTGAGCCAGGGTGATGTTTGCACTATCGACGTCATCTTTTAGAACTTTTCTTATGTAAGATAACCCAGAAATTCCGCCTGATGGAAACACAATGTTTACAAAGTTCATGGTGATACTAGACTGAAGTACCAAACCAAACTTAGCCTTTTGCTTGAATATAGCAAAAAAAGACTCAAAATATTTGGCATTAAACCGATAGTATAGATAGCGTACCGGAATCACTAGAATTAATATCCACCAGTTTATTGTTTTAAACAAGTCTTTAAAAGACTGCACTTGGTTAAACTGATTGTATGCAAGCACCACAATAACAATTAGTGCTACAAAAAATAGAAAATGACGTAATTTCATAGATATACTTATATAACTCATATTGTACCTTATTTTTGGTTATCATTAACAAAATTGAATTATAATAATACTATGTATTGTGCAATAATTGGCAGAGAAACAAACCTAGCTTATGCCGAGCTAGAGTCAGTAGTCGGAAATTTTGAAAAAATAAACCCACAAAGTGTGGTATTTGACTACGATAATATCGAACAGATTAATATCAATCGATTTGGTACGGTCATAAAACTTGCTGAAGTAGTAAAAACAATACCAAAATCGTCAGATTTAAACCATGAAGTGTCAAATACTCTTAAAGAAATTGTTCAATCTAGAAAAATCAGCAACCTAGACTTCGGTATCAGTGTTTATGGGCAGAAAATACCTTACAAAATATATAAAAAGCTATTAATAAGCTCAAAAAAATTACTAAAAAAAGATGGTACAAAAGCTCGTTTTGTAGAATCGAACGAATGTATACTAAATGCTGCTCAAATAAAACACAACAAACTAGATTCTTCTGGTATTGAAATGCTCTTATTATATTCTGACGATCAGATAATATTAGCTACCACGTATGCTGTTCAAGACATTGATTCATACTCAAAACGTGATTACGGTAGGCCATGTCGCGATATGAAGGTCGGTATGTTCCCTCCCAAATTAGCTCAAAGTATGATTAACATAGGTACTATTCAAGCTGATTCAATTATTTATGATCCGTTTTGTGGCTCGGGTATAGTACTACAAGAATCACTTCTTCAAGATATAGAAGTATGGGGCTCAGATATCTCTACCAAGATGATAAAATGCTCAAATTCTAATCTAGAGTGGCTAAACCACAACTATACTATAAGTCAACGATACAAAGTATTTGAAGCTGATGCGACAAAATTAGTAAGCTTACCGACCCAAAAGTATCACATAGTTACAGAAGGTTTCTTGGGTAAACCTTTTGGTGCTATTCCGCTCAAAGATGATCTTAATAAAGTAAAACATGAATTATCGGCAATATACCTGGAATTTTTAAAAAACACCAAGAATAATCCAAATCAGCCAGAAAATATCGTATTAACCTTGCCCTGTTGGAAGCAAAAAGATGGTTTGGAACATCTCAATATTATTGACCAAATACAAAAACTGGGTTATACTATTAAACAGTTTCAATCTGTTGATTATGACAAGATTATCTACAAAAGACCCAATCAAATCGTAGGAAGACAGATATTAGTATTAATACCAAATAAGTAAGGAAGATATGTCAAAAACTAAAGCCGGCGGTTCATCAAGAAATGGTCGCGATTCACAATCGAAACGACTAGGAGTAAAACTATTTGGAGGCCAAGTAGTAAAACCTGGTGATATTATAGTACGACAAAGAGGAACCAAATTTTACCCTGGTTCTGGGGTATCTACTGGTAAAGATTTTACGATATTTTCTACTACTTCTGGTATAGTAAAATTTTCTACGCTCAAGCGTACTACTTTTACTGGTTCAAAACACCGCAAAACACTCGTGAGTGTTATTAATAGCTAACTTTATTTTCTAGTTTATTACTTGATTTAGCCAATACATGTTGGCTATTTTTGTGTGTAGCCTCTACAAAATCTATAAATAATGGGTGTGCGTGGTCTGGCCGAGACTTAAATTCTGGGTGAAACTGACTAGCCACAAAAAACGGATGATCAACATACTCTATTATCTCTACTAGATTTGAGTCAGGATTGGTACCACTAAAAACCATACCGTTGCCACTCAGCACATCTCGATACTTATTATTAAATTCATAACGATGCCTGTGCCGTTCTAGTATATGGGTATTTTGATATGCCAGATGGGCTCTAGAATTTTTTAAGATTACGCACTTATAGTCTCCTAGTCTCATAGATCCGCCCATCTGCACACCCAGCTGACTGGGCATAATGTGTATTACCGGATTTGCCGTGTCTTTACTAAACTCAGTTGAGTTTACATCTTCTGTTTTCAGTGTATGCCTTGCAAACTCAATTACCGCGACCTGCATACCCAGACACAAACCCAAATATGGCAACTTATTTTCTCTAGCGTACTTAGCAGCCAATATCTTGCCTTCTACTCCTCTATCACCGAAGCCACCAGGTACAACTATCCCATCTACCTCAGATATATCCTTTTGTATAAAGTTGATATTCTCTGCATCTATCCATTTGATATTTATACCTATACTATTTTTCCATCCGGCCGCACGTATTGCCTCGAAGACACTCATATAAGTATCTTCGTGCGACATATATTTGGCTATTACGCCAACCGTTATTTCTTTTTTCACATTATCTATCGTGTTAAGTAAACTATTCCAATCATATAAATCTGCTTTGGTGGGTTTTAGATTGAAGTGGTTTAGTATGTATTTAGCAATGCCAGAATCTTCCATAGTTATAGGTACTCCATATACCGATTTAGCTGTTTGCAAGGCTACTATAGCGTCTTTTTCGACATCACAATACAAACTCATCTTATTTAGAGCATCTGCGCTTATAGGGTGGTCTGTGCGTACAAATAACACATCTGGTACGACACCGGCTTCTCTTAAGTCTCTTACACTATTTTGGGCAGGCTTGGTCTTGAGCTCTTTGCTGGCTTCTAAATAGGGCAAAAATACCAGGTGAGCATACAATACGTTGTCGTGCCCCACCTTGTGTTTCATCTGTCGAATCGCTTCTATAAAGGCCATGGCTTCGTAATCACCAACTGTTCCACCGATCTCAACTATATGTATATCAAAACCTTTGCCAGCATCGATAATTCTGCGTTGAATCTCGTCTGTGACATGCGGAATAATTTGCACGGTTTTACCCAAATATTTTCCTTTGCGCTCGTTATCTATCACGCTAGAAAATATTTGCCCAGAGATAACTGAGCTTGATTTGTCTAACTCTCTATCGATAAATCTTTCGTAGTGCCCCAGGTCTAGATCTGTCTCTGCACCGTCGTGAGTTACAAACACCTCACCGTGTTCGGATGGGTTGAGTGTACCTGCATCGGTATTGAGATATGGATCGCATTTTTGCATATTTACCAAAAAACCCCGAGAGCTTAAAATCTTCCCGAGGCTT
>CXWK01026289.1_pt1 | contig 11789 bp, 8 predicted proteins | sample 590851 | NCBI WGS metagenome assembly CXWK01 (sample SAMEA3498364, study PRJEB10139) | wastewater metagenome | biome: wastewater treatment plant; material: activated sludge | place: Denmark | collected 2014-08-01
CGGCGTAATCAGATATTTCAAACTAAAAGATAAGCCTCCTTTAAATGCCCAACGGAAACCCAAATCTTTGATGTCGTCCAAGAAAGCGGCAGTGGTAGGTACATCGGTGAGGCGAATGATAGAGCCAATTACTTTACGCAAGTTGGATTTTGACAGTAGTTCGTTGATAAAACCTACTTGCTTGGGTACTACTTCGTTGAAAATAACCCTTCCGCAGGTGGTTTCTATCAATTCTCTTTTGAGGCTGCCGTCTTTTTGACGTACATTGGTTTTTATTTTGATGTACGAGTGTATCTCTAATTTCCCTTCGTTGAGTGCAATAATCACCTCTTCGGGAGAATAAAACATTCTGCCTTCCCCTTTCATCGTGCGTGTTTCGTCACTGCGGCGACCTTTGGTGATATAATACAAACCCAATACCATGTCTTGTGAAGGCAGGGCTATCGGTGCGCCGTTTTGGGGGCTTAGGATATTATGCGATGACAACATCAATAATTGTGCTTCCAAAATAGCGGGGTTGCTCAAAGGAACGTGTACCGCCATTTGGTCGCCGTCGAAGTCGGCATTGAACGCCGTACATACCAAGGGGTGCAGTTGTATCGCTTTCCCTTCAATGAGCTTGGGCTTAAACGACTGAATAGACAAACGGTGCAATGTCGGGGCACGATTGAGCAAAATCGGGTGTCCTTTCAATACATTTTCCAAAATATCCCAAATTACAGGCTCTTTTCTATCTACTAATTTTTTGGCAGATTTTACGGTTTTTACAATGCCGCGCTCCATCAGTTTTCTGATAATAAACGGCTTAAATAATTCCGAAGCCATTTCTTTCGGCAAACCGCACTCGTGCATTTTGAGCTCAGGTCCTACCACAATCACCGAACGACCCGAATAATCCACACGTTTTCCCAACAGATTCTGACGGAAACGACCTTGTTTTCCTTTCAATACATCAGAAAGTGATTTCAAGGCTCTGCCGCCATCGGCTTTCACGGCGTTGGATTTGCGCGAGTTGTCGAACAAAGAATCTACCGCTTCTTGCAACATGCGTTTTTCGTTGCGCAAAATTACCTCCGGTGCTTTGATGCTGATGAGGCGTTTGAGGCGGTTGTTGCGGATAATAACGCGGCGATATAAATCATTCAGGTCAGACGAAGCAAAGCGACCACCGTCCAAAGGAACTAAAGGACGTAATTCGGGTGGTATTACCGGCAAATAATCGATAATCATCCATTCGGGGCGGTTTTCGTGGAGCTGGTTGCCATCACGAAAAGCCTCTACTACCTGCAAACGTTTGAGGGCTTCGGTTTTCTTTTGCTGGGCGGTTTCTACAGCAGCTTGGTGGCGCAATTCGTAAGATAAATTGTCCAGATTAATTTGCAACAATAAATCTTTTACGGCTTCTGCCCCCATTTTTGCAATAAATTTGTTGGGGTCGGTATCGTCTAAGTATTGATTGTTTTTATCTAAAGTTTCTAAAAAATCCTGATATTCTTCCTCTGTCAATAAATCTAGTTTTTTTACGCTATCTCCTAATGCTCCGGGCTGAATTACGATATAACGCTCATAATAAACAACCGATTCTAATTTTTTAGAAGATACGCCGAGTAAATAACCGATTTTGTTGGGTAATGATTTGAAATACCAAATGTGTACAATCGGAACTACCAATTTGATGTGTCCCATACGCTCGCGACGTACTTTCTTTTCGGTAACTTCTACGCCGCAACGGTCGCATACGATACCTTTATAACGAATGCGCTTGTATTTGCCGCAATAACATTCGTAGTCTTTTACCGGACCAAAAATACGCTCACAAAACAAACCGTCTCTTTCGGGTTTGTAGGTGCGGTAGTTGATGGTTTCGGGTTTGATAACTTCTCCGAAAGATTTTTCCAATATGGAGTCGGGCGATGCCAAACGAATGGATATTTGGGAAAATTCGGATTTGAGTTTATTATCTTTTTTCAAAGACATACATATGGAAAATTTTATTTTATTTTAAAAAAAATAACCGTCTCTTTTCTAAAAACTTCTTTTGTGTTGTATTAACAGGAGAAAAAAGTCGCTCTTATTATATATAAGAGCTGCTTTTTTCTCTCTTGTATTGGAAGCCCGCTTACTTGCTGTTTTTTTTGCTTGTAAGATGCTTAAATTCTATAATTATTCAAATACAACGTCTAATGCCAAACCGCGCAATTCGTGTATCAATACATTGAATGATTCAGGAACATTCGGTGTAGGCATTGCATCGCCTTTTACAATGGCTTCGTAGGCTTTTGCACGACCGATAATATCATCGGATTTGAGCGTGAGTAGCTCTTGCAATATGTTGGCTGCGCCGTAGGCTTGTAGTGCCCATACTTCCATCTCACCAAAACGCTGCCCCCCAAACTGGGCTTTACCTCCGAGTGGCTGCTGCGTAATTAATGAATACGGACCAATAGAACGGGCGTGCATTTTATCGTCCACCATGTGCGAGAGTTTGAGCATATAAATAATACCTACTGTCGTTGCTTGGTGGAATCGCTCGCCGGTTTCGCCGTCATATAAATAGGTACTGCCTAATTTTGGCAAACCTGCTTGTATTATTTTTTCGTCAATATCCTCTAAGGTAGCTCCGTCAAAAATCGGTGTGGCATATTTTTCACCTAATTTCATTCCTGCCCAGCCCAATACGGTTTCAAATATCTGCCCGATATTCATACGAGAAGGTACGCCCAAAGGATTGAGTACTATATCCACCGGTGTTCCGTCTTCCAAGAAAGGCATATCTTCGGGGCGAACAATACGCGCTACTATACCTTTATTCCCGTGACGACCCGCCAATTTATCGCCTACTTTGAGCTTGCGCTTTTTGGCTATATATACTTTGGCAAGATTTAATACGCCGGCGGGCAATTCATCTCCTACACTGATATTGAATTTTTCGCGTTTGTAGCGTCCGCGCTCTTCATTGATTTTAATGTTGTAATTATGAATCAATCGGCGGATAGTTTCGTTGCTGCGGGCATCGTCTGTCCATTCCGAAAGCGGTGCGATATTTTCATAATCAATGCCTTGCAGGTTTTTAACAGTATATTTAGAGCCTTTTGGTACGATTTCTTCATTATAAGAGTTGAGCAGGTTTACTGCTTTTCTATCTACCAATACTGTGCTGATTTTTTCTAATAATATTGCTTTTATTTCCTGCAATTTCTTTTCGTGTATTTCTTCCAAACGGGTCAGCGCATCTTTTTCGCTTTTTTTGGAGTCTTTGTCTTTTTTGGCGCGCGCAAATAATTGTTTGCTGATTACTACGCCTCTTACCGAAGGTTTTACTTTCAAAGAAGCGTCTTTTACGTCTCCGGCTTTGTCGCCGAAGATGGCGCGTAAGAGTTTTTCTTCGGGTGTAGGGTCTGTTTCGCCTTTTGGCGTAATTTTTCCTATCAGAATATCTCCTTCTTTTACATGTGCTCCTATGCGTATGATGCCATTGTCGTCCAAATCTTTCGTGGCTTCTTCGGATACGTTCGGAATATCGTTGGTGAGTTCTTCTTCGCCTAATTTGGTGTTGCGCACATCTAATACAAATTCTTCAATGTGTAATGATGTGAATAAATCTTCGCGGACTACTCGCTCGGATATTACTATTGCATCTTCAAAATTATAACCTTTCCAAGGCATAAATGCCACCATCAAATTTCTGCCTAAAGCTAATTCGCCGTTGTCGGTAGCGTATCCTTCGCACAGAATTTGTCCTACGTTTACCTTTTGTCCTTTTTTTACGATGGGTTTGAGGTTGATCGTAGTGTTTTGGTTGGTTTTGCGGAATTTTACCAAAGAATATATCGTCACATCGCCTTCAAAACTCGCTAAACGCTCGTCTTCAGTGCGCTCATAACGGATATGTATGGTATCGGCATCTACATATTCTACGATACCGTTGCCTTCGGCATTGAGCAAAATGCGGCAGTCTTGCGCTACTTTTGCTTCCAAACCTGTACCCACTATCGGGGCTTCGGGGCGCAAAAGCGGCACTGCCTGACGTTGCATGTTGGAACCCATCAGGGCGCGGTTGGCATCGTCATTTTCCAAAAACGGAATCAGCGAAGCGGATACTCCTACAATTTGGTTCGGTGCTACATCTATATATTGTAATTCCTGCGGCTCCAATACCGGAAACTCCCCCTGATGGCGCGATTTAACGCGGTCGTTGGTGAAGTGCCCGTCTGTGGTGATAATACCGTTGGCTTGCCCGATTCTTTTATCGTCTTCTTCTTCCGCCGATAAATAATATACGGCGTTGGAACTCTTATTCGCTTTGCCTTCTATTACTTCGCGGTAGGGGGTTTCAATAAAGCCCATTTTGTTGATAGTGGCATGCACGCACAAAGTAGAAATCAAACCGATGTTCGGTCCTTCGGGCGTTTCGATGGTACATAAGCGTCCGTAGTGCGAATAGTGTACATCGCGCACCTCAAAGCCTGCTCGCTCACGACTCAAACCTCCCGGACCCTAAGCGGAAATACGGCGTTTGTGCGTGATTTCGGACAAAGGATTGGTTTGGTCAAGGAATTGGGAGAGTTGGCTCGTACCAAAAAATGAGTTGATAACCGATGAAAGGGTACGTGCATTAATCAAATCTACCGGCGTAAATACTTCATTGTCGCGCACGTTCATACGCTCGCGAATCGTACGCGCCATACGCGCCAAACCCACACCGAATTGTCCGTATAATTGTTCGCCCACCGTTTTTACGCGGCGATTGCTCAAATGGTCAATGTCGTCTATCTCGGCTTTGTTGTTGCAAAGCATAATGAGATAGTTTATCATTGAGATAATATCTTCTTTCGTAAGCACTTTTACATTAAAATCAGTGCTTAATTCCAAACGCTTGTTGATTTTATAGCGTCCTACTTCTCCTAAATCGTAGCGTTTGTCGGAGAAAAATAGTTTTTCTATAATACCGCGCGCTGTTTCTTCGTCGGGTGCATCGGTACCGCGCAATTGGCGATAAATGTGCTGCACCGCTTCCATTTCGGAGTTGGAAGTGTCTTTTTGGAGCGTATTGTAGATAATGGCATAATCTACGGTTTTTTCTTCTTTTTGAAGAATGATAGATTTTGCGCCCGTATCTGTAATAAGCGAAATATTGTTTTCGTCCAAAACTGTATCGCGCTCTAATATCACCTCGTTTCTTTCAATAGAAACTACCTCTCCGGTATCTTCATCTACAAAATCTTCCAACCAAGTGCGCAATACACGAGCCGCTAATTTTTTACCGATATTGGCATCTAAATTTTTCGGTGTTACTTCTACTTCTTCCGCCAAATCAAACAAATCCAAAATGGCTTTGTCTGTATCATAACCAATGGCACGCAGTAAAGTGGTAACAGGGAATTTCTTTTTACGGTCTATATAGGCATACATTACATCGTTGATGTCGGTGGCAAATTCTATCCACGCACCTTTAAACGGAATTACGCGTGCCGAGTAGATTTTGGTGCCGTTGGGGTGCACGCTTTGACCGAAGAATACACCCGGCGAACGATGCAACTGTGATACCACTACCCTTTCTGCCCCGTTCACCACAAAAGTGCCTTTGGGGGTCATATAAGGAATGTTGCCTAAAAAAACATCTTGCACTATCGTTTGAAAATCAACGTGTTCTACATCATTACACGACAAACGAAGCTTTGCTTTTAAGGGCAATGCATAAGTAAGCCCGCGATCCATACACTCTTCTATGGTGTAGCGGGGCGGGTCAATAAAATAATCTAAAAATACAAGACTGAAAATGTTGCGTGCATCGCTGATGGGAAAATTTTCTTGAAATACTTTAAAAAGCCCTTCGTTGGAACGCTTGTCGGGCGTGGTTTCCAATTGAAAAAAGTCCTGAAACGATTGCAGTTGGATTTCCAACAAATCAGGAGAGCGATAGTCCGCTTTTATTTTTCCGAAGTTGATACGTGGCTTATGCCGTCTTTGAAACTCGGTCATATATATATGAATTAGATTGTTTTTTAGAGGTTTAGGAGCAATAAAAAGCAGGAAGTAAATAAAATAACAAAAAGGCATGGGGGTATTTTCTACCCCATGCCTATAATTTTTGCGGAATAACTCGAAGTTATTACTTTATTTCAACTTCTGCTCCGGCTTCTACTAATTTTGCCTTGATAGATTCTGCTTCCTCTTTAGAAATACCTTCTTTTACTTTTGAAGGAGCTTGATCTACCAAATCTTTTGCTTCTTTCAAGCCCAAACCAGTGATAGTTCTTACTTCTTTCACCACGTTGAGTTTGTTGGCACCGCCATTTTTGAGCACTACGTCAAAAGCTGTTTGTTCTTCAGCTGCGGCTGCACCGCCACCACCAGCAGGGGCTGCCATCATTACCGGAGCTGCTGCTGCAGCCGGCTCAATGCCGTAGTCATCTTTCAAAATACCGGCTAATTCGTTTACCTCTTTTACTGTGAGGTTCACTAAGGTTTCTGCTAATGCTTTCAAATCCGCCATTGTAAGGAATATTTTATGAGTTAAAATTTTTGTTAAATAAAAATAAAATCAATGAGTTTGCCGAAATATAAATGCCTTCCGGCAGGGCTTTTTACTTATATACAAAGTACCCGCGATTAACGTTCTTCCAATGTTTTGAGCAAACCGGCAATTTTTTGACCGCCTGATTGCAAAGCTCCGATAACACGTTGTGCCGGTGATTGCAATAAGCCGATAACCTCGCCCAATAATTGTTCTTTGGATTTAAGCGCAATCAAGGCATCTAATTGGTCGTCTCCTTTAAAAATAGCACTATCAATATAGGCTGCTTTCAAAAGTGGCTTCTCGTTGCCTTCTTTGCGAAAATCTTTGATAACGTTCGCCGGCACAGTGGCTTTTTCACTAAACATCAAGGCAGAGTGACCCGCCAATACATCGTATAAATCTTCGTAGTTTCCTTCAGCTCTTTCCAACGCTTTACGGATAAGGGTGTTTTTGGCTACGCGCAATTCTACTCCTTTTTTAAAGCAGATATGGCGTAATTTGTTCACTTTTTCTACTGTTAAAGTAGAGGTATCCGCAATATAAAAAGCATTGTTTTCGTTGAATTTTTGAATTAATTCTTCTATAACTGCTTTTTTGTCGTTTTCTATTAATTCCGGAAAATTGCCGTTTGTTGCAGCTTCGGCTACTTGTGCTGTATCTTTATCGTGTTCTGCTTTCATGTTTAAATACCGCTTATGGATTTAGGATCAATAGATATGGACGGCCCCATAGTGGGTGCCAAGGATACGCTTTTTACATATATACCCTTTGCCGTTGATGGTTTCATTTTTATCAATGTTTGCATCAATTCTGTGGCATTGTCGGATATTTGTTCCGGCGAAAATGACACGCGACCAATAGAGTTGTGTATGATACCGAATTTATCCACACGAAAAGAGATTTTACCGCCTTTCACATCTTTTACGGCATTGGCTACATCAAATGTAATTGTACCTGTTTTCGGATTCGGCATCAGGTTGCGAGGACCTAAAATACGACCCAAAGCACCTACTTTTGCCATTACGTTCGGTGTGGCAATTACCACATCTACATCTGTCCAACCGGCATTAATTTTTTGAATGTAATCATCTAAACCGTAGTAATCAGCTCCGGCAGCAGCCGCTTCGGCTTCTTTGTCGGGGGTTGTTAATACCAATACACGTTTTGTTTTTCCGGTACCATGCGGAAGCGACACGGTGCCACGGAGGGCTTGGTCAGCCTTACGAGGATCAACGCCTAAACGTACATGCAAATCTACTGATGCGTTAAATTTGGTAGTGTTCAAATCTTTTACCAAAGTCGCCGCATCTTTCAACGAATATAACTTGTTGGCATCTACTTTTGCGTTGATTTCTTTCCTTTTCTTTGTAACTTTCATTATATATTAATATTTAAGGTTCGAGCGTTGGCTGATAAAAATGTATCTGCTCAACTCCCTTTTAAAATAATAAAATGCTGTTTTAAACGCACCGTATGTGCTCATCGCACTAATGGGGGGTTATGCCCAAGGTGCATTACCAGTTAGATTTAAGCCCATGCTACGGGCTGTTCCTGCCACCATTTTCATGGCAGATTCTACCGTAAAGCAATTCAAATCGGGCATTTTGATCTCGGCTATTTCGCGCACTTGATCCCACGATACAGAACCTACTTTGTTACGGTTGGGTTCGGCAGAGCCTTTTTTGATTTTTGATTTTTCAATCAATAATATGGCTGCCGGAGGTGTTTTGATGACGAAATCGAAAGTCTTGTCGGCATATACTGTGATAAGCACCGGCAATACTTGTCCCATTTTCTCTTGGGTTCTTGCATTGAATTGTTTGCAAAAATCCATGATATTCAAACCTTTGGAGCCGAGTGCCGGACCAATCGGAGGTGCAGGATTCGCTTGTCCACCTTTTACCTGCAATTTTACATAGCCTGTTATTTGTTTTGCCATAAGTCTTTTTTTATGATAATTTTTCTACTTGCCCGAAATTTAATTCTACGGGCGTTCTTCTTCCGAATATTTTTACGATTACTTTGAGTTTTTTCTTTTCATCGTTAATCTCTTCTATTGTACCCTGAAAATCGTTAAAAGGACCTTCCACGATTTTTACGGTTTCGTTGATGATAAACGGCTCTACTAAACTTTCACCGCTGTCCTTCAAGTCGTCAATTCTACCCAACATACGGCTCGCTTCTTCTTCTTTCATGGGTATGGGTGTTTCTTTTCCCAAAAAATGTATAACACCCGTAATGTTACGAATCCCTGCTATAATATCGCCATTGAGTCCATTCTCTATAGCTTGTACAAAAATGTAGCCCGGAAAAAGTGTCTTTTCTTTGATTTGCTTTTTTCCGTTCTTTATTTGATACACTCTTTCGGATGGAACAAGTACCTGTGAAATTATTTGCGACCAACCTGAGCGACTGATTTCCGCATCAATATATTCTTTCATTTTGCGTTCTTTGCCGCTCACTACTCGCAATACATACCACTTTAATTCAGCCATATTTTCCGGTTAGAAATTGAATACTTTTTCGTCCTTTTTTTTGAGAAAAGAAAAATTAAGCGAATAAACTATAAATATAAGCGAGCAATCCTTGAAAAACAGAATTTTCAGGGTTCGCTCCAAATATAAAATCAAATATAAATACGGTAAGCGTCAGTAAAAGCAACGCCGAAACCACCACGCGGGTTGTTGATAATAATTCCTCCCAAGTAGGCCAGGTTACTTTATATACTAATTCGTTGTACGAATCTTCCAGAAATATTCTAATTTTATCCATTGTCGTTTTTTTATTTGAAATGATGAAATATAATTTTTAGTTGACGATGATATATTGTTTTTATATGCTCTTAAACATACAGTAAATTTTATACCAAAATTATTATTTCGTCATTCTATTTTATATTTTGAACGAACTTTGATTGGCACGGGTGACAGGATTCGAACCCACGACCTTCGGTTTTGGAGACCACTGCTCTACCAGCTGAGCTACACCCGTGTATATTTTCTCGTTTTTGTTGCTCTTTTTAAGAGAGATATAAACTGTCAGCCGAAAGGTGATATTTTTTCAAAATCACACCATAACGACTGACAGTTGTTGTATTATTACTTATATTCTTTACAGAATATTGAAAATATCAAAATATCAAAAATTATATAATTTCTGTTACTTGACCCGCACCTACGGTACGACCACCTTCACGAATAGCGAAACGCAAACCTTTTTCCAAAGCGATTGGGTATATCAATTCTACTGTGATAGTGATGTTGTCGCCGGGCATTACCATTTCTACTCCGGCAGGCAAAGTAATTTCTCCTGTTACGTCTGTTGTACGGAAATAAAACTGAGGACGGTATTTGTTGAAAAATGGAGTGTGACGACCACCTTCCTCTTTGCTCAATACATATACCTCTGCTTTGAATTTTTTGTGCGGTTTTACAGAGCCGGGTTTGCAAACTACCATACCACGACGGATTTGGTCTTTATCAACACCGCGCAACAACAATCCTACGTTGTCGCCTGCTTCTCCGTAGTCCAAAATTTTACGGAACATCTCTACCCCTGTTACTACCGAGTTCATGGATGCTTCTTGCAAACCAATGATTTCTACGGCATCACCAGTGCGGATTTGACCACGCTCAATTTTACCTGTAGCTACTGTGCCACGACATGTGATTGAGAATACGTCCTCTACCGGCATCAAGAATGGTTGGTCTATCGGACGAGGTGGAACCGGAATCCATTCATCAACGGCTGCCATTAATTTACCAATAGCTTCTACGCCCTCCGGTTCTCCGTTCAAACCTTTCAATGCAGAACCTGCAATGATCGGAATGTTGTCGCCGTCAAACTCATAGAATGAAAGCAATTCGCGCACTTCCATTTCTACTAATTCCAACAACTCAGGGTCGTCCACCAAATCTACTTTGTTCAGGAACACTACGATTTGTGGTACTCCTACCTGACGTGCCAACAAGATGTGTTCGCGCGTTTGAGGCATAGGGCCATCTGTAGCAGCTACCACCAAAATCGCTCCGTCCATTTGAGCAGCACCCGTTACCATGTTTTTTACATAGGCGGCGTGACCCGGACAGTCCACGTGTGCATAGTGACGATTGGCTGTTTGATATTCTACGTGTGCAGTATTGATCGTAATACCGCGTTCTTTTTCTTCAGGTGCAGAGTCGATTGAATCATAATCTTTTTTCTCTGCCAATCCTTGATTTGCCAATACTGACGTAATTGCTGCTGTCAGTGTTGTTTTACCGTGATCCACGTGCCCAATGGTTCCAATGTTCACGTGGGGTTTGGTCCGTTCAAATTTTTCCTTAGCCATTTTTATTATTTTTATTAAGTTTTAGGACTGTATTTGTATAAAAGATTTTTAAAATTGATTAGCTTTTGTACTTCTGATATGTACTTAACACAGAGCCAATGACGAGGATTGAACTCGTGACCTCTTCCTTACCAAGGAAGTGCTCTACCGCTGAGCTACATTGGCTAATTTATTTTTACACTTTTCAGCAAATGGAGAGAGGATTGATGAAGTTGATGCCCTTTTACAAAAAAAAAGAGCGGGAGACGAGACTCGAACCCGCGACCCTCAGCTTGGAAGGCTGATGCTCTACCGACTGAGCTACTCCCGCACATAATGCTTGATTGCCTTTAAAGAGGGGTGGGCAGTGAAGGATTCGAACCTCCGAAGCTTGCGCAGCAGATTTACAGTCTGCCCCATTTGGCCACTCTGGAAACTACCCTTATGCCTCATTGTTATAAATATAACAAGACAAAAAGAGCCACCAGTCGGACTTGAACCAACGACCGGCTGATTACAAATCAGCTGCTCTACCAACTGAGCTATGGTGGCTTTTTAAATGTTTTTCGGTATCAATAAACAAACAACTTTCTCTTCCATATTGAAAAGAGTGCGCAAATTTACAAACTTTTTTTAAAGTGCTAAATATTTTTGTAACTTTTTTTTAAAATTTTCTTTCTATCTGTTTTTTAAACCATATTTATTGGTTTTTTGTGCTGTATTGCCCTGTTTTTAGCAATGAACCGCCAACCAAATACACGGTGGCTCGGCTGATGTAGCAGCTACCCGATGGGCTTTAAGAGGTGCTATATAGATGCTGTCGCCGCCGATGAGTTGTTGGGTGGTGCCGTCTTCGTATACCAATGTTGCAGAGCCTTGCAGCAATACTACCCACTCGCCGCGCTCCTGCCGATACCAAAAACCTTTTGGCGATGATTGCCCACGCGATACTATCCGCTC
>CXWK01001516.1_pt1 | contig 11788 bp, 8 predicted proteins | sample 590851 | NCBI WGS metagenome assembly CXWK01 (sample SAMEA3498364, study PRJEB10139) | wastewater metagenome | biome: wastewater treatment plant; material: activated sludge | place: Denmark | collected 2014-08-01
TGCAGATCGAGGCCACGGTATTCGACCTCGGCGATCTGCTGCGCGCGCTGCAGCGCAGTTACGCAACATTGGCCGCGGCCTGCGGGCTGGAGTTGCAGTTCGAGTTGTCGGACGGCGTGGAAGATGCCGTCCACGGCGACGCCATGCGCGTGCGCCAGGTCGTCAGCAATTTCCTCAGCAACGCGATCAAGTTCACCGGCCGGGGCCACGTGCGCCTGGCGGTAAGCCGTCCGGGCGGGCCCGAAACGGCGCGCGTGCGTTTCGAGGTCGCCGACACCGGCCCGGGCATCGAAGAGACCACGCGCCAACGCCTGTTCATGCCTTTCACGCAGGCCGACCAGTCGACCACGCGCCGCTATGGCGGCACCGGTCTGGGGCTTTCCATCTGCCGTGAGCTGGCCACGCTGATGGGTGGCGAGGTGGGCGTGGAGAGCCTCCCCGGCCACGGCAGCACGTTCTGGGCCGAGCTGCCGCTGCCGCGCGCGGCCGCCCTGCCGCCGCCCGCGTTGCCGGCCAATGCGCGGGCGCTGGAAGGTGCACGGGTGCTGATGGTCGAGGACAACCCGGTCAACATGATGATCGCGGTGGCCATGCTCGAACGCTGGGGCGTGGACGTGGCGCAGGCCCACGACGGCCACGAGGCGGTCACCGAGGTGCACGTGGCCGCCGCCGCCGGCCACCCCTTCGACGCCGTGCTGATGGACGTGCAGATGCCGGTGATGAGCGGCCACGAGGCCACGCGTGTGCTGCGCGCCAGCGTGGCCGGGCGCCAGCTGCCGATCATTGCGCTCACCGCGGCAGCGCTGGTGACCGAACGCGACGAGGCGCTGGCCGCCGGCATGAACGACTTCCTGACCAAGCCCATCGACGCCGAGAAGCTGCTCGCCACGCTGGTGCGCTGGCGCCATCACGCCAGCGAAGCGGCAGCCTGAGGCGGCAGACCCGGGCTCGGCCCGGGGGCCTGGGGTCAGTAGACTCGCGGCAGCTCGTGGCGCACGCGGTCGCGGTCGCCGTGGTCGAAATGCCACCACTCGTTGGGCAGGCCGTGGAAGCCGCCGTGCGCCATCGCGTCGGCCAGCCAGCGCCGCATCTGCACCTGGGCCGGGGTGAGCACGCCGCTGGCCAGGTGCTGCTCGTGCAGCGCCGGATGCGAGCGCGGCGTCATCTCGTCGAAGCCGCTGCCCATGTCGGCCTCGCGGCCATCAGGGCCGAGCAGCGTGGCGTCCACCGCCATGCCGAAGCTGTGGATCGAGCCGCGGCCGGGGTGGGCGAAATAATGCTGCATGGGCGTGCCTTCCACGTCCTTCCAGATCGCTTCCTGCACGCGTTGCGGGCGCAGCGCGTCCAGCACCAGGATCGTCCAACCCGGGCGGCGGGCGTGCAGCCACTGCGCGGCGGCCTGCAGGCCGGCGGCGGCCTCGCGGCGCAGCCAGGCGCAGTCCAGCGAACCATACAGGCTGCGGCCGGCGAAGTTGTTGCTGCCCACGTAACGCAGGTCCACGCGCACGGCGTGCAGCGGCTGCAGGCGAACGAAGTGCGGCTGCTCGGCCAGTTGCTCGATGCGGATCATCGGCACGCCCGCCGGCGGCGTCACGGGCAGGGTCACTGGCGCACCTTCGTCGCCGCTGGCGGCGGCGCAAACCGGCGCGGTGGCCGGGCCGCCTGTGCAAACAAGGGTTGCACCTTGGGCAGCTTTTCCTGGATGTCCTTGATGCGCGTGTCGCCCGCCGGGTGGGTGGAAAGGAACTGCGGCGGCGAACTCTTGCTGGCGGCCATCATCTTCTGCCACAGCGTGACGCCGGCCGCGGGGTCGTAGCCGGCGCGTGCGGCCAGCTCCATGCCCACCAGGTCGGCCTCGGTCTCGTCGCTGCGACTGAACTGCAGCGTGAGCAACTGCGCGCCCATGCCCAGCGCGGCGTCGCCCAGCCCGCCCAGGCCGAGCAGGCTGGAAACCAGCCCGGCGCCGATGCGCGTGGCCGCCGTCTTGCCCATGCGTTCACGCGCATGCTCGCGCAGCGCATGCGCCGCCTCGTGGCCCATGATGGTGGCCACTTCGTCGTCGTTGAGTTGCAGTTTCTGCAGGATGCCCCAGAAGAAGGCGATCTTGCCACCGGGCATGCAGAAGGCGTTGACCTTCGGGTTGCCGATGAGGTTGACTTCCCACTGCCATTGTTTCGCGCGACCGTTCCAGGGCGGCGCGTGCGGAATGATGCGCCCGGCGATGGCGTGCAGCCGCACCATCTGCGGATGGTCCTTGGGCGCCAGTGCGCGCTGGGCCGCGGCCTCGCGCAGCATCTGCCGGTACTGCTGCGCCGCGGCCGCCTCGATTTCTTCGGCCGACACCAGCTTGGTGAAGCTCGAGGTGTTGCCCACTTCGCCCTGCAGCCCCTGCTGCGCCCAGGCCGGCCCGGCCAGCGCCGCCGCGCCGCCGGCCGCCAGCAGGCCGGTGAACAGGCGGCGTGAATGCAGCTCGCACATNNAGGCAGCGTGCGGGATGGGTGGTGGTGGTGTCGAGCAAGGGATCGGTGGTGACGGCAGGGTTGGACATGGCTCATTCGGACTGCAGCGGCACCGCAGTGGTTCCGCTGCATTCTAGAAAGCCATCTCTTCGACCCCAGCGGAGGTGGCCGTTGCAGCCGTGCCGGTCAGTCGTCGACGGCGCCCCCGCCCCGCGGCACTTCCAGCGCACGCACGCTCTGGCGCAGCCACCACAGCATCACCAGCGCCGGCACCGCCAGCACCGTGCTGACGATGAAGAAGCTGGGCCAGCCGATGCTCTCGGCCAGCACGCCGGCCAGCGGCCCCACCCAGACCCGGCCCACCGAGGCGAAGGCCGACAGCAGCGCATATTGCGTGGCCGTGAAACGCTGGTTGCACAGGCTCATCAGGAAGGCCACGAAGGCCGCCGTGCCCATGCCGCCGGACAGGTTCTCGAACGCCACCACCAGCAGCAGGCCGCCGTCCACCGGCGTGGGCGCGGCCAGGGCCACGAAACCCCAGTCGAAGGCCGGCAGCACGGTGCCGGGAATGACGCCCTTGCCCGACACCGCCAGCCACCAGAAGCCCAGGTTGCTCACCATCTGCAGCACGCCGTAGAACATGAGCGCGCGCCACAGGCCGATGCGCAGCATGAGCGCACCGCCCACCAGCGCGCCGCCGATCGTGAGCCACAGCCCGATCACCTTGTTGACGACGCCGACCTCGGCCGAGGTGTAGGCCATGCTCTTGAGCAGGAAGGCCGTCATCAGCGAACCCGCGAAGGCGTCGCCCAGCTTGTAGAGCACGATGAAGAGCAGGAAGGCCGCCGCGCCGCGCTGGCTGAAGTAGCTGCTCAGCCCGCCCAGCAGGGTGGCAAAACGCGCGCGCCGCGCCGCCCAGGCCGCCAGCGGCAGCGTGAAGGCGATGCCCAGCAGCAGCGTGGCCAGGTCCACCCAGCGCTTCTGCAACGGTGCCGGCATCGTGCTGCCTTCGAGCAGCGGCGCCACCAGCGCCTGCGCGATGCCGGGCCCGAAGCGGTCGCTCAGCCCCACGCCCACCGCCACCGCGGCCAGCACGGCGCCGGAGCCCCAGAGGTCGTTGCGCGCCGGCGGCGGCTTCACCGCCAGCGCCGGCAGCCGCGGCAGCACCAGCGCCGAGAGCACGGCGGCGCCTGCCATCAGCGCGGCCATGAAGCGGTAGACCTCGGGCCAGGTCCAGCCCGCGCCCTGGGTGGCGTCGGTCCAGATGAGCGCAATGCCGCCGGACAGGATCATCGCCAGCCGGTAGCCCATGACGCCCAGCGACGCGCCCATGCCGCGCTCGGCGGCAGGCAGCAGGTCGGTGCGATAGGCGTCGATGACGACGTCCTGCGACGCCGAGACGAAGGCCACCGCCACCGCCAGCAGCGCGAACAGGCGGATGGCGTCCTTGGGCGAGGTGGCCGCCAATGCCAGCAGCACACCGGCCAGCGCCAGTTGCGTGAGCACCAGCCAGCCGCGCCGCCGCCCGAGCCAGGGCAGCTCGAAACGGTCCATCAGCGGCGCCCAGAGGAACTTGAAGGTATAGGGCAGGCCGACCAGGCTGAGAAAGCCGATCGTCGCCAGGTCGATGCCTTCGACCGTGAGCCAGGCCTGCATGGCCTGCCCGGTGAGCGCCAGCGGCAGCCCGGATGCGAAGCCCAGCAACGTGACGACGAACAGGCGGTGCAGTGCCGCCAGGCGGGTGCGTAAGGGCATCAAGCCGATTCTAGGCAGCCCCCACCGGCAAGCCGGCTCGGCTGCCCGCGGCAGGCTCCTCGATCAGAGCCTGGCGGCCGGTGGCTCCCCCGGCCGCAAGGAACGCAGGCGTCAGCAGTCCATCGTCCAACTGCCCAGCCGGCGGTGTGCCGGCCGCGCTTCGGCCCACAGCGCCAGGCGCTCCAGCCAGCCCGGCCGGGCCTGGGCCGGCGCAACCAAGGGCCGCGCCACCGTATGTCGCCGTACCGGCGCCTGCGCGCGGGCGGAAGCGGGCATCGTCGTCGGTGAGAACCAGGTGGCAGCCATGTCGAACTCCTTCAACTGCGGGTCAATGCGAATGTAGACACTCTACGAGAATGCGTTCCTGCATGAAAGAGCTTGCTGCGCATTCAGAACCTGCAAAAATGCAGCCTCAAGTTTCTGCCAGGGAGCTTTGGCATGTCGGACCTGGACTGGAGCGACCTGCGTCATGCGCTGGCCATCGGGCGCGCCGGCAGCCTGGCCGGCGCGGCGCGGCAGCTGGGCGTCAACGCCACCACGGTGCAGCGCCGGCTGGAGTCACTCGAAACGCGCCTGGGCGCGCGTTTGTTCGACCGTTCGCGAAGTGGCTACCTACCCACCGAGGCCGGCGTGCTGCTGCTGGAGCAGGCCCGCCGCATGGCCGACCAAGCCGACGAGATCGAGCGCCGGGTGCTCGGCCGCGACCGTGAACTCACCGGGCCGCTGCGCGTGGCCACCGCCTTCGTGGTCATGGAACACCTGTTGCCGCAGCCGCTGTCCGACTTTGCGCGCGCCTACCCGGGCATCGAGGTCGAAGTGGTGGAAAACGCCATCCTGGTGGACTTGTCGCGCCGCCACACCGAAGACTCCACCGACTGGACACGCAAGGAGGCCGACGTGGCGCTGCGCCTGTCCGGCAACGTGGCCGAGCATCTGGTGGGCCGCCAGCTCGGCATGACGCACTGCCGAGTCTATGCGCTGCACGGCGCCGCCGGGCTGCCGCAGGCGGTGACGCCGATGGCGGCGCTGCTGCGCGACGCACCCTGGGTGGCCTTCGAGCGCGACGCCACCCACCGCGTCTACGACCGCTGGATGCGCACCCATCTCGACCGCGCCCAGGTGCGCGTGCGCGCCGACATCTTCAATGCCGTGGCGGCCATGCTGCGCACCGGCATCGGCATCGGCGTGCTGCCCACCTTCATGGAGCCGCAGCACCCGGAACTGGTGGCGGTGTCGGAGCCGATTCCCGAGCTGTCGGTGCCGGTGTGGATGCTCACCCACCCCGACCTGCGGCAGACGGCGCGCGTACGTGCCTTCATGCAGTTCGTGGGCGACGCGGTGGCGGCGCGGCTGGCGCAGCCGTGAAGCCGTCGAGTGCGTTCACTGGTTCGCCGCCGCGAGCACCTCCGCCAGGTCGGTATGCCCGGCCAGCACCTTCTCGATGCCGTCCTGGCGCAGCGTCACCATGCCGGCGGCCAGGCCGGCGGCCTGCAACTCGCCCGCGCTGCTGCGGTGGCGCACGCCCTCGCGCAGGGCCTCGTCGGCCAGCAGCAGCTCGTGCAGTCCGATGCGGCCGCGGTAGCCGGTGCCCTCGCACTGTGGGCAGCCGTGGCGGCGGCAATGGTGCAGCCGGCCCTCGGCGTCGCCGTGCTCACGCCGCCAGCGCGCCACCAGCTCGGCCGGCAACGGGCCGACGCCGTGGCTGCTTTGCAGGTACTGCTGCGCCAGCGCATCCAGCGCGCGCTCGTCCAGCGGCTCGGCCACNNCAGCGGCTCGGCCACGCGGCACGCCGGGCACAGCCGGCGCACCAGCCGCTGCGCCAGCACGGCCAGCAGCGAGTCGGAGAACATGAATGGGTCCAGGCCGATCTCGAGCAGCCGCGTGATGCTCTCCGGCGCCGAATTCGTGTGCAGCGTGGACATCACCAGGTGGCCGGTGAGCGAGGCCTCCACCGCGATGCGCGCGGTTTCCTCGTCGCGCATCTCGCCGATCATGATGACGTCGGGGTCGGCACGCAGGAAGGTGCGCATGGCCGCTGCGAAGGTCCAGCCGATGCGCGAATTCACCTGCACCTGGCGCAGGCCCTCCTGGGTGATCTCGATCGGGTCCTCGGCGGTCCAGATCTTGCGCCGATCGGTATTGAGCTCGCGCATCACCGAGTGCAGCGTCGTGGTCTTGCCGCAACCGGTGGGGCCGCAGATCAGGATCAGCCCGTGCGCCTTGTGCATGACGCCGCGCAGCGCGTCCAGGTTGGCCGGGCTCAGGCCGATGCCGTCCAGCGGCATCGGCTTCAGGCTGCTGAGCAGGCGCAGCACCACGTCCTCCATGCCGCGCGAAGTGGGCACGGTGACCATGCGCAATTCGATGCGCGGGCCGCCGAAGCGCGAGAAGTCGATCTTGCCGTCCTGCGGCTTGCGGTGCTCCGAGATGTCGAGCTCGGCCATGATCTTGAGCCGCGCCACGAGTGCAAAGCGGTAGCTCGCGGGGACCTCGAGGTGGCGCACCAGTTCGCCGTCGATGCGCAGCCGCACCGTCACCGCACGCGGTGGCTCCGCGGTCTCGATGTGGATGTCGGAGGCCCGCTGTTCCACGGCCTCGGCGATGAGCCGGTTGACCAGCCGAACCAGGGTGTTGTCGGACTCCGAGGCCACGGCGGGGTCGGCGATGCCGGATTCGCTGGCGTTGCTGGCCAGTTCGGCGGCCAGTTCGCGCAGCGACCGCTGCAGCTGCGGCGAGGCTGCCGCGCGCGCGAGGGCGGCGGGCGCTTCGGCCGGCGCCGGGCCCGTCGACCGGTAAGCGCGCGCCACCGCCGGCGCCAGCGTGCCGGGCACCGCGGTGACGGCCACCACCTTGAGTTCCGACATGAAACGAAGTTCGTCGAGCAGCCGCTTGTCCCAGGGATCGGGCACGGCCACCACCAGGGTGTCGGCCCGTACCATCAGCGGCAGCACGCCCTCGCGCTCGGCCACCGGCCGCGGCACGCGGCGCAGCGCCTCGGCTTCGGGCACCAGCGTGCGTGCGTCGACCACGCGCACGCCCAGCCACTCGGCCAGCGTGGTGTCGAGCTGCGACTCGGTCACGACGCCGGCGTCCACCAGCATTTGCCCGAGCAGCCGGTGCGGGAGCGACTGCCGCTGCGTTTCCAGCGCGTGCGCCAGGAGATCCGGCGTGAGCAGGCTGCGCATCACCAGTGCTTCGCCCAGATGCGCCGCACGCGTGCTGGGCGGGGACTGCAGCGCCTGCCACAGGCTCGCCAGCGAGGCGGCGCAGGGGGAGGGCGCTGGCGGCGGACTCGCGGCCGCGACTGCGACCGTGCTGGTTTCGATTGTGGCGGCCATGTTGTCGCAACCCTAATGGCCGTCACGGCCGCAGACAAGGATGTACGTCACGACGGCGCCGCCCGCGCGGCAGCGTCGGGATCTCGCTTGACCGGCGTCACGAATCCGGCCGTGCTCCGGGGCTCTTGTGCCCGGGCAGCCCGCCCTTATCTTTCGCCCATGAACGCCAATCCCCTGCATCTGGGCTGCCCGCATTGCGGCGCCACCAACCGCCTGCCCGCCGCGCGCATCGACGAAGCCCCCACTTGCGGCCGTTGTGGCAAGGAATTGCTGCAAGGACAGCCGCTGGAACTGACCGACGGTGACTTCGACGCCGTGGTCGCAGCCACGAAGCTGCCCGTGCTGGTGGACTTCTGGGCCCCGTGGTGCGGGCCCTGCCGCATGATGGCACCGGCCTTCGAGCAAGCCGGCCGGCAACTGAACGGGCGCGCCCTGCTGGTGAAGGTGAACAGCGACGACAACCCCGGCCTGTCGGCGCGCTTCGGCATCCGCAGCATCCCCACGTTGGTAAGGCTGGACCAGGGCCGCGAAACGAGGCGGCAGTCGGGGGCGGTGCCGGCGGGCGCGATCGTGACGCTGGCCGGCGGCTGAAGGCCGCTCAGCCGCCGGCGTGTCCCTGCGCGCGCCGTTGCGCGAGTTGCACGAACCAGTCCACGCAGCCGGCGTTGGCCATGGCGTCGCGGTGGAAGACGGCCTCGGGTGCGGCGCCCATGAGCAGCTTCTTCACCGGCAGTTCCATCTTCTTGCCCGACAACGTGCGCGGAATCGCCGGCACCTGGAAGATGTCGTTGGGGACGTGGCGCGCCGACAGCGCCTGCCGGATGGCCTGCTTCAGCCGCTGCACCAGCGCGTCGTCGAGCACCAGGCCTTCGCGCAGCACCACGAACAGCGGCATCCAGCTTTCGCGGCCCAGGTATTCCAGGTCGACCACCAGGCTGTCCAGCACCTCGGGCTGCACTTCCACCGCCCGGTACAGCTCGGCCGTGCCCATGCGCACGCCATGGCGGTTGATGGTGGCGTCGCTGCGGCCGTAGATCACCGCGCCTGTGGCGCCGATGTCCGGGTGCGGTACCAGGCGGATCCAGTCGCCATGGCGCCAGACGCCTGGAAACATGTCGAAGTAGCTTTCGAGATAACGCTTGTGGCCTTCGTCGCCCCAGAAATACAGCGGCATCGAAGGCATCGGCTTGGTGCACACCAGTTCACCGACCTCGTTCATCNNGCGTCCACCTTGGGGCAGTGGTCCCAGATCCACTGGTAGGCCTCGTCCGCGAGCGGGCTGCCGGTGCTGCCGATGGCGCGCAGGCGTGACAGGTCCGCCACCTGCATCGGCTCCACGTGGGCCTTCATGCAACTGGCGAAATAGGCCGCGCCGGCGCCGAACCAGGTCACGCCGGCCGCGCCGGCGAAACGCCAAAGCAGGCCCCAGTCGTGCGCGGCGGCGGAGCCGGCCGGATTGCCGTCGTACAGGCAGATCGTGGTGCCGCCCAGCAGTGCGCCGAGCTGGGCATTCCACATGATCCAGCCGGTGGTGCTGAACCAGTGGAAACGCTCGCCGCTGCCCACGGTGGGCCGCACGTCGTTGTGCAGCGCGCCGCCCTTGAGCATCTCCAGCACGATGCCGCCGTGGCCGTGCACGATGGGCTTGGGCAAGCCCGTGGTGCCGCTGGAATACACCACCCACAGCGGGTGGTCGAAGGGCAGCCAAACGGGTTGCCAGTCATGCAGGTAGGCACCCGGGTCGCCCGCCACCCAGTCGTCGAAGTCGTGGCCCTGCCGACCCGGCGCGGCGAAGTCGGCGCCGCGTGCCGAGGTGTCCACGTCGGCCAGCAATACCAGGTGCTGCACCGACGGCAGCCCGGCCAGCACCTCGCGCAGCACCGGCCGGCGGTCGTGCGCCACGCCGCCCCAGACCTGGCCGTCCACCGCCACCAGCACCCTGGGTGTGATCTGGCGGAAGCGGTCGAGCACCGCCACCGGGCCCATGTCGGGCGAACACACCGACCACACCGCGCCCAGGCTGGCGGCGGCCAGGAAGGCGACCACGGTCTGCGGCGCATTGGGCAGAACGGCGCCGACGCGGTCGCCCGGCGCCACGCCCGCTTCGCGCAGCCGGGCGGCGAAGCAGCCCACCTGGCGCCGCAGTTCGGGCCACGATACCTCCACCGGCGCCGCCAGACGTTCATTCTGAAAGACGATGGCCGGGTGCCCCGCCGCGTGCGCTGCGTCGGCATGGCGCAGCACCTGGCGCGCATAGTTGACCTGTGCGCCGGGGAACCACCTGGCGCCCGGCATGAGCTCGGCTTCGAGCACCGTGCGGTGCGGCGTGGGCGACTCGATGTCGAACCAGTCCCAGATCGACTGCCAGAAGGCGCGCAGGTCGGTGGTGGACCAGCGCCACAGCTCGTCGTAGGTATCGAAGCGCAAACCGCGGCTGGCCTGCAGCCAGTGCTGGTATTCGGTGATGCGGGGCAGCGTGGTGGGCAGCGTCATGGACACTCTCGGTGGCGGGCGGTGGAGGGTCGAGTCCAAGGCAAGGGCGTGAGCGTAACAAGCCGCACCGACCCCAGGGCAGTTTTCAGCAGAGCGAAGGCACAAGGTGAATCCCCGGTTTGACGGCTTCCGGATATTGGGTGGGTGGTGGCTGGCCGCCCTGGCGCTGCCGGCCGCGGCCCAGCCCCAGACCGCCGCGGACCCCCAGGAAACCGTCGTCATCATCGGCAGCGGCACCGAGCAGCGTCTCTTCGACACACCGTACGCCGTGGGCGTGGTGGACGGGGCCGAGCTGCGCAGCGCCGGGCCGATGGTCAACCTGTCCGAAGCCATGACGCGCGTGCCGGGCCTGGTGGTGAACCTGCGCAACAACTATGCACAGGACCTGCAGATCAGCTCGCGCGGCTTCGGCGCGCGCGCCAGCTTCGGCGTGCGCGGCATGCGCCTGTACACCGACGGCATTCCCGCCGCCGGTCCCGACGGCCAGGGCCAGGTCTCGCACTTCGACCTCGCCGGCGCGGAGCGCGTGGAAGTGCTGCGCGGCCCGTTCTCGGCGCTGTACGGCAACGGCTCGGGCGGCGTCATCTCGCTGCTCAGCGCGGCGCCCGTGGAGCGCGCCGTCTCGCTGGGTGTGGATGCCGGCAGCGCCGGCCTGACCCAGTTGCGCCTGGGCATCGATGCGCCACTCGACGACGGCTTCAGCCTGCGCGCCTCGCTCGCCGCTTTCGAGATCGACGGCTTTCGCCCGCACAGCGCGGCACAGCGCACGCTGGGCAACGTGCGCCGGGGTTACGAGGATGCCGCCGACCGCGTGGTGGTGGTGCTCAATGCATTGGACCAGCCGGCACAGGACCCGTTGGGCCTGACGCGCGAGCAGTTCGAGGCCGACCCCGACCAGACCACGCCCCAGGCCACGCTCTTCGACACGCGCAAGGAAGCCAGCCAGGCACAGGCGGGCCTGCAGTGGCGGCACCGCTTCGGCGACGCCGGCGCGCTGCGCGAGAGCCAGCTCACCGCCTACGTTGGCCAACGCTCGGTGACGCAGTGGCAGGCCATTCCCGTGGCCACCCAGGTCAACCCCGTCAATCCCGCCATCAGCGAACGCCAGCCCGGCGGCGTGATCGACTTCGACCGCGACTATGCCGGCCTGGACGCACGCCTGGTCTGGCGCTGGGCACTGGCCGGCGAGCGCGGTGCGCAACTGGTGGCCGGGGCCACCTTCGACCACAGCCAGGAAGACCGCCGCGGCTACGAGAATTTTGTCGGCAGCGGTGCCGACCCCGTGCTGGGCGTGACCGGCAAGCTGCGCCGCGACGAGACCAACCGGGTCGTCGCCAAGAGCGCGTATGCGCAGGGCGAGGTCGAAATCGATCCACGCTGGGTGGCCACGCTGGGTGTGCGCAGCGGTCGCGTGGAATTCAGCTCCAGCGACCACTACATCGTCGGCGGCAATCTCGACGATTCGGGTTCGCAGTCCTACCGCTTCACCAACCCGGTGGCCGCGCTGCAGTGGCGCGCCAGCGAGGCCTTGAACCTCTACGTCAGCGCCGGTCGCGGCTACGAGTCGCCCACCTTCAACGAACTGGCCTACCGGCCCGACGGCAGCGCCGGCTTCAATACCGAGCTCAAGGGCCAGAGCAGCACGCAGCTGGAACTGGGCGCCAAATGGCGTGCCGCCGCGCTGGGCCTGAGCCTCGATGCCGCTGTCTTCGATGCCCGCACGCAGGACGAGATCGGTGTGGC
>CXWK01001487.1_pt1 | contig 11787 bp, 6 predicted proteins | sample 590851 | NCBI WGS metagenome assembly CXWK01 (sample SAMEA3498364, study PRJEB10139) | wastewater metagenome | biome: wastewater treatment plant; material: activated sludge | place: Denmark | collected 2014-08-01
GCGTCTCCAGTTCGCGCAGGCGGCGTTGACGTTCCTCGGCCTTCTCGCGCACCACGGGTCCGGGCTCGGCCCACCAGCCGTGGCGGGTGAAGGCACCGGGCCAGTTGAGGTGCACCCCGTTGTCCTGGGCGATGAGGGCGTCGCGGCGGTCCCAGGCATCGAGCTGCACCACGCTGCTGCGCCCGCTGACCACACCGCCGCGCGGTACCACCTGGGCGATGAGCACGCCGTTGCGCCGCACGGTGGGGATGATGCGCGAGTCCACGTTGTAGGCGGTGGAGGCGCGCACCTCGGGGGTGAGGTCGCCGGCCTCATCCTCATCGATGGTGGCGTGCACCTGATCGATCTCGGCCAGGCCGAGCGTGGCATCGGGCAGGATGAAGCCCGGATAGAGATGGCCGCCCGCGGCATCGATCACCGTGTCGTAGCGCGCCGCCGGGGCCGTGGGCCCCACGTGATCGATCAGGCCGTTACGGAAGCCGACGAAGCCGCCGGCGATCAGCCGACCATCGCCGGTATGCACCTGTGCGTCGCGGATGAGCACGCTGCGGGCCTGGGGCGGAGCGGGTGCCGGCCGCTGGGCCTGGGCCAGGCAAGCGGCCAGGGCCGCGAAAAGGGTCGTCGCGGTCCTCATGGTTCCTCGCCGATGGTCTCACAATGCCAGTGCCCGTCCTTCCGGGGCGCCGGGCTCTCCGTGCGGGCCCCGAGGCGTTGCGCGGCGAGCACCTTGCCTGTCAACCGGTCGCGTTCGGCACGCAGGGCCGTGCGCAGCCGCTCGTCCCGCGCACGTTCGTACAGGGGACGGCCGTCCACCAGGGTCATCTCGGCGCGGGCGTCGATGCTCAGCGGGTGCGCGCTCCACAGCACGAGGTCGGCGTCCTTGCCGGGTTCCACGGAGCCCATGCGGTGGTCCAGCCGCAGCATGCGGGCGGGGTTGAACGTCACCATCTTCAGCGCCTCCTCCTCGGGCACACCGCCGTACTTCACGGCCTTGGCGGCCTCCTGGTTGAGGCGACGGCCCATCTCCGCATCGTCGCTGTTGATGCCGGTGAGCACGCCGGCCTGCCAGAGCAGCGCCGCGTTGTAGGGAATGGCCTCGTACACCTCCCACTTGTAGGCCCACCAGTCGCTGAAGGTGCTGGCGGCCACGCCATGCTCGCGCATGCGCGCGGCCATCTTGTAGCCCTCGAGGATGTGCGTGAAGGTGTTCACCGTGAAGCCGAGGCTGTCGGCCAGGTCCATCAGCATCTCGATCTCGCTCTGCACATAGCTGTGGCAGCTGATGAAGCGTTCGCCGCGGAGGATCTCGCCGAGGGCCTCCAGTTCCAGGTCGCGGCGCGGTGCGGCGACGGTCGTGTTCCTCTTCCGTCGGGACCCGGCCTTGGCGGTCGCGGCGGCGTGGGCATCATGCAGCACGCGGTGGTCGCGTGCGCGGAGGAAGGCATCGAGCATGAGCTGCTCCACGCCCATGCGGGTGCGCGGGTAGCGCTTGCCGTTGGGCGAGGTGCTCTGCTTGACGTTCTCACCCAGCGCGAACTTGATGAAACCCTGCGCCCTATCGATGGGGAACGCATCGGCCGGAAGGCCCCAACGCAGCTTCACCAGAGCGCTCTGGCCCCCGATGGGGTTGGCGGATCCGTGCAGCAGCTGCGCGGCGGTGACGCCCCCGGCGAGCTGGCGGTAGATGTCCACATCGTCCGCGTCGATCACGTCGGTCATGCGCACCTCGGCACTGATGGCCTGCCCCCCTTCGTTGACGCCGCGCCGGAGCGCGATGTGCGAGTGCTCGTCCACGATGCCCGGGGTGAGGTGCAGGCCTCTGGCGTCCACCTCGCGTACCACGGGCCGGCTTCGTCCGGTGAGGACGGTGTAGGGATCGAGGGCCGTGCCGACGGCGGCCACGCGGCCCTGATGCACCAGGACGTCCGCATTGCGCAGGACGCCCTGGGCCGTGTTGGTCCACACCGTGGCGCCCTTGAAGAGCAGGGTGACGGAGTCGGGCACCAGCGTATCGCCATAGGCGGAGAAGGGCGCCCATACGTCGCCGGGTGCGCTGGCGAGGAGGCTGTCAAGGGCCGACCGGCGGGCGGCGGGTTCCTTCACGGGCCCGGCATCGATGCGACGCACAGCGCTCCACGGGGCCCAGGTGTCGCCGGGGATCACCCCCTGGCCGTCCCAGATGGCGCCGTCGGCGTGCACGGTGCCGTTGAGGCGCACATCGCCTGCGCGGCCGATCGCCTTGGCATCGAAGCGCAGGCCGAACCGTTCGCCGGTGTGCGTGAGGTCGGTGGCGTACTTCACGGTGTCACCGGCGGCACCGCGCAACACCGCCTTGCGGTCGCGCCACCGCCCGCCGGAGACCTCCAGACGCAGGGTGCGGCCATCGATGTTGAGGTCGTAGGTGCCGCGCACATCGGCCAGGCCGCGGTCGGTGTGCACGAAGCGTTCACCGGCGACCCAGGTCTCCTGCACGCTATTGTCCTCGGCCAGCAGGTGGTCCGTGGTGATCAGCAGGTTGGCCAGAGCCCCCGTGGCGAGGACGCCCAGGCGGTCCTCCAGGCCGAGGTAGGCCGCGGGCACGGTGGTGCAGGCGGCGATGGCGGCGCTGCTGTCGAGGCCGCAGCGCACCAGGCGGCGCAGCGCGGGCCACCAGTCCTCCGGCTCCTTCAGCCCCTGGCGGGTGAAGGCGAAGCGCACCCCGGCCTCGTGCAGGATGCGGGGTCCGTGGGGCGCGAGCTCCCAGTGCTTGAGCCGGGCGATGGGCACCTCGGTGGCATCGTGCGGATCGCGGACATCGGGCGCATCGGGCTGCACCACGGGCAGGATGAGGTCGAGGCCGGCGGCGGCCACCTCGGGCCAGCGCGCGTACTCATCCCCTCCGCCCCTGACGATGGCGCGGAAGCCGTGCTCACGGCCGAGGGCGGCGATGCGCAGGACGTCGTCGCGATCGCGGGCCTCGAAGACCCAGGGCAGGCGTTGCTGCGCGGCGAGGGCCTCCAGTTCGGCATCGCGCAGGTCGGCGGCGCCCCCATCGGCGTACCACCGCGCATCCAGCAGGGTCTGGCGGAAGAGGGCGATGGAGCCGGTGAGCGAGGACGGGTAGGGATCGGTGGAGCTGCCCTTCTGGAAGGAGAAGTGGGCCGAAGCGTCGGTCACGAGCACATCGAGCTGCGGGGAGCGGCCTGCAGGGAGCACCACGGCGCCGGTGCCGCGCACGATGCCATCGGCCTGGTGCACCCACACGGCCGTGACGCCCTGCGCGCGAAGGCGGGCGGCCTGCTCGGCATCGGGCGCGTAGCGGGTGGCCGCGCGCTGGGTGGCCCGGACGGCCGGGTTCCAGTGGTGGGCTCCGGCGGGCGTGCGGGCGGGGGCCGGTGCCTCCTTGGGCATGCCGAGGTCGCCGTACGGCTCCACAAACCCGGGCCACACGTGCGCCCCGTGCAGGTCGTGCACCACGGCGTCCTTCGGCACGCTGACGCCCTGGCCCACGGCGGTGATGCGGTCGCCGCTCACCACCACGGTGGCATCGTACAGGGTCCGGCCCGGCGCGGGATGCACGGTGGCGTGGACGAAGGCGTGCACCGGCACGTTGCGGTCGTGCGGGCCGTTCACCGGGGCGGTCACCTGGGCCAGGACCGATCGGTGGCCGGCCAAGGCACCGAGCAGGCCGAAGGCAAGGAGCAGGAGGGACCGCATGGCCGGCGAAAATAGGGGCCGGGCGCCGCGGTCGCGGAGGCGGCTACATTTGCGGCCAGCAGAGCATCCGCATGGAAACGAACATCCTGGGCTTCTTCCACAGCCTGTTGCGCTACGGCGTACTGGCCTTCGTGGCCGCAGCGGGCCTCGCGGCGCTCAACGGTCTGTCGCGCGGACGGCCCATCCTGGTCTACGAACGCACGCTGGCGATGGTGGCCGTGGTGTTCTGCCACGTGCAGCTGCTGCTGGGCCTCATCCTCTACTTCATGCGGTTCAAGGCCTTCGGCATGATGCAGCCCGCGCACCAGCGCTTCTGGAAGATGGAGCACATCGGCACCATGGTGATCGCCATCGTGCTGGTGACGGTGGGGCGGGCGATGAGCAAGCGGGCCAAGGAGGAGCCGCGCAAACAGCGGCTGATCGCCATCTTCTTCCTGATCGCCCTGGTGCTGATGCTGTGGGCGACGCCCTGGCCGTTCAAGGAGGTGGGGCGCGATCTGGGCTGGCTATGAGGATGCGCCTTCTTCCCATGCCGGTGATCCTGCTGCTGGCCTGCACGGCGGGCGGTTCCACCGAGGATCCCGTGGCGGCCACCACGTTTCCGGATGGTACCCCGAACGGCACGGCCCTGTTCCAGATGCACTGCACGCTGTGCCACGGCAAGGACGGCCGGCTGGGGCTGAGCGGTGCGAAGGACCTCACCCTCTCGGTGCTCACGCGCGACGAGGTGACCACGGTGGTGGCGGGGGGCAAGGGCATGATGGTGGGGTACCGCAACGTGCTGAAGCCCGGTGAACTGGACGCCGTGGTGGACCATGTGATGGCGCTGCGTGCGGCCACCCCTTCGGCGCGGCCATGATCGAGACCACGCGGGCGAAGGCCGAGACCGCCGTGCTGGTGGGCCTGGTGACCGATGAGCAGGACGCCGACCGGGTGAAGGAATACCTCGACGAGCTGGAGTTCCTGGCCACCACGGCGGAGATCCGCACGGTGAAGCGCTTCACGCAGAAGCTGCACCGGCCCGACGGGCGCACCTACGTGGGCAGCGGCAAGCTGGCGGAAGTGAAGGCGTGGATCGAGGCGAACGATGCGCACAGCGTGATCTTCGATGATGAGCTGACCCCGGCGCAGCAGCGCAACCTCGAGAAGGAGCTCGGACGCCCGGTGCTCGACCGCCCGCGGTTGATCCTGGACATCTTCGCCTGGAGGGCCCGCACGGCGCACGCTCGCACGCAGGTGGAGCTGGCGCAGTACGAGTACATGCTGCCGCGCCTCACCAAGCTGTGGACCCACCTGGAGCGGCAGCGCGGCGGCACGGGGACACGTGGCGGGGCGGGCGAGAAGGAGATCGAGACCGACCGCCGGATCGTGCGCGACCGCATCGCGCTGCTGAAGGCCCAGCTGCGCGCNNGGGCAAGCTGGTGCGCGTGGCCCTGGTGGGCTACACCAACGTGGGCAAGAGCACGTTGATGAACCTGCTGAGCAAGAGCGACGTCTTCGCCGAGGACAAGCTCTTCGCCACGCTGGACACCACGGTGCGCAAGGTGGTGCTCGGCAACCTGCCCTTCCTGCTGAGCGACACGGTGGGCTTCATCCGCAAGCTGCCGCACCAGCTGATCGAGAGCTTCAAGAGCACGCTGGACGAGACGCGCGAAGCCGACCTGCTGTTGCATGTGGTGGACGTGAGCCATCACGACTTCGAGCAGCAGTACGCCACGGTGAAGCAGACGCTGAACGAGATCGGCGCCGGCGACAAGCCGGTGATCGTGGTGCTGAACAAGATCGACGCGTACCGTCCGGCCCCGCACGATCCGGACGACCTGGCGCCCAAGCGCCGCGACCAGTTCTCGCTGGAGGAGCTGCAACGCACGTGGATGTCCAGCATGGACGGTGCGGAGTGCATCTTCATCAGCGCCGCGCGGCGGACGAACATCGATGCGCTGCGTCGACTGCTGTACGACCGGGTGAAGGCCCTGCACATCGCGCGCTATCCGTACGAGAGCGACCTGTTGTTCAAGGACGCCTACCTGGAGGGCCGCGTGGAGGAGGAGTGACCGGCAGGGCGGTGCCCGGGCGCATACGCCCCGGCGCGCCGCCCGCGTTGCACAAGGACCGATGGCGAGGAAGCGCGGCAAGGGAAAGCGGAAGGCGCCGGGGATCGGCGCGGTCCTCCTGCTGATCGCGCTGGCGGCGGTGGGCGGCCTCGTGCTGTTGGTCGCGCTGGTCTCCTTCAACGTGTTCGGCCGTCTGCCCAGCCAGGCCGAACTGGCAGCGATCGAGCACGAGGAGGCCACGCTGGTGTTCGCCGAGGACGGCACCCTGATCGGCAAGCTCTTCGCCGAGGACCGCACGAACATCCGGTACGAGGACCTGCCACAGCACCTGATCGATGCGCTGGTGAGCACGGAGGATTCACGCTTCTTCGAGCATCAGGGCGTGGACGGCACGAGCTACGTGCGCGTGTTCTTCCGCACCATATTGGGCGGCGACCGCAGCGGCGGCGGGGGCAGCACCATCAGCCAGCAGATCATCAAGAACCTGTACGGCCGCGAGCGGCATGGCCTGCTCACCGTGCCGGTGAACAAGATCAAGGAGGCGCTGGTGGCGCAGCGGTTGGAGCGCGTGTACGACAAGCGCGGCGTGCTGGTGCTCTACCTGAACAGCGTGCCCTTCGGCGAGAACCTCTACGGCATCGAGTCGGCCGCGCGGCGCTTCTTCGGCCGGTCGACGGCGCGGCTGGGCGTGGAGGAGGCCGCGGTGCTGGTGGGCATGCTGAAGGCGAACACGGCGTACAACCCGCGGCTGCATCCCGACCGGGCGCGCGAGCGCCGTAACACGGTGCTGTCCCTCATGGAGAAGCACGGGCACCTGGACGCCCGCGCGGCCGACAGCCTGCAGGCCCTGCCCCTGCGGCTGCGCTACACCGGCCTCGACGCGTACGATGTCTACGGCTACTTCGTGGCCCGCGTGGCCGAGGAGGCGGAGGCGCTGCTGCGCGAACAGGCGGCGCCCAAGCCCGCACGCGACCGGAAGAAGCGCAAGCAGGCCGCTCCCCCGCCGGCGGTGATCCCCGACCTGCGCAAGGACGGCCTGCGCATCCACACCACGCTCGATCCGGAGCTCCAGCACCTGGCCGTGGAGGCGTCGCGGACGCACCTGGCCCGCATGCAGCCGAAGCTCGATGCGGAGCTCAAGGCGGCGAAGGCGCGCACGGCGTGGGAGCGCACCAAGGGGAAGAAGGCCGACCGCGCCTGGAAGGCCGATGCCACGGCACCTCGCGAGCTGTACGACCACAAGGGGGTGCGGGTGGACACCATCGGCCACCGCGACAGCCTTTGGCACTACCACCGGCTGCTGAACGCCGCGGTGCTGATGATGGAACCGGGTACGGGCAACGTGCGTGCCTGGGTCGGTGGCGGCCACCACCGCTACCTGCCCTACGACCTGGTGGAGGCGCGTCGCTCCATCGCCAGCGCGATCAAGCCGGTGATCTACGCCGCCGCGCTGGAGGCCGGCCACGCACCCTGCACATCCCTGAGCAACGCCCCGCGCACCTACGCGGCGTACGACGACTGGGCGCCGAGCAACTTCGATGGCGACACCACGGGCGGCGAGGTCGCGCTGTGGGCGGCGCTGGCACGCAGCATGAACCTGCCCACGGTGGACCTCTACTTCCGGCTGGACCAGGACTCGCTGCGCGACGTGGTGCGCGCGCTGGGCCTCCCGGGCGTGCAGGTGCAGCATCCGGCGGTGTGCCTGGGCGCATCGGACCTGAGCCTGCTGGACATGGTGCCGGCGTACGCGGCCTTCGCCGCGCGCGGCCAGCGGCCAGCGCCCCGGATGATCACGCGCATCACCGACGCGGACGGCAAGGTGCTGTATGAAGCGCCCCGGCCCCGCAGCCATCGGGCGCTCACCACCGGGACGGCCGATGCGATGAACGCCATGCTGCGCCGGGCGGTGGACCAGGGCACGGGCACGGCGCTGCGCACACGCCACGGTGTCGGCGGCGCGGTGGCCGGCAAGACGGGCACTTCACAGGACCAGCGCGATGCCTGGTTCTTCGGCTACACGCCCGGGCTGGTGGTGGGCACCTGGGTGGGTGCGCGCGACCCGGCCGTCCACTTCCGCGGAGCGCTCGGCACCGGTTCGCAACTGGCCCTCCCCATCGCCGGCCAGGTGTTCCATGGCATCGAGGCGAGCGCCGAGCTCCGCCGTCGATACATGCGTCCCTTCACCGCGCCGGACTCCGCGCTGTACAGGCTGGATTGCCCGGCCCGGCACGAGCCCGGCTGGCTCGAGCGGCTCTTCGAGGGCCCGGACGAGGATCCGACGGACACCAGCGAGCAGCCGGGCTTTCTGCAGCGCCTCTTCCGCGACCGCGAGGGCGACCGCTGATCAGGGCAGCTGCGCCACGCGCACCGCGGTGGGCACACTGCCGCCGATGTTCACCAGGATCGGGTCGCGGTCGTTCGTACCTCCGGCATACTTCACCACGCCGTCCATGTTCACGTCCTCGCGCAGGTAGCCCGGGATCGTGGCGGTGGGCACCGCACCGCCGATCGCGGCCAGGATGGGATCGCGGTCGTTGGCGGCACCCGCGTACTTCACCTGCCCGTTGAAGGTGACATCACCCGCCCACAGCGCCATGGTACCGCCAAGGTTCTTGCGCGCGTCAGTGCCGAAGGTGGCCGTGGCTGGGGCGGTGAGGTCGACGGCGAGCGGTGCGCCGCTCAGGGTGAAGGCCGATGTTGTCATCGCGCCGAGGTGATTGCGATGGCGCACGGCGATGCGGTAGTTGCCCGTGGCGGCGGTGAACGAGAGCGCCGACACGCCGTCCGCGGCCACCACATCCCCGTCGCGCTGGAGCAGGCCGCAGCGCGTGGCGATCACCGTGGCGGGCGTGGTGGCATCGCGCAGTTCCACCACCACCCAGTCCACCACCGCGTTGGCGCCGCTGGTCTGCAGCACGGTCGGTGTGGTGGTCTCCCCTCCCCCGCCGACATGCGCATAGCTCAGCGCCGTGTACGGTTCGGTGAGCGGAAGAAGCCCGGCGGCGCGCAGGTCATCGCGCATCAGTTGGCCGCCGGAGGACCAGGGTCCTTCGAGCACCACACGCAGGGCCAGCTGCACGGCGGGGCTGTTGGGGGTGAGGCGGAAGGTGCGCAGCTCCTGCGGCGCGAAGGCGGCGGTGAGCGTGCCGTTCACCGGTGGGGCGGTGCCCGTGTTCGTTTCGATGTGGGTGGCGGTCTGCGCCGCGCCGAGGCCCCAGGTGGAGGCGATGTCGGTGCTCTGCGCCGCGTTGCTCACATTCCACAGGCGGGCGATGATGCCGCTGGCGATGCCCTCCTCGGCGGGCTTCAAGGCCCACAGCAGCACATCGGGATCGCTGAAGGTGAAAGCGCCGAAGGTGGTGGCGGGGTACGATCCTCCGGTGCCGGTGCAGGGGCCCACCACGAAGGGGTTCTGGTGCTCCAGGGCGAAGCGCATGGCGGCGACCTGGTCGTAGGCGCCCTCATGCGGCCGCAGGCTGAAGCCGTAGTGGAAGAGCGTGTCGCCATGCTGGTCGGGGATGCCCGGGCCGCTGCCCTGGAAGTTGCCGCCCGCGGTGAAGCGCAGCTGGCTGCTGCCGCTGTCGAAGGTGCCGTAGGTGCTGTTGCCCAGCTTCATGAAGGCCGGGCCGCGGTGCTCACCGTGAGGCCGTACGTCGCGTTGCTGATGTCGGCGAAGTGGCCGAGGGTGAGCTGGTCGTAGCGCGCGTTCTGTGTGGCGTAGTGGCCGCCCGCGCTGCTCGGCTTGGCGGTGAGGATGGCGCCCAGTTCCTCGTGCAGCACCGTGGCGTTCACGATCTGCACCCCGTAGGCCCAGTCGAGCGTGCTGCTGAAGTTGTCGGTGATGCGGTCCTCCACGTCCACCCGGTGCAGGTCCTTGTACAGGGTGACGCGCACATCGTGGCCCAGGGGGACGACCCCTTCGGTCTGCACCGTGGCGCTGATGGGGCCGTTGTTCACCAGGTACTTGATGCCGCCGGGGGCGGTGTAGGCGCCGAGGTCGTTCATGATGCGTCCGTTCACCGTGCCGGCGTAGCTGCGGTTGGCGAGCTTGTCGCGCAGGCTGGTGATCACCCCTTCGCCGCTCATGCTGATGCGGAAGCGGTCGCTCTCGAAGAGGTGGATGTCCAGCGTGGCCGTGTTGGGCACCACAGGCGGATCGCCCGGCTGCACGGTGTACACCTTGTAGCCCGCGGCGGGCACGTCGGTGGCCAGGATGCGCACGAAGGTGGCGCCGTCCTTCACGATCACCTGCGAGGGGATCACCGTGGCGGTGGTGCGGTCCACCACCTGCACGGGTTGCGGGCCGGCGTAGGGCAGATCGGCCACATCGGTGCGCAGGTGTCCCAGCGGGTTCACCACCACGAAGCGCAGTTCGCCCCCCGCATCGATCTGCGCGCCGAGGGAGGCGAGCGCGTTGGTGAGCAGCTGGGTGCCGTAGCCGGTGACCTGCGCCTCCAGCCCTCGCTGCCACAGGGCCCGGTCGTTGGCGGACACCACGCCGCCACCACCGAGGTTGTGCTCCCAGTAGAGGCTGATGGCGGTGTGGGCTTGTTCGCGCTGCGCGGCCATGTTCGACCACACGGCCGGATCGTGGCGGGCGGCCAATGTGGCCACGGCCTCGGCGCTCCGCAGACGCTCGATGCCGCGGCGCATGCGGCCGGTGACCTCCGCGATGCTCGCGCAGTCGAGGTCCCACTCGTTGCCGAAGCTCAACGACTGGCTGGGTAAGGTGCCGCCGTAGGTGGCCTCGATGTCCTGGAAGAAGTCCTTCATGTTGCTCACGTGGCACTGCGTGGTGGCGTTGCTGCGGGCCTGGGCCACGGTGGGGAAGCTGCTGTCGAGCGTGAGGGTGTTGTCCCATCCGCGGCCGAAGGCCCCGGCCACGGTGTAGGGGTAGTTGTGCGGGAAGGCCACGCTGTTGAGCTTGTCCAGGCATTGGTCCACGGCGGTGTTGGGCACGAAGGCCTCGGCATAGCCGCCCAGCCCCTGGTTGTAGGTGAGGCTGTACCACTTCATCAGCACGCTGGAGCCATCGAGGCCGGTGTAGCGGTAGAGCTCATGCTGGCGCTGGCCCAGACCGGTGACCTGCGTGGCACAGCCGCACACGCCTTTCCAGCTGTAGCGGGCGCCCATCCCGTTCCACAGCGAGGCCAGGCCCAGGGGCTGGGTCTGGTTCTCCATGCTGATGGCCATGGGGATGTCGATGCCGTACTGCCGTTGCAGGCGTCCCGCGTAGTAGCCGCTGCGGATCACGCCTTCAGTGGTGTTGCCGCCGTGGGTGCACACCAGGCCGTTCAGGGGCACGGTCATCTGGCCGCTTTGCAGCTGCGCGATCAGGCGGTCGAACTGCGCGGCCGGGCGGTTGCGCTTGTAGATCTCCACCCAGTACCAGCCGTCGCAGTTCCACTTGTTCCGATAGGGGGCGGGGTTGTTGGCGGTGGCGTCGTTGAGATCGAGGTAGTGGTCGATCATCTGCGGGATCCACTGCTCGTAGTCCGCCACGGTGCCGCTCCACAGGTAATCGGTGTGGTCGTCCGGGGCCAGGTAGATGCGGTTGGTCTGGGCGTCGGCGAGGACCGGGACGAACAGGACGGGCAGCAGAAAGCGGGCACGGCGCAGCATGGCGCGGGGGGTTGGTCCGGTCAAGTTACCGGATCGCCGGGACCTGTCGCGCCTCAGCGTCGGCGGTCCATGCCGGGCACCGAGGCCGGTGCGCGCTCCTGCTTCGCCGGCGGCGGCTCCTTCACCTGTGCGCCTTCACGGTACTCGATGGACCGGGTGACGCGGCCGTCGGTGTCGAGGAACTCCATGGTGCCGTGCAGGCGGCCCTGCACATAGCTCATGCGCTGCACCAGCCGGCCGCGGTGGTCGTACACCTCGCAGCGGCCATGCGGGTCGCCGTTCAGCAGCTCCTGCTCGCGCAGCTTCACCCCGGCATCATCGAAGTAGCTCCAGCGGCCGGTGGGCATGCCGTTCAGGTAGGTGCCCTCGCTGATGGGCAGACCGCCGGTGTTGTAGGCCACCCAGCGACCGCCCC
>CXWK01004209.1_pt1 | contig 11785 bp, 20 predicted proteins | sample 590851 | NCBI WGS metagenome assembly CXWK01 (sample SAMEA3498364, study PRJEB10139) | wastewater metagenome | biome: wastewater treatment plant; material: activated sludge | place: Denmark | collected 2014-08-01
GCTGCCGGGGAGATTGAGCACCTGGATTCGCTCCGCGGCAAGTTCGCCCAACCTGACATGCGGCACCCGGCTCCGGCGCGCCACCGGTTGATCGCTGCCCTGCGGAACATCGCTTAACGAAAGATCGCCCGCCCGTGAGGAATCCGGGACGGTCACTAACAACCAACAAAGGAGATCGAATGTTCACTCGCAAGAATACCCACCGCCTGCCCACGGTCGAGGTGGCCGGAGCCCGGCCACGGACGGTCCGCCGGTCGATGCTGCTGGCCGGACTCGCCGCACTCGGGATGGCCGGTGGCATGGCGGTTACCGCACCGCACGCCCATGCGTCGCCCGGGCAGTGTGTCCAGGTCGGCGGATTCGGCGGATTCTGCGACGGACCGATGCTCAGCAACGGGACGTTCTACCACTGCGAAAACGGCATGTTCATCCGCAACTGTTTCTACGTCCGCCCCGTGTCCACCGACGTGGACCCTCGCGGCTGGATCCCGGCGTGAACGGCCGATTGCACCGCGTCCTGTGGGGCGCCAAGCAGCCCCGTCCGATCACTGACCCCACCGAGTTCCTGGCGTCCTTTGCCGAAAACTGGCCGGCCGATCCGGTCCCGGACATGCTCGCAAACTGGCGGACCGCGTGAACTCCGGCCTGGAGATCGGCGTCAACGGCTCCATGACCACCCGCTGCCCCATTGGTGTGGTGACCGTGAGCTGTACGGGCACCGGGTTCATATACCTACGGATGGCTGCTGATGGAGGGCTACTGATGGAATCGGAAGACTGGGCCGCCGTCATCCCGGAGCTCTACGCACATCTGCCCGACGATCTGAAATACCAAGTGCTGCGGGCGGTGGACGGTGGATAACGCACAGGTTGTAGCCGACCTAGCCCCGAAAGGCTACAGCGACCACTACATTGCGTCGCTGCTTGGTATCGGCGCCAAGCATGTCGGTGAACTGCGGCGCCGGGCTGGCATCCCATCGGGGCGCGCGTGGCGCGCCGAGGCGCGCAATCAACAAGTGCTTGCCCTAGCCGCCTCCGGCGCAACTGATCATGAAATTGCTGATGAACTCGGCGTCGGAATCGCATGGGCACGGCAGATCCGCACGCAAGTAGGGATTTCGCACGCGCGGAGGTTCGCCGATCACAACCGGGTTGAGGAGATGCTCGCAGATGGGTGCTCGCTCACGGAGATCGGCCGGACGTTGGGGTGGAGCACCGCGACGATGGTCAAATACTTCCGGGGCCGCGGTTGGACTGCTGAGCAGTCCGGGGCGTTCGCCCGCGCATGCCATGCGGGGGACTCCGCGTGATCTGTGAGTGCGGGCACCCAATCGACCGGCATTCCCNNCATGCCGGGTGTGCGGCGGGCGGGGAATGGTCCGGGCCGCGCCAGTTCTGGAGTTCTACACCAACCGCGACCGACATGGGTATGAGGACCGCGTCGACTGGACATGTTCGGTGACCGTTCCGTGTTGGGCGTGCCACATGAAACACCTGAAAGTACTTACATGAGAAAGCGATTCATATGAGTGGGGAAACTCCGATTACCCTTGTGGGTAACTTGACCGCCGATCCAATACTGCGGTTTACGGCATCTGGTGCGGCTGTCGCAAACTTTGTTGTCGCATCGACGCCACGCACATTCGACAAGGCATCCGGCGAATGGAAGGACGGCCAGGCGCTGTTCATGCGGTGCAGCATCTGGCGGGAGTCGGCCGAGAATGTGGCCGAATCCATCACCCGCGGAATGAGAGTCGTTGTCACCGGCAGATTGGTTCAGCGGTCGTTCGAGAAGGACGGGGAGAAGCGCACCACCGTCGAGGTTGAGGTGGACGAGATCGGCCCGGCCCTGCGGTACGCGACGGCGATGGTCGCCAAGGCTAGCCGCTCCGGTGGGAACCCCAGTGGCCGCAAGTCCGCGCCAGCCGATGACCCGTGGAGCAGCGCACCAGCGACCGGCACTGGCGACGACGCGCCACCCTTCTGAGAGAACAGGATTCACATGTCTGACATGCATGACGCCGCACTCGAAGCGGCAGCGTGGCGAGTGGTCAAGGAACAGGCCGCCGAGCGGGAATCTGACGCGAAGGCGCGCCTGGACGAGGGGATGGAGGTCGGCGATTCCGCCGCCGCAAGGTGGTCCGGGTGGAACCTGGCGAAAGCGTCGAAGGCGAAGGGCCGCACGGTCGTCACAGTCACCGATCCGGCGGCGTTCGCCGCGTGGGTGATGGAACGCTGGCCGTCCGAGGTGGTGGCGGTCGAGTCGATCCGGGCCGAGTACCTGCCCGAGCTGATCGAAAGCATCAAGGCCGTCTCGTCACACCCGGGTCTGTACATCGAGCGGACCGCGACCGTCAATGCCGCGTTCCGGCGCGAGCTGGATGACCGTGCCGCCGAGCGCGGTGCGCTCATTGACGATGACGGCGAGGTCTGCCCGTACGTCGAGGTGTCCACGGGCGCGCCGTCGGTGCGGGTCACGTTCGACCGCAAGGTTGACCGTGTGGCTGTTGTCGGGGCAATGCTCGCCGACAATGCGCTGGCGTTCGCGCCGGCGCAGGAGGTCGAAGCATGACCGCGGTAGTCAACTCCCTAACCGCCGTCATGCGCGACGTTGGTGCAGTCGGAAAGCGTGAGCGCAACTCGCAGGGCAACTTCAACTACCGCGGCATCGACGCCGTCACCAACGCCGTACATCCGGCACTCGTGGCGCATGGCGTTGTCGTCGTGCCGAAGCTGCTCAGCTACGACTACGGCACCGTGATCGTCGGCCACAAGCGCACGGAGATGGCACACGCGCGGCTCACGGTCGAGTTCACCTTCTACGGACCGGAGGGTGACAGCGTCACCGCGGTGACGGCCGGCGAGGCGTTCGACAGTGGCGACAAGGCGACCGCGAAGGCGCACTCGGTGGCACTGCGGACGGCGCTCCTTCAAACGCTGTGCCTTCCGACCGATGAGCCCGACCCGGACGCCAACTCTTACGAGCGGGCGCCGCAGAAGTCCGAGCAGGATCTCGCACTCGACCGGCTGATGGAGGTGTGCCAGTCGCGCGGCATTGCGCCCGCCACCGCCGCAACACGGTTCAAAGACGAGATCGGCGCCGATATCCGACAGGCCGACGCGCCGGCCATCATCGCGTTCGCCGAAGCTCTGCAAGCGGAAGGGGCCGCCGATGGGCAACCTTGACGCCGGGATTCTCTCCTGCACCGCCGCGTTCCTGCTGCTACTGGGGATCACGGTGCATTTGACTCGTTGGGACTTGGACGAGTGACCGGGTTTTCTCCGGAGGTCCGGGACATCATTACCGACCGTGCAGGCGGGATGGTCAGTGGTACGTGTGAGCGGTGCGACGAGACGTTGGCGTACGGGGTGGAGATTCACCATCGACGTGCCCGCGGAATGGGGTCAACCAAGCGCCGGGAGACGAACCTGCCAGCTAACGGGGTGGCGGTATGCCCGCAGTGTCACCGATGCATCGAGTCGAACCGCACCGATGCGTTGGCTGACGGATGGCTGATACGGCAGACCGTAGACCCATCGACCGTCCCGTTGATCTACCGCGGCCGGATGGTGCTGCTGGATAACTTCGGCGGAGTGATCGAGCAGGATGTGTCGTGGGAATGAACAGCGGCCCGGACCGGCCGATGCATGTGTCCGATACCTGGACACCTGTGCCGTCGGAAAAGCTGAACGATATGGGCTCTGATCTGGTGCGTGATGCACTCACCAGGCGGTGCGAGATTTGCCACGCGCCACCGGGCGAGCTGTGCCGTAAGCCGATCTTTCAGCGACTCGTTCACCTGCACCGTGTCAGGGTCGAGTCGTGAAGCGACTGACGTGCCCGGCGTGCGAAGCGATGATTACCACCCTTGATGGTGGTGGTCCGATTGTGTGTGCGGCGTGTATCAGCATCTTGATTGTGACCCCTTGTGGGGCAATGCTTCCCGACCTGGCCGAGTGGGATCGGCTCCGTGCTCAACCGTATGTGCAGCGCGGATTGTACTTCGCCCGAAAGGCTGCGGGCATTCGATGAAAGAAGTGAACATGTACGACATTTCGAGCGGCCCTGGTGAAAACACCGGGGCCGCAGTCGTTGTGGGGTGGGAATGATGACCGCCGTTCGATGCTCGGTGACGGACCTCGGCATGACGGGGCATTGCAAGCATGGCCGACACGAGCGCTGCCCGCACCGGCCCGGGGGCCAGATGGAACACGGCCTGTGGATGCCCGAATGTCGGGTGATGTCCGGCACGTCGAATAAGGCGTACGCGGACGCTCATGGGTGCCACTTCCCGGACGGATCACCGGCATTGGTGGTCCGGCCGTCACATCTGTACCGCTGCCCATGCTGGTGCCACCAGTCCGGTCAGCTCGCCCTACTGGAGGTCGTTACCGCATGAAACCCTATGAGCAGTTCCTTGCCGACCGGGCGCAGCTCGCCAACGCCGGCGGGTTCGAGCCGACCGACCTGCCTGGGCACCTGTTCGACTATCAGCGGGAGCTGGTCGAGTGGGCCGTCCGACAAGGCCGCGGTGCCCTGTTCGCCGACTGCGGACTCGGCAAGACGCCGATGTCCCTCGCGTGGGCCGACCAGATCCACAACCGCACCGGCCGCCCGGTCCTGTTCCTGACGCCGCTGGCGGTCGGGTTCCAGATCGTGACCGAAGCACAGAAGTTCGGCCACGACGCCGCGCTGTCCCGCGATGGTCAGATCGGGGCGCCAATCGTCGTCACCAACTACGAACAGCTCGGCAAATTCGACCCTTACGAGTTCGCCGGCGTGGTCTGCGATGAATCGTCTGCGATCAAGTCGTTCAAGGGCACCCGCCGCGCCGAGGTGACGGAGTTCATGCGACTGATCCAGTATCGGCTGCTGGGCACCGCAACCGCTGCGCCGAACGACTACATCGAGCTGGGCACCTCATCCGAGGCGCTGGGACACCTCGGCTACATGGACATGCTGACCCGGTTCTTCATCAATGACAACCGGTCGGTATCCAGCCGCGGTCGCACCACCGGCGGAACGTCCATCGACTGGCGCCTCAAGGGGCACGCCGAGGGGCCGTTCTGGCAGTGGGTTTCATCGTGGGCGCGGGCGATCCGCAAGCCATCCGACTACGGGTTTTCCGACGGCGGCCACGCGCTGCCCGAGCTGATCGTGCGGGAGCACCTTGTCGAGGCGAGTCGGCCGGCCGACGGCACCCTGTTCGACGTGCCGGCCCACGGGCTGCGGGAAGAACGGGAGGAGAATCGACGCACCCTCGTGGAGCGATGCGAGGCCGCCGCAGCCGCGATGGGCGAAACGGACACCGGCGTGGCATGGTGCCACCTCAACGATGAGTCGGCGTTGCTGACCAAGCTCATCCCGGGCGCGGTCGAGGTCGCCGGATCCGATTCGGTGGACGACAAAGAGGCCAAGCTGGCCGCGTTCACCCGCGGTGAGATTCGGGTTCTGGTCACCAAGCCGTCCCTCGGCGCGTTCGGCCTGAATTGGCAGCACGCGCACCGCATGACGTACTTCCCGAGCCACAGCTACGAGCAGTGGTATCAGGCGATCCGGCGCATGTGGCGCTTCGGCCAGGAGCGTCCGGTCGAGGTGGACGTCATCACCACCGAGGGCGGCTCTCGAGTGCTGGCAAACCTGCAACGCAAGGCGGTCCAGGCCGACGAAATGTTCTCGGCTCTGGTCGCGCACATGAACAACGCGCGCGGCATCGACCCGCACGTCAGCTACAGCAACAAGATGGAGTTACCCGCATGGATTGCATGACCGTCCGAGACCAGTGGATCACCGACCGCTTCGCTATCTACAACGCCGACTCGATGGACGTCATGGCCAGCCTGCCGTCCGACTCGATCCACGGCAGCATCTATAGCCCGCCGTTCGGTGGCCTGTACCACTACTCGTCAAACCCGCGCGACCTGTCCAACGCCGGCAGTTATGACGAGTTCCGCAAGCAGTACGGCTATTTCATCCGCGAGAAGTTCCGTCTCACCATCCCGGGCCGGACCACCGGCGTCCACGCCGCACCCGTGCCGACCGGTAACACCGGCGGCGGCCGCGATGGGCTGATCGACTTTCCCGGCGACGTGATCCGCGCACACCAGGAGGCCGGCTGGATCTGGATTGCCCGTCATGCCATCTGGAAAGAACCGCTCGCGGTGCGTAACCGCACCATGCAGAAGAACCTGTCACACAAGACGATCTGTGACGACGGCGCGATGGGTGGCGTGGCGTCCGCGGACGAGCTGCTGATATTCCGCAAGCCGGGCCAGGACGAGCCGGCCACGCACCCGTTCGGACTGCGCGACGGGTACGCCGGCAGCGAGCCGATGCCCGCCGACATCCTGCGGTTCCGCGGCATGGACGGCGACCAGAAAACCAACAAGTATTCGCACTGGATCTGGCGCCGCTACGCATCGTCGGTATGGGATGACATTCGCCTGGATAACGTGCTGCCGTTCCGCGACGCGCGAGACGAGGACGACGAGAAGCATGTTCACCCGCTGCAACTGGACGTGATCGCACGGTACACGGATCTGCGGACATGCCCGGGTGAGCGCATCCTGACGCCGTTCATGGGCGTTGGCTCGGAGGTTTATCAGGCGGTCCGCATGGGCCGCATCGGCATCGGCGCCGAACTCAAGCCGTCGTACTTCACTCAGGCGGTCCGCAACCTGCGCGCGGTGGACGACGTCGAGAGTGCCGACGAGGCCGGACTATTCGACATTGGAGCAGAAGCATGACCCACCACGAGCCCTACGCACCCAGCATCGTGACCCGCGCGCGGGAACTGCTCGCCGGGATCACACCGGGGTTACCAACAGCAGACACAACACCCTTAGGTAGGTGTAAATAGTGTGATATAGTGGTAGTTGTGAACCTCAAGGAATGGGCTAAGACGCAAGGTATCAGTGAGTCCACAGCTCGCAACTGGTACCGCGACGGAAAGCTCCCCGTCTCCGCCAAGAAGGTGGGTGGGTTGATTCTCGTTGAGGACACGTCTTCATGTACTGAGCACCCTTCCGAGTCGCGCACCGTGGTCTACGCGCGGGTGTCGTCATCGGATCAAAGATCAGACCTGGACCGCCAGGTATCCCGCGTCACGGAGTGGTGCACACGCCAAGGGTGGTCCGTGGATGATGTGGTCACTGAAGTGGGTTCGGCACTCAACGGTCATCGCCGAAAGTTCCTTTCACTGTTGCGTGATCCGTCCGTTACACGGATCGTCGTGGAACACCGTGATCGGTTTTCACGATTCGGAACCGAATACATTCACGCGGCGTTGGAGTCCACCGGGCGTGAACTCATCGTGATGGACCCCGCCGAAGTTGATGACGACCTGGTTCGTGATATGACGGAACTTCTAACGTCCATGTGCGCCCGACTCTATGGAAAGCGCGCCGCGTCCAACCGCGCCAAACGAGCCATGGAGGCGAGCGCGGATGACTGACAACACTTATCACCGCGCTTACGTGTTCGTCCTCGACCCCACACCAACTCAGTTGCATCAGTTTGAGTCTCACGCGGGCGGTGCGCGGTTCGCCTACAACCACATGCTTGGACTGGTCAAGGCAACCTTGGACCAGCGCGCGGCGGAGAAGACCTACGGTGTCCCCGAGGATCAGCTCACACCATCCTTGTCATGGTCCCACTACGCGCTGCGAAAGATGTGGAATACGCGCAAGGATGCCGCCGCGCCGTGGTGGAGTGAAAACTCGAAGGAAGCGTATTCCAACGCGCTGGCGGGGCTGGCGTCTGGACTCAAGAACTGGCACGACTCGCGCACGGGTAAGCGCAAGGGTAAGCCTGTTGGTTTCCCGACGTTCCACGGCAAGAAGTCGAAGAAGTCGTTCAGCTTCACAACGGGTGTTATGCGCCTAGAGCCATCTCGTCATCACGTCACGCTTCCCAAGATCGGCACCGTTCACGTCATGGAGTCCACGCGGCGGCTGTATCGTTTGGTCGAACGCGGCGATGCCCGCATCTTGCGGGTAACCGTGAGTGAGCACCGTGGGCGCTGGCAAGTATCCCTGTTGGTGGAACTGCCGAAGCCCGCGCCGCGCCCAGACAAGGGACGTGTCGTCGGTGTCGATGTCGGCTGCAAGGACTGGATCGTCGCCGCGACCTCAGATGGCACCGAAGTGATGCGCGTCCCTGTTCCTGGTCAGCTAGAGGAACTGGACAAGACCAAGCGGCGGCTGCAACGGCGTAACCATAACCGCCAAGCACCTGACAAGAGCACAGGTCAGAAGGCGTCGAAGCGCTGGCTCAAGGCTCAACGTCGGATCAACCGTTGTGATTGGCGCATGGCAGCCGTCCGCGAGGACACGTTGCACAAGGTGACCACGGAGTTGGCTGAACGCTTTGACACCGTGGTGATCGAAGACCTGAATGTTCAGGGGATGATGACGCGCGGAGGCGCGTACAAGAAAGGCTTGAACCGATCAGTGGCACGGGCGGGCATGTCCGCCTCCCGAACCATGATCGGATACAAGGCGAACAACACGGTGAAGGCGAACCGCTGGTTCCCCTCATCGAAGACCTGCTCCTCAGGCGGCGCGGTGAAAACCAAACTGCGCCTGAAGGATCGGGTGTACGTGTGCGAAGGCTGCGGTCACGTCATGGATCGTGATGTGAACGCGGCGGTGAACCTCGCCAAGTACGGCGAGTTGAGCATTACGGCGGGAAGTCCTCTCGTCGCTGGACGTGGAGCCTCAGATCAGACCGAACCACCTGCGGGCGGTAAGGCACAGGGCGTCGAAGCGTCAACCCTAACTTCAGGGAGCGTGTCGCTGGCAACGGCGGCATCCAATCAACTGTCACTATTTGATGGTTGAGTGGAACGGAAGTGGAAGTTCTACCCGAGTGACAGCTATCGGGACATCTATGCACTCGCAGACGGAGAGCCCAGTCGGCTCGTGTTCGAGCACTCGCCAGCGCCGCGCGAAGATGACGCCGCATTCAAGGAGCGTGTTTCTGATGGCAAAACACCGCGGACAGTTCGGCGGCCAGTACCGCAGCGCCGACAACCTCGCCGCATATGAGCGGATGCTCGCCAATGCATCCCTGCGGATCGACCGGCACGGCGCGCGGTTCGTCGGCGTTGCCCTGCCGGACGGGTGGACGTTGCCGCCGAACCGGATGCCGGCCGTCGTGGTCGGGGATCTAGCGAGGGGGCCGGAGTGACCTGGCGGCTGCTCACCCCGCGCGAGTGCAACGCGCTCAGACGGTGCCCAGAGTGCTGCTTTCACCCGCAAACGCAAGGACATCGGGCCGGGTGCCCGAATGACGAAAAGGAGGTATCGACAGGTGGCGAAAGACGGGCGGCTGTACGCAAAGTTCACGCTTGATTTCCCTGACTCGCACAAGGTCATGCCGCTGTCCGATAAGGCATTCCGGGCACTGGTCGAAATGACCATCTGGTCGCGCAAGCAAATGACTGACGGGTTCATAGCAAGTCGTCTAGCACTTGCTAGGTGGTCGCTAGAGGTTTGCCAGGAGTTGCTAGAGAACGACCCCGAAAAGCCGTCTCTGATCGAGGTCGAAAACGGGTACTTGATACACGATTTCGCCGAGCATCAGTCCACCAGGGCAGAGATTGAGTCGTTATCTGAGAAGCGTAAAGCTGCTGGCCAAATGGGTGGACGTAGCAAAGCTCTAGCAAGTGCTAAGCAAATTGCTAAGCAAAAACCTAGCAAAGCTCTAGCAGAGACAGAGACAAAGACAAAGTCTTTGTCTTACGTATTAGACGACTGTTACGTAAGTAACGCGCGCGGCACGGTCGTCGTCCCGGATGCTCCCGAACACGTCGACAACGGCGCCCGGCCAACTCGGCGCACGCCGTCGTCGGCATCACGGACCGTCGTCCGCCATGTGCTCGGATCGGGCTACCCGCGCGCGACCGTCGACCGGCTGGCGGTCCAGGTCGAGAAGCTGTTCGCCGAGGGCCACCCCGACGCGCTCATCCGGGAGTCGCTCGCCGAGTGGCAGCGGCGCCCGAACTGCAACCGGCCCGAGTGGCTGCCGACGGTGCTCGGCGACGTGGTGAAGAAATCCCGGGAGTCGCAAGGCGTGACCCCGGGCGAATCGAAAGTTCTCGGCTGGGCCGCACTCGGCAGTCCCGGTCAAGCCGACCAGAAAGCGATCCAATGAACGACTACCCCGACATTGCGGCCAAGGCGCTCGCGCTCTGCGCCGCGCACGATCCGTGGTTTCCGCAGCCGAACCGGATGACCGTCACGGCGTGGGCCGAGCAGATCGCGGTGTATCAACTCGGTGGCCGGGATGTGCTCGACGGTGTGCGCCTGGCGTATCGCGACAACGGCTCCGGGTTCCGGCCGTTGCCCCGCGACATCGTGCAGGCCGCGCGCCGGATCCGGGCCGAGCGGGCGCAGGCCGAACCGCCGGCCGCCCGAGAGGCGCGTGAGGACCGGCAGGTGGCCGAGCGCGCCAAGCGCAAGCTCGACGCGATGACCCGGTCCATCGGCAAGGCGTTCCCGGACTGAGACCCAGGTTCACCCAGCCGGCCCGGCGTTATCGCGGGAATCCGTTTTGCCCTCAGCGGGCCGTAGCGCAGCCGGAAACCCACTACCCACACATTCCCCCACGGAAGGTAAAAAAGTGCATGAGAATCCGCGTGCGACGGCAGCAATGGCTATGCCCACTCGCGTCCGATGGCGTTCCCGTTGCGATAGTCGGCGATCCGGCCGCAATCCCGCCGACGCTGGGTGCCCCGCAGCACCCCGCAACTACCCACGATGGACGCTGCCGACCACCGGCAAAAAACGGTACGGAGGCACCCAAAAATGAGTGACTGGTCTCTCCGCGCAGCGTGCCGCGGTGACAGCAACCCAGACGCATGGTTCGGCAACATCAACGGCCCGTCAGAAGAGGTCGCAGAGCTCAAACGCGCAAAGGCGATCTGCAAGGGCTGCACCGTCGTCAAGGAATGCAAAGAGCTCGGATGGCATCACGGCAACGGCTACGGGGTCTGGGGCGGCACTAGGGCCGGGAAGCCCATCAGTCTTTCGGCGCGGTTGGCGAAGTGCGGCACCGTCTCCGGGTTCTATTCGCATCGCCACCGTGGCGAACCGGCGTGTGGTGATTGCCGTGCGGCGTGGATCGCGGATCGTGGTTTTTCGTGTGGCGGTCCGGAGTGTGACCATCCGCGTTCGGAGGCGAGGCATCGGCGGTGGGGGTTGCCGGTGTGTGATCGGTCGCGGGCGGCGGCTCGGGAATACCGGCGTGCGTACAACGCGCGCAACAGCCGCAACACAATCAACGAACAGGAGACGAAATGACTGACTCAACTTTCCGCGATGAGATCGCGTTGATCGTGGACAACCTGGCAGCCCGTGGTTGGACACAGGGGACGATGAAAAACGCAAACGGCGAGGTGTGTGCTCATGGCGCGGTGCAAACCTGCAAGGGTTTGCGTCCCGGCGACGAGTGGATCGTCCGGGCTGTTATGCGCGCCAAGGGGTTAACCGAGGTGTGGAACGACAAGTTTGGCCGGACGATGGACGACGTTGTCGAAAAGTTGTCCCAGATCGAGGTTTCCGACAGTGACCTTGAGGTGACGTTTGGACCGTCGTGGGAGAAGGTTATTGCAGTCATCCGTCGGATCGCTACCTTGACCGATGGTGAGGCGAAAGAAATGGCACGCGCTTGGGGCCCAGCCGAGAACGCTGCCTGTGAGGAGGCTTTGGACGCGGCATTGGCAGCCGCCCGCGCATCGGACACATTCCCTGCACGTTACGCCGCTAGTGACACTGCATATGAA
>CXWK01015075.1_pt1 | contig 11781 bp, 10 predicted proteins | sample 590851 | NCBI WGS metagenome assembly CXWK01 (sample SAMEA3498364, study PRJEB10139) | wastewater metagenome | biome: wastewater treatment plant; material: activated sludge | place: Denmark | collected 2014-08-01
ACTGGATGCGGGCGGGTCGGGTGGTCAGGGCCTGGTCCATTCTCGTCATCTCGCTTCGCAGTCGTTCCCGCGCGGGCGGGGCCGCCAAACAAAAAACCCGTCAACGCTGGGCGACGGGTTTTCGGGCCGGTCGCTTTAGCAGCATTTATTGAGCGCCCGCAAGCTGAGGGTCAAATCGGCGCTATGACGGGATTCTACCGTGCCCGGCCCGCCGGCGGCAACGCGGGCCCGCATCGCACGACTACAATCCCCGGCGAGACGACGATTGCGCGAAGGAGAAGCTCCCGTGACCCATGCCCGCCACCCGCTGGCGTTCGAGCGCCTGACGCTCGACGAAATGCGCTCCCGCTCGGCGCAATTCCGGGCGGAAGTCGCCCGGCGCCGCACCGTGCGGGATTTTTCCCCCGAGCCCGTGCCGCGCGACGTGATCGAGCACTGCATCGCCGCCGCCGGCACCGCGCCCAGCGGCGCGAACCAACAGCCGTGGCGATTCGTCGCCATCGCCGATCCGGCGGTCACGAAATCCATTCGGGAAGGCGCGGAAGCCGAGGAGCGCGAGTTCCACGAACGGCGAGCCCCCGACGAATGGCTCGCGGCGCTCGCGCCCCTGGGCACCGACGCGTCGAAGCCGTTCCTCGAGACGGCCCCCTGGCTGATCGCGGTCTTCTACGAGGCCTACGGCGTGGGCGAAGGCGGCGAGCGGCAGAAGCGCTACTACCCGATGGATTCCGCCGGCATCGCCACGGGCGTGCTCATCACCGCGCTGCACCATGCCGGGCTCGCGACCCTCACGCACACGCCGAGCCCGATGGCCTTCCTCAACGGCATCCTCGGGCGGCCCGACAACGAACGGCCGTTCGTGCTGCTCGTGGCCGGCTATCCCGCGCCGGGCGCGACGGTGCCCGCGATCGCGCGCAAGGCGCTCGAGGAGATCGCGGTGTTCCTCGAGTAAGGGGCGCGTCGCCGGGATTGCACTACACTGCGCGCTCCCTTCCACCGTGCAACCGGAGAGAACCATGATCGGATACGTGACGCTCGGAACCAACGACCTGCCGCGCGCGACCGCCTTCTACGACGCGCTCCTCGCCGAGATCGGTGCGACGCGAACCATGGACTTCGGCCGCGGCTACGCCTGGACCGTGAACCCGAAGCGCCCCGCGCTCGCCATCATGCAGCCCTTCGACAAGCAGGCCGCCACGGTGGGCAACGGCGTCATGGTGGCGCTCGTCGTCGATGCCCGCGAAAAGGTGGACCGCGTGCACGCGAAGGCGCTCGCGCTCGGCGGCAAGGACGAAGGGGCCGTGGGACTGCGCGGCGAGACGTTCTACGCCGGCTACTTCCGCGACTTGGACGGCAACAAGCTGAACGTCTTCTGCATCGGCTAGCCCGGCTTGACGCCCCTCAAGCCCCGCGGGCGCCGATCCTCCATGATGACGCCCATCCCCGACCGGAGCCCCTTTCCATGAAGCCCACGACCGCGCTCGCCACCCTCCTCCTCGCCGCCGCCGGCCTCGCGGCCCACGCCATGCCGCCGCAGGCGTCCGCCGCGCTCCAGGGCGAGGTGCTGGAAGCAAAGAGCGTCGACAGCTACACCTACCTGCGCCTGAAGACGAAGGAGGGCGAGACCTGGGCCGCGGTTCCCTCGACCACCGTGAAGAAGGGCGCCCGGGTGACGATCGGCAACACGATGGTGATGCAGGATTTCGAGAGCAAGACGCTGAAGCGCAAGTTCGACCGCATCGTCTTCGGCTCGATCGTCGATCCGAACGCGAAGCCCGCCGCGGCGATGTCCTCCCCGCACGGCGCCGCGCCCCACGGCGCAGTCCCCGCCGCGAAGACCGCCATCGCGAAGGTGGACAAGGCGAGCGGCCCCGATGCGAGGACCGTGGCGGAAGTCGTCAAGGGCAAGGCCGGGCTCAAGGACAAGCCCGTTCTCGTGCGCGCGCAGGTCGTGAAGGTCACCTCCGGCATCCTCGGCAAGAACTGGCTGCACGTGCAGGACGGCTCCGGCTCGGCCGCCGACGGCTCGAACGACATCATCCTCACCACGAAGGACGTGGCCGCGGTCGGCGACATCGTGATCGCCAAGGGCACGGTGCGCACCCCATTGAACGTGGGCGCCGGCTACGCCTACCCCGTGCTGATCGAGGACGAGGCGCTTCGCAAGTAGGCGGCGGGCCCGGGCCCGTGAAGGCGGTCCTGCTCTTCGCCCTCTGGGCCGGCGCGGCCTCCGCCGCGCTCGCCGCAACCCCCGGCGAAGTTCCCGTCGGCGCCACGCTGCGCGAGGCACCGCTCTACGGCCTCACGCTCGATTTCCGCAAGCTGTCCGACTTCCGCGGCAAGCCGCTGGTGATCAACGTCTGGGCGAGCTGGTGCGGGCCGTGCCGCGACGAGATGGGGTCGCTGGACCGCCTCGCCCGCCGCCACAACGGCCGGCAGTTCCACATCATCGGCATCTCCACCGACGACCACGCCGACAAGGCGCAGCGCTTCGTGGTGGGCACGGGAGTCTCCTTCGACAACTACCTCGACCGCGGCCTGGCGCTGGAGAACATGCTGGGCGCGAACCGCATCCCTCTCACCGTCCTGGTGGACGCGAAAGGCCGCGTGCTCTTGAAGGTCTACGGCGCCCGCGAGTGGGACAGCCCGGAAAACAAGGCGCTCCTCGCGAAGACCCTGGGCGTGCGGCTCGACTGAGGCGCCCTAGAACCTCGCCCACTCCGGCCGGAACTGGTTGGTCGGCAGGTGGTGCACGGTGACCCCCGCGCGCGACACCCACGGGATCACCTGCCGGTGCAGCGGGATCACGTGCACCTCGGACTGGAGAATCCCGATCGCCTCGTTGATCAGGCCCTGGCGCCGCGCGAGGTCCATGTCGCCGTCGATCCGGTCGATCAGCGCGTCGAGCGCCTCGTTCCTGAATCCACCGTAGTTCGCATCCCCCGCGCCCTGCGTGTTCGGGCTGTGCATGGTGGGCTTCAGGAGGAAGATCGCGTCCGAGGAGCCGCCGCCCCAGCCCGACATGAAGGCGCTGAAGTCGCGCTTGGTCGCGCGCGGAAAGTACTGGGCCTTGGGCATCACCTCGACCCGCACCCGCATGCCGATCTTCGCCCACATGCCGGCGAGCGCCACGCAGATCTTCTCGTCGTTGATGTAGCGGTCGTTGGGGCAGTGCAGGGTGAAGCCGAAGCCGTTGGGATAGCCCGCCTCGGCGAGCAGCCGCTTCGCGGCCGCGGGGTCGTGGGGGTGGCGCTTCTCGTGGGATTCCGGGATGCCGCCGCCCTTCGGGTCCGGAAGCGGAATGCCCGTAGGGATGGACATCCCGCGCATCACCGTGCGCTTGAGCGCCTCGACGTCGGTGGCCTGGTAGAGCGCCATGCGCACGCGCCGGTCCTTGAAGGGGTTCGCACCCTTCACGTCGGCGTGCGCGAGTTCGTCGCGCCACTGGTCGAAGCCGATCATGATGATGCGCACCTCGGCGCCATCCCAGATCCTGAGGGCGGGGTCCGCGCGCAGCGCCGCCACGTCCTGCACCGGCGGGTCGAGCACGAAGTCGAGGCTCCCCGACTTGAGCGCCGCCATGCGCGTGGACGCATTGCCGATGGGGCGGTACTCGAGGGTCGTCGCATTGCCTTCGTAGAGGCCTTCGCGGATGCCCCACCAGTCGTTGTTCTTCGCGTGCGCCGTCTTCACCCCGGGCTCGTAGGAGACGAGCCGGTAGGGCCCGGTGCCCATGGCGTTTCGCTGCGCGAAGGAATCCTCCTTCTTCGTGAGGTCCTGGGGCTTCAGCACCCCGTGCTTCTCGGCCCAGCGCCTGCTCATCACGAAGATCGAGCCGATGGACTCGATCATCACGGGGTTGGGTACCGGGGTGGTGAACTCCACCGTGTGATCGTCGATCTTCTTCACCGTGCCGGACTGGTTCGCGTAGAGCTTGAAGGTGACGCTCGAGAGGCGCGCCCGGTCGAAGGAGAAGACCACGTCGTCCGCGGTGAAGGGCGTGCCGTCGTGGAACTTCACGCCCTTCCTCAGGTGGAAGATCCAGGTAAGCGGCCCGGTGTTCTTCCAGGAGGTCGCGAGGGTGGGCTGGAACTGCATGTCCTTGCCGCGGGTCGCAAGGTATTCGTAGACGAGGTTGTTGATGCCGTTGGTGAAGGACTCGTTCTGCGAGTGGGGGTCGAGCGTGGTAGCGTCGCCCTGGGAGGACCAGCGCAGGTTCCCGGCATGGGCGGCCGCGGCGGCGAATACCGCCAGGCAGAGGATCAGGGCACGGATCGGCATGTCGGCTCCCGCGGCGGGTGCAATGGGGCCGAGCGTAGCAGGGTCGGGGAGCGCCGGGCGAGGCCGCGCATCCGGCGGGCACCCTCCGGACGGCCGGCGCAATCCGTAACCCGGCGCCGGCGGAATCGTCGCAGAATGGCCGGCATGGCAGAAGGAGAAGCCGCATGAAAACCTGGGCACCCCTGATCCTGGCACTCGCCTCCGGCGCCTGCGCCGTCGCGCCGCCGGCCGCGCCCGTGGAGGCGTTGTTCGCCGACGACCTCTTCGCCGCCCCTTCCGCGCGCGTCGACGCGCAGGAAGTCTTCGCGGTCAGCACGCAGATGAAGGATTACCTCGCCGCCGAACTGGGCGAGACGCCCGGCTCCAAGGGCCGCCAGCAGCGGCTCGTCGACGCCCTGAGGAACAAGGGCCAGTTGCGGCTCGAGTACGACGCCGCCTTCACCCGCAACGCCGCCCAGGCCTTCGATGCGCGCACCGGCAACTGCCTGTCGCTGGTCATCATGACGGCCGCCTTCGCCAAGGAGATCGGCATCGGCGTGCGCTACCAGAGCGTCTTCGTGGAGGAGAACTGGAGCCGCCGGGGCGACCTCTACGTTTCCGTCGGCCACGTGAACCTGACCCTGGGGCGCAGGCCACCGAAGCTCGGCTCCCGCCTGGACGACGGCGAGCAGCTCACCGTCGACTTCCTGCCGCCCCCGGACCTGCGCGGCAGCCACTGGCGCGAGCTGGACGAGGCGACGATCGTCGCCATGTACATGAACAACCGGGCGGCCGAGGCCCTCTCCGCGGGCCACGTGGACGACGCCTACTGGTTCGCGCGGGAGGCGGTCTCGCGGGACCCGGCCTACATCGCCGCGTACAACACGCTGGGCGTCATCTACCGGCGCCGCGACCACCTCGCGCAGGCCGAGCGCGTCTTCTCCCGGGCGCTGGAGCGCGAGCCGCGCAACATCCACGTGATCTCGAACCTCGCACCCGTCCTCGCGGGCCTGGGACGGACGGCGCAATCACAGGCGCTCGAGCGCCGCCTGGCGCAGCTCGAACCCGACCCGCCCTTCGCGTTCTTCCACCGCGGGCGGGAGGCGATGGGGCGCGGCGACTACCGGGCCGCGCGCGATCTCTTCGCCCGGGAGATCGACCGCGATCCCTACTATCACGAGTTTCACTTCTGGATGGCGCTCGCGCTCGCGAAGCTCGGGGAGCCGGAGAAGGCGAAGCGCCACCTCGCGCTTGCGATGGAGCACAGCACGACCCGCAAGGACCACGACCTCTATTCGGCCAAGCTCGCGCGCATCAGGTCATCGAGCCTGCACTAGGGCGCGGCGGATCTCGCGCAGCTTCGCCTTCACCTTCGCGGCGTTGGCGTTGCCCATGCGGAAGAGCACCTTGCGCCCCGCCGATTCCGCCTCGAGCGCCGGGTCGGCGAATTCGTGCAGGACGTGCGGCACGGTGAGGCGCACCGGCTCCGCGGGCTCCGGCGCGGTGAGCAGGTGGTCGATCACCTGCACCAGGCGCGTGTTGAAGTGCCCTTTCGGGTACCCCAGCTCGACGTAGGCCTGCTGGAAGAGCGGGTGGAAGCGCACGTAGAGCGCCACGAGCTTCCGCGCGTCGAGCTTTTCGACCACGCCCACCCACGGCGCGTAGCGCGCGGTGTTCTCCGCGGCGAGCGCCATCGATTCGTCCTTTCCCGTGACCACGATGAGGCCGCCCACGGGCTTCAACGGACTCAGGCGCATGGCGAAGGTCTTGCGCGGCAGGTTGTCCACCGTGACCACGATGTTTCTCACCAGGCCCTCGAGGTTGAAGAAGCGCGCAAACGCCCCGGACCCGACGAGCCCCCCGAGCGCGGCCTGCATGTCCTTGTCGCTCTCGTCGAGCTTCGCGAGCGGTTTCTCCGGGGTCTTCGCATCCGCCGGGGCTGCGGCTTCCGGCACGGGATAGTGCTCCGGCGGCGGCGGCGGCACGGGAGCCGGCTGCACCTGCGCCACGGGCGCGGAAAGCGGTGGCGGAGGAGGGGGCTCGCGCAACCAGAAATACCACGCTGCACCCGCGGCGCCCAGCGTCGCGACGATCGCCAGCCCGATCCGGATCGGTCCCATGTGCGTCCCCTTCCCCCTGATAGCCCATCGGTTGGATGGTGTGGTCGCCGGGCAGTTCCCCCGGCTCGTGGAATTCCGGGCCGGCGCTCCCTCGAAAGCTTCAGGCCTTCTTCAGCCGCACGAGCCCCGTACCTGCTCCAGGGTCGTGAGCCCCATCAGCATCTTCTCGATCCCGTCCTGCTTGAGCGTGCGCATGCCTTCCGAGAGCGCCCGCGCTCGAAGCGCCTCGGCCGCGCCCCGCGACTGTATGACATGGCGAACGCCGGCGCTGGACGCCATGAACTCGTGCACGCCCAGGCGGCCCTTGTAGCCGGAATCGAGACACTCTTCGCAGCCCTCGCCTTTCGCCGTGAAAAGGGCGCCGTCCCTGCCGAAACGCACCCTCCAGTCCGCGAGCACGGATGCCGGATCGAGCGCCGCCGCGTCCGAGTACTCGGCGGCCAGGCGCAGGGCCTCGTCCTCAGGCAGCTCCGCGCTCTTCGAGCAGGCCGGGCAGACCCGGCGCACGAGACGCTGCGCCAGGACGCCCAGGAGCGAATCGCTGAAGTTGAAGGGGTCCACGCCCAGGTCCAGCAATCGCGTCACCGTTTCAGGCGCGCTGTTCGTATGCAGCGTGGAAAAGACGAGGTGCCCCGTGAGCGAGGCCTCCACGGCCGTCTCTGCGGTGACCTTGTCGCGCATCTCGCCGATCATGATCACGTCGGGGTCGGCGCGCAGGAAGGTGCGCAGCGCATCCGCGAAACCCCAGCCGTTCTTCGGATTGACCTGGACCTGGGACAGGCCGGCCTGCGTGATCTCGATCGGGTCCTCGGCCGTCCAGATCTTTCGCTCCGGCGTGTTGATCATCGCGAGGAGGGAGTGCAGCGTGGTCGTCTTGCCCGAGCCCGTGGGGCCGCACACGAGCAGGAGCCCGTGGGGGCGCGCCGAGAGAACGCGAAGTGTGGCGAGGACCTTCGCATCGAGACCCAGCTTGTCCGCCGGTATCGGCTCGTGCGAGACGAGCAGGCGCAGGATCACGCTTTCCAGCGAATTGTTGGTCGGGACCGTGGCGACCCGCAGTTCGAGCTTCGCCGGCCCGAAGCGCGAGAAATCGATCTTCCCGTCCTGGGGCTTCCTGCGCTCCGAGATGTCGAGGTTCGCCATGATCTTGATGCGCGAGACGATCGCCGCGCGGAATTTCGCGGGCAGCTCGGCGTAGTCGGAAAGCACGCCGTCACGGCGCATGCGGATGCGGGTCGGCCGGTTTCCCGGAGCGGGCTCGAAATGGATGTCGGAGGCGCCGCCCTCGTGCCCGTCGAGGATGATCTTGTTGACGAGCCGCACGAGCGTGGAGTCGCTCTCCTTCACCGTATCCTGGGGCTCCGCATCCAGGGAGGTGGTCTCGAGCGAGAGCTTCGTGGTGAGCTCGGTGACGCCGTCGAGATCGAACTCGATCGCGTCCACGAACTGCGCTTCCACGCCGGGCTTTGCCTCCGAATCGGACGAGTCGGGCGCCGCCAGCGCGCCAAGGAAGGCATGGGTGGCCCAGACGTCGCGCGAACCCAGGGCGGCGCGGATGTCGGGCCAGCTGCCGAGCACCGGTACGACGCGGCGGCCGGAGGCGAAGCGCACCGCCTGCAGCGCTTCGCCCGACATCGGGTTGTCCATCGCGACGACGATTCCGCCCTCGTCGTCGAAGCACAGCGGAATCAGCCTGTGCCGGCGGCACTGCGTCCTGGGGACCAGCAGCTGGGCCTGCGGGTCCGCCGGGAAGACGCGGGCATCCACATGCGGGATGCCCAGCTTCTGGGCGAGCACGGCCTTCAGCTGGTCGGCCTTCACGACGCCCATCTCGATCAGCACCTCCCCCAGGGGCTTGTCCTTGTCTGCGAGCTGGCGGTCGAGCGACTCGTCGAGCTGGGCCTGGCTGATGTGGCCGAGATCGACGAGCACCTCGCCGAGCCGGCGAATGGGGCTTCGGGCGAGCTTCGCGAGCGTCTCCCGAAGGTCGTTGATGGTCTCGATTTCCTTCGTGACGGATGTCTCCGGCACGACGGGCTCCGGCGGCGCCACGATATTGTCGAGGTCGAGCTGCACGTGTCCGCGCGGCGCGCCCTTCCAATCGAACGCACGCACCCTGCCGGAAGGGATGAAGTGCCTTGCCACGGACGCGTCCCCGGCGGGCGGGTACAGGAAGACGCCGAGGTCGGTGCGCACCATCCCGGCGCTTTCGCCTTCGCGAACGGTGCCGTCCATGAGCTCGAGGCGGTATCGCCGGCGCAGCCACGCGCCATCGGAGGGCGGGGCGGCCAGGGCCAGCGGGCGGGTGAGGGACAACGCCCGGAATTCGCGCAGCGGCACCCAGTGCTCCCGTGAATTCCCGCCTTCCGCACGGAACAGGACGCCGTCGTCCGCGCCGAGGATGAACGCCTCGCCCGCGACGCGACGGCCGGCCGCGTAATCCAGGTGCGCCCGCTCGGGCCCTTCGCCCAGCTCGCCGGGCGCCCACGGCGAGACCGGCGGCATCGGCCAGTTCGCGAGCAGGTTCGCGCGCTCGCCGGGGCGGGGGGCGGGCGGATGATCGTCGACGGGAAGCAGTTCCAGCGGTTCGGTGTTGTTGAGCATATGTGGCGATGATCGGCGAGCTGGAGTCGCCTGTTGCGTCGAGCGGGGTTCCGCGTTCCAGATACGGCATTCATAGCACGCGCGAATGCGCCGGGCTGCGCCGCGGATCACTATCCCGATTTCACGTGTAATGATCCGGCCGGTGCGCACCGAGCCGCATCGCGCCGGTTCGCGGCTGCCCGCCCGGAATGCGCTCAGCGCGACGACCGGGACTTGGCTTCCAGAATTTCCCAGCGCTCGAGCAGGCCCGTGAGCTCGGCTTCGATCGCTTCCCGGCGTGCGTTGAGCGCCTTCAGGTCCACGCTGCGGTCCTGGTAGAGCGCCGGGTCCGAGAGGCGGCCGGCGAGTTCCGCCTGCTCCCGCTCCAGCGCCGCGAGCCTTCCCGGAAGCTCGTCGAGTTCCCGCGCCTCCTTGAAGCCCAGCTTCGCTCTCTTGCGCGGCTCCCGCCCGTCGCCTTTCGCCCCCGCGCGCGTGCCGCTCTCGCCGTCGCCACCGCCAGCCGTTTCCGGTGCGGCGCGCCTTGCGCGCTGCCAGTCCGTGTAGCCGCCCGCGTACTCCTTCCACCGGCCATCACCCTCGTAGGCGATCGTCTGCGTGACGACGTTGTCGAGGAAGGCCCGGTCGTGGCTCACGAGGAAGAGCGTGCCCGTGTAGTCCTGCAGCAGCGCCTCGAGGAGCTCGAGCGTCTCGATGTCCAGGTCGTTGGTCGGTTCGTCCAGCACCACGACGCTCGCGGGCCGGCTGAAGAGGCGCGCGAGCAGCAGGCGGTTGCGCTCGCCGCCGGAGAGCGTGCGCACCGGGGCCGCGGCGCGTTCCGGCGGAAAGAGGAAGTCGCCGAGGTAGCTGATCACGTGCTTGCGCGAGCCGTCGATCTCGACGAAATCGGCGCCGGGCGAGATCGTGTCGGCGAGCGTGGCTTCCTCGTCCAGCGCCGCGCGGAACTGGTCGAAGTAGGCGATGGTGACTTTCGTGCCCAGCCGCACGGTGCCGGCATCGGGCTCGATCTCGCCCAGGATCAGCTTCAGCAGCGTCGACTTGCCGCAGCCGTTGGGGCCGATGAGGCCGATCTTGTCGCCGCGCATCACCCGCGTGGAAAAGGCCTCCACCACGCGCTTGGCGCCGAAACGCTTGCTCACCGCCTCGAGCTCGGCCACGAGCTTGCCGGATCGCTCGCCCGGCGAGAGGGCGATGTCCACGCGCCCCACGCGCTCGCGGCGCGCCGCGCGCTCGAGCCGGAGGGCCTCGAGCCTGCGCACCCGGCCCTCGTCGCGCGTGCGCCGCGCCTGCACGCCCCGGCGGATCCACGCCTCCTCCTGGGCGAGCACCTTGTCGAACTTGCGGTTGACCACCGCCTCGGTCGCGAGCATCTCCGCCTTGCGCGCCTCGTAGGCGCTGAAGTTGCCCGGGAAGTCGGCGAGCCGCCCGCGGTCGAGCTCGACGATGCGCAGCGCCACGCGGTCGAGGAAGCGCCGGTCGTGCGTCACGAAGAGCACCGCGCCGGGGAAAGCGACGAGCGTGTCCTCGAGCCATTCGATGGCGGTGACGTCGAGGTGGTTGGTGGGCTCGTCCAGGAGCAGCAGGTCGGGCTCGAGCACCAGCGCGCGGGCTAGGGCCACGCGCTTTCGGAGCCCTCCCGAGAGTTCCTCCACCAGCGTGTCCTCGGGAAGCGCCAGGCGCGAGAGCGTGGCCTCGATCCGGTGCGCGAGCGTCCAGCCGTCGCCCGCCTCGAGCGCCTCCTGGAGGTCGTGCAGGCGGGCGAGCAACGCGGCCTCCTGCTTTCCGCCGGGATGCGCGGCGAGCCCGTGGGCCGCGGCGTGGTAGTCCACCAGCAGGCGCGCGCTCGCGCCCAGCCCGTCTGCCACCGCCTCGTAGACCGTCTGCCCCGGTGCGAAGGCGGGCTCCTGGGGCACGAAGGCGAGCTTGGCACCCGCGGCGAGCCGCGATTCGCCGTCGTCGGCACGCGCCGTGCCCTCGATGATCCTGAGCAGGCTCGACTTGCCGGTGCCGTTTCGCCCGATGAGCCCGACGCGCTCGCCCGGCTCGATCACAAGGCTCGCGTGGTCGAGGAGCGGCACGTGGCCGAAGGCGAGGGAGATTTCGGAGAGCTGGAGGAGCGGCAAGTCAGTGGGCCGGACGGACGTGGTACAGGCCGAGCGTACCGTATCCCTTGGCGAGCGGCATGCGCCCGACGTATCCCATCGCGAGCCCGTCGGCGCCGCTCGCCGCGGCGACGGCGGCGAAGGCGCTGCTCGCGTAGACCTGCCCCGGCGGCGTGATCGGCTCGATGCGCGCCGTGCGGCTGGTGTGCGGGCCGGTGTAGAGGCGCGAGCCGGTGATGGGGTCGCGCCCGCAATGCACCGGGCCGCAGTGCAGCGCGATGCGCAGGTTGAAGCGCTCCGGCAGGCCGCAGGCCGCGCGGTCGAGGCCGTTGGCGAGCGCGCTCAGTTCCAGCGCGAAGCGGCCCGCGTCGGCCACGGTCGCGAACACCATGTAGAGCCCGTCGCCGGAGGTCTCGACGTGCTCGAAGGGGTGCGCGGTCTTCCGGCTCAGCTCGGCGACGGCCCCGAGGAAGCCGGATATGTAGCGCGGGATCTGGTCCTCGCTCAGCTGGCTGTAGCCGACGGCGTCGGCGAAGAGCATCGCGCGCAGCTCGTGGCGCGTGGCGCCGTCGCTCGCCGCTACGGAAGCCGCCGGCGTCGCGGAAACGGGCGCGCCTTCGTCCGCGCGCAACGCCGCGAGGTCGACCGTGTCCACGGCGAGCCCGTGCGAGCGCCACAGCGAGACGACCGAGGCCGCG
>CXWK01000740.1_pt1 | contig 11780 bp, 9 predicted proteins | sample 590851 | NCBI WGS metagenome assembly CXWK01 (sample SAMEA3498364, study PRJEB10139) | wastewater metagenome | biome: wastewater treatment plant; material: activated sludge | place: Denmark | collected 2014-08-01
AAATAATGGAACGACGCATTGGAGTGAGCCCCGCTCATAGCAGGCTGCTTGAGGACCTCGTGTCTTCTGTTGGAGGGGAACAGTACTCACTGTTTGAAACCAAACAGAAAGCACTGATGTTCGCAGCCGCTTTGGGATTCCACCTCAACACCCGTACCCCATTGGATGCCCGCGACGCGAGTACCGCAATCCGATTCGACATATTTGAAAAGAATCTTGACGATGGCTACATCGCCTGCCTAGGGATCGCAAGCCTCGGTGATCTGGGCATACTGGGGGAGAGTCGGCGGGATGAACTCGCCACTATTTTTGAGGAGTATGCAAGCGCGGGACTATCTGTGATTCAACATCGAGTCATTGGCAAGCCAAACCCCTTACAAGCCCTAGTTTCGTTAATCCTGGATAACGAATCTCAGCCGGAACAGGCACTTGAAGGGGTGGATCCTAGCTTACTCGCTAAGCTCCTACGTCGGTAATATGTCTGACACCTGGCCCCCCGGCGCACACGATGTGCTAAGAAAACTGGACCCAAAAATTTCTCAGTCCAGAGCCACCCTCATTGTTCTGTCAGGTATCAGTGATGGCGATTGGCCAGCAGCCATTCGTTTCCTCGTCGGATCTGGAAGGGCGAAAATGGTAGGCCAGAAAAGAGGAACTGTGTACTTATTAGAAACCGATACGGCAAGTGTTGCTAAGCAGGTCCCCGGGTTCACCGGCCGTCACATCGCAGCACAGGAGCATCACGACACTATTGCCAACGTCCTTCATGAGTTGGCCGGCGACTCAACGTGCCCCATAATCGAGAACACAAGCAAAAAAAGGCGACTACCGATTATCGCCGAGACAATAGAACGAACTCCAGCGAGTGCAAGCTCGATCAAGTCTGCACCAGAGATTATTGATCGCACGCCGCCTGGACTTGAGCGCATTAAGCTGAGCCTCCAAAAAAGAGGAGTGAGAGTCTTTATTGATCATAGGATTCGCAACGGAGCTCTGTGGATAATTGATGGCCTTGGTGTCCCTAGTGTGGTTCTCCAGGTTGCAAAAGAACTCGGAGTAAGCTTCCATTACAACCCGGAAGGTGGTCGCGCTACGAAAGGGAAAGCTGCCTGGTGGACGAAGGACCAATAAGGTCCGTCAAACCGGAGGAAGGTCAGACGCTAGGTTAATGACAATGCTAGCACATCCTTTATCACGCGGCATCGATTCAGATCACCGATTCCGCGAACAATGTGCAAGCGAAGCTGCGCCTGCACTGACTGCTCAGACAGATGTCTACCGCCTTGAGCAGCACGGAAGCACGTTAGAGCCCAATAGAGTTGGGCGTACTCACCTGCAAGGGTTGCCCATTCGATCTCTAATCCTGATGGTCCGCTGTGGGGATGTTCCGACAGTGGCGCCTCATTGGCTAAGGAAAGCGCGAGCGCCCACCTGCAAAGAGTGTTCCAATTTGGAATGCCCGTCCTCCTCTTCAATTGGAGTAGTTGCTCTGATGAGAGCACAGGGAGCCGGATGGTAGACGGAGGTCGAAGCATGACGGGTTAGGAAAAAGACAATTGTTCCTGCCCAGTGGAATCGTCGATACGCTGAGAAAGCACTGCATCCTGCGTGACGGTCGTCGCCAGGCGTTCATCGCAATAGTCCAGTGTGTAGGTACGTCCAACACTTGGAAGCAATTTCTGGAGCAAGTGACCAGAGATCTCTTCGTCAGTAGAGAGGAGCAGGACTTGGTGACTTGCCGCGGGAAAGTACTGCTCGACGAGCCTTCGTCGATGGACACCGTCAAGTCGCCCAAGAGGTGTGTCAATGACCGCCGGTAATGCTCGACCGCTAGCTCTGAGTAGACCCCACAACACGGCGATGGCAAGCAGTTGTCGCTCGCCAGCCGAGAGTCGGTCTGAGTGTATTTCTTGACCACTACCGTCGCGAAGCTGCATGACAAAGGACTTTGGGTCGATGGTGAGACCTGCCACAAGCTGCTTCTTCCTTAGCAGCCTCTGGAGGCACTCGAGAATTTCGCTCTGGATCTTCTGAATGTGCTCTGTAACGAGAAGCTCGCGGAACTTTTCCAACGTGGCTCGTGTACGCTCCGAGGTTTCCGCGATGCGCTGCTGTCGGCGGAATCGGAGCTCACTGAGACTGACCGTTTTCAGGAGTTTCTCGTACGCAGACAGCCGTCTCGCACGATCTGCTTCCATTCGTGCCCGTTCTTCAGTTAGCCGTTTGAGGTGAGAGTGCGCTTCATTAAGCTGCGCTCGTAGGCGACCTCTCAGTTCAAGAATGTCAACGAGGGCCGCTGTTGGAGGAGTGTTGGCGAGCGTTCGCTCTCTCTGCTCGATATTGCCGTGCAACTCATCCAAGCGACAAATTGCCTCCGAGACTCTAGCGCGAACACGCGCGAGTCCTCCACCTAGCAGTACTCGCACTTGAGCATGTTCATCCTGCGTGAGCAGTGGCGCACCGTCGTCTGGCAAAGAATAATTGTATTGCCGCTCTCTGTCTGCATTGAGTAATGATTGTAGCTTTTCAACGACTCGACGCTTGTTCACACCGACTTCTTCCTCAAGGCAATCCGAAAGCATCTCCAAAACCTGTAGATCGCGGCCTCTGAGCGTTTGCAGGAACCCCTGTGCAAGCCGTGCCCTCTCACCTAGAATATGCCTCTTATCCAACGTCTTGATTTGTTCAGCGAGAAGAAGAAGCGGAGTGGCGTCGGCGGCGAGATCACGAAGCGCAGCAAGCACTGCTTGCTGATTGCCTTGTAGCTCTGCAAGCTCTCGCTCCACGGCTGATCTCCCTTCCACGCTCTCTCCACCCTCGCGCTGGTACTCCCTCTCGACTTGCTCAAGTTGTCGTTCGTTCTCTGTAACGGCATTAGTCGCGGAGCCCATCTGCTGAGTCAAGTCCTCCAGAGGCGACGACAACTCCGCCACTCTACGCTCCATGCCGTGCAGCTCTTTCTGCATCTCCTCTAGCTCCGACCCACGGAGGGCATGCTGCCTCTGGCGCCTTTCAACTATCGCGAGGTCAGCGATCAACTGCTCTACAAGATCCACGCCGAGAAGTAGGTGGATACCAGTACGCAGCAATTCCTGGCATTCCCTCGGATCAGCCAGTCGTTCAATCTTTTCGGCGTCGAAGAAGAAGAGTTCAGCCAATTTGGCAGGAATCAATGACTGGATATGCTCAAGCCAGTTCTCTGCCAGGACAAGATCGAGCTTGCCGTTGACGAATACCTGGCAAGTCTCACGCAATCGCTGCTGATGATAGGTCCACGAGCGGCGGACGCGCTCAATGCGCGTTTGACCCTCCTCTTGATAGCAGAACTCCAGTTCCACGGCCGCGCAATCCTCAGGTTGCGTGCCGTGATGAATCAATTGACGAAGAAATCCTTCGTAGGTAAGTGCTCCTCTCTTGGATTGACGCCCATGCTTTCCGTACAGCACAAGGCTCAGAGAGTCCAGCAGGGTAGTTTTCCCAGCTCCGTTGAGTCCGCCAATCAGTGTCACTGGCCTATTCGGGGAAACCGGATCCAATCGTAGGCGGTTCACGCCCGCATAGGGGCCGACATTCGTGAGCACGAGTTCAGTAAAGATCACGACAAGGCCTCCGGCATTTCGGCCTCATCACTCGCGAATGATTCCGGCGCTCCGTCCAAAATCAGCACACCGGAATAAAGCTCCTGAGCTTGACTGGAGGCGCTATTGGCACGGTCCTCTTCCTCGATTGCCCACGCTAGAGCCTCCTCTTCGGTAGAGAAGCTACGACTCTCGAGAACGGATTCTAACTGGTCAAACAAACCTGCGCGACGTAGCTTGGTACGATACTTTCTTGTAATCTCGATCAGCCGCCGCGCAAGGTCTAGCTGCCTCTCGGGAGCATTCGTATCTTCAGTTGAGTCGCCAATAGCCTCGCGCAACAACTCGACCTCCTTGGCGCCAAATTGCCTAGAGTCATCTAGGGAACCAGCAGGGAAAGGCTCACCCTTCACCTCTTGGTAGATAATGGGCAAGGAATCTTCAAATTCAGCCTTCTCTTCCACCCAAATGCGGCGAATAGCCTGTAATTCCTCGAGGGTGATCAATTCGATAGCCTGAACCGCCTCAGGACCGTGCTTCCGAACCCAGTCCTCTGTTTCGAGCAGCTGACGGAGGAATTGCTCACGCCAAGACTGCACATACGGTCCGTGGATGAGGTAGTAAACGCCATCATCCCTGACACCATGAACACGCCCGGCCTGCTTGAGGCGACTCGCCACCTCCATCGCGCGGCGCCGAAACGTGTGCCTCACTGCGGGATCCTTCGGGTCGCCTTTAGGCGATCGCTCTAGGGTAAGTCTACCATCCATACGACAGAAATCGCGGTTCTGAATGTCGTTGCGGTAACCATTATCGTCACGGATGTCGAGCTGATTGCGCAGCCGTAGTAAAGGGAGCATCCACTCTTTCTCTTCATCATTCTGGATCATGGCAGACATTGATCTGTCTTTGTCGACCAGCGTGCACACCCAGCATCCAAAGCGACTGTCACCACAGCTTGGGGTGCTTGTGTCCACGACTAAAGGACACTCTCCACCTTCAGTAGCGCCTGCATACATCCCCATCAAGTCGTGGTTGCTCCATCCCCAGGGATTCTTGGTTGAGGTCAAGAACAACCACACGTCATCATTTGTCCAATCCTCGATTGGCGTGTAAACCCAACAGCCTGGCAAACTGGCGTTCGGGCTTAGTCGGTCTCGAACACGACCTTTCTCGTGACGTTCCATGGTCCGGGCCCGAGTCACTGATTCTGCTTTTCTCGTTCCGAGCAGAAGAACTGCTTCGCCCGACCCGCGCACGGTCTCAGTGATGAACTTGTTAGACGGCTTTATCTTTAAGCGCTCAGTGCACCAGCGAAATTTCGGACGTGGCGCCGGGTAGCCCTTGCCGATCAGGTTCACCCAAAAAGAGTTCTCCACTTCTGGCCGTAACTGATGCGGCTCGATCGGCATTCCTTGCTCTACTGCCGCCTTCCGCATACTCCTATGGGAGTTCTCGACCCAAGCCGAAACTATTGGGTTTTCGACAAGCGTATCCGTACTGATCACGTGAACAGTTTTCCGACGGTGGCCGTCGGGCAATCCTTGCAGTGCCAGCCACGTTAACTGGAGTACAGCAGTCGAGTCCTTACCGCCGCTGTAGCCAATGATCCAGGGCGAGTCGTCTTCAGAGTAGAGGCGCCGAATCTCTTCGCAGATCGAAGCGATTGAATTCTTAAGACCCCCCATCGTCAGAAGTGATTTAGAGTCAGCCATGCTATTGCTCCCTGCCTCGACGAGGATTCTCATAGGCGGATTCGCACTTCTGCTCCTCTGGACCCAATGGAAGACCGAGCTTCAGCTTTAGCAAGTTCACGGTAAGCTGGACGTTTGCTTCCGCTTTGGAAACCCGTCCCCCGATTATTGTGCGCCCCTCCCACTGTGCGTTCGATCGCGACCAATCTATATTGTTAAGCTTCGACAGTCTCTGCGTCCAATTCTTCGCCTCCTTTCGGATAACCTCATTGCCTACGCGCCCTAAGGACTGGAGCATCACGCCGTGCGAATGCAAGTAGTCCGCGCGAACTTCACCTGAGGACAATTCCCCCTTCTGGACTAGCCGCCACTCGCGAAGATACTTGCTCACTTCGCTCCAGTATTCAATAGCCAGATCGCACATCTTCTCGCTCGACAATTCAAGTTCTCGAAGAAGGGCGTTGTTCGCATTGTAGACGGCACTCAATGTAAACAACTTTCGCGATCTGACAGCCAGTGTACTGCGCTCCATTTCCACTAGACCCTTGAACACCTCTGATCGCATGACAACCTGTCTCGTAATCTCGGCCTGCACTTCCCGGTGATCATAGAGCACGCCGATGGAGCGTGATGGCCGTATGGCCGTCCGGTTTAGATCAGCAAACATTTGCTGGCAACGCTTCAACCCCTGGTCGAGGAAAAAGACTACCGCGATAGTTTCATCACCCAGCTCCGGATGCTCGCGCAAAGCAATTTCGATAGCAGCGCGGCGGTGCTGACCGTCGTTGATGATGAACTGCGCAGTCATCGGAACTCGCAGCACCCCCAACCTCTTGCCGTCGCCGGAGGATGTCAGTGGCTCGAACACAACTTGCCCATCGATAGAAGCTGTAATGGCAGAGAAGACATAGTTGTCGCGGTTATCCAAGATATACCTCGAGATCTCCGGCAGCCTTCCCCGGTTGAGGACCCGCTGGGCTTTTAGCTCAGGAGCGAGGCCCACCTCCTCCTCGTTAAACGCGAACACCCGAGGCAACAGCCTCAATGGACACATCGAAACGAAGTACTCGCGCCCACCCTGAACCCCGCGGATCGCGGGGAAAGAGAAACCGAACGTCGTGTCCATTTTTGGCATCCTCTGGAAGAATCTCGCACGAAAGCGTGCGGGTGTACGTCATCTCTGTGGTAAAAGTATGTTATTCCTGGCACCCCTTGTCAACCAAGGAGCACAGAAATGACCGTCTACCTCGACTGCAACGCTACTACCCCCCTTGAGCCTCAGCTGCGAGTGGAGGTGCTCCGCTACCTGGACACTGAATATGGGAACGCTGGGAGTCGGACTCACGAATACGGCACACGAGCCATGCAGGCAATCCGACTCGCTCGGGAACAACTGGCGCGAGCATTCCGCTGTCAACCGGAGGAGGTTCATTTCACGAGCGGAGCTACAGAGGCCAACAACCTCGCGATCCTTGGTTTGGCAGGTCAAGGCGCGCAGGCTGGGAGACGCCACCTCGTTTCCACCACTATTGAACACAAGGCGGTCCTCGAGCCCATGCAAATACTCGCCCAGCGCGGGTTCGCGCTCACGCTCTTATCTCCCTCCGCCGGAGGCTGGATTGACCCAGAAGCGGTCCGCGATGCCGTTCGTGCAGACACGCTACTGGTATCCATAATGCACGTGAACAATGAGACGGGAGTTGAGCAGCCGCTTACTGAGATTTGCGAAGCCCTTTCCAAATCGGAGGCATTCTTCCACGTGGATGCGGCTCAGGGATTCGGTAAGCGAACCTCACCGCTTCGCCACGAGCGGATAGACCTTGTTAGCATCAGCGGTCATAAGATTTTTGCACCCAAGGGAATTGGTGCACTCATCGCACGAAGGCGAGGGTTCGGAAAGGTGCCCTTGGAGCCTCTGATGTATGGCGGCGGACAGGAGCGTGGCCTGCGACCTGGAACGCTCCCCGTTCACCTCATTGTTGGCCTTGGTCTCGCTGCAAAACTCTCTGAAGAGCAACACGATTCAAGAACTTTGATCTGCTCAAAGCTGCGTGAGCAGGCTCTGAATGCTCTCGAACCGTTGGGGGCGCTTATTAACGGCGACCAGACACGGTTGCTCCCACATGTATTGAATCTTTCATTCCCTGGGCTGGACTCCGAGGCTGTGATGCTAGCGTTGAAAGGGGTCATCGCATGCTCGAATGGCTCAGCCTGCACTTCAGCAAGCTACCAGCCGAGTCATGTCCTAAAAGCGATGGGGCTTGACGAGGATCGCATTCGAGGTGCGATACGCTTGTCGTGGTGCCACCTTACGTGCGAAATTCCATGGGAGGAAGTCCGCAACCGCATTCGCACGCTAATCTAGACGAGACTTCGTCGGCGACTCGCGCATGCGTCGCCCCCCCCTCAGAAATTAATAGGACAATGGGATTGTCGCTTCCGCATTCGACGATTGCCCGCGAGAAAACAGCCCTCTCCCGCCGAGGACTCTCCAGGCCAATACGCCTCGCCCTCGATAGCGAGTTGATTTCACCTGAGGGTGAGGTTCTGGACTATGGGTGCGGCAGAGGCGATGACATACGTCTCTTGAAAGAGGCCGGCATTCGCGCCTGTGGATGGGATCCTGTCCACCGGCCGGAGGGCGAACGATGCCGAGCGCCAGTGGTGAACCTCGGCTACGTGGTCAACGTCATCGAGGATCAGGAAGAGCGGCGTTCTACCCTATCGCAAGCATGGGACCTGGCCGAGCGAGTCCTCATCGTTTCGGCTCGATTAAGTGAAGAAGCAAGGTTCCTCTCCTCAAGCGAAGAGTTTGAGGACGGTGTATTGACATCAGCAGGAACCTTTCAAAAGTTCTTCGGGCAAGACGAGCTTCGCACTTGGATCGATGGTTGCATTAACGCGACGTCGATCGCTGCTGCACCTGGCATCTATTTTGTCTTCCGCGATAAGGCCCTCGAGCAGACTTATCTCGCTTCACGCTTCCGCAAACGGTCCACCACGCCTCGGCCTCGACTTAGCAACGCCCTCTACGAGAAGCACCAATCAGTCCTGGTTCCACTGATGGATTTCTTCACAGAGCGTGGGCGACTTCCAGAGCCCATGGAACTCCCTGAGATCGAAACGCTGTGTCGAGAATTCGGAAGCATCAAGCGTGCGTTCACAGTTGTCCGCCGGGTAACAGGATCAGAACAATGGGAGAGGATCCGGGATCAGCGCCGTGACGATCTGCTCATATATTTAGCACTCACTCGCTTTTCAGGACGCCCTCGTCTTTCAGAGCTACCGTCTGACCTCAGACGCGACATCCGTGCGTTCGGGCCCAAATACACGAACATCTGCGAGGAGGCTGACGCCTTGCTCTTCTCGGCGGGCAATATGGACAAGATAAAATCTACGGCACGTAGCTCGTCAATCGGCAAGATAATGCCAAAGGCGCTTTACGTCCACGTCTCGGCGCTGGAGAGCCTTCCAACCCCGCTCAGAATCTACGAAGGGTGCGCGCGCAGTTACGTTGGGGTCGTAGAACGGGCGAATCTCATCAAACTGCATTTGGATGCCCCAGCCGTGACCTACCTGGCATATCCCACCTTCGACACCGTTCCACATCCAGAACTCGTGGGGTCGCTGCTCGTACGCCTCAATGGGAAGAAGATTCAATACCGCGACTATTCGACGTCTGCAAGCCCGCCGCTCCTTCACCGCAAGGAGCTCTTCCTCTCTCCGTCTCATCCTGACTATCAGGCAATGGCAGAGCTGACTGCACGCGAGGAGGCTGCAGGCCTATACCGAGAACCCGCACGTATTGGAACACGCAATGGGTGGCTTCGGGCCCTAAAATCCGTTGAAAATCCCGACTCATCAAGCGGAACTCAATCTTCGACTTCGTCGAACGAATTGCAAGCAGCTCCGCCATGCATCCAGGACGAATGAACTAATTTGGTGACGAGGAAGAAAGGTTACCCTCTGACCTTGCCCCGTATTGATTGACCGTATCTCTGGTGTCCGTCAAACCGGGGCAAGGTCAGAGTTCAATGATGAGGAATGCGCGCATAACTTGCGTTGAAGGGGAGCTCCGCCAATATACGGTGCAATTCAAAGTTCAGGAACTAGATTCCTCAGGCAATGCTCCTCTACGATCCGGCAATCTCTGCCTATTCTGGTTAGCGCAACGTTTATTCCTACAAGATTGATTTCGTCGTAATCAGAGTAGGACAAGTGACTTAGGACGATCTTTAACTGCTGCGTTGCCAGGCTTGAAGCCGCTGAACAATCAGGGAATTATCTGCAGCGCCGCAACGCCCGTAAGGTTGTTGGGGATCGAATTGTCCCACTGGACGCAAGTCCAGAACAGCGTCCGGCCAACAATGCTTGCGAGATCTCCGGGCGCTAGCGCCATGATGGCAACCGCGTCTCCATAGCCATTCAAGACTCCTCGGAAGTTGACGAGAAATGGCGGGTAATTCCCTCGCACCGTCGAGGTGAGGACAACGTCAAGGCGGAGCGGAAGCTCGATTGCGCCGTAGGGAATCCCAGGTCCCATGCCAAAGGATCCGAGCATCTGATAGCTGGTGCCTGCAAATCGGTCCAGGAAGTCCACTGTGAACTGGACGAAAGCCGATTGAGAGTTGCGCACAGTGGCATGGGAGCACGAGATCTCTCCAGGAACACGGTCATCCGAAGAAAGCGAAGGGTCGGTTTCTAATCCTTCCCGCTTTCCATTTCGGTTGCGGTCCTCTGATCCATCAAGAATTCCCCCACCGTCAGTGTCCGCGACAAAGGGGTTCGTCCAAGTTGCAGGGTCGGCGTCAGGGATGAACACCAGAGACGAGGTGTGACCTGGTATGCCTGATTGAAGACCGCCCTCGGTTCCGTCCTGCAATCCGTCGCCGTCGGAATCAACCAGATGAGGATCAAGCTCATCAGAAGATACTTGCGAGTCACGATGATGGTTCTCGCCATCGTCGCTCAATCCGTCATCATCGGAATCGCGGTCAAGGGGGTCGGTTCCAAGAAGAGTTTCGACGTAGTTCGACAGTAAATCCGAATCATCGTCATCGTCACAAACAAGCTGCCGGAGGCCCGGGCCCGAGTTGTAGTCCCCATCGAACTCTACGATGCGGGACAAGCCATCGCCCGCGTCGCCAAGATAGCTGTAACCCTCTGCCCTCCAGTTCGGCTCGGTCCAGAACGCGCGGTGCCACCGCCCGACGAGAGCGAAGCCAGGAACAGCGAAGAGTTCAGGATTCTGGTTTGGGTTACTGAATGCAACCACTGTCGCCCCAGCGAAATCACCCATTCTGATCGCTTGCGGATTCCCGCTCGTCGAAGGCGGCGTGAAGGACTCCAACTCTGGGAGTCCCCACTTCATGGATACGTGGAGAATCCGATTCCCGTCCGTCAACAGAAGGTTTGGGTAGCCGTCTCCCTCCGTATCCGGGAGCACCACGCCGGATGGCGAGTTGTAAGCGATGTGGATGTCACGAATCGTCGTGTTGGTCGCAAGATCAAGATCGTGAACCGTAACGACGCCATCGTAGGTCACAAGGAATGCCCGCCCCGGGAATCCGATCGGATCGTATCCAATGCCGAGGATCATGGAACTTCCTCGATCGGCGATCGGGATGTCGTGCAACACGGTTTGGAGATTCCTGCCGTCACGAACAATAAAATAGTCGCTAATCCCACCGTTCCCGTTCATCGTAAGACAGAAGTCCTCGACTCCATCGCCATTCATGTCTGCCAACTCGATGTCTGAGATATATGTCGGCACTAGCAAGGAAGAATGCTGCGTCAGTGTGTTGCCATCCAACACGAAGATGGCTCCGAGGTTCGAGACGAAGGTGAGGTCACGCTTGCCGTCGCCAGTTTGATCGGGGATCGAGCGCAACATCGAAAGATAACCGAACGCTGGAGGTAGTGCGAATCCTGTGATCGGGGCGCTACTGCTAGAGGAATAAATGGTCAGTATAGTGTTCACCCCGGCGATTCCGTTCACGTGCCGATGTAGGACAGCAAAATCCTTGAGAAGATCCTGATCCATGTCCTCGTGAAGGCGGGCTTCACCAAACTGATACTGGTTCGCTTCGCCAGTGATCGTCGGGAAAATCGGATTCGCAGCAAGTTGAAGCAACGGGAGTAGCCAGGCACTCATGCAGGATCCATTCTATCCACCTAATAGATATTCGGCCCACAAGTGGCCTGACCCTTTGGTTTGGACACGCGGATCGTGGACAACCGGCTCGGGACCGGAACCGATGGTCCGAGGGTCCTTGAACATTACCCCACCAGGCAATAACTCGTGCTCCGCCCACCCCCCGGGTTCCTCACCAGCACCCCCCACTCCACCAACTCCCGCACGTCGCGTAGCGCGGTGTCGGTGGAGCACTTCGCGAGCATCGCGTACTTGGAGGTCGTCAGATGCCCGCGGAAGTCGTCAAGCAAACGATTCACCACCACCCGTTGCCGGGCGTTCACCGGACAGCCTTGCAACCGCCGCCACACCTCG
>CXWK01058584.1_pt2 | contig 11779 bp, 19 predicted proteins | sample 590851 | NCBI WGS metagenome assembly CXWK01 (sample SAMEA3498364, study PRJEB10139) | wastewater metagenome | biome: wastewater treatment plant; material: activated sludge | place: Denmark | collected 2014-08-01
AGTAACTCACCCAACTCGAAACCAAATAAACTATAAGACAATGACAAACGAATTTAAAGGAACAAAAGGAAAGTTTAAAGCAGAGTTTAACGGAGTCTACTATGAAGTTAAAGAAGTAATAGAATACCCACAGACTTACAGGGGCGACATTTGCTCGGTTCACCATGCTGAAAACATTCATGGTATTACCAAAGCAGAACAAGTCGCCAACGCCCACCTAATAGTCGAAGCCTTCAACGTAGTCAATTCAACGGGACTTACCCCTAATCAGTTGGTAGAGCAGAACAAGGAGTTGTTGGAGGCTTGCAAACGTGCTGAAAAACATCATCAGGGCTTACATAGTGAAATAGGCTCAATTCTTAGAAACGCCATCGCCAACGCAGAGAAATAAACTTTAACAAGAGAAAACATGACCGAACAGGATTTCTTCAACGAGCAACAACAGGATGCAAAGCGTTTCAAAAACTTCATCCTATTAGTAATAACAGTAGCGGTGGTTATGGCGGCAATGATTTACATAAACATTTAAAATAAAAAAAACATGAAAGAACCAATAGAACAGCACAGAGAGTGGCTAAATTCCGAGATAGAACGGTATAATAAACTGGAACAAAGCGAGCCTAATTTAGATAAGAAAATTGGTTATTTAAACAGAGCTATTTCTTTATCCGATGCAGTTATTAACCTTCAAACAATTGAGGAAGCCCACCACAACGCCTTTATAGATAAACTAATTGAGGAAGGAAGGAAATCTGAAACCCTCTGCGAAGAGATTAAGCACAACGCAAAAGAAAAACCCTACGGACTTTAATATAAACCAATAAATAAAAACAAACATGAAAAACATTGCAGCCGCCTTAGTAAAGGCACAAATGGAAATGACGAACGCTAAAAAAGATAGTTCAAATCCTTTCTTCAAATCAAAATACGCAGACCTTAATTCAATTCGCGAGGCTTGTATGCCGGCACTTAACGCTCACGGAATTGTAGTGATGCAGCCAACGGTTCACATTGATGGCAAAAACTTCGTTAAAACTCTTTTGCTGCACGAAAGCGGAGAGCAGATTGAAGGGCTTACAGAAATCATTTACAATAAGGTAAACGATGCACAGGCGCAAGGAAGCGGTATTACTTATGCAAGACGTTACGGGCTTCAATCTTTGTGCAATGTTGGGGCGGACGATGACGATGGTAATTCAGCAAGCGCACCACAGGGAGCAGCACAACAGCCACAGGAAGCCAAACAGAGTGATGATGCTCGCCCTTGGCTGTCAGAAGCCGCTTTTAATAAAGCCTTAGAGCGTATTAAGGCAGGTGAGGTAGATGTCTTTGAAAAGACCGCCAACGCATTTAAAATGAAAAAAGAATATCGCGAACAACTTAAAACAGCAGCAGGGAAATAATGGAAAACTTAATATCTAAACTCGAAAAAGCCGTTAATGGCGAACTTGCCCCAACAGAGGTATATTCTGAATTACTTGGTGAGCAGGAACTAATTGAAAGCTGCATAGCACGTTTAAAGCCTTTTGTTTTACAGGAACTATCTAACTACTCTGAAAAGGAAGTAAAGTTGTGCGGTCTGACTTGGCAGAAGAAAACAGCACCCGGTAAGTGGGATTATTCAAACATCCCACAATGGAACGCTTTAAAAGGAAAAGTAAAGTCGTTGGAGGAAATGGCTAAACAGAAATTCAAAGCAAGCGAGAAAGGGCAGGAAATGATTTTAGCTGACGAAAACGGAGAGGAAATACCTACACCGATTTACACAAGTGGAAGTGAAACCTTTGCAGTATTAAAAAAATGAAAATAGTTTTAGAAACAATAGTAGAAAGTATTTCATCTCGCGTGGATGGTTCTATTTCAATCAAAATAGGCACTCAGGAGATGGATAGTTCAAAGGTTGGCGAATTGTTCAGCCTACGGGGAAAGTACGTTAAAACGCTTATTTCTGATAGCAACATATCTACATTGGAGGAGGAGTTGGTAGATAGCACACAGATAACCGCTGTAAAGAAAAATAAAACCGAAAGCCAAAGACTTAGGGCGGTATTATTCCGACTTCATGAACAGAGCGAAATACAAACCGATTTTGAGGACTATTACAAGAGCCAAATGGAAATCTTAATCAATCACTTCAAGGGTAAACTTGTTTAAATCAATCGCAGTCTAACACATAACTAATAATGGCAACCAACAAACGTAAATGCAAAAATTGTGATCAGGTATTTGAAAAGCAAAGACCGTTGCAATTCGTTTGTTCGCCTACTTGCGCTACTCAATACGGTACTAAACAAAGATTAAAGCAGGTGAATAAGGAATGGCGCGAGGAAAAGAAAGTGTTGAGGGAGAAACTGAAAACGCACAAGGATTATCTAAATGAATTACAGGTGGTGTTTAATACGTTCATCCGTTTACGGGATATTGAAAAGGGGTGCATAAGCTGTGGGCGTTCTTTGGTCGGTGTAAAGTTTGATGCGGGACACTTTTATTCAGTTGGCGGTAATCCTGCGCTTAGGTTTAACGAAAACAATACTCACGGGCAATGCGTCCACTGTAACCGAGATAAGCACGGAAACCTACTTGAGTACGCTGAAAGGCTGCCAGCAAGGATAGGCGATGAAGGTATATGTTATTTAAAACTTTTGAAAGAGCATAGCAGCAAACTATCTATACCGGAACTAATCGCAAAGACAGCACACTACAAAGCACAAATTAAAATATTACAGGAAAGGAATGAGTAACCCCGCCACGTTTGACGCTATTACTTTATTCGACCTTCGGGAAGCAAACGCACACATCCGCGTATATTCAGTTTACAGCCAGTGGAAGGAGTTGAAAAAGTATTACCCAAGCCTAACTGCATCAGAACACGCACAAATAATCAAACAGTATATTAACCATAAAAACGAAAAATAATTACAAAGCTATTGATTAATTAATTACTATTGCACCCAGCGACCAAGCTATGAAACACTTAAAAACATACTCCCCAAGAATGGTTAAGACGCGCTTATCTGCGTCCCGCTTGGTCGCGCCATTTGCGGGGAGTTACTTTATTTTATGAACTACACAGAATTTTTAGAACAAAAAAAACACTCAATAGGTAATTCAGGTTTTGAGGCAAATTATATTCCTGAAATAGCTTTTGACTTCCAACAGTTTATTATTGAAAAAGCAGTAAGAAAAGGGCGTATTGCCGTGTTTGCTGACACCGGATTAGGCAAAACTTTAATTCAGTTAGCGATTGCAAAAAACATTATTCAACACACCAATAAAAAGGTTTTGATTTTAACTCCTTTGGCAGTTGCTTTTCAGTTTATTTTAGAAGCTGAAAAATTAGGAATTGATGACATTGAATATTCCAAAGACGGGAAGCACACAAAGAAAATAGTTATCTGCAATTATGAAAGATTGCACTACTTTAATTCAGAAGATTTTGTTGGTGTTATTTTAGATGAAAGTTCTATTTTGAAAAACTTTGACGGGGCTATAAAATGGAATGTAACACAGTTTTGTAAAAAGATACCATATAGATTTTTATCTACTGCCACACCTGCTCCTAATGATTATATTGAATTTGGAACAAGTAGTGAGGCATTGGGTTATTTCCCTTATATGGATATGCTTACAAAGTTTTTTGCTAATAATGAAAACAATGTGCGCCCTCAAGACATTGGAACAAAATGGTATTTAAAACCTCACGCAAAAAATGAGTTTTTCAGTTGGTTAAATCAATGGAGCATATCAATTAAAAAGCCATCCGATTTAGGTTTTTCAGATGAGCGATATAAGCTGCCTGAATTAATAGAAAACAAGGTCTTTGTAAAGAATGAAAAGAACTGGGTTATTGACGGGCAAATAATGATGTTTAATGGAATAGCCAAAACAATGAGCGAGGTAAGAGAAGAGCAGAAAGGAACTTTTAAAGAACGATGTGAAAAGGCTGTTGAATTAGCGAAAGATAAAACATCGGTTTACTGGTGCAATTTTAATGATGAGGGTGATTTATTAGATGAATTAGATAAAGACGCTGTTCAGTTAAAGGGCGGCATGACAATAGAAAAGAAAGAAGATATTTTATTAAACTTTGCAAACGGTAATATTAAAAGAATTATTACCAAGCCAAAGATTACTTCATTCGGTTTAAATTGGCAACATTGTAATCACACCGTTTATTTTCCTACATGGTCTTATGAACAGTATTATCAATCAATAAGAAGATTTTGGAGGTTCGGACAAACAAAAGACGTAACTGTTGATTTAGTTTTGTCAGACGGGCAGAAAAGAGTAATTGACACGCTACTATACAAAACTAATAAGGCAATAGAATTTAATAAACTTATACAAACCAATATTAACGGTGTTGTAGATTTATCTAAAAAAGAGTTCACTAAACAAATAATTAAACCAAACTTCAAAAACTAACTAACATGGAAAATAAAGTAAAAGACCAATTATTAACTGATAACTATGCTTTATACAATGGAGATTGTATGGACGTATTAACAACATTAGAAGAGGAGAGCGTTGATCTTTCTGTTTATTCGCCTCCATTTGCAGGGCTATACAACTACTCCAGTTCTGAAAAAGATTTTAGTAACTGCAACACAAAAGAAGAATTTATTAGTCAGTATGAATTTTTAGTAAAAGAAATGGCGAGGATTACAAAGCCCGGCAGAATAAATGCAGTTCATTGTCAGGATATATTAACAGATACAACGGCTCACATTCTTTATGACTTTCCAAATGAAATAATAAAACTTCACAAAAAACACGGTTTTAATTTACATAATCGCATAACCATTTGGAAAGAGCCTTTGGAGGTTAGAATGAGGACAATGGTTAGAAGTTTGATGCATAAAAACATTGCAGAAGATAGTACAATGTGCTTTACCGCAATCCCAGACTATTTGTTAATTTTTAAAAAGATTGGAGAAAATAAAGTAAAAGTTACTAATCCAAAAGGCTTTAAAATTTATCACGGTGAAACTCCATTATTACCTGCAATGGAAAAGAAATACGGTAAATGGGAACACATTTTAGAAAAGTATAAAGATGCTGACAATGACGGACAAAACCATTTAACAAATAAGCTAAGTCAAATAATTTGGCAGCGTTATGCCTCAAGCGTTTGGGATGACATTAGAAATGATAATATTTTACCTTTTAGAGATAGCCGTGAAGAAGATGACGAAAAACACGTACACCCATTGCAGTTAGATGTAATTGACAGGTTGGTAGAATTATATTCTAATCCTAATGAAGTTGTTTTAACGCCTTTCATGGGTGTAGGAAGTGAGGTTTACTCTCCTGTTTCTATGGGGCGTAAAGCAATCGGGATTGAGTTAAAAGACAGCTACTATAAACAGGCTTGCTTAAACTTAAAAGAGGCTGGAAAAAGATTTGATAACGCAAAAACACAAACACAACTATTCTAATGAAAACACTTTTATTCTTTCTCGGAGCATCCTGTGGTATTATCTACATGGGATTAACTACTGAACCCTGCGAGCCGGTAATGACCGCTAACAAAGAAGCGTGCTTTATTCTTGAGATGGTTTCGCACGATCCGTTTTTGCAGGAGTACATTATTAGCCCAACGGAAAGAGTGAGAACCAAAGAAGCGAGAAAACAATTCGAGGAAAAAAATAAAAAATAATTTGCAGTATTGAATAATTGATTAAATTTGCAGCGCGAACCAATGACACAACATACAAAAACATACTCCGTTGCCCGCTTTAGAACTCTTCTGAGTTCCGTTGGTTCGCGCTTACTTGCGGGTGGCGGAGTTGCGTTTTTGATATGACAAGAGATTACATAAAGATTACCGAGCAAGACCTTAAGTTAGCTGAGGACTTTTTTGAAAACGATAAGCATTTTAACGAATGGCTCATTAATGTTGTAAGATATTATCGAGGTAATAAAGTAGAAATTAAGACAAAAATTGTCCAAAAGTATTTCAATAATTACAAAAAGACGATGGACTTTATTATAGTATCAGTTAAAGGCGGCAAAAAAAGCGCTGAGTTAAGGGCTGAAAAACAATCAGTTGAAGAACATACCCTGCCAACCCCCTTAACAACCACCCACTCAACTACCCCTCCAACAAATAATAAAGATAAAATAGTAAATAGTAAAATAGATTTTAGTTTATTTTGGAATATCTATCCTCGTAAAGAAAAAAAGAAAGATGCACAGATTAAGTGGGATAAACTACCAATAGAAACCCAAAATACAATTATTAAAACCCTACCAACCTTTTTAAAAGGAAAGGAAAAGAAATATGTTCCGATGCCGTTAAGTTACTTTAACGCTCAAAGGTGGGAGGATGAACTTGGCGAAATATCAACCGAACTTGAAAGACCAAGAGAGGAGGATTTCCCTGATTGGTTTGCGTACGATATAGCTTTAAAAGCATATAGCAAACAGGAGAGCGATAAATTTGTAAGTCAGTTATGATTGGAGTAGAAAAATATTCATTAAGAGAGCAGGAAATTTTACGCTACCTAAACAGTAACGGAGAACCGGGATTATCTGTTGGGTTTCAAAGCCTCGAAGGATTGTATTCGCACCGTTCAACAGGGATTACAGATTGGACTGGGTTTCCTGCCTCTGGAAAGACTTATTTTGTTTTGGAGTTACTGATTACACTGAGTGAGAAATACGGTCAAAGACACGCTCTTTTTGTTCCAGATTTGGGAAACTATAAAGAAACATGGAGCAAGATTTTTATGATGGTTTCAGGTAAAGAGTTTAATGCCCGTTATGGAAACAAAGCAACGGAGGATGATATTCACAGGCACAAGGATTGGATAAACCATCACTTTATAATTCTTAAGCGCGAGGATATTAAAAAGCCTATTACCCCTGTAAATATTTGGGAATACGTTTGCCACTATGAGGACAGCGCAGGAATAATCAATAATTGCCTTATTGATAGTTGGAAAAACCTTTATCACAATTTGGATGGACGAAGGGAAGATTTATACCTCGACTATGTTTTGAACTATCGTAATGAATTAGCCGAAGCCCACGACAAACACTTTCACACCATTGCACACGCAGCAAAGACCGAGATTGATGAATATAATGTTTCAACCGATACTGAGGGCAGAACAAAAAAGAAAAGGCGTGTCCCTGATGCGAATGATATTAAGGGCGGTGGCAGTTGGTTTGCAAGTGGTAAAAATATTATCACAGTTGATTTTCCTGATAAGAAAAGAAACAGTTTAGATATTCACATTAGTAAGACGAAGCCAGAGGGGGTTGGAAGCGTTGGAAGTGTTTTGCAGCGTATATGCCTCGACTACAACCGACACAGATACTATGAAATTGTAGATGGAGAAAAGCGGTTTACTTTTACAAAAACACCTGCACCATTACAACCGAACCACAATTTTGAAAAAGAGAAAATAGATACCGATGTCACACCCTTTTGAACTAAACCCATTACAGAAAGATTTGCACGTTGTTTCGCTCACAGGAATAGCGGACAATATGCTTAAATTACTCGAAGATTTTAAAACAAAGAACCCCGATAAAACAGAAGTCTATGAAGAAAAAAAGAAAACGATTGAACAGATTGCCGAAGCCGGTTTATACATACTCGCCATCTACCAACGCTGCGACCAACTCGAAAGGAAAAGAACCATGCTTAAACTCGAAAACATGAAATTGTCTTTAGCGGTTGAACGACTTAAAATGGAACTGCAACAATCGGAACAGAAGTATAAGGGACTAATTGAATTTGATAAAAAATAACCATGCAAAACTTTGTAAAACACAATCACTTCAAAATGGGTGGGCGCACCTTTAAAATAATTACAGGAATGGTATTAGACACTCGCTTTCCTACCTTTGCAGAAGATAGAAACCAAGTCGGCAACTGTGTCGAATTTATAGAGATTGAGCAGCGCACAGAATTAGGGGAAACGGAATGGGTTGAAGTTGCGCCCAAGCTGATAGCGAACCCGAAAAACGAGGATGAAAAGTACTTTAACGACTGGGCTAAAATGTGCGGCTCAAACATACGCCCTAAAACCCTTCTCTACTCCCTAATAGAACAAAACAAGCTGACGATAATTTAACCCTAAACAAACAAACACTAAAACACTAAGCAATGAAAACAAACGAAGAACTAAATGACTTCCGTAAAATCGGGAGCAAAAATATCCTAATCGGATTTAATGCAGGAATAGAATTAACAGGTGAGCAAAGCCTAAAACTAAGGGTCGTTTCACCATCAACTAATTTGTCGGAAGATTTAACAGAACGCGAACACAAGTTAATTAAAGGCTGTATTGATGCTCTTATTGAGTTGAAATATTTGAGGGATAAAGACCAACTACCGGCATCTGTTCCTACGGATGAAATACAGAAAGCAATAGATGGCTACGAAAGCACAGAATTAAGCACTCACGAGTTTGCGGAGTTTTCATACAAATTTTTGCGCTCCCTACTCAATCATCCCCCTGTTATGGGAGAGGGCGTTCGGAACATAGATAATCATTTATACAAGGAATATATTAATAATGGTGGACTTAAAAATAAATTAGCAGAGAATGAAACCAATATGCGTGAAACGATTGGTCAGGGCTTAGAAGGACACATAGAGCAAGCTATTGAGTTTTCAAAAACGCAGGAATATTTATCACCCTCGTTACTTCAAAGATACTGCAAGTTGGGCTATAATCGGGCGCACATGGTCATGGAACAACTGATTGAGCGCGGAATAGTCATAAAGCCCGAAAACCCAACAGATAGCCGACACATAGTAAACAAAACACCCCCACCCCATCAAACCAACACTTAACAGGGAGATAACGTTCCGCATATAACCGAAGTAGCGGACTTTGAAAAACAAATGTTGAAATTAAAAATAAACTTGATATGAAAGAAAAATGGACAATTACATTACGTAACCCGCTATTTTGGTTATATGCTGTTGTGCGCAGTTTTATTCGTAAAGAATGTACGCACGAAGAATGGGATATGGATAATCAGATTAGAACTATTAAATGTAGAAGTTGTGGTAAAAAGGCTTGGGTGAGAGAGTATAAGAACTTGTATCAAAGCGGTCTTTAATTTGCGCACAACGACCCGATGCTTGTGGCAGGTGGCATTAGAAGCACAAATGTAAATTAACCGATAAAGTAAAATTGAAAAACATAATTTAATATTAACCGCAGACCGCCACTTGCCTACAAGCATTTGTTAGTGGTCTGTTTAAAAACAAAAAGCGATGGAAGGATTTACTGATAAACAGAATGAAGTTTTTGGAAAATTATTTGGAGAAATAAAACGCCAAAAGAACCCGAACTTTAAAAGCGATGCAATAGCAATGTTAAAGTTAGATGATGAAAATTTTACAAAACTTTATACCGACCCGATGAATGAAATTACTGGAGAAGACGAAGATATTGAACTGTGCCGAGCGAGGGCTTTGTTTTTAAATTGCCACTAACGTTTTGCAGATAAGCGAAGGCACAAATAGCGCTGGCATTGTGCGAAGGAATTTGGGCTTTTGCTTATGTGCTGTTAGCAGTAGTGCCATTACTCGAATTAAAATAAAACTTCTGGGCGGAGTTATAAAACCCAATAAAAAACAAATGAATAATTTTAAAACAGAACCAATGGTGAAGCACAGTAACCAAGTTCACACAACGACAGATTACTTTCTTTTCAAACCGATTGAAGGTAATAGAAACAAAAACATAATCCATTTATCGCGGTTGAAAAAATCAATTTCTGAAAACTATTTATTTACTGTAATTATTGTGAATGAAAAGTATGAAATAATTGACGGGCAGCATAGATTTGAGTGTGTAAAGGAATTAAAACTACCCCTGCATTACATCGTCTGCAAAGGGTATGGATTAAATGAAGTTCACGTTTTGAACCAAAACTCAAAGACTTGGAATGCTGATGATTATTTAACTGGTTATTGCAATTTAGAAAACAAAAACTATTTGCAGTATAAAAAGTTCAAAGAAAAATATCAGTTAGGTCATAACGAATGTATGGCTATGCTAACTGGGGTTAATACAGGTGGAGGAAATATATTTGAAGACTTTAAAAACGGTAATTTTAAAATTACTCATCTTGAAGAAGCTGAACATAGAGCAGAAAAAATTTGGCTATTTAAAGATACTTACGATGGTTTTAAAAGAAGGGCATTTGTTTATGCTATGCTTTACTTATTTGATAAGCCACAATTTGAGTTTACGGAATTTTTGCAAAAGGTAAAAAACCAACCATCAGCATTAACAGACTGTAACGACAGCAAGCAGTATGTATCTTTGATTGAAGAGATTTACAATTACCGCAGACGTGAAAAGGTCAATCTTAGATACTAAAATTATAGTGGTATGTCAGTCGGCTTGTGGGTCGGCTGGCATTACTGCTAACAGTCGGCTTTACGAAGTAAGTTCCCCTTATTTCTTTAAAGCCTTTGTTACCGATTAAACCCCGACCAAGTTAAAGCTGCAATTAACACCAAGTAGAAATAAAAAACATGAAAACAAAAAATCAAATTAATCAAGAGGCAAAAGAAATATACTTTGCTATCAAACAAGTAATGGAAAAATCAGGATATGACTACTGCTTATCTTGGTGGCTTAATTCTAAAAACTTTGAACTCAAATCAAATTTAAAAACACCACAAATTGTGCAAAGGTGCAAGCTACTTGTAAGTCAGGGATATTTGACTATTGATAAATCTAAAACATCAAGAGGCTCAGGAACATGGTTTCAATTAACTGACAAAGTATTCCCTACTTCGCCAAATACAGAACCGCAAGCGCAACATTAACCCCTACTGAAACATAAAACAGTATCGCGTTGCCTGTCCGCTTGTTCTTTTCTTTTTTTACCTGTTTTTTCAACGCAGCTTCATCGTCTTGTAATAGTTGGTACTTAGTATCACATTTAGCCTTTGCGCTATCCTGTGCCGCTATTTGCTTTTTTTGGTCGGCAATTAGTGAAAGGGCATCATCCAAAGCAATAAAGAGGGTATCTTTTATAGCTTTACAGCCAACTGCATACTCTCGCGTTCCGTTTATTGTTGAAAGCTGCCCCTCGCTAATCTTTAATAACAGGCTGTCCTGACCATTGCATAAGGTAGGCAACCCCGCTGTCAGTAGAAAGAGCCATAACGCTGTCTTGTTTAACATAGATTATTTTGTCTTTGTATTTGATTTTACTCACGGTTACTTTTAGCGTGTCAATCCGTACCTTGATATTCTTACTAAGGCTGTCAGCTTTATCCTGCCAAAACTTTTCACTCAATTCTAACGCCTCTCGCTGCTTTAATGTGTCCTGCAGGGTATTTGCCCGTTCGCAACTTCTAAACAGCAGGAAAGCTAAGATAATGATTAACGGGTAAAGAATTATGCGCTCTATTAGTTTTGTACTCATTTTAAGCCCCGTCTTCATTGGTTTTTATCATCCTTCCCCTTATTGATAAGGGAAACATTTAACATCGGGTAAAGGTAATAAAAAAGCCCCACAGTTTTTGCAGGGCTTTTTATATTTTGTTTTTTCAGGTTGTTCTCAGGAGCGTATACCGGGATTAGTTTCAATACCTACGTTTCCGTTGTCGATTTTACACAGGCTTTTATTCGTGTAACCTTTTAGCGTTTCAGGTTGTTCCGTTTTCCATCTACTTAGCACGAATGAAAACTTATGATTAACGGCACAATATTGCAGATTTTCATTCGGCACTACTTGTGAATAGTGGTTCTTTGCCTTTCCTACTCCTCCGTTAAATGACGGGCTTATA
>CXWK01051637.1_pt1 | contig 11774 bp, 10 predicted proteins | sample 590851 | NCBI WGS metagenome assembly CXWK01 (sample SAMEA3498364, study PRJEB10139) | wastewater metagenome | biome: wastewater treatment plant; material: activated sludge | place: Denmark | collected 2014-08-01
GCGGTCATCGATCAGTACCGGGGTGACCTCGCCGCAGCACAACGCGAACCGCGCCGCAGCATCACCGATCGTGACCGCCCCGGCGATCCCAGCCAACGACGCCGGATCGCGGGCGTCTTTCACCTGTTCGGTGATCGACACGGCTGGGGGACGTGGGTCGCTGGCGGTGAGTCGTTCCGCCTCACTCAACCCGACCGTGACGGTGGTCGCCACCGGCAGACCCCCACTGGTGGCCGGCAGGTCGGTGGTGGTGGCGGCGCGGTTGATCAGCGTGATCAACGCGTCCGCGCGCCGCTGCGCACCCGTCAACCCGTCCCCTTCGACGCGCAGCGACTCCGCCAACGCAGTCAACGCGGTGGCCAACGCCTCACCCTCCACCCCGGGCAGGCGGCCATGGATCAACGTCATGGACCCGTAGTGGGTCAACACCAGGGCGCGGTCGTCCCAATCGCGCTGCTCGGCGGCGTCTGTGTCGTGGGGTCGCAGCAGTTCCACCGCCCGAGCCGCGACGGCTTTCACGCCCGGCACACTCAACTCCGGCAGCGTCGCCACGGTGTGGGACAGGACGTCGTCGATTTGTTCCGGGGTCAGGGATCGGAGGCCGCGAGCCAGCGCGGCCACCGCATCGGTGGACACCTGACCCGACTGCCACAACGGCGCCAGGCTTGAGTGGGCGGCCACGAACCGCATCGCGGCCAGCAGCCCTGAGGTGTCTGATCCCGACCAGTGACCAGCGCGTTCCAACACCGTGGCCGCGGCCATCGGCAACACGTCATGCCTCACCGCCGCGTGGACATGGGCAGCAAGGGCGGCATCCAGAGCGTGACGCAACCGAGCCAACACCACCACCGACGACGACTGGCCCGTACCGGTACCCAACTCGCCGTGATGCTCCAGTCCCCCTACCTCTGTCACCAGCCTCGCCAACTCCCGCAACTGCTCAGGAAGATCAGACGCGTCCTTCAGCAACTGCGTCAACGCATCGTCAGCGCCGGCAACGGGTCCGTCATCGTGAGCCCGATCTTCGTCTCCCGCCATCCCGCCCCCTTTCGAACTGATGTTCGATTCTCTCACCGGGGTCCGACAGACAACGGCGGGCCGTTCAGCTCGGCGAACTATCCCTGGTAGCCGTAGGTGTACCGGCCGGTGTCCCAGTTCATCAGCGCCTCGTAGTAGTGCCCCCGGGATCGGCCACCGCCGAGCTTCTCGGTGGTCACGAAGCAACTGAACTTGGTCGTGGTCTTGTTGAGGTTGTCGATCGACTGTCCCGCGACGGGACTGCACGTGGTCGACCTGGGCCAGCCGTCGATGGCGCCTTGACTGGCATGCTCGCGCGCCATCTTGGTGACCGACTTCTCGATCTGCGGCACCATCAACTCGCGCATCGTCTGCTCGGCAGCAGCAGCGTCAGCGGCCTTCTTCTCGGCGGCTGCTTGTGCTGCTGCCTTCTCCTCGGCCTCTCGCGCACGCTCCGCGGCTGCAGCTTGCTGCTGGGCCAGCAACTGCTCCTCAGCAACCTGGTCCTGGCGCATCCGGACCAACGCGTATCCGCCGATGCTCACCAGCAGCAACGACAGCACGGCACCGATGGCAATCAGCCGGTTCTTGTTCAGCCACGGCTCGTGGACGTACGCCGTCCCGCAGGCGGGGCAAGCATCCGCTGTCGTGACGGTCTGAGTGGAACAGCGCCGACATAACCGAAGCATCTCCGGTTGGGCCTGCGGTGGCGTGCCACCGCTCGGGTGACCACCGTCCGCCAGAGTCACCGGGTCTGGGATGTGTCGTCCCGCCTCATCGGGCGCGCCCCAGGCGGTCGGGTCACTGCCTGGTGGCGGAGTCGTGGATTCACTCATGTCCTCGTCCCTTCTGGATCCCCGGGACTCCGGGGTGCGCGAACGAGACGACGCTAAGCAGGGACTCCGACACAACCTGCGACGCCAGCATCACGCGGTCCGCCGGTTGAACCTCCCGCCGCAAACTCCGATGGGGCACGGACAGCACCGGCTCCGGTGCCGCGCGGGCGATGATCAGCCGCGCGGCGTCTGTCAGACTGATTTCCGTCCCTATTCACGGCCGCACTCGCAGGTGAGTTCCACCCACGTGCAAGCCGGCACCCAGCGCCCGTAGCTCAATGGATAGAGCAACCGGTTTCTACCCGGTCGGTTGGGGGTTCGAGTCCCTCCGGGCGCGCGCAAACCCCTGGCCAGACGGCCTGTCAGAGATCCGACATGCGAGATTTGACGCCACTTCGATTTCAGCCATCGGTCCCGGACTCCGACACATCCGCGATGGCGGCAGATGCGGCTGCCGCATCTCGGCCGTAGAGATGGGCGTCGAGATCCGCGGTCGTGGCCACGCGACGGTGCCCCATGACATTTGACAGCGAGGTCAAAGTCACCTTGGATGCGGCCACCTTGGCGAACAGGTGGCGCAGCTGGTGGAACGATCCCGGGAAGCCCACCGCGTCGGCTCCCCATATCGGGACGACAAACGACTGTTTACCAGGGTGCCAAAGAAGCCCTTCGCGCCGAGGGCCTTGTGGGTCTCTTCGTGTTTCCGGGTACGAGTACCCACCGCATGTCACCTGATGGTCAGTGCACCGAGTTGTGTCGGCATCCTCAGTTAGCGTCTGGGCAGCCGGTATCCGCAGCCGCCGCGGGCACCGCCGGCCGTCGAAGGCCCAACGGGAGGAACACCATGACCGATCCGCACGTCCCCCAGCCCCAGCCCGATGGGGAGCCCCTCACCGACTCTCAATGGACAGCCCCAACAGGCCCGCCCTACGACGCGATCTACGACCCCCTCGGAGCCGGAACACCCGATATCCCACGCGCGGCCATCACGCCCCTGATCCGCTCCATCACGATGATCGTCTTGGTCCTGGTGGCCGTGATCGTCACCCTCACGATGGCCCCGGTCACCTACATCGCCCGCGACGCCACGAACGACATCGAGGCAGCGCTGGCCGATGACAGTGCCAACAACGCCCGCACGACCGGCGCCCCGCAACAAACCGTGGTGAACGGGTGGACCGCGAAGGATCTGCTCACCATCACGGCCAAGGAGTTAAACGTGGTCGCCGCCAACAGTGCCCAGCGGGACGACCGGCCCGCCATCCTGCTCAGGATCGCGATCATGGCCATTGCGGTGCTGGGGATCGACTTCGATCGACTGTTGCGCCGCAGCCGGACCCCGCGGTCGGACCGTCCGGCCCCGGCCAGTTCCGTGTGACGGAGTCCCAGAGGCTCAGCAGTACACGCTGCTGAAGGAATCACACTCGGTCCAGTCGTACTTCAACCAACGCGTCTGCCGCCCGCCCTCGAACTTGAACCGGAATTGGGTGAACACCCAGCGATGGTGCTTGGGTGTGAGGTTGTACGTGAAACGGCGCGGCTGAGACAACTTGATGCGGATGTCCACCCAGCCCTGTCGGTGCGTTTGAACCTGCCCACGACCGAAAGCACGGTCGTGGTTCCAAGACGTCCACGACGCCCGCCGAAGGTGTCCTCGGTAGGCCCGGGGGCGATCGGAGTTTGGCCGGGCCACGGCCAACGTCATGGCTCGGCACTTGCTGGGACGTACCGGGCCACCGAACTCGTATTGGGCCTCCATGCAGGACATGTCGGGTGTGGCGTAGGTGTACGCGGCACCCGGCGTGACGGGCCCCAGTCCGGTGATCGCTACCACCGTCACCGCCAATAGGACCAACCACCGGCGAAGTGCCCGGGGTCGGGCAAGGACCTGGTGCTGATCAGTTGACATGACTCCCCGTTCGTCCACGCGCTCGACCGCCGATGTCCGGGCACCCACGCGGTAAGGCGGACCGGACACGGCGAACCCTAGCGGCGACACCAGCAAGATCGCCGCCCACGTCGGCCGTGAGACCACGGACGACACCGTGAGACTGGCCGCCCCACACCACCCGAGGGCGGCGGCTGGTCACAGTGCGAATGCGATACGTAGGCGTCGAACCGGTCGTCCTTGTTGCCAGCCGAGCCGTATCGGCCGCGCAGGTTCTTGACCTGGTTGGGGCTGATCACGACCACCGTGACGCCGGCGGCCAGCAAGGTGTCGACGACGGGTCCGTCGGGCCGCTCGATGGCGACCTCGCCGACGTTTGTACTCCAGCTACGACACCACGGTGACCGTGCCCGGTCGTGCTGCCCCGATCGCCGTCGCCGCAGAATCCGCCGCCCTGTACGGCACGTTCACGGCCCCCACGAGCATGGCGCAGAACCTGGGCGGACTGGCGGGGCAGGGAACCTTCCAAGCCGTCGTGACCGATGGACCCCAGGGGCTGGGATTCTCCGGCGGGATCACCTACACGTTCACCGACCCGCTCTACCTGACCGGTGGCCCCGCCGCCACACAGCCGAGCCTGAGCGTTTCCGACGTCGAGTTAACGGTCGACTATGGCGGCGGCGATCTCGAGATCGACCTGACCGCCGACGGGTCCTACTTCACTCCCGCCGCCACCGACGGCTCCACGCCCGCCGACACCGTGCCCCTCAGCGTCGGAGTGGACGTCGACCTGACCTCACCGACGTTCGGATTCACCGCCACCGCCGCCGGGGGCAACCCGGTGCAATCGGCTTTCGGGCAGCAGGGCCTCACCTTGGACAACCTCGCGATCGCGGGCAGCATCGGCACCTCGGACTCGCTGGGGTTGGCGGCATCTGCAGACGTGCCGACGTCGTGGACCGGATCGCTGGGAATCCAACCGAACACCCCCGTGAGTCTGGTGATCGATATCTCCGACACCCCCTGCCTGCAGTTCTCCGTGGGCCAGAACGGATCAACGACCGAGGCGATCGACTTCATGAACGAAGGCGTCCTGATCGCCGACCACGCCAACGTGCTGCTTGCTCCGCTGGGCTGCCAGTTCGCCGACGTCGACATCGCCCCCGGGTTTGCGCTCGACTTCGACGGCGTGATCTCAGGCGACCCCATCGACTTCAACTCCCAACTCGATCTCGACTCTGGCGGTTTCGCCGTCAAAGCCAGTCTGTTCATCGGCGAGTTCGAACTCGGCGGCGCCACCCTGACCGACTCCACGTTCGATCTCGACCTTGACCCCTCCGCTGACGTCTTCGAGATCGGCTTCGGCTCCACCGTGACAGTCGGCGACTCCTCGCTGGCGGTGCAGGGCAGCTACGGCCAATCCGGTCCCAATACCGTCACGGCGAACTTCCAAGCCGCGTCACAGGGGAACGTCACCATCGCCGGGTTCGGATTCGACAACGCCGACGTCGACTTCACGTACCAGCGGACCGGAACCCAGTCGTCCCTGAGTTTCCAGTTGACCGGTGATGTCAGCTTCTTGGATCAGTCGCTCGACGGAACGCTGGCGCTGACGACCCAGAACGGATCGGTGGTCACCGCCAGCGGCAACTTCTCCGTCAATGTGGACCTCGCCATCGCCTCGGTGCAGGACCCACTGCAGTTCTCGTACACCGCGAACCAAGGCGCCTCGGGAACCTTTGGACCCGGCAGCGTGAGCGTCGTCGGCCTGGACTTCAGCAACGTCACCGGCTCCCTGCAACCGAACGGCGACTACTCGGTGCAGGCGTACCTGCCCATCCCCGCGCAGGAAGCGACGGCCGCGGACACCTGGCTGTACTTGAACGAGGGCGGGGACTTCGACACCTCGTTCGCGGGCACCCTGGGCATCACCCTGACCGGCGGTCCCGGGCAGAGCGTGTCGCTGGGCTACGACGGCAGTTCCGTGGGGGTGTGGAGCCGGTGGGCCGAACACTCCTGGAGCGATTGGGGCAGCTGGGTCCAGCAACCGCAGGCTGGATGCCCCGCCCCCACGGTCAGCGGCGATGGCGTTGGCGGCACTCCCGACGTCAGTCTATGGCTGAACCCCGTGGCGGTGGAGCAGGCCAGCACCGGCGACTCCGACGACGACGACAACTACTGCCTCGCGTTCAGCTCACAGATCATCCCGTAATGCCGCAGCTGCGGCAGGTGTCCAGTCACCCGCGGAGGTGCTCCCCGAAGAAGGCCACCGTCTGGGCGAAGGCCTCGTCGGTGGCTTGGGGATCCCAGCGCGGGCCGACATCACGGCCGAAGGCGTGTTCGGCCCCCTCGACGACCGACCAGCGGTAGTCGACGCCCGCGGCGTCGAGCCCGTGCCGCACGATGTCGCGGTCGGCCGCGGGAGTGTGCGGATCCGAACCACCGAAGATCAACAGCATCGGGCCATCGATCCGTTCCGACTGCGCCAACGAACCGGAGTCCGGGTCGGCACCCAGCCGCCCATCTGCGAGCCCGGTGGGATACCAGCACACAGTGGCGGCCACTTCGGGTCGCATGGCCGCCCGGAACGCCAGATGTCCGCCCGTGCAGTGCCCGGCCACGCCCAACGCCGTCCCCGCAACGCCCGGTTGTTCCGGCAACCACGACAGCAGCGCCGCGATGTCCTCGTCGAACTGAGCAGTCGTCAGCGCCTCGACGTCGGCCTGTCCCCGCGCCTTACCGTCGTCGTCGAACGGCAATACGGTCCCAGCGGGTTCGATCCGGTAGTAGATCTCGGGCGCGGCAACGACAAAGCCGTAGCTGGCCAACCGGCTCACCCACCGCACGGTGGCCTCGGACAACTGAAAGATGTCGGAGTAGAACCCAACGGCGGGAAAGTCCCCGCCAGCAGCCGGCGCCGCCACAAGTGTCCGCATCGGACGCTCCACCCCAGCCACTGGCACATCATGAAACGACGTCGAGATCCGCATCCGGAGAGCCTACCGACGCGCCGCTCGGACATTCCGCTCGCCCGTTCCAGTGGCACACTCGAATTGTCATGACCAAGCCCGAGTTGTGGGATCAGCCCGAGTTGTGGGATCAGGTGGACGCCGACCTGTATCAGGCGCTCCACCTGAGTCCGGACGCCTCGATGGCCGACGTGCAGCGGTCCTGGCACCGTCGCGCCCGAACCACGCACCCCGACTCCGGCGGCGACGAAGCCACGTTCCGCACCGTCCACGTCGCCTACCTGGTCCTGAGCGACCCCGACCTGCGCAGTCGCTACGACGCCACCCGGCGGTCCGAACCGACCGATCCGCGCGTGATCGCCCCGCCCCTCACCGACCCGGACCTGCGCGTCGCAGCAGCGCCGGTGAACTCACGACTCATCGTCGGGCTGGCTCTGATCCTGCTGGGCTCCGTCGTCCTGTCCTATGCCTGGCCGGGGTTCACCATCATCATCGGCTGCGCTGTCGGCGGCTTCGTGCTCACCCGCTACGTCCTGCACTGGCGCCGCCGCACTCCCACCCGGTGAGGTCGCCAGACCGTCCGCGTGCACCTGCACACAGTCCCGACCGGCCGCCTTCGCCGCGTAGAGCGCCGCGTCAGCTCGGGTCAGAACGGAGTCAGCATCCTCGGACTCCCCCACCAGTGCGGCCCCGATGCTCACCGTGGCGTGGATCTGTTGACCGTCGATGTCCATCGGCCGACGCGCGGCCACACGGGCCTTCTCGGCCACACGCCGGAGTTCCGCCTCCGAGTCGACGCCGTCGAGCACGACCACGAACTCGTCACCACCGATGCGCCCCACCCGATCTCCCCGGCGCAAGGCACGGGCGACCCGATCCGCAATCCGGGCCAGGACCGCATCCCCCACATGATGGCCAAGGGCGTCGTTGATCTGCTTCAAGTTGTCGACGTCGACGAACAGAACGCCGATCCCCTCTGCCATTCGTCCTGTCGCCCGCCCGGCGTCCAACAGCCGATCCAGGTGCGTCAGCAGACTGCGCCGGTTCGCCACCCCCGTCAGGACGTCATGGCTCGCGCGGTGTTCCAGTTCGCGCATCCAGATCCGGTCCTCGGTCTCGTCGACGAACTGATGGACCACGAAGCCGGATCCGGCAACGTCATCGCCAGAGAGTCGGCTGCTGATGTGATCGATCCACGACTCGCCATCACTGGTCGTTCGGACATGCTCGTGGCGCTCGTCGCTGGCGCAGTCGCCGGCCTCCGCGGACAGGACCTCGGACAGCCGGGCACCCAACATCTCGGAACGCTCCACCCCCAACAGTCGGGCCGCGGCGGGGTTCACATCGACGACGACCCCGTTCGCATCGGTCAACGCCATCCCCTGCGGGGCCACGTCCATCGCCAGCCGGAACCGTTCTTGGGCAAGTGCCAGATCCTGATGGGCCCGCTGCTCGCTGTCGACGTCGCGCAACGCCACGACGGCTCCGGCCACGTTGTCGTCCTCGCCCAGGATCGGCTTTGCCGACACCGACATCCACCGCCTGCCGCCGCGCACTGTCAGAAACTGCGCCAGCACGCCCTCTTCGCGAAACCCGCGGATGACCCGTGACCGACTGCTGCTCACTCGCGCCAGATCGGCGGACGCGACCAGTGCCGTCGACTTCGTGCCCACCAGCAACTCCGGGTCCCAGCCGAGAACCTCGCTGACCGAGGGCGAGATCCACTCGATCACCCCGTTGAGATCGGTGCGGTACACGATGTCCGAGGCGTTCTCCGCAAGCAGTCGGAAGCGGCGCACGCTGCGCTGCAACGCTTCGTTCGCGGCCACTTCGGACGTGACATCGACCACCTGAGCGGCGAAGTGGTCGAAGTCGCCCGCGGCGTTCCGCACGGGCGTGACCGCGACATCGGCCCACACGATCCCCCCGGAGCGGTTCAAGTACCGCTTCCGCGTCGTCAGCGAGGGCAGATCACCCGCCAGCATCTGCGCCACCGCGTCACGTCCGGAGACGACGTCACCAGGTGCCGTGATGTCCACGAACGTCCGGCCGACCAACTCCTCCGGCGTGAAGTCCAACAACTGCGCCAGGGCGGCGTTCACATAGGTGAACCGGCCCGTGCGATCGGCCATGGCCATGCCGATCGTCGACTGATCCATGAACATGCGCGCCTGATCGGCCAACTGTCGCGCCACCGCACCGCGCTGCAGTGCATCGGTGAGGACGCTCACGTCCCGCACCCCGACGATCACGCCCGCGGGATCGCCACCAGCCGGGTCCCGGACCGCCACCAACGACAGCGGGTGGGATATGCCAGCGCGATCCCGGATCCCGATCACGGTGACCGGTCGATCGCCGGGCATCGTCAGAACCGACACCCCACCCCCTCGGTCCGACCCGACCGGATCTCCCGCGTCGACGATGTCCCCCAACGCGCACCCCACCAGGTCCTCCGGCGCCCAGTCGAGCAGTGGCGCCGACACCCACCGGATGACGCCGTCGGCATCCACGCGCAGCACGGCGTCAGTGAGTGCGTCCACGACCGCTTGGTAGCGGGCGGCCGCGACCAACGAGTGGCGTGAATCCTCCCAGTTCGCGGCGGAGTCCCGCCAGGTGCAGGCGACCGCATCGCCGACGGGCACGACCCGAAGCATCGATCCGGCGGCCTCCGCTGTCAGAGTCGATCCGGCCGTGAGGGCTTCACACGACAACCGGAATGTCCGAGTCGCCTCATCGTCGGATAGCACCGACAACAACTGCGAGCCGATGAGCGCCTTGCGTTTCCGTCCATGAAGCCGACCCGCCGCCTTGTTGGCCTCAGCGATCTGGAAGTCCACCACCTCGCCGGCATCGTCACGAACCGGCAGGAGCAGGACATGCGCCTCTGGCAGGGCATCCCAGACCCTGCGCAGGCGGTCGACCGGTCCCCCGGCAGTGGAACGAGCCATGGCTTCTCCACTTCGATCGTATTCCTGTCGGGGGCGACGGGTGACATCGAGCGGAACGCCGGGTCCCGGATCAGGTCAGCGATGCGTCGTAGATGCTCTGGATCGACGCGTTGAGCGTCGCGGTGAACTCCGTATCGGATTGCTGCGCCGTGAGACCCTCCGTCAACGCCCGGGAGAAGCTGGCGATCATGCCGTGGTTGGCGCGCAGCAGTTCGTCGGCGCGCTCCCGCGTGTACCCGCCGGACAGGGCCACGACCCGCAGCACCCGCGGATGCTCGATGAGTTCGGTGTAGAAGTCGGGGACATCGGGCAGCGTGAGTTTCAGCATGACCCAGTCCTGCGGACCCAACTCGCCCAGGCAGGTCAGCAACTCCTGCCTCAGGAGCTCCTCGGCGGCAGCCTTGCTCGGACTGTTGATGTCGATCTCGGGCTCGATGATCGGCACCAAGCCGGCCGCGAGGACGGTACGTGCGACCTCGAACTGCTGGTCCACCACCTCAGCGACCCCCACGCGGTCGGCCGTCTTGATGACGGACCGCATCTTCGTGCCGAACACGCCCTTGGCCACCGCGCGCGGCAGCAGCGTGTCGAGCCCGTCGATCGGCTTCATCACCTGCACCCCGTCGGCTTCGGCGGCCAGTCCTTTGTCGATCTTCAGGAACGGCACGACGTGCTTGACGTCCCACAGGTAGGCCGCGGATCCCACCCCCTCGATGTCGCGGTCCATGGTCTGTTCGAACAGGATCGATCCCAGAATCCGATCGCCACCGAACGCCGGGTTCGTGATGATGCGGGTGCGCATCTGGTGGATGAGGTCGAACATCTCATCGTCATTGCTGTATTCGTCGTCCGCGACCCCGTACAGGCGCAGCGCCTTGGGAGTGCTCCCCCCGCTCTGGTCCAACGCGGCGATGAACCCCTGCCCCTGCCGCATGGTCTCGAACTGTTCTGTGTTCATGTCCCCACTCCCCTCCATGGGCGATCAGGCGCCGCCCTCTCCACCGTAGCCAGCGAAGCCCCACAACGGGGGCCGTAGGCTTCCCGCATGAGCGAAATCCCGATGAACTCCCCCGTGGCTGACGGCAGCAATGCCGAGGCCTTCGACCTCGACCGCGCCCATGTGTTCCATTCGTGGAGCGCCCAAGGCGCCCTGAATCCGCGGGTGTTCGCGTCGGGCTCCGGCAGTCGAATCTGGGACTTCGAGGGCAACAGTTATCTGGACTTCTCCAGCCAACTGGTCAATACGAACGTGGGCCATCAGCACCCTGCCGTCGTGGCAGCGATCCAGGAGCAGGCGGCTGTCCAGGTCACGTTGGCCCCACAACACGCATCGCTGGTCCGCGGCCGCGCGGCCCGCGCCATCACGGAACTGGCACCCGAACGACACAACAAGGTGTTCTTCACCAACGGTGGCGCGGACGCCGCCGAGAACGCGATCCGCATGGCGCGGGTCCACACCGGCAAGCACAAGGTGCTCAGTTTCTACCGTAGTTACCACGGCAACACCGGCGCGGCCATCAATGCGACCGGTGACCCGCGGCGCTGGCCGAACGAGTTCGCCTACGGTCACGTCCACTTCTTCGGCCCCTACCTGTACCGGTCGGCGTTCTGGGCCCAGGACGAGGCGCAGGAGAGCGAGCGCGCGTTGGCTCACCTGGAACAGGTGATCCAGTTCGAGGGCGCCGCCACGATCGCCGCCGTACTGATCGAGACCGTGGTGGGGACTGCAGGCATCCTCGTACCACCGCCCGGCTACCTCGAGGGGGTACGCGCGCTGTGCGACAAGTACGGCATCGTCTACATCGCCGACGAGGTCATGGCCGGTTTCGGCCGCACCGGCCAGTGGCTGGCCATCGACAGTTGGGGGGTCGACCCCGACCTGATCATCTTCGCCAAGGGAAGCAACTCCGGATACGTGCCCTTGGGCGGGGTCCTGATCAGTGACGAGATCGCAGCCACGTTCGACGAGCGAGTCTTTCCCGGTGGCTTGACATACAGCGGGCATCCCCTGGCGTGTGCGTCCGCACTGGCCACGATCCAGGTGATGAAGGACGAGGACATCGTGGGCAACGCCCGCAGAATCGGCGCGGAGGTGATCGGGCCGACGCTGCACGAG
>CXWK01003114.1_pt1 | contig 11773 bp, 7 predicted proteins | sample 590851 | NCBI WGS metagenome assembly CXWK01 (sample SAMEA3498364, study PRJEB10139) | wastewater metagenome | biome: wastewater treatment plant; material: activated sludge | place: Denmark | collected 2014-08-01
GCGGTGTAATCGAGGACAGCCGTGATGTCGCCGTTGAACCCCGCCTTGTACTCAAGCAATTCTTCAGACTTGTCCGAGAGCCAAAGCTGCTTCATCGCGGCGAGGCGCGCAGCCTCTTCGGTGAGATCTGCTGGAGCGCTGTTAGTGACGGCGTCGAAAAGGGCCAGGCCCTGTTGGGTCGTCATCTTCTCGCCCCGCTGTTCCCAGATGCCGTTGACAACTTCGCAGAAGTCGCCTTCGGCAACGGCGTTGGTGGTTGTGGAGTCAGCGGCGTCCGAGTCGTCGTCGGAACCGCAGGCTGTTGCCGTTGCGGCGAGCAGGCCAATGGCGGCCAAGACCGCTGGTTTTTGAAATCGCACAGGTATTCGTCCTTTTGGTTTGGGAAATCTCGCGTGCCTGCACGACCGGGTCGGCGCGCCGAGGGTTCGGTGCCGACCGGTCACGGAGGCATTTCGTCGGCCTATTTGACCGTGACAACACCCTTCATCTGCGGGTGGAGTGCGCAGTAGTAGGCGTATTCGCCAGGGGTGTCGAACGTCGTTTCGAAGGTCTTGCCCGGGCCGAAGGTGCCAGAGTCAAACAAGTCGGAGGGATCGTCGGCGGTCCCGGCTGACACGGTGTGAGGTACGGGATCGTTGTTCGACCAGAAGACCTCTTCACCTGGAGCCACGGTCACATCGCCGAACTCGAAGTTGTTGATTGGCTGGTAGACGGCGCCTTCGGGGAGGTCATCGGGTGTGAAGGTCCGCTCGGTCTGGAACTCTGACGCGTCAATCTCGGGTCGGATGGTGTTGTTCCACATAGCGAACACCCCGAGTTGATTATCGAAGTCAGGGGCAACCCAAGCGTGAATCATCCACCCGTACTTGGGCAGGATTCCGCCATTCTCAGCGGTACACGTCTCAAAGTCCAGGGACCGGTCGCCGCCTTCGATGTTCGGGCCAGCGCACAGCTGGTAGTGCATGTGCCAGTTGTCCAACTGGCCGGCGAAGCCCTCGGGGTGGTCGTTACCGACTTGTTCCCACGGCAGGAAGAAGGAGGTGCCTGAGAGGGTCATCGGGCCGCCCTGCCATTTGCCGTTCCTGCATTGACCGAGTTCGGCCGCCGGCGGTACCGGGTCTTCTGAGTATTGGTACATCAGAATCTCTGGCTTGCTGGCGTCGAACACGCCGTCCTTGACCAGGGCGCCGTTGTTGAAGTGTGCACCCATGTTGGCGGCTTCGTCTGTCGTGCGGATGTAGCCGTCAGCACAGGCTTCGTTGACGTCGGAGTACTTCTTGATCGCTTCCTGGAGCCCGGAAAGTTGGTCGACAAGTTCGGTCAGCTCTTCTGGCGTCATCTTCATCTCTTCGGGGATTGGATCCCCAGAGGCTTCGAGCGCCTTCAAGTCTTCGAAGCTGCACGGCAGGTCGACGTTCTGGCACCTCACCTGGGGACCTGCAGGGCCTTCGACGATCGTGGTGATGATGTCCTTGCCCACTCGCTCGAACACGTAGGGCGAAAAGCCCCACGCTCCACCCGGTTCATCGGGTGTTTCTTCGGGCGGGTCAGCGTCGTGGCGGACGGTATCTGCCTCGACCTTCTTTGGCGGGGCGAGGGAGGTGTCGGACGCTTCTTGTTCGGTGGTGTCGGAACCTTTGGCATCGGCAGAGTTGTCAGAACCGCAAGCTGAAAACGCGAGCAGCGCACAACAGAAAAGGGCAATTCGGTACACAGGCGTTCCTCGTCAGGAGTTGAAAAGAACTTGCGCGAGTGCGCGTTTCGCGCGGGGGAAACGAAGCGCCGCAATTGGCGAACCACAATAGACAATCGGCGACAGAGCCCAAGGTCGTGGTCTGTTGTACCTAATCATTTAGCGAAACTTTGCACAGCGATGGTTGAGACGGCGTGGGGGCGGATGGCCGCACTGAACGTTCGTTCATCGGTGGCTGGTGTTGACAGAGGCGCGGCACCCGTGCTGTTGTCTCAACCTTTGACGGTGTGCGCCAACGCAACGCGCACCTTGACGGGGGTTTTGTGGATGAAGCAGGTTCCTGCGCTCGACGCGTCCATGTTTTACGCCGATACCGACGTGAATCGAATGCAGGGTGGCCTTCTGATGATCGTTGACCCTTCTGGGATGGGCGAGTTGGACCTGCCCCGTCTGAAAGAACACGTCGGTCGGCGGGCGAATCTGGTCGGAGCACTCAAGCGGTACCCGCGCTTTGTGAAATGGCGGATGGATCACCCGTACTGGGTTATGCAGGATCAGGTCGACATCGACAAGCACTGGCGCGTCGAGGCGCTTCCCGGCCCGGGCACTCGCGATCAGCTCATGGAAAAGGTCGGGCAGCACCTCCAGGACCCCTTCCCGCCCGAAACCCCGTTGTGGGAGATCATGATCTTTACGGGGCTCGAAGACGGCCGCTTCGCCGCCCTCCTCCGCGGTCACCATGCGCCGATGGACGGTTTGGCGGCGATGATGACCCTTCAGGCGGTGATGGACTTCACCCCCGACCAGGGATTTGAACCCGTCCCGGTGCCCGTCGCCGACGACGGCACACCCGAGGCGCCCGACGACGCAAGCCAGCGCATGCTCATGGCGCGGGGTTTGAAATCGCTCGGGTGGCGTCTCACCCAGATCTTTAAGTTCTACTGGCAGCTCATCCAGACCGTCACTCGGATGCGCCGATACCGCAAGACACATAACGTCAAGCTTGAAAAGGCGCCTCGCACCCAGTTCAACGGGATGCACACCAAGGGCCGCGAAACCAGCATCGCCTCCGTACCGTTTACCGAGGTCAAGGCAATCAAGGACGCTGCTGGTGTAACCGTCAACGACGTCGTTCTCGCTGCTGTCGGCGGCGGACTCCGTGCGTATCTCCTGGAGCGCGACCAATTGCCAGACTCGAGCCTTGTCGCGTTGCTGCCGGCGAATACACGCGCCAACAAAGAGAAGGCCGAATCCAATAACAGGCTGTCGTTCTTGCTTGGCCGGACCGGTTCGCACCTGGAAAACCCGCGTGAGCGTGTCGCCTATGTCAACGCAGACACCAAACGGGCCAAGGATGAGTTTGAGGCGATCGGGATCGACCTTCTCTCAGAGTTGAGTGACGCGAACATTCCCTGGTTCACCCGGGGCACGGTGGTCCTTCACGAAAAGGTCCGTCTCTCGGAAAAGACCCCGCCGCTGTACAACGTGCACCTCTCTAACACCCCGGGTTTGCCGGTACCGCTTTTTCTAGCAGGAGCACGGCTCGACGAGCTCTACATCATGGGGCCGCTGATGATCGGGATGGGCATGGCGATTTCGGTGATCAGCTTCAACGGGCAGATGTGCATGTCGATGGTGGGCGACACGGGGCTGGTCGATGACACAGCGCGCCTAATGGAGCTGGTCGTGGACGCTCACAACGAGTTACTCGCCGAGTTTGGGGACAGCGGCAATGAGAGTTCTCGTGCTTCTGCGTGAGCCTTGGGGATATTTGAGCGGGCGTCGGTTCGATTAGCTGTACTTCACAGCGCGCTAGGCTGCCCCGGCGCGTGGTGGAGAAGGGGACCCAGGTGCGGACTGTGGTCCCCTGTTTCTGCGGGAAAACTGTGAGTCGCGGTGCTCAGTTGTGCCTGAACTGCGACTTCATATTGGGAGGATTCGGTTCTTATGCGTTGGAAGATTCTTGTCTTCGCATGCCTTGCTGTCTTTGCGGCCGGCTGTAGTGAGCTTGGCAACGACGCCCAGGGTGGCGCCCGCGGGTCGGGTTCGGTTACCCCGGTAACGTTGCAAGCGCCGCCGGTCGTCGAGCCGCAGGCGCTGCCGACGACGCAAGCTGAACCGGCTACAGCGCCGGCCACTGCTGCGAGTCCAGCTCCGGCCGACCAGGCCCCGCCGCAGACTGCGGCACCCGCGGCTGCTGCGCCGGCCCAAGGGACACCGTATGCGTGTAACCCAACCCGTTACACGCATTGCAGCCTCCCGTGGCCGACCGACCTGGCAACGATCGGCGACCCTGGCTCACCCACCGGCAAGCGCGTCTTTATCGCAGACCAGGTGATCGGTGATGCTGCACGTGCACCTCTACCCGCCGACCTGTTGCCGTCAGACATCTACAACGGCGCGTCGGGCTTTTCGCCGAACGGGCCGGTCCAGTTCGAGCTTCCTGAGCGCTTTAGCGGCGACACACCCAGCGACGGCGCTAACGCCATCATTGCGATCGACACCACAACCGGTACGCGGGTGCCGATCCGGGTTGAGGCGGACCGGAACGTGTCGGTCACGACGGCTGACCCGGACGACATCATCCGGGTATTTCCGCAGAATCGATTCCAGTTCGGTCACCACATCGTTGTCGTGGTCACGAACTCTTTGAAGACGAGCCGAGGTGGCGACTTCTCACGGGCGATCGGCCTAAAAGAGACCCTCGCTGACAACAACCCGGCGAATACGCACGCGGCGCATGTTCGCGAGCAGATGGCGAGCCTGCCGCAATATGGCGTCGATCCGGACACGGTGCTCCAGATCACCGATTTCACCGTTCGCGATCAGCAAGAGATCGTCAACCCGCTGGTAAAGATGATCCAGCAGGTCTCCAACCTCGACCACCCAATACGTAACGTCCAGAACATGGGTCGTTTCCCTGGCGACGCGTCGGCGGTCTTTGTGCGGGGCGAAGTGCTTATGCAGCAGTTCCGTACCTCGACCGGATACGTCGACCCCAACATGACGCCATACGACCAGTGGGTCGTGTTCGACATGGTGATCCCGCGGGCATCAGCCGACGGCCCTCGGCCGGTCGCGATTTACGGCCACGGCCTAACCCTCGCCAAAGAAGGCATGATTCCATGGGTTCGGGAGATGGTCGATCAAGGAATCGCCATCGTGTCCTTTGACCTACCTAACCACTCCACCCGTGCCGTAGCCGACGGCGGGATCATCTCCAAGCTGACCTACCCAGACTCCATCAACGCTCCGGAACTCAACACGCCCGAACAGGCGGCTCGCGTCGCAGGGCAGATGATTCAGGCGAACGTCGACCTCGCGTCGATGACTGCAGCAGTGCGTCAGCACTTTGGCGAGTTCGACTTCTGGGGACCCAACAACTCAGCTGACGGTGTGCCTGACCTGAACGGGTCACTGATCTACTACCACGGCCTGTCGCTCGGAGCGGTGGAGGGCGTCGCGTATGCAGCCGCGACTCCAGGGGTTAAGGGCGCGATCATCGAAGCTGGCGGTGTCGGCTTCATCGACATGGTGACCAAATCGGTCCTCTTTGAGATCTTCAAGTTCCAGAACCTGGTGCCCAAAGCGGCGTCGGGCGCGGACGCAGCCTTCTTGCTAGCAACCTTGCAGCAGGCGGTGGACATGGCCGACGGTGCCAACTACGCCGAATGGTTCCGCAATCCGCCTGCCGGACTTGGCCTTTCGCCGACGCCGGTTCTGAACATCTACACGATCAACGACGGTGCTGCGTACTTCGAAGCGTCGGAACGCCTTTCCCGTCTGGCCAACCTGCCGTTGGTCGGTAAGACGTTCCGGGACGTCCCGGGCCTCGCTGCTGACCCGAGCGGCGCCCCAGATGGTTTCCGCACGGCGCACTTCAGCCAAATCACCCCGTCGTGGCTCTATTACGAAGCCCGAGTGGGCATCAACCACCTGGGCTTTCTCGCTCCAGAGATCATGGGCGAAAAGAACCGGTTCCGCGAAGAACTCTTCGCCGGTCGGTTCGGCGGCTAAACGCCGACTCCAAACGGGTTGTCCGGGCCCGTCGCCTACTGGCATTCCACCCTGACAAGAAATGGGCGTGACTCTTACAAGGAGTCACGCCCATTTTCGTCGAACGATAACCGTCCCGGTGTTGGGGCAGCGTCGAAATCAGACTGTCTCTACGGCGCGACCGGAATCCAGACCAACCTAAGGTCGGTTACCGCGACGTCATTGCGTTCAAGTCCGACGTCGAGTGTTTCGATCGCTTTCGCCTTTTCTGACCAGCGTGCGCCGATCTGGTCGATATCGTCCTGGAGCTGGCGTTCCAGGTCGGCCATCTCGTCTATCGCGTCGTCGTACTGGTCCCGGGCGACTTCGGCCTTCTGTCGGTTTCGCGTTGTCGTTTCGCGTCGCTGGGACGCCCGCCGGATCGACGCTCCTGCAGAACGCATCGACCTGCTGCGGCGACGACCTCCCAGAAACGCTCCCAAGAGGTCGCTCGCTCCGTCGATAAGTTCGCGTTGGCCCGAGGACTGCTTATCGGTCTCGAGTTGGGCGACGCGCCGCTCCGCAGCTGCGACCTTTTCGCGAGCGCTTCGTTCTCGTGCAGCGTACCGGTCACGGAGCTTTGCGAGTTCGGCATCCGCGGCGGCTTCGGCACTCGATACACACCGCTGAACAAAGGCGTCGGGGGTTTCATCGATCCTTGAGAACAGCTTCAGCTGCGGGTTCTGATAGATCGTCAGCACTCGATCCCGTGCCAGGTAGTCCTCAAGATCCTTTTCGACCGTCTTGAAGAACGTGGCATTGTCGATCGGAGCCTCGGGCGCAACGTAACGGCTGGTGGCGGGCGGGGTCTCCTTAAAATCGCGGGGATCGTGGTCGACGGCCTGCCAGCTGGTGGGATCGACGTGATCGGGAATCGGGAACAACACCGCTTCCCACGTTTCGCGATGGTCCAGACCGGCGCGCGTCTCGTCGAATGTCAGAGAAACGGTGCAGGCCAACGCGGCTTCGAAACGGTCACTCGTGGGAGCCGTCGAGATGTCGGTCCACTCGGCGGCCGGGTCGAGCCAGGCGACGCGGATGCCCTTGGCGACCTTTGGAGCGATAGGCAGTTCGTCAAAGGAGTTGGGGATGGTGTCGTCGGTGCCCACAGGGCGCGCAGCACCATTGGCGACACTGGTCGCTGCAGGCTCCTGAGGTCGCTCCACCTGAGCGGAAGGTTCGGTCGGTAGACCGCTTGGAGCGGCCGACGACGCGACGGTATCGTCGCGGTGCTGCCCGAGCGTTCGAACCTCGTCTTTGGTGAGCGGGCCCCGTAGATACGACATTGCCCACCGGCTGGTCAAACGAACCGGCTGATCGGCTTTGGTGGAATGCAGGATGAACTCGCGCTTACCGAGGGAACCGATGAGCTGGTCCAGGTTGCTCGTGTCTTGACCTGCCTGAGCGCTTCTCATTCCCTCTAGGATGCGCGCCTTGTCCCGTTCGGTTTGAAGGCGGCCGACCAGCCAGGTGCCGGCGTTGGACATGGCCTTGTAGTCGAGGTCGACCGGGTTCTGGGTCGACAAGATGAGTCCCACGCCAAAGGCACGAGCCTGTTTGAGCATCGTCAGGATCGGCGCTTTGGACGGCGGACTAGCGGTCGGCGGACAATAACCGAATACCTCGTCCATGTAGACGACCGCACGCAAGGCCGATGTGCCTGTTTGGCGACGAGTCCACGTCACCATCTTCGACATGAGCAACGTGACCATGAATTGTCGTTCGGCGTCGGACAGGTGTGCCAGGTACATGATCGGAGCCCGGGGCGATCCGTCGGGGCTGTACAGCAGGCTTTGAATGTCGAGCGGTTGGCCCTCCATCCAGGGGGCGAAGTTGGGAGAGGCGACCAATGCGTTCAGCCGCATCGCCAACGCCTGCCGCTCCTTATCGGGGTAGAAGGTCTCCAGTTCAAAGACACCTAGTTTGCGGAGGGGCGGGGTGACGACCTGGCCGATGAGGTCGGCCAGGTCGAGGTCGCTGCCTTGTCGCCAGGCGTTCTCGATCAGGTTTGATAACAAGATGTGCTCTCGAGATGAGAGCGGATCGGCTTCGATGTCGACGAGCGCGAGCAGGCCCGACACGAACGATGCGATCTCGTCTCGGTAACTCTCTTGATCCGCCGAGAAATCGGGTGGCGCAGCAAGCGATCCGACCACGTTCAGGGGTATCCCAGCGCTCGACCCCGGTGTGTAAATCACGCGATCTGCAGCTTTGACCTGGGCAACCCGCTCTGGCAGGACTCCCCAAGAAGCGCGGCCGTCCCGCCAGGTCGCGGCAACCTCTGCTGCTTTGGTCTGCCGCTGCTTTGCGTCGGCGGCCTCGACCCAGGGAACGAAATCGGCCGGATCGCACTCGGTCGACATGAAGCACAGGTTGCCCATATCGCCTTTGGGATCGATGATCAGCGCAGGGATCCCGGCGGCAAGCAGCTCTTCGAGCATCACCATTGCCAGGCCCGTCTTGCCCGAACCGGTCATACCAACCAGCACACCGTGGGTGGTGAAGCGTTCGGATTCGTAGAAGATGGGAGCACTCGCCGGGGGATCGACGTCGGGAGATCCACCGAGAAATAGTTCGCCAACTGGAGGAGTGACGGCGTCGGTCACGGGCAGGTCCTCTCATATGGGTCTGGTTTGCCCACATGGTACGAGCCGTGAGCGCCTCGCTGGCGACCGACGGCCGGACTGACACGCTGACCGGCTGTTTGCGCTGCGTGTCACCGCCAACAAGCGGCTGGCAGGTGCCTCAGTCGGCGTGCCAGTTGGAATCCTGGGTCGAGTTGTTGCCGACCGAGTGGTCGCCCAAGAGCGATCCCGAGCCTTCGGCGGCGACCGGCGCTGAGCGACGTGTCAGGTCCGGGGCCGCAATCAGGAGGGTCAGGATGACTGCCAGCAGCGCGATGCCGATGATGGCCCAATAGACCGTCGGAACCCGTTCGATGACGTTGGTCGGTTCGCTCACTTCACCAAGAGCCAACTCGCCGGAGGTTACCGGCTCGCCAGCGGGCGGACGGTCAAGTTCTTCGCCTCCGACCTGTGGTGCTCGTTTGGAGTTGACGATCTGGTCGGGGTCAAAAACGGTCGTCTCTGAGGTGTCCTCGTCGACATTGCCGCCTAAAGCAGCGTCACCGTCAGCAACCGTGGACTGGGCGGTCTGGTCGGGATCGTTCACATCAGTGGAGCTACCCGTTGGGGTGCTTGACGCCGTGGAACTGCCGGGGGTAGCTACCTCCGCTGGAGCTGCAGTCTTTCCTGGGATCGAAGCGGCGGGGGAGGTGCTGACAGTGCGATTGGGGCTCTGCGTTGCACTCGTCGCAGCTGAGGTTGCTTCCGTCCGGATGGATGCAGTGCCAGAAACCGGCGGCGTCGTCGTGACCGGTGCCGCGGTGACAACGGGCGCTCTCGTCGTGACTGGCGCGGGCCTCGTGGTCGGTGTCGTGGTGATGGGAGGCTGGGTCGTCGCCAGCGAACAGGGGCCCTGTGCAGAGCGTCCCGACCATCGGCACTCGTAAGGCACGATCCCAAAGTCAGGGGTGATCGATCCGTTGAGTGCCTGGAAGGCGATCATCTCGGGGGCGCCGGTTGAGCTCGGCGGGGTCAGGGTGATCGAGTGAATGCCGTTGTCGAGGCCGGAGAAACGGAAGGTGCCATCCGAAGCGGTGGTTGCGGTCTTCTGCCCGCCGCCGGGGAGGTCCAGCACGACCCTCACACCGGAGATACCGGACTCGCCAGCGTCGCGGGTGTTGTTCTCGTTAGGGTCAAAGAAGACCCGTCCCGTAATCGTGTTGGGGGCTGCGCCTGCTTGTGGCGCGAATACGGCCGCGCCGAGGACAATCCAGAGCAGCAGACTGGCAACCGCGAATAACGAGTGGCGCGCGCGCTGTGCGTGACCGTTCATTCCGCTGCTGCTCCTCACTGCATGAAGGCGGGTACCGCCCATCGCGGTTCGCCTTTGTCACATGATCTGCAGACATGCTATCGAATGCGACAAATATTCGAGCAGGAATTAGAAGGTCAATAAACGGCGCCTCTGGCCCGTCTCTGGCTTAGGCCAATTCTTGGCGCCAGTCCCAGGTCTCGAGGTTCCGCTTGATCTCGCTCAGCAACGACCCACCGGTCGAGCCGTCGATGGCGCGGTGATCGAACGCCAAGGACAAGACGCAGGTGTGGACCACCCGCAGACCGGAGCCGCCATCACCGACTCCGACCTCGGGGTGAATGCCCCCAATGGTCAGACCCGCAACCTCGGGCTGGTTGACGATCGCTGTGGACGCACGAACCGCCGAATCGGAGTAGTCGGTGATCGTAAAGGTGCCTCCGACCAGGTCAGCCGGTGATACCGCGCCTTCACGGGCGCGGCGCCTGAGGGCGGAGCACGCCTGGGCCAGCTGCGCGACTCGCATCCCGCTGGCACGGGCGACGACTGGCACCACCATCCCCGCATGGTCGAGATCGACCGTGATACCGAGGTTCACGTCCTGAGAAGCAACGACTTCTCCGTCGGACAGAACGGCGTTGGCCGCCGGGAAATTCGACAGGGCCGCCGCCGTGGCCCGCGCCACGAACGGGAGCAGAGTGAGCGAGAAGCCGTTCCGCTGAGTCCAGGCATCTTGATGGGCACGAATGGCGCCAATCAAACCATCCAGATTGACCAGCGCGGTCATGTTGACCTGCGGGATCCGTGCCCACGATTGAGCGACATGGTCTGCGACAGCGGTGCTCAGGTAGGAGCGGGGGATTCGTTCGGTCCGCGGCGGGGCCGAACGATCGACGTCACCGTTCGACGCTCCCGGAGCGGCAGGCGCCTCCTGAGGGGAACTCGCCCCCGTGCCCGGTTGGCCCTGAGTGTCGGCGGCGGCCGCCGGGGGTGCTGGTGGTGCTGGGGGAGCGGACGGCGCCGGCGGAGTGTCGGTTTGAGATGCCTCGGACTGCGTCGACGACGAAGGCCCACTGGGCGATGGCCGAGTGGGTGAAGGTCTGGTCGGAGTAGGGCCGGTAGCTGAGCGGGTTGCACCCGAGCGTGGCTCGGCGCCCGGCCCAGACGAAGCGCCACCATCGGCGTTCCCCGACGAGTCACCGCCCCCGGTTGTATCGGACTTGTCCTGCGAAGGCGGCGAGTCGCCGGAAGGGTTCTGAGCGGCGTCGTCCGCACCGGCAGCATCATCGTGATCCGCTGAAGAAGCACCGCTAGCCGCGTCGGCGTCGGTTTCAATCACGGCGACGACGGCGCCGATCTCGACCTCGTCGCCAGCGACCGAGCGAATCTCGACAATGGTTCCAGAGGCCGGCGCGGGCACTTCGGTATCGATCTTGTCGGTCGAGATCTCAAAGATCGGCTGATCTTCTTCGACGACGTCGCCAACCTCGACCATCCATTGGGTCAGCAACCCTTCGGTCACCGATTCGCCGAGCGCTGGAAGCGTTACCTCGATGCGAGCCATGTCAGAGAAGTCCTTTCTGCCCGAGTCGGCAGTTAAATCCCGAAGAAGGCGGCGTCGATGAGTTCGGCCTGTTCCTTCTCATGCCATTGAAGACTGCCAGACGCCGGACTGCCCATCGCTTGGCGAGCGATGATGTCAAAGCCCACCGCGTCGCCGCCAGCAGCGTTGCGCAGCTCTTGGGCGACGAAGGATGCGGGACCCATATTGCGAGGCTCTTCTTGAACCCATCGCACATCGAACGGTTCGGTCAGCGACGCAAAATAGGAGGCGAGTTCGGTGAAGGGGAACGGGTGCAGTTGCTCCACGCGAACCACGCTGACCGGCAGGTTGCGCTTGTCGCGAGCAGCCATCAGTTCGTGAGCGATCTTGCCAGAACAGACCAAAACCCGCTTGGGATTCTCGATCGGGTTGACGTCTTGGAGCACCCGCCGGAAATGTCCGGAGGTGAACTCTTTGATCGTTGACGCGGTCTCTTTCATGCGCAGATAACGCTTTGGCGTAAAGACGACGAGCGGCCGATCGAGCGGAAGCTTTTTCTGGCTGCGCAGAAGGTGGAAGTACTGCGCCGCGGTGCTCGGGTAGGCGAGCCGCATGTTTTCACCAGC
>CXWK01018800.1_pt2 | contig 11757 bp, 10 predicted proteins | sample 590851 | NCBI WGS metagenome assembly CXWK01 (sample SAMEA3498364, study PRJEB10139) | wastewater metagenome | biome: wastewater treatment plant; material: activated sludge | place: Denmark | collected 2014-08-01
GCGAGCACGCGCCCCTCGGGCCCGAGGCGCCGGCACAGGAGCGCGAGCGTCGACCCGGTTCCGCAGGCCACGTCGAAGACCGTCTCGCCCGGGCGCAGGTCCAGGGCCGCGACGGCCGCCTCGCGGATGCCCGTGATGCGATGGCTGGAGGCGTCGTAGCCGGCCGCCAGTGCGCCGTAGGCGGCGAGCGCCCTGCGCCTGTCGGGGCCCGTGAAAGAAACGGGGGACTGCACCCCGCGCCCTAGGCCGGCCCGACGGGCGTGGGCGTGAATCCGGCCCGCGTGATGGCGGAGGCGATGCGCTCGGCCGACAGGGCGGTCTCTACCCGCACGCGCTTCGCCGCGAGATCGATCTCGCAGCGCCCCTCGGGGTCCACGGACTTCACCGCCTCGGTGATGGTGGCGACGCAGTGCCCGCAGGTCATGTCCTGCACGGTGAACTCCGCCGCGCTCATTTCGCCTTCGCCGCCTGGAGTTTCGTCACGAGGTAGCCGCCTTCGGACTCCTCCGCGCGGAAGCGGATCTTCGCGCCCGGCGCGAGGCCCTCGAGCATGGCCGCGTCCTGCACGCGAAAGACCATCGTCATCGGGGGCATCTTCAGGTTGTCGATCGGGCCGTGCTTGATGGTGAGCTTTTTCGCTTCCTTGTCCACTTTCTTCACTTCGCCGGCGGTCAGGGCGGCGGACGCGGCAGCTTTCGCGGGCGCGTCGGCCGCGACGGCGGGTGCCGAGGCGAACGCGCAGGCAAGCGTGGCGGCCAGAATCCAAGTGCGCTTCATCGGGCTTCTCCTGGAAGGGATCTCGGCCACCATTCTAAGCCCGCCCGGCCCCGGCGAGCCCGTCGAGTATCGGGCAGTCGGGCCGCTCGTCGCCGTGGCAGCAGTGGACGAGATGCTCGAGCGAGGAGCGCATGCCCTGCAGCTCCGCGATGCGCGCGTCGAGATCCGTGATGTGCTTGGTGGCCAGGCGCTTCACGTCGGCGCTGGCGCGGCGCCGGTCCTGCCAGAGGCCGAGGAGTGCGGCGATCTCCTTCATCGTGAAGCCCAGGTCGCGCGCGCGCCGGATGAAACGCAGCACGTGCACGTCGCTCGCGCGGTAAATGCGGTAGCCGGCCACCGTGCGCCCGGCCCGGGGCACGAGCCCGGTCTCCTCGTAGTGGCGGATCATCTTGGCCGACACGCCCGAGGCCTCGGCGGCCTCGCCGATGTTGAGAAAACCGTCGCTGCGCGCTTCCGACATCTCGAAGTACTTCGCCTGCGGCATCGCGTCCTCCGTTCGTTCTAGTTGCGCCGCGCCGCGCCGGCGGCCTTCCAGCGCGCGAGCAGCAGGGCGTTGGAGACCACGCTCACGCTGGAGAGCGCCATGGCCGCGCCGGCAATCACCGGCGAGAGCAGGCCCAGCGCGGCGAGCGGCACGCCCACCACGTTGTAGACGAAGGCCCAGAAGAGATTCTGGCGGATCTTGGCGTACGTGCGCCGCGAGATGTCCAGGGCATCGGCCACGAGGGACGGATCGCCCCGCATGAGGGTGATGCCCGCGGTGTGCATCGCGACGTCCGTCCCGGTGCCCAGCGCGATGCCGATGTCGGCCGCGGCGAGCGCCGGTGCGTCGTTGATGCCGTCACCCACCATCGCCACCGGCCCGTGGGCTTCGCGCAGGGCGGCGACGACCGCGGCCTTGTCCTCGGGAAGCACCTCGGCGTGCACGTCTTCCATGCCGAGCGCGCGACCCGCGGCCTCGCCGGCGCCACGGTTGTCGCCGGTGACGAGCACCGGCACGATGCCCAGCGCGCGCAGCCGCGCGACGGCGGCAGTGGCCTCGNNGCCGCGCGACGGCGGCAGTGGCTTCGGGCTTGAGGGCGTCTCCGAAGCCGAGCAGCGCGAGCACGCGAGGGCCCGGCGCCGTCTCGAGGAGCCAGGAGACCGTGAGCCCGCGCGCGGCCAGGCGCTCTCCATCGCCCTCCAGATCCTCGATGCCCACGGCATCCAGTTCTCCCGCCCAGCGCCGGCTCGCGATCGCGAGGGTTCGCTCCCCGATGCGCGCTTCGACGCCGCGCCCCGCCACCGTGCGCACGTCGCGGGCGGGTGGGACCGCGACGGACTCGCGCTGTGCGGCGTCCAGCACCGCCTTCGCGAGCGGATGCGAGGAGCCGCGCTGCACGCCGGCGGCCAGGCGCAGGGCTTCCCCGCGCGCGATGGCGAGCGGCACCAGTTCCACGAGCGAAGGCTTGCCCTCGGTAAGCGTGCCCGTCTTGTCGAAGGCCACGACGCGCGTGCGGTGCGCCACCTCGAGCGCCTCCGCGTCCTTGATGAGGATGCCGTGCCGCGCGGCAACGCCCGTGCCCGCCATGACCGCGGTGGGCGTGGCGAGCCCCAGCGCGCACGGGCAGGCGATCACGAGCACGGCCACGGCGTTGAGCACTGCCGCCTCCCAGCGCCCGGTTCCGAGGCCCCAGGCGAGCAGTGTCGCGAACGCGATCGCCACCACCACCGGCACGAACACCTCGCTCACGCGGTCCACCAGGCGCTGGATGGGCGCCTTCGCGGCCTGCGCGCTCTCGACCGCGCGGATGATTCTCGCGAGCGTGCTCTCGGCGCCCACGGCGACGGTGCGCGCGAGGAGCCGGCCCTCGGCGTTGACCGACCCGCCGGTCACGCGGCTGCCCGGCGCCTTGGCCACCGGAAGGCTCTCGCCCGTGACCAGGGACTCGTCCACGTGGCTTTCCCCCTCGGTCACTTCCGCGTCGACGGGCACGCGGTCCCCGGGGAGCACGACCACGACGTCGCCCACCTGCACGCGGTCGGCCGGCACGACGCGCTCGATGCCGTCGGCGAGGATGCGCGCGGTCTCGGGACGCAGGGCCGCGAGCGCGCGGATCGCCTCGGTGGTCTGGCGCTTGGCGCGCTCCTCGAGCCACTTGCCGGCGCGCACCAGCGTGATCACCACCGCGGACGCCTCGAAGTAGAGGTGCGCGCCCTCTTGCGCGAGCGCGAGGTACACGCTCAGGCCGTAGGCGGCGCTCGTGCCGATGGCCACGAGCAGGTCCATGTTCCCGGCGCGCGCGGCGAGCGCCTTCCAGGCGGCGCGGTAGAAGCGGGCGCCGACCACGAACTGCACGGGTGTCGCGAGCAGCCACTGCAGCCACGGGGGCAGCATCCAGTGTGCGCCGAAGGCTTCGGCGACCATGGGCACGACCAGCGGAGCCGTGAGCAGGGCTGCGGCGGCTAGCACCAGCGTGTCGCGGCGAATGCCCGTTTCCTGCACCGCGGGTGGCGTGTCCGCTTTCGGGAATGCCTCGTAGCCCGCGCGCCGGACCGCCTCCACGGCCGCATCGGCCACCGCCCCGCTCGCCCGGATAGTCGCCGTCTCGGTGGCGAGGTTGATGCTCGCGGCTTCGACCCCGGGCACCTTGAGCAGGGCCTTCTCGACGCGCGCCACGCAGGATGCGCAGGTCATCCCCGCGACGGTGAGCTCGAGGGTACCGGCCGGCGCCGCGCGCGGCGGCCGGGAAAGCAGCGCCTGGGCACCCGCGACCATGGCTAGGCCACTTCCTTCTCGAGGGCCGGGGTGAAGCCCGCCTCGGAGATCGCGGCGACGAACGCCGCTGCCGGCTCGGCGCTCGCGATACGCACCCGCTTCGCGGCGAGGTCGATATCGCAACGGGCGGCCGCGTCGGTCTCGCGAACGGCTTTAGCGATGCGCGAGGCGCAGTGGCCGCAGGTCATGTCATGGACGGCGATGTGGATCATGGCGGGCTCCGGGAGCAGGTTTGACGGCACCACTATCCACCTTCCCACCGTGGGAAGGTCAACCCGCGCCGAATCCGGCCAACCGGTGCGCGTTCACGGGGCCCTCATCCCGCCTGGTCGGGGCCGATCACCGCCCTGAGGAGCGTCTCGCCCATGCCGGCGCCCCGGCCGGGCCGGCCCGAGAACCACCACAGCGCGCCCTTCTTCACCGACAGGTCGAGGGCGTGACCCGTGAGCAGCCGCGCCGCCACGCGCCCGAGCGTGGGCTGGTGGCCGACGATCACGACGTTGCTTTCGCCCCCGGGCCAGCCGGCTTCGCGCAGCAGCGCCGCCTCGCCCGCCCCGGGCTGGAGTGCGAGCCGCACCGCGTAGTCCAGGTCGAGCGCGTCCGCGGTCTGCGTGGCGCGCGCGGCGGGGCTCGCGAGGATCAGCCACTGGCCTTCCAGGCGTGGCCCCAGCCAGCGCGCCACCTTCGCGGCCTGCTTGCGCCCCTTGTCAGTGAGTTCGCGCTTCAGGTCGATCACGCCGTCTTCGGCATCCGCATGGCGCCACAGGATCAGTTCCATCGCTCGCTCCGCTTGTTCTCGACGGCCGGCTGCGAGGTCGATGGGGCGGTGGCCGGCGGTGCATCGACCGGCGGCGCATCGACCGGCGGCGCACTGGCCGGCGGCGGCGCAATGACCGTCTGCGCCGAACCGGGCGGCAGCATGCCCGGCGGCAGGGGCGGGCCGACGAAGGGAATCTCCGGGGGCGCGAAATCCTCGTTGCCGAACTGCCAGAGGAGGAACGCGTAGATGTCGGCCATTTCCTCGTTGCGAAGCGCGCGCGCGTCGCCGTCCCCGTCGCCGCCCTGCCACTCCACGCGCAAGAGGACCGGCTTGCCGCCCGTGCCCGCCGCCTGCAGCCGCGCGGCCATCTTCGCCGCCTGCCAGGGTTCCACGCGCGGGTCATTCATGCCGGCGGTGAGCAGGACCGCCGGATAGGCCGTGCCGTCCTTCACCTGGTGGTAGGCGCTCATCCTGCGCAGCGCCTCGAAGCCCTCGCGCGTGGCCACGGACCCGAACTCCGGGATGCTCGCCGGCCCGCCGGGGGCGAACTCGAAGCGCAGCATGTCGAGCGCCGCCACGCGAGGCACCAGCGCGGCGAAGAGGTCCGGACGGCGCATCGCCGCGCCCGCGGCGGGAATGCCGCCGGCGCTCGTGCCCTGGACCGCGAGCCGCGGCGGGCTCGTGAAGCCGTACTTCACGAGGAACTCCGCGCAGGCGATGAAGTCGAGGATCGTGTTCTCCTTGAGCGCGGCGCGTCCCGCCCGGTGCCACGCCTCCCCGTATTCGCCGCCCCCGCGGATGTGGGCGATCGCGATGATGCCGCCGCGCTCGAGCCACGCGAGGCGCGTCGCGTCGAAGACCGGCGCCTGCGAGCGGCCGTAGGCGCCGAAGCCCACGAGGAGCGTGGGATTGTCGGCGCTGAGCATCGTCGTCTTGCGGTAAAGGAGCGTGACCGGGATCTTCGTGCCGTCGCGGCCGGGGGCATAGAGGCGGACCTCGTCCATGGCGGAGAAATCGGCCCGCGGCGGCGGCTGCAGCCCGGTGTTGCGCAGGTCGCCGGACTTCGCATCCACGGTCACCACGGCCGGCGGCTCGAGGAAGCCCTGCAGGTGCAGGATCGCGCCGGGTCGCCGCGGGTGCGTGAGGAGCTGCGTGATGGAGACGTCGAAGGCCGTCTTCACGAACTCCGGCTTGCGCGACGCGCCAAGCCCGAAATTCAGGCGCTCGAGGCGCTCGAGCCCGCCGACGGTGATTCGCAGGTAGAGCGCATCGGCGGCGAGCGCCATGCCGAGGATGACCGCCTCGCCCTCCGGCACCGCCGTCCGCGGCCGCGAGACGCCGTCGCTGCCCGCCTTCACCACCAGCACCTTGTTGTGCGGCGCGCCCTTGTGCGTGAGGAGATAGAGATCGTCCTTCCACGCCTCGATCGCGGTGACGCCGTCCTCGACGTCGACGATCTTCGTCCAGCGCGGCAGGCCCCGGGCAAGATCGCGCACCGAGCTCATGTGCACGGCGATGTCGCGTCCCTCGCCGTGGCGCACGATCGCATAGGCGTGGGTCGAGTCCTCGGGCACCACCAGCGAGGGGAACACGAACTCCGGCACGTCGCGCGCGCCGCCCATGCCGGAGGCGAAGACGATCTCGTCCTGGCCGGCCGGGCGCCCGACCACGTGCCGGTAGAGCCGGACCCCCGCATAGCGGTGCGCGGGATCCGCCGGCCCGCCCTCGGGAATGCGCGCGTAGTAGAACGCGCGGCTGTCGTGGTCNNGTGGTGCCACGACAGGCCGCCGTTGAAGCGCGCCCGCTCGATCGACACGACCGCGTCGCGCCCGTCGCGCACTTCCGCCACGCGCAACGTCGCGTCCTCGGAGCCGTTGAGCGACACGCCGTAGGCGACGAGGCGCCCGTCCGGCGACGGGCGATACCAGTTGATCGCGGCGCGCGCCTGCGGCGAGGCGTGGCGCGCCGGGTCGACAAGCACGCGCTCGGCGCCGGCGAATCCGTCGCGCACGCAGAGGACATGCGCGTCCTGCCCCGGCGAGAGCTTGAGATAGAAGACCTTGCCGCCGGCGAGCGCGAGGCTCTTCACGGTGATCTCGGCGGCCGACAGTTCGTGGATTCGGGAGGCGAGCGCCGGGCGCCCCGGAAGCCGCGCGAGCGCCCGGCGCGCGTATTCGTCCTGCGCGCGCAGGAACGCCTGCGACTCCGGCGAGCCCGTGTCCTCCAGCCAGCGGTAGGGATCGACCACCTCCACCCCGTGCAGCGTTTCGCGCAGCTCGCGCGCGGCCGCGGGCGGGTAGGCCGGTCTCGCGGTAGGGACTGGCGGCACCGGTGCCGCGACCGCGGGCGCGGCCGGAACGGGCGGAGGCGTCGCCACCTGCGCCGGATCCCGCGCGACCGCCGCTTCGGGCGCCTTCGCCCCGGGTAGCGCGTCCGCCGCCGGCGCCTGGGCGCGGGCCGCGAGCGACACCAGGAGGGCGACGACAAGTGCGTGTGAGGTCTTCATCGGGCGGATTCCTCGATCGTCGTGGCGAACTGCAGGGCGGCAAGCCGCGCGTAGAGGCCGTCCTCGCGCACGAGGGAATCGTGCGTTCCCGTGGCCACGATGCGGCCGTGGTCCATGACGACGATGCGATCGGCCGATTTTACCGTGGCCAGCCGGTGGGCGATGATGAGCGTCGTCCTGCCGCGCATGAGCGACGCGAGGGCGAGCTGTACGCTGCGCTCGCTCTCGGCGTCGAGCGCGCTCGTGGCCTCGTCGAGAAGCAGCACCGCCCGGTCGGCGAGAATGGCGCGCGCGATGGCGATGCGCTGGCGCTGCCCGCCCGAGAGCTTCACGCCGCGCTCCCCGAGCTGCGTGGCGAGGCCCTCGGGAAGCCGGTCGGCGAACTCCAGGCAGAAGGCGAGGCGGCAGGCTTCGCGCACCTGGGCGTCGTCCGCCTCGGGCCTGCCGTAGCGCACGTTGTCGGCGAGGCTCGCCGCGCAGATGACCGGCTCCTGGGGAACCAGCGCGAAGCGCCGCCGCCACTCGGCGGGATCGGCCTCGCGTGCGTCCACGCCGTCCAACCGGACCGCGCCTTCCTGGGGATCGTAGAAGCGCAGCAGCATCTGGAACACCGTGCTCTTGCCCGCGCCCGAGGGGCCCACGAGTGCCACGACCTCGCCCGGCGCTTCCGCGAGCGTGAAGTCCGCGAGCGCCGCCGTTGCCGGCCGCGAGGGGTAGCGGAAGGTGACGCCCTCGAGCGCCACGCGGCCGCGGACGGGCTCGGGCAGCGCCACGGGCGAGGCGACGGAGCGGATCACGGGCTCGGTCGCGAGCAGCTCTCCCAGCCGTTCCGAGGCGCCCGCGGCGCGCTGCAGCTCTCCCCAGGCCTCCGCGAGAACGAAGGTCGCGTTCGCGACGATGACCGCATAGAAGATGAAGGCCGCGAGGCCGCCCCCGGAGAGACGCCCGGCCATCACGTCGTGCGCGCCGACCCACAGCAGCATCCCCACGGCGCCGAACGCGAGCACGATGACCGCCGCGATGAGCAGCGCCAGCGCCGACGAGCGCTGCGCGCTCGTGGCGAACACCGCCTCGGCGAGCAGGCGGAAGCCGCGGAACTCCGCCGCCTCGTGCACGTAGGCCTGCACCGTGCGGATCTCGTGCAGCGTCTCGTCGACGTGCGCGGAGACCTCCGCCACGCGGTCCTGCACCCGGCGGGAGAGCCGGCGCACGCGCCGCCCGAGGAGCCAGAGGGGAAGCACCACCGCCGGCAGGCAGGCGAGCGCGAGCAAGGAGAGCTTCACGCTGGTGAGCGCGAGCATGACCGCGCAGCCCGCGAGCGTGAAGGCCATGCGCAGCGCGTAGAGGAGCGTGCCGCCCATGACGGCCTCGATCAGGGTCACGTCGCTCGTGAGCCTCGAGACCACCTCCCCCGTGCGCGTGCCCTCGAAGAACGAGGGCGACAGCCGCAGCAGGTGGCCGTAGACGCTCGTGCGCAGGTCGGCCGTGAAACGGGCCCCGATCCAGTAGACGTTGTAGACGCGAAGCCAGGTGACCGCCCCCAGCACCGCGAGCAGCCCCGCGAGCGCGGCGATCCACTCGTCCAGGCGCTCGGCGCTGCCCCGGGCGAAGCCTTCGTCGATCACGCGCTTCAGGCCTTCGCCGATCACGAGGACCATGCCGGCCGAGACGAGGAGCGCGGCGACGGTCGCGCCGATGCGCAGCCTGTGGGGCGCAAGCAGGTGGAGCAGCGGCAGCAGGCGCGCGACGCCGGCGCTGTCCGCGGCCCGGCCCGGCGGCGCGGGAGCCAACGCGGGGTCAGCCCCCGCGGCGCAGGATCGGCTTGGCCACCGTTCCGGAGACCGAGAATCCGCCCCGGTCCTGCGCCACGTTCGAGCGGATCTCCACCGAGAGCCTGCCGGACAGGGCGCCGTTGGCGGCGATGTCGATGCTCCCGCCGCCGCGCAGCACGCCGCCCTGGAGATTCAGGTTGCGGTACGAGGCGCGTCCGTCGGCGGTGCCGAATTCACCCGTGAGCTCCGCGAACTTGGTCACGCCCGCCCGGCCCGCCGCGTCCGGCGACTGCATCGCGGCGACGAGGTCGGCGTTGGACACGGAGCCGTTCGCGAGCGTGAACTTGCCCTGGATCCGCGGCGCCTCGAGGATCGCCGCGAGGCTGGGCGCCTCCGAGGACAGCGCGAAATTGCCCTCGACCTTGCCGGTGACCGCGATGTCGGGCGTGAAGGCGCCCACGAGCTGGTCGGCGCGCACGCGCGCGAGCGACAGGTCGGAGACGAGCTTGACGGTCGGGCCCCAGCTCACCTTGAGCGTGCCGTTCACCTTGCCCTCGAGCACGTCGGCCTCGAACTCCGAGAAAGTGATGTCGTTCGGCGTGAGCACGCCCTTCGCCGAGACCTCGCCCACCGGCACGGCCGCTCCCATGGGCAGCGCCCAGCTGCGGGCGGTGAAGTTCACGTCGTACTCCGCGTCGCGCGGGCGGATCGTCGCGTTCCACTTGCCTTCGCCGGAGAGACTCGCGTTGCGGAAGGTGCCGTCCCTGCCGAAGGAGAGCACGACGTCGAAGGGTCGCACCTCGGGCTTCACGTCGAGCTTCACGTTCCTCAGGCGCACGCTCTCGATCTCGGCGGCCGCTTTCTTGCCCGCCACGGCGCCCCACGTGAGGATGCGCCGGGGCGCGTCGCCGGTGATGGAGACGTTCTCGAGCTCCAGCCGGTTCACGACGACGCGCTCGCCCACGAGCGCGGCGATGTCGACGAACACTCTCCCGTGGGTCGCCTTGGCGTCGAGCGCCTTGCCCACGGTGAAGCCCTCGATCTTGAAATGCGGCGCCGGGATGAGCGAGAACTTGAGGTTGGAGATGGAAACGTCGTCGTGGAGCCAGCCGGCGATGCCCTTCTCCAGCTTGTTGGCGTAGCCGCGCAGCGGCACGACGTGCAGCAGCCCGACCCCGATCACCAGGATCGCGGCCAGCGAGACCGCGATGTTCCTCACCCACTTGACCTTCTTGCGCGGGCGGCGGCGCACCGGTGTTGCGGCCTCCTCGACGTCGGGCTCCACCTTCGTGCGCAGCACGTCGGCGATCTCGCGCGCCTTCTTTTCCTGATCGGCGCGGATGCGGTTGTCCTCGTCGAACTCCGCCTGCTCCTTGGCGCGCATGTAGGCCTTGGCCTGCGCCTTGCCCTCCAGCTCCGCCCGGCGCGTCATGTCGCCTTCGATCTCGGCCTTCACCTTCTCGCGCGTGGTCTCCTCGACCGTCTCGCGCGCCTTGGCGTCGATGCGGGCGCGCATCTCGGCTTCCTCGCGGGCCTTCCTCTCCGAGTCGATCCGGCCGCCGAGCTCCTTCTCGCGCCGCTCCCGTTCCTCGGCCTCGACCATCGCGCGCGCCTCGGCCTCGATCTTGGCCTTGCGCTCGGCATCGAGCCGCGCCGCGGATTCGGCGCGCTCGCGCGCGGCGAGCGAGGCGGTCTCGTCCTTCTCCCGGGCGGCGGCTTCCGCCTGCCCGCGAGCCTGCGCCTCGAGGCGGCGCAGCCGCCGGGCTTCCTCCTCGGCCTTTTCGCGGGCCGCGGTTTCCGCGACGGCCCTCGCCTCGGCCTCGGCACGCAGCTTCGCTTCCTTGTCCGCGCGCTCCCGGGCCGCACCCTCGGCCTGGACGCGCATTTCCAGCTCGGCCTTCTGCAGCGCCTCGCGCTCGATCTGCAGGCGCTCCTCCAGCTCGGCCCTCGCGGCGAGGCGCGCCTCTTCCATGATCTGCGCCCGGATCTCGGCGTGGGCCTTTTCCTCGATCTCGTCGCGCAGGAGCGTTTCCATCTCGCTGCGGATGCGCGCCTCGATCTCCTCCTTGAGGCGGGCCTTGAGTTCCTGCTCGGAGGCCACCGCCTCCTGCGCCTGGCGGCGGGCTGCCGCTTCGGCCTGCGCTCTCGCCTTGGCGAGCGCCTGCGCCTCGGCTTCGGCCCGGGCTCTCGCCTCGGCGAGTCCGCGCGCCTCCGCCTCGGCCTTTTCCCTGGCCTCGGCGCCGCGCTGATTCTCCGCGTCCTGCTTCGCCTTCTCGGCGGCCGCGGCGCGCGCCTGCTGCTCGACCGCCTTGAGGTTGCGGGCTTCCTCCTCGCGCACTTTCGCCTCGAGCTCGGCGCGTGCCCGTGCATCGGCCTCGGCCTGCGCCTTCGCCCGCAGCTCCGTGAGGTGGCGCTTCTCCGCCTCCTCCTTCGCCTTCTGCTCGGCGGCGAGCTTCGCCTGCTGCTCGGCGAGCGCCTTGCGGCGCAGCTCCTCCTCGCGCGCCCTCGCCTCGAGATCCGCCTTGGCGCGGTCGGAGGCCTCCTTCGCGCGGCGCGCCTGCTCCATCGCGCGCATTTCCGCCTCGGCCTTGGCCTTCGCGTCGGCCTCCGCCGTCGCGCGCGCCTGGGCCTGAACTTTGGCCTTCTCCCGCGCGGCGACCTGCGCGTTCTCGCGGGCCTTCTTGTCGGTTTCCGCCTTCTCCTGCTGCCGAGACAGCTCGCTTATGTCGAGCGCGGCCGCGGCGACCACGCGCTGCGTCTGGCCGGGAAGCTTGCCGGGTGCGGTGAAGTCGAAGTCGTCCTCGCCGAAGGGGTCGACCTGCTTGCGCGTCTCGAAGATGCGCGCGAAGCCGTCCTTGATGAGGGTGTTCATCGCCTTCTCGAGGACGGGCTTGTCGAGCTCCGCCTTGTCCAGAATCTGCGCGAACGTGGACTTGCCGTCGACCAACTTGAGGATCTTCATCAAGTCCTTCGACAGGGACGCCGAGCGCTGGTTGACCTGCGTGATGCCCTTCGCGGTCTTGGTGAAGACGGTGCTGTTGTCCATCCGATGGTCCCGGGGAGAGTTCTTCTTCGGTGGCGGAAGGCGGCCGGCGGAAAGGCGATCCGGGCCGGTTGCCCGGCCCGCGCCCTCTCCCGCGCGAGCGAGATTTGAGGGAGCAATAATGGCATGAATTCAGGGTCG
>CXWK01000566.1_pt1 | contig 11744 bp, 10 predicted proteins | sample 590851 | NCBI WGS metagenome assembly CXWK01 (sample SAMEA3498364, study PRJEB10139) | wastewater metagenome | biome: wastewater treatment plant; material: activated sludge | place: Denmark | collected 2014-08-01
TTGCAGGAGGCCCTGCAGTCCGCCTCGGGACACGCCCAGCGGAGAAGTCATCAAGGCATTGAGGTGGAACATGTCCTCTTAGCGCTCCTCGAGCAAGAGGGCGGGACCACTCCGGCCTTACTTGAAGGTGCCGGTCTCACTCTGCCCGCCGTGCGGCAAGCCGTCGAACAAGCCTTGGCAAAGTTCCCTCAAGTGCAAGGTTCAGGGGCAGCTCCGGGTCAGGTTCACATTGCCAACCGCCTCACCCACGTTCTCAATCGTGCGGAGGAGGAGCAGAAGTCGCTGAAGGACGATTTCTTGAGCGTCGAGCATGTTCTCCTTGCCATGGTGCAGGAAGGGGGAATATTCAAGAAGCTGGGCACTACAAGGGACCGTCTCTTGGCGGGATTGCAACAGGTGCGTGGAAATCAACGGGTCACCAGTCAGGATCCTGAAAGCACATACCAATCATTGGTGAAATACGGTCGAGAGTTAACCCAACTGGCCGGACAGGGCAAACTTGATCCCGTCATCGGACGCGATGATGAAATCAGGCGTGTGATCCAGATCCTCTCACGCCGGACGAAGAATAACCCGGTGCTCATCGGGGAACCAGGTGTCGGGAAAACCGCGATTGTTGAAGGACTGGCAATTCGAATCGTGAAAGGCGATGTCCCCGAAAGCCTCAAACACAAGAAACTCTTTGCCCTGGATATGGGTTCCCTTGTCGCCGGTGCCAAATTTCGCGGTGAATTTGAGGAACGGCTCAAAGCCGTCCTGAAAGAGATCCAATCGTCTCACGGTCAGATTCTCCTCTTCATCGACGAATTGCACACGGTCGTCGGAGCCGGAGCAGCCGAAGGGGCAATGGATGCGGCCAATCTGTTGAAGCCGATGCTGGCGCGGGGCGAGTTGCACCTGATCGGCGCCACGACGCTGGACGAATACCGAAAACACATTGAAAAAGACGCCGCCTTGGAACGCCGTTTCCAAACAGTGTTGGTGGATCAGCCGTCAGTGGAGAACACCATTTCCATACTACGCGGCCTCAAGGAACGCTACGAAGTCCACCATGGGGTGCGCATCAAGGATAGTGCGCTGGTGGCTGCGGCGAAACTGTCCCATCGTTATATCGCCGATCGGTTTCTTCCAGATAAAGCCATCGACCTAGTCGACGAGGCNNNTCGCGCAAGGTGCTCCAGCTGGAAATTGAGCGCGAGGCATTGAAGAAAGAGAAGGACGCGGCAAGCGCCGCCCGACTCAGCACCCTGGAATCTGAACTCACTGAAAAACAACGTGACCTGCAGGCGCTGAAAACCAGATGGGAATCAGAGAAAACCTCCGTATCCCGACTACGCAAGACCCGCGAGGCGATCGAAGAGATGAAGCAGAAGATCGAGCAGGCTGAGCGTGCCTATGACCTTAATCGGGTGGCCGAGCTTCGTTATGGAGAACTCCCCAAGCTTGAACGAGAATTGGCGCTGGAGCAGCAGCACTTGGAGAAAAAACAGGATACGGCCCGGTTGCTGAAGGAAGAAGTCGACGAGGATGAGATTGCCGCCGTGGTCAGCCGCTGGACCGGTGTCCCCGTCTCGCGGTTACTCGAAGGCGAGACCGACAAGCTCTTGAAACTTGAGGACCTCCTGCACGAACGGGTCGTCGGCCAGGAAGAAGGAGTTCGGGCCGTGGCAGATGCGGTGCTTCGTGCGCGATCCGGCATCAAGGACCCCAATCGTCCGATCGGGTCATTTCTATTCCTTGGCCCCACCGGGGTCGGCAAGACCGAATTGGCCAGAGCGCTCGCCGCAATTCTGTTCGATGATGAAGGAAATCTCGTCAGAATCGATATGTCCGAATACATGGAGAAACATACCGTCGCTCGCCTGATCGGCGCACCTCCTGGGTACATCGGCTATGAAGAAGGCGGTCAACTGACTGAAGCCGTTCGACGACGCCCCTTTTCGGTCATCCTCTTCGACGAGATCGAGAAGGCGCATCACGATGTCTTCAATGTACTGTTGCAAGTGCTCGATGACGGTCGACTGACCGATTCACAAGGCCGTACGGTCGATTTCAAAAACACCGTCCTGATCATGACCTCCAACATCGGCAGCCCGCACATTCTCGAAGCGCAACAGCGGGGCGCGTCCTATGAGGACGTGCGGACAGTCGTCATGGGTGAACTGCGACAACATTTCCGCCCGGAATTCTTGAACCGGGTCGATGAACTCGTCGTATTCCATCCACTCGGAACCGAGCACTTAATCAAGATTGTGGAAATCCAACTGGAGCGACTCCGCAACAGACTCACGGAACGTCGGATCCCGCTGGCCATCACGCCGTCCGCGCTGAAACATTTAGGCGAACGCGGCTACGATCCGGTGTACGGAGCACGACCGCTGAAGCGGCTCATTCAACAGGAGCTGGAAACGTCGATCGCCAAGTTATTGGTCAAGGGAGAATTGCGCGATGGAAATACCGCTTCGGTCGATATGAAGAATGGGGCCTTGCTGGTGACCCCGATTGTAGAGGGGGAGGTGACTTCAGTTTCTAGCCAATAGACACCACACCGCCTTGACTGTCGTGTGTCTGTCCGCTCCGGTGCTGTTTCTCGATCTTCCAGGCCGTCGCCGTGACTTGCAGGAGATGGCCTTTCATCGTGTGAAACTCGCCCTGAGCCAATGAGATGCCCTGAGCGTCCTTCATGTCGAGCTGGAGGACGACTTTTCCCGAATCCGCTTCCTTCATCAGAATGCGTTTGTCCGTCTTTGTGACCTCATAAGCGCGCCGCTCGTTAAACATCAGCGTGCTGTCCACCATCTTGGCCAGCATCCGGCCATTTGAATCGAACAGCGCAAAATTGACCAGCAACACGCCAGTCGAGGGATGGCGAGCCACTTGAATTTGCGGTATCCCCTCGACCTCGATCGTCCCGTTAAAATTCTTATAGAGATTCGAACCAATTTCGATGTCCATAGTCCTCGATCATGTTGTTACTGACACCGTATTGAGGTGCGGTTGATATTCATCCAGTCCTAACTTTTATCCTCAAGACCGGCCATTTTGCAATCCTCTCCGTCCAGGGCAATGAAGACCGCTGTGGATCGGAGCACAGACTGAGGCGACCGCTTGTGGTCAGACGAGTGGTTGGGGAGGCTCGGCTCAAGCTGACGCGAGGCAGAGAATGGAATACATGCTTGGGTGCGTATGCAAATGCCGCTCACAATTTACTCTGATCCAAAACTCGCCCTGATCCGGGCGTCGTTCCTGCCCCCCTGATGACTGCCATAACAATGTATCTGGAACCTGCCAAAATTTAAGCCGATTTTTTGAGTCGCTTGCTCGCATGCAACACGGTAAAGCCGATGATCTCGTCACCCTCATAGCGGATGATCACGTCTTCGTCGGTCATCTCGCTGTCGGTGGCATGACTAGGTTTCTTGTAATTGACGTAGAGTGTGTCGGCTTCTGCATCGTATGTCAGCCAGACAGCGTGCTGCGGAGCTCGATTGACGGCTGGAATCAGTTTCAAATACTCCTGAATATCCGCTACGGTCTTAGCTATTTCCACTCTTTAAACACTCCCGGTGTAATGCTGTCTTTCGATCTAGGCTAGGCATCTTTGTTTCCGCAGTCATTCACAAATCAGAAAAGCTGTCCAGGGCAGCTTCAAGGTCATCGACGATTTCACTCTCCACTCTTCTTCCTCTTCGCCATACCTTGACTCAACTATCTGCCCAGCCTTGTGCGGAATCGGCATCATAGAAAAATACCTGCAGTGGCGTTGGACGGCCAGATAGTTGAGCTCTGCGATCAGCCATCTGCTGAGCGCGCCTTCTCGTGGCCAGATTCTCCTTTGAACTTGGATCACCATGCAATCCTATCATTACGGCAGGAAGTTTCCTTGCTGTGACGATCGCATCAGAAATGTGATCGTCAGATGGACCTAAGCTATGTCCAAAAACCACCAGTGGACTTTCGATATTCCGGAGTTTGTCCAGACAGTACCACAGATACCCGTTGCCCTGAATCTGTTCAAGTTTCTTCTCGGGGGAGCCTTCAGCAACAAAAAGTGGATACTGCCCGTTAGCGAGCCCGTCCCGAATAAGCTCTGTAAGACGTTGTCCACTGCGTGTCCAGCTATGCTTCCGTAGCTCCCCATTGTGCAAGTAGAGATGGAGCGCTCCATGAAGATACAGCAATCCTCGCTTATCCTTGAGCCGTTGTGAAAAGACCAGGTAGGGGGCATCCGGCTCGTCTGGATCAGCTCTAAAGCAGTCTTCGAATGGCGGTGGGTCGCCTGCATGCATTACTACCCAATAGAGAAGCAAATCATAATTCGTCGTAAACACCACATGAAACGGTTCGAGGAACTTAGCGGTGGAAGTCTTTTGACCATCGGCTATATCTCCGGGTGTTTCGAGGTGAGAACTGGAAATTGCTTCGACAAGTGTTCGCTTAATGACCTCCAGATCTTCGGCCATTCCGCTTGATTTACCCTTGACTAATCCATACGTTCTAGCGACCCAATCTGAATCAGAAAGAAGCTTCATTACGCCTTCGAAGTTATTTGTTCCGATTCGTACAAATAGCTTCTGCGCTCGTTTGCTCAACCCAGCTTGGACAGCGGCATCGTATAGGCTGCCATAACGAAAAACAGGATCACAGGCAATGCTGAAGCCGTTACCGAGGAGGAGATAAGAACGCTTGTCCCCGATCCGACGGCGCACTTCCTCATAAGTAAGGATCGTGTTATCTGGTCGTTTCGAGGGTCGTCTGGACATGAAGCTTACATTTCTCCGCTGAAGGCCTTGTCCAGGATCGAGGGCAGGAGCGCAACGAGTTCATCCGCGGTTTTGCCTTGCAACTTCTTCAGCGCGTCTACCTTGGCCTGCAGGCCGTCAAGATAGGCGACGACTTGATGCTGTTTCGAAACAGGAGGGACGGCAATTTTGGTATCCAGCAACTTGAACGTTTCGAGTTTTCGCGTGTCATGCGTAGACCTTTCAACAAGTGCAATAATTTGGGGGTTGTGCGCCCAAAGCAGCGCACACAGATACTCGGGAAGGATTTCCTCGATCGGAATCAGGGCCTTCATGTCTTGATTGATGGCAGCAGAAACGTGAAGGACCGATGACGGAAATGTATGCGTGAGAATCATTCCGCGCACTACGACCAGGACCGCACCAGGCTCGATGAGCTTCGCTGCAGTCTCCTGGGTGGCACGCTCGGAAATATGATCAATGGTATCGTAGAGGCCGCGAACCTTCATATCTTTTGGTGTGACCCACGGAATCTGGCCATCCCAATAGAAGGGATCCGATTTAGATGGTGTGCCACCGCCTCGAATGATCACAACCTCAGCAAGTGGACGAAGTGGATAGTCCTCTACTAACTTCTCAAACAGTGTATGAGCATCGCGTTGCCACAGCATCTCTGATTCGTCAGTGATTTGCTGCCGAAGAGAACTTGCTTCTTGAATTTTGGTAGCCAGAGATTCGATCCGCGTCACGATCCGCCGCTGCTCCGGAAGCGGAGGGAGGGGAATTTTTATTTCCAGGAATCGTTCTGGCCGAATCCGATTCTTACCGCTGGTGCCGCGGGACTTCGCATCACATTGCTCCCAAAAGGTGGGAGTTTTCGTTAGCCAGTGAAACCACCGAGGCTCTAGCTTCTCCGCAGCAGGCTTGAATGTTGGGAATTCCCCGGAAACATAGCTGCCCGCCAACTTGTTTGACACAACAGCGACGCTTCCGTTCCTCGCCCAAATTTTGTTCACTACGATGTCATCAGCTTCTACACGCGACAGAGTCTTGTACTTTGTTTCACCTCCATCAAGTAGTTCTCTTTCATAGGCACCCTCGCCCCATAACCTAACGCCGACCTGCCTATACGGTTTTCCCGGAATAGGAATTTCAGGCCGTTCAACAGACGAGACAACCGCCTCTAAAGGCACGGTTGGCCACTTGCTCATGCCCCACCCTTCAGGAGATCTTTGATCTCCCCCATAATCTCGGCGATGCGCAGCTCTTTTTTCAGAATATCATCGGCGAGTTGCTCTGGCGGGAGATGCTCGAAGTCCACCTTGCCGCGTGGGTTTTTGATATCGAGATTGCAGCCGTTTTTGAGAATGGCGGCAGCAGGGACTTTCCAGGCTCGGTCGTTTTCCTTCCGCTTCCCCCACCAGGCGACGCAGTCGGCAAACTCGTCGAACTGAATCGGCTGAGTCTTGGTGTAGTTCTTCCGGCCTTCGGGAAGCGGCTGCTCATAGTACCAGACATGTTTCGTCGGACCGGAGCGATCGAAGAACATGAGATTGGTCGGAATGCTCGTGTAAGGCGCGAAGACACCGTTAGGCAGACGGACGATCGTGTGGAGATTGAAGTCCTTCAGCAATTCTTCCTTAATACGGGCACAGACCCCGTCGCCGAAGAGCGTGCCGTTCGGAACAACCACGCCGGCTCGGCCCGGCTTTGGCAATCGCCTCAGCTTGCGCATGATGAGCTGGAGAAAGAGCAACGCCGTTTCACTGGTCTGCTTGTCTTCCGGAAAGTTGGAAAGAATCCCACGCTCTTCTTCGCCACCGAAGGGCGGATTGGTCAAGATGACATCGATGCGGTCCCTATCGCCGATTTCCCTCAACGGCACCCGTAGGCTGTTGAGTGGATCAAGCTGCGGTGTCTCCAAGCCGTGCAGGAGCAAATTCATTTGCGCGAGCAAATAGGGCAGCGGCTTCGCCTCCCCGCCCATAAGACTTTCCGTTTGCAGAACAGTGTGATGCTCCGTTCTCCTGCATTGTTTTCTCAGATGTTCAAACGCTTCGACAAGAAACCCACCGGTGCCGCATGCCGGATCAAGAACCGTCTCGCCCAATCGAGGATCAGTTACTGTGACCATGAAGCGGACGACTGCGCGCGGCGTGTAGAACTCGCCGGAATCGCCGGCAGCGTCGCGCATTTCCTTGAGCATCGACTCATAGAGATGGCCGAGCGTATGGATTTCGTCGCTGGAGGAAAAGTGGATCCCGTTCATTTTATTGACGACATCACGGAGGAGATACCCGTTGATCATGCGGTTGATCGTGCCCCGGAAGACCGTGGCGATCACGTCACGGCGGTCTCCGCCATTGGCGCCTTGCAGACTTCGGAGATAGGCGAAGAGGCCCGGGCCTTTCTTGCCGTCCGGTCCGATCGCTTCATCATTGTTCACGAACTTGATCAGCTCGTCAACGGTGATGCCGTCTGGCTTGGCGGCCCAATCCCGCCAACGATAGGGCGGCTCGATCGCAGGGCGGAAGCGCTTGCCGGCGAGCTTGGAGTCGGTCTCGCGGATCTGTTCCAGATCGTCGAGAAACTTCAAAAACATGATCCAGGTCAACATGGGCAGACGGTCGAGATCGCCGTTGAGCCCCTTGTCCTTGCGCATGATGTCACGTGCGGACTTGATCAAAGAACCCAGTTGCTGAGCCGTCGTCAATGGCACATTTTGCCGCTTTGTCTTTGCCATAAGAATGATCTCGACCCTCTTATCTCAGATGACAAACTGCAGATACCAGGCTGCCAAGCTGTTGGGTGGTGGCCAGATGAGCAGAAGATTGCTTGGGCATAACAGAATTTCAGATTTCATATTTCAGAGGGTTTGACCGACCGGCTGATACGAGCTAACTCCTTGAGAAACTCTTCTTCATCTTTCTTCTCGGCAGTACGGGTGCGAACTTTGTCGTTTAAGTGCCTCTGGCCGCTGATCTCCGAATTCTTGAGTTGTTCAATCCAACCATAGAGCTGCCTGGAAATGCTGAGACAACTCGATTTCAACTTGCCGATTTCAGATCTCAGAGGGGAGAAGCCAGCAATGCGCTCCAAGAGACAGAGCATGGAACGGACTTCGCCGGAGGAGCCTCGGGCAATGTAGAGAAAAGCTAACAGTTCGTTTGTGGATCCGCGCTCAAAGCCCTCGGCGATATTATTGGAGACAGACAGTGCGGCGCGCTCTAATTGGTCGCGCAGACACGCATGGCCGCGAAAGGCTTGATGCTCCGTGAGTGCGTATGTGTAACGAGCCACTTCAATCGCGGCCTGCCAGACAGGCAAGTCTTCAAAGGACTTATATTTCATAGTCGCCCACAATGAATCTCAGATTTCAAATAGCACATTTCAGAGCGTCGATAATCGGTGAGATCTGAGATTTGCGATACCTTATGCTGCATAGAGCAAGGTTTGCAATTGATTGACGGCCGCTCTGAGCTGCTCCGGCCCACCGAAGAATCCAGCGATCTCCAACACATTGCCACGATCAGAAATCGGCGGCACCTTCAGCACATCGGGAATCACAAATTGCGCCGTGCCGTATTCCGCGTACTTTTCTAACAGCTCCGCGAGGATCTGTTTCGCTTGTGGGCCATACTGATCAAAGAAGTCCTTCTTTTCCTTCTTAAGCCGGTCAGCTCGCTCCCGCCTCGTCCGTAAGGGGGCATTGAAGGTCAGATGGCAGAGCAGATCGAACGGATCGGCATCGGGTTGACCGGCAGCATGAGCCAGATCGTCGAAGTCGATGCCCCGATCGGCCAATCGCTGAATGATTTCAGCCCGCTGTTCCGGATCAGCCCATTGAGTTCGCAGGTCAGAGGCATTCCGGTACAGTGTGCGGACTTTCTCCGCTGTGTAATCCGTGAACTTAACCACACGCAGTTGCTTCCCATCCGGATCGAGTTCATGGACGATATGCGCGACGATCTCGACCTGACCTCCGTCGAAATAAAACTTGCGGCGTTCCCCTTCACGGTCGTCTGAGATTTGCCCATGTGAGATCTGAAATGACTCCTCCGTCTCTGCCATCACCGGCTGCTCTTCAACGATCTGATAGGTCTTGGGGTCCCCTGTCTCACTCATCTCCTCCTGGGTCACGCGCACTGGATCTCCATCAAAGTCCGGGTCGGCAAAGAGACGGGTGGCGGAGCCGGTATAATCCAAAATATTGAAGTAGAGCTTGCCGTAATCGTCACGGACTCTGGTGCCTCGTCCGATCATCTGCTTGAACTCTGTCATGGAGTTAACCACACGAGCCAGCACGATGTTCTTACAGGTCGGCGCATCGACTCCCGTGGTGAGGAGTTGTGATGTCGTAAGAATGACCGGCGTATCCTTTTCCAATTCTTGGAATCGTCCCAGGTGGCCTCGTCCGATCTCGCCTTCCTCCGCTGTCACCCGGCAGACATAGTCGGCATGCTGCTGTGTCAGATCGGTATTGAGATTGGTCAGCGCTTCACGCATCTCGGCCGCATGCTCCTGATCCACGCAGAACACGATCGTCTTGGCGTAGCGACCGGTCTTTTTCAAAAACTGCGTCAGGTGGCAGGCAATCGCCTGCGTGCGCGCACGTAGGGAAACGACTCGCTCGAAATCCTTGGTATGATACTCATCATCCGGAATGGCTCGACCATATCGATCAAGATCTTCTCGACTCGGCCTCCACCCTACCGCATCCCATGTACTCACTATTCGGTGGACCCGATAGGGTGCAAGAAACCCGTCTTCAATCCCCTGCCGCAGACTATATGTATAAATGGGATTGCCGAAGTAGGCGTAGGTGTCGCGGTTATCTTCCCGCAACGGCGTCGCCGTCATGCCGAGCTGATAGGCCGGCTCAAAGTATTCGAGAATCTCTCTCCAGTTGCTTTCCTCCTTGGCGCTCCCCCGATGACACTCATCAATGACAACAAGATCGAAGAAGTCACGCGCATATTCCTTATAAAGTCCGGGCCGCCGCTCGTCTTTTGCGATGGCTTGGTAGATCGCAAAGTACATCTCTCGGCCTTTGTTGACTTCACCGTTTTCGATCTTCCAGCGCGCATCGCCGAAGGGTGCAAAATCTTTGTCTTTCGGATCATCGACGAGAATATTTCGGTCAGCCAGATAGAGAATCTTGGGGCGGCGGTATTCGCCTGTCCTATTCCATCGAGCCTGCCAGAGCTTCCAGCAGATCTGAAAGGCCACGACGGTCTTACCCGTGCCGGTCGCCATCGTGAGGAGAATACGGTGCTTCTCCTGCAAGATCGAGTGCACTGTTCGATTAATGGCGATTTCCTGATAGTAGCGAGGACTTTTCCCAGACAGATGGTTATAAGGGGTCAGTAACTGTTCGGCCGCTGTATCGCTCTTTAAGTTTTCCCCTGCCCGTAGCCGAGCCCACAGCTCTTTGGGAGCTGGAAAGGATTCGAGATTCCGTTCCTGGCCTGTGAGGAAATCGAACTCCACAATGCCATGCCCGTTTGTCGAGTACGCGAATTTTAGACCAAGGACTTCGGCATACTCTTTGGCTTGCTGGAGCCCATCCGCTGGTAACTTGTACGCAGCCTTTGCTTCCACCACACCAATGAGAAAGTCTCGCGTATAGCGCAGCAGATAATCTGCTCGTTTTTGAGCCCGACGCCGGACCTTCTCGCCGACCAAGACAATACGACCGTCGGTGAATGTTTTTTGTTCCGTGAATGAATGTGGATCGTTATCCCATCCGGATCGGATGAGTTTCGGGAGGATATACTTCCGGCATGTATCCGCTTCTGTAATCATGCCATAGGCAACCAGAGAGAAGAGGCTGTAATGCCGGCGGAAGCTTACCCGTTTCTTTAGGAGAAATCACGCCCCTCTAAAAGGGAAGAAGTCCTGAGTATTGAGCGCTGATGTCGGGAGGGGAAAAGATCTGTCGATAGAAATGAGAACTACAGACTCACATGGAAACCTAGGCACAGTTACGACTTCTTGATTCGATCGAGAATCAGCGCGATGCAGCCGCCCAGCAGGCCTCCGCCCATCACCGTCGTCAGCAGCTCCACCAGCTTCAACTCCCAGACAGACCCTTGGGCCTGCATGACTTCTCTGACGCCCCCTTGCACCATGATGACAGACAACGCCATCGTGGCACCCACGACAAACCACCAGACAAACACTTTTACCGATGCCACGGAAGCCTCACACGTCGGGGTTACGGTCAAACGAACGATACTGAATGGCCTCTGCAATATGCACGGTCTCGATCCTCTCGGAGTCGGCCAGATCGGCGATCGTCCGCGCAACTCGTAGGATACGCCCATGGGCCCGCGCGGAGAGTCGAAGCCTCGCCATCGCCTGCTCAAGCAACTCTTGAGCAGGCTGTTCAAGCCCACAATACCGTTTTACGAGCCGCGGCTTCAACTGCGCATTTGTATAGATCCCCTCGGCTCGGTACCGCCGTCGCTGTCGATCGCGGGCGGCTACGACGCGCGATCGGATCGCCGTGGAACTCTCTGAAGCAGGAAGCTCCGTACGAAGCTCACGAACCGGCACCGGGGGAACATCCAGATGGATATCCAGTCGATCCAATAAGGGACCGGAAAGTTTCGCCCGATACCGGCGAATCTGGATGCCGGAACAGATACAAGACCGCGTCCGGTCTCCATAGTACCCACAAGGACAGGGATTCATCGCCGCGATCAACATGAACTGCGCCGGATACTTAAGAGTCCCGCTTGCCCTCGTCAGAATGACATACCCATCCTCCAGCGGTTGTCGCAACCCCTCGAGCGCACCTCGTTTGAATTCAAGGGATTCGTCCAAAAATAACACTCCGTTATGTGCGAGCGAGACCTCCCCAGGCTTGGGGATGGTCCCTCCCCCGACTAAACCTGCATCCGAAATACTGTGATGCGGGGACCGAAACGGCCGAACGGCCAGCAACGGTCGTTCCGGTGTGAGCAATCCCGCCACACTGTGCACTCTGGTCGTTTCAAT
>CXWK01005428.1_pt1 | contig 11741 bp, 5 predicted proteins | sample 590851 | NCBI WGS metagenome assembly CXWK01 (sample SAMEA3498364, study PRJEB10139) | wastewater metagenome | biome: wastewater treatment plant; material: activated sludge | place: Denmark | collected 2014-08-01
GTGACTTCGTCCGCGCGCAGGTCAGCCACCGGCTGGCCATCTGCGCCGACCACCGCAAAATCCACCGCGATGAGCCGTGCGCGGTCTTGTGATGACAACACGAATTGCTGGGCGGCGGGTTGCACCGTGGCCAGCGCGAGGAGCCCGAGAGACGCGGCCATCAGCCGCAGCGACGCAAAGCGAAAGGGCATCCCCTTGAGGATACTCCGCGCTCAGTCGATGTAGTAGACGAAGATGGAGTGGCCGATTCGCGCGACAGGCGTGTATTTGTCCAGCCATCGGAACATCGTCTGTGGCTCGAGATACACACCCTGGAGGTTGGTCACGCTGATGGCGACGTAGCTCTTTCGCTGGATGTTGATGCTGGTCGCCGCCGGATTCGGGTTTCTGAGCTGGTAACTCGGCAGCCAGTCGTACTTGATGCCGTAGCGATCGGGCGAATCGGTGCCGAAGTAGCTGAGATAGACACGGTCGATCCCGCGGCTGTCCATGAATTGCTTCAGGCCTTTGAGGTCTTGTCCCCAGTCGAGATTTGAGTCAACCAGGTAGCGGTAGCCGTGTGCTGGACCGCCGGCGAACTCGTTGAAGTACGCCAGATGATGCGGCCATGTCGTCCACGCCGTGACGGGGTACCACAGCAACGGCAGGATCAACAGGAATTTGAACCGGCTGCTGAGGTGCATGAGTGCGCCCGCCGCCACCACAAAGATGAACGGGTAAACGGGCAGCACGTAGCGCAGACCGATCGAGCGCAGCTCAACGCTGAAGAAGGCGAAGAACGCGACGATGGGGAGCCACAAGATGAGGTCGTCCAGGGTGATCGTGCGCCGGAACAGCTTCGCCATGACCAGAAAGAGCGCGCCGCCGAAGCAGAGCAGGAGGGGTATCGGCGTCTTGAGTAAAAACGCCACGAAGATGTAATACCACCAGCCCTCGCTTGAGAGCTGGCCCATGAGGTACGACCAGTGACCGGCTGCGCTGCTCTGAATGGTGAGTCCCTGCAGGTACGGTTGTGGGTTCAGGCCATAGCCGACCAGGAACACCGCGATCGTGCACGCCGCCGAGAGCAGCAGGCCTTTGATCGGCAGTCGACGGCCGCCGAACGCCATGAAGCCCAGGATGATTGCTTCGACCGGCAGCAGCAGCAGCGCCGGAAATTTCGAGAGCAGGGCCAGGCCGAGCGAGATCCCGGATAACACGTGGTACCGCCTGGTGTCGTGGACCAGGGCCTGTCGAAACAGCGCCATCGTGGTGAAACAGAAGACGGTCAGCGTCATGTCCGGTGTGATGAGCGCGCCGTGGGCCAGCATGTTGGGACAGAGGGCGAAAAACGCGAGCGCGATGAGGCCGGCGGCGAGGCCGTAGAGGGCGGCGGCCACGCGATACACGACATAGCCCAGCAAGAGCGCCTGCAGTATGACCATGAACCGCGCCCGGTTCAGAAGCCGGTCGTCACGGTTGGCCTCTGACGACAACAACGCCTGCCCGCGGGCGATGTCTGCCGCCCCGAGAAACGCGAGGTCTTTCGATGGCTCGGCAGAGTAGTTCCACACACGCCTGTCCAGGTCCTCCCAGAGCAGGGGCAGGCTGTCGAGGTAGTACGCAAGCGGCGGATGAATCGGAGCCGAGGGCACATCCCACTGCTGGTGACTGAGCAGGTAGTCGCCCATGCCGAAGTAGTTCGTTTCGTCCCACGTGGCAGACTTGGTGCTGACGGCGGTCGCGGCCTGGGCCGCGAACAGGGCGAGCAGGACAGGTACGAGCAGCCGCGCGCGTGTGGGCATCGCCGCTATGGTTCCTGGCGCGATGCGAGAGTGGCGGCCAGGCGGCGCCAGTCGTCGTTCGTGGGATCGAGCCGGAGGGCTTCCTGGCACTCGCGAAGCGCTTCAGCCACTCGGCCCTCCCTAGCGAGTGCGAGCGCGAGGTTGCCGTGCGCGAGTGCGTTGTCGGGCGCCAGGCGAATGGCTTCGGTGTAGGCCGCGATGGCGGCCTTCGGCTGGCCCGCTCGCGCGTGCATCGCCCCGAGGTTATTGTGCGCCTCGGCGAAGTCCGGCCTGACTTTTGTAGCAATCGCGAACTGGCCCATGGCCTCGGCCACTTTGTTCTGGAGGGTGAACAGCAGACCCAGGTTGTTGCGCCACTCCGCCTGGTCGGGCACGATGCGAAGCGCCTGCCGGTATTGATCAATCGCCTCGTCGTTGCGGCCGACCTTGGCAAACACTTCAGCCAGACCCGCGTGCGCCCGGTGATTACCGGTGGTCACGGCGAGGGCTCGCCTCCATAACGTCTCGCTGTTGCGCCAATGCTGGACCTGCTGTCGTGCCGCAAACGCGCAGGCGCCAACGACGAGCAGGGCCGCCACGGCCGCCGCGGGTTGTAGCTGCGGTCGGCGTGCGATCAACTCGGCGCCGCCCCACGCAATGATCACGAAGAGGCCGACGAGCGGGATGTAGGTAAAGCGATCCGCCATCAACTGGTCGCCGGCCTGAAACAGGCCAATCACCGGCAGAAGCGTGAGCAGGTACCAGAGCCATCCGACCAGCACGTACGGTCGTCGGTCTCTCTGCCGCACGGCCACGATCGTGACCAGCGCCAGCGCCGCGCCCGCGCTGAGCACCTGCCACCACGGCGGCAACACGGGCGGATAGGGATAAAACACCGCGAGGCCAGACGGCCAGAACATCTGTCCGATGTACTTCACGTACGACAGCACGGCGTTGAACACGCGGAAGTCGAGCGACAGTTGCGCCAGTGTGCCCACCGCGCCGACTTGAGACTGCACAGTCAGCGTCGCGATGCTGACGATGGCGGCGAGCGCAAACAGCGGCACTTTCTCGCGAAGCAGCGACATCGTCGGCGGGCGGCGAAGCGGCCAGATGTCGAGGAGCAGCAGCACCACCGGCAGCGTGACGAGCATGGGTTTCGCCATCAACCCCATAGCAAAGAGGGCGACGACGACGAGATACCGGCGCGTCGTGCGCGCCTGCGCCCATGCGATGTACGCCCAGAGCGTCAGAAAAAAGAACAGCGTGCTGAGCACATCCTTGCGCTCGGCGACCCAGGCGACCGATTCCACGTGAAGGGGATGCACGGCGAACAGCGCTGCGACCAGCGCGCTGCGCCACTCAGCGCCTGTGGCTCGCCGCAGGAATCCGAACAACGCCAGCGTGCCCGCAATGTGCAGCACCAGATTCGTGACATGGTGCCCGCCGGCGTTCAGGCCGAACATCTCCACGTCGGCCATATGCGATAGCCACGTCGCCGGCTGCCAGTAAAACAGGTAGCCCGACGTCAGCGCCCACCAGACTCCCTGCCACGAAAGTCCGGCCGCCACGTTCGGATTGTTCGTGATGTACCAGGTGTCGTCGTAGGAGACGAACGCAAAGTCCCGCACGTCCGCGAACACAGCCAGAGTGATCGCTGCCAGTGCGGCCGCAATTATCCAGGCTCTGCGAGGGGAGGATTCGGTCACGACGAGATTGTACGCAATTCCCATCAGCAATCAGAGATCAGCAATACGTCCCATCCCGATCCTCAATCGCTCAATCCTCAATCCTCAATAGCGCAGTACAAAAAAAAGCGCCCGGCCGGGATTGCTCCCAGCCGGGCGGTCTGACACAAGACGAACTGTTACCAGTTGATGCGGAAGACGATCTGGCCGACACGTCCACCCGGGTCACCCGAGGTGTTGATGTCGGTGGCCGCCGAGGTCACCTGGAACGTGCCCGCGCCGGAGCCCGGCGTCAGGTTGTGGTTGAAGTTGATGTTCGCGAACGCGTTGAGGGCTTCGACGTTGACTTCGATGCTGCCCTTGCTCAGGAACGGGAACAACTTCTTGATGCGCAGGTCCACCTTCGTGTAGAGCGGACCGTTGATCTCGATGTCGGGCGCGTTGCAGTCGCCGCGGTAGACGGCCACGCAGCTCGCGTCGCTCGAGGGCTTCAGGTAACGGCCGGTCGGCACGCCGAGCGCCGCACTGTAGCCAGTGGCGGTCGTCGGGTCGGTGCTGTACGCGGCACGCGTGTTGGCAATGATGTCCGCCGGCATGCTGTACACCGTCGTGGAACCCGTCACTGCATCCTTGTAGATGCGGATCTTGAATTCGCGCGACAGTTCCTCTGCCGTCATGCCCACCAGCTTGGTGTTGGTCAGGCGGAAACGGTTGGTCTGGAAGCGTGCGTTGCCCGAGAATTCCCAGTTGCCGAGGATGCCATTGAGAATCGGGTTCATGTCCGAGCCGAAACGACGGCCGCGACCCACAGGAACTTCATAGGTGAAGTTGGTCTTGAACTCGTGCGGCACACCTGTCGAGTTGACCTCGATGTAGTCCATCCGGATGGACTGGAGCGACAGATTGTGGCGCACGGCGTACGTGTAGTTGGCGCTGACGAGCAGGCCCTTCGAGAGCCGACGGCGCAGTTCCAACTGCAGGCTGTTGTAACGCGTGCCTTCGCGATCCTGCACGATGAACGCGCCACCCGTGGCGGGGTTCATCACCCAGAAGTTGGAGGGCAGGCCGGCGGTCAGCGCGTTTGCGCGGAAGGCCGTGGTGTCGAGCGCGCCGGCGGCGCCGCCGAGCGCGGGGTTCAGCGTGCTGAAGCGGTTGTAGAACGCGCTGTTCGCATACTGCGTTGCGGTGTAGCGCGCTGGGTTGGTCACGTCCGCGCCCGACCGGCCGCTCAGGTAGGCCTGGTGGATCGGCAGGGGCGAGGTGCCCGGCGCGCCTGTGTAGGCGAACGTGTTCCCGCGGCCGGCCGCGATGTTGGCGGCCAGGTTGGCTCGCGCCAGCAGGAATTCGTCGTAGAAGCCGTTCTCGAAGAGCACGCGCTCGTTCCAGTTCTCTTCCGCCCACGCGTACTTGTTCTTGTTGCCGACGTAGCGCACTTCAAGCGCCATGTCGTCACCAAGCGACCGCTGGATACCCAGCGAGTACGAGTGCACGCGCGGTGTCTTGAGGTTCGGCTGGAACATGTTGAGGCTGTTCGCCGTGGTCGCCACGATCGGATAGACCGGCGACTCCGGGAACGCCGGCGCGCCGAGGCGGTTCTTCTGGCTGTAGAGCACCGGCCAGCTTTCGCCCGGGCACACGAGGCAGAATCCCGTGGTCGCGTTCCGGTCGGCCGACGTCGTGCCGCCGGGGTTGCTGCCCGCGTTGACCGTGAAGCGGTCGAAGCGCTCGACGTTATACGTCATCGAGTAGCCCGCGCGGACCGTGGCCTGGTCGGGGTTGCCGAGCACCGAGCGCAGGAAACCGTCCTGCACATTCGGCCGCCAGGCGAAGCCCACGTTGTAGCCCAGGTTCGTCCAGTTGGTCTTGTACGACTCATTGCCCACTTCGTAGGGAATGTAGGTCGGCACGGCTTTGCCGCTCTTGGCCGTGGGGTCGAACATGTTGCAGGCGCGTCCGTCCGGACCCGCCCCGACACCCGAGATGCCGCAGAGGTCATCAATGGTGATCGTCGAGAACGTCTTGGTGACGGGCACGAAGGGCAACTGCACATCCCAGCGGATGCCGCCATTGATGGTCAGGGTCGGCGACACGCGCCATGAGTCCGACGCGTAACCAGCGAAGGCGTACGCCTTGGCCAGCTGCTTCAGGTCGCCGAGGTAGACGTACTTGCCGGTGTCGGCGTCCAGACGTGCCGTGCCGTTGACCGAGCTCACGCGACCCGTCAACAGGGCATAGAGCGCACGGGCGTCGGTCAGGTTCTGCGCCGTGGCGCCGGGGAACGCGCCGCCGGTGGCTGAACTAAACAGGCCGGCCGCCGGGTCGAACGTCTCATTGAACCCGATGTTCACTGTGGGCACGTTGTCGTACCCGTTCAGACGGTTGTGCACGCCCGAGAACGAACCGCCGAACGTGATGCTGTGCGAACCCTTCAGCCAGCTCAGGTCGTCGCTCACGCTCCACGTCGTGGTGTTGCGCGGCGCCGCGTTGTTGCGAGCCGTCGCACCCGTGATGAGTGGGAAGCCGAGGCTGTAGCCACCCTGGTCTTCGAACATGGCCGGGGTGATGTTGGAGAAGAAGTCGTTCGGCGACCACTGCCAGCCGCCCTTGAACTCATTCACCATGTTCGAGGTGAGCGTCGACCGCACACCGAGCGAACCCGTGGTGCGATAGGAGTTCTGCGTGCCGTAGTTGGCGAAGCCGGGGAACCGCACTTCGACGCTGTTCAGCAGGTCCGGGTTGCTCTTGAACCGCTGCCAGTAATACGTGGCGCTGATGCGGTGTTTGTCCGTCAGGTTGTAGTCGATGCGTCCGGTCGGCGCGTACTGATCGCCGCGGCCGCCCGGCTGGAACCGGTAGTTGTCCACGTTCCGGTTGGTGGTCTGGCTGACGACGCCTTCGATCTGTGTGGCCGCCTTGATCCTCGCCAGAATCGACTGGATGGTGGGGTCGAGCGTGGCGATCTGACCGTTGGCCCGCGCCAGCGCCAGAATGTCTACGGTCTGCTGCGTCGTGACGCCGCCAACCACGCGGTCATACGTGAAGATGCCCGCTGCGGCCGAGTCCTTCAGAATCGTACGGTCCCTTGTGGCTGACGAGGGCTGCCGCTGGTGTTCCATGTTGAAGAAGAAAAACGCCTTGCCCCGGCCGTTGTAGCCCGGCAGGACGATGGGGCCGCCGATGCGGCCGCCGTACGTGTACAGCTTGACGTCGTTCTTCGGCAGGCCGTTCGGGTTGGCCGCCGAGACCGCCACTTCATTGAAGTAGTAGTTCGAGTTGAACTTTGGATCGCGCCAGTAGAGGTACGCGCTCGACTCGAACTGGTTGGAGCCCGAGCGGGTGGTGAATGCCACCTGTACGGAACCCGCGCCGGCGCCCACGCCGGGCACGGCGCCCGTGACCGTCACTTCTTCCACCGCGTCCATGCGGGGTGTGACCATCGAGAAGAAGCCGTCAGTGGACTGCAGCGCGTTGCCGGTGCCGATGCCATCGATCGTGATGTTGACCGTGTTGTTCGGCAGGCCGTTGATGATCGAGCTGCGCAGGTTGTTGCCGACCGAGGACACGCCAGGGAGCATGGCCAGGGAGTACAACGCGTTGCGCGACGCCAGCGGAAGCTGGCTCAACTGCTCGGTGAGCAGCGTGGACGAAACCGTGGGCGACTGCGTCTGCACCATCTCGGTGCCGCCTTTGACTTCAATCGTCTCCGTCAGCGCGCCGATTTCGAGCTTGGCGGTGATCGCCGCGGGGGTTCCCGCAATCAGACGAACCTCGTTGGCGACGAACGTCTTGAAGCCCGACAGCGAGACCGTCACCGTATAGGTGCCGGCATTCAGACCGGGGATCGAGAACTGGCCGGTCGAGTTGCTGACCACCTCGATGACGACGCCGGTAGCGTTATTTTTCACAACGACGGTGGCGCCGGGAATGGCACCGCCGTCGGTATCCAGGACCACGCCCGAGAGGGCTGAGCCTGAGGTAGCCTGCGCGAATGCAGGCGTGCTGGTGACGACCAGCAGCAGGGCTAGCATGACGAATCGAATACAACTGACGTAACGCTCTTTCATAGCTTCCATCCTCCAAGCCGGGCCTAATCGTGCGCTTCATACAGACGATCGCTTTCGAACGGACCCGAACTGATCGACTGTAGGAGCCTACGACTCAGGAAGTCAACGTCGGCAGTGGTAGGGGGGGAGTATATTTTCCAAGAACGGACAACAGGCCAGTCCGTATACCTTCGCGATGCTCGCCCAAGACCTGCGCTACGCGCTCCGAACCCTCGTCACTCAGAAGGCTTTTGCCGCCGTCGTGGTGGTGTGTCTCGGTCTCGGAATTGGGGTGAACGCCACGATTTTTTCCGTGGCTGACGGGGTGCTGATTCAGCCGTTCCCCTATGCCGAGCCCCACCGCCTGGTGGTCATGAACGCGACCAACCGTGAGGCGGACGTCGATTGGGCCGGGTTGTCCTATCTCGACGTTCGAGACTGGCGGGCTCAAAGCACTCGGCTTTCTTCAATAGCGACCACTTCCGGACGAAGCTTGACGCTGTCTGATGGTGGCGAGCCCGTGCGCTACCGCGGTGAGGCCGTATCGTGGGACCTATTCCCAATGTTGGGCATTACCCCGATTGTCGGTCGTCCATTTGGGCCTGGTGACGATGCCGTGGGGGCACCCGATGTGGTGCTGCTGAGTGAAGAGGTATGGAGGTTGAGGTATCAGAGCGACCCGGCCGCCATCGGCCGCCGCGTGCTCATCAACAGCAAGCCGCACGAAATTATCGGGGTGATGCCAAAGGGCTTCAAGTTCCCCGAGATCGCGCAGCTGTGGGTGCCCGCCACGCCTTTGGTCCACGCCCAGCCCAGAGACAACCGNNGAGGAAGCTCGTGCGATCGCCGCGCGCCTTGCCGAGGCGTTTCCCGGCACGCACAAGGGATGGAGTGCCTGGGTGCACGACCTTCGGGACGAGTTGATTCCGACGGATGTATCGCTGGTGATCTGGCTGATGATGGGCGCCGCCACGCTGGTGCTGATCATCGCGTGTTCGAACGTCGCGAATCTGCTGCTGGCGCGCGCGACGGTGCGGCGCCGCGAAATTTCAGTGCGCGCAGCGCTGGGCGCCGGGCGCGGCCGGATCATCCGCCAGTTGCTCACAGAGAGTGTGGTGTTCGGCGTCATCAGCGTGCCCCTTGGGCTCGCGCTGGCCTATGCGGGGACGCAGTTGCTGACTGCCGCCATGCCGCCCGATCAGATTCCGTACTACATCCAGTGGCGCATCGACTGGCGCTCGGTCTCCTACGCCGTGGTGGTCGCCGTGGTCACCGCCGTCGTGTTTGGTTTGGTTCCGGCGTTTCAGGCCACCGGCGGCACATTGCACGACGAGTTGAAGGAAGGCACCCGCGGCAATAGCGGCACGCGCTCCCTGGCGCGCAACGCGCTGGTGGTGGTGCAGGTGGCGCTGGCGATTGTCTCGCTCGTCGGTGCGGCGCTGTTCGTGCGGACGTTTGTGAATCTCGACGACTACGAGGTGGGATTCGACCCGGCGCCACTGATGACCTTCCGGACCTACCTGCCCGCTGACGTCTATTCGGGCCCGGATGCCGTGACCAACCGGGTGCGCGATCTCGTGGAACGGCTCGAAGGCCTCCCCGGCGTGGAGGCGGTGTTTGCGTCCGCGATGGTGCCACTCGGTGGCGGCGGCGGGGGTGGCTCGTTGCACATCGACGGTGTGCCGTTTGAGAGCGGCCGGGAGCCGTATACGGACCTGTATGGCGTGACTCCAGGTTTTCTGAAGACGCTTGGACTGTCTGTGACAGACGGCGAAGACTTCACGGCCGCGCAGGGCTGGTCGCGCACGCCGGTGGCGCTCGTGAATCGCACGCTGGTGAATCGGTACTTCGCCGCGAGTAGTCCGATCGGGCGGCGGGTGCGCGTGACCGGGTCGGGGGACACCGACGAGTGGCTGACAATCATCGGCGTCATCGAGGACATCAAGCACGACGAGATCGATCCCCAGGACGAGACCTACCCTGCGATTTATGTGCCGTACCCGTATCAGGAATCGCCGGGGGCGGGGGTGACGATGAGGGTGGCGGGAGAGCCGAGCGCGGTGATGCCGGCCGTCAGAGCCCAGGTGCGGGCCGCCGATGCGGACCTGCCGATCTACAGCGTGTTGACGATGGATGCGCGGCGGCGGCTGAGCTTCTGGCAGTTTGCGATTTTCGGGTGGGTGTTTTCGATCATCGGCGTGATCGCGCTGTTGCTGTCGGCGGTCGGTGTGTATGGCGTGCTGTCGTACTCGGTATCACAACGCACGCGGGAAATCGGCGTGCGCGTGGCGCTCGGGGCCAGTGCCTCGAGCGTGCAGACGCTCATCGTCCGCCAGGGGGTGATCCTCGCCGGCGTGGGGGTGGTGCTCGGGCTCGCGGCCTCGGCAGCCCTGACGCAAAAGGCCGTGTCGCTGCTCTACAACGTGGCGCCCATCGATCCGCTCAGCTACACCGCGGTCGCCGTGTTCCTGCTGGTGATCGCCGGCCTGGCGAGTTGGGTGCCCGCCCGCCGTGCGATGCGCGTGGACCCGATCGAAGCCTTGCGGGGCGAATGACCAACAAAAACGACCTCTGAGGTCGGTCTCTTTCTTCAGAGGAGGAAAGAGAACCGACCTCAGAGGTCGTTTTTTTTAGTCCCCGCGCAGCACGGTCAGCGGGTCTGTCCGCGTCGCCCGGAGCGCCGGAATCAGGCACGCCACAAAGGCGGTCAGCAGGATCACGCCGGTGACCATGCCAAGCGTCAGTGGGTCTGTCGGCGAAATCCCGAACAGCAGCGTCTGGAGGTAGCGTCCCACCGCCACGGCGCCCGCCACTCCGGCGGCCAGGCCGATGCCCGCCAGCCACAGGCCCTGACGCAGCACCAGCCAGAGCACACTGCCGCGCGCCGCGCCCAGCGCCATCCGGATGCCGATCTCCTGCTGTCGCTCGGTCACCAGATACGACAGGATGCCGTACGTGCCGACGGCCGCCAGCACGAGCGCGAGGACGGCAAACACGCCAAGCAACACCGTGAGAAACCGCGGCCGCGCCACCGCCGTGCCAAACACGTCATCCATCGTCTGCAACCGAACGATTGGGAGCGTCCCATCCAGGGCGCGCACCGCTGCCCGTATCTGCGATGCCACGCTGTCGAGCGGCAACGTCGATCGCATCACCAGGTTCATGTTCGTCGGAGCAAAGCCGGCGAGTCGCGGCTGCTGGTCCGCAAGGGCGTACAGCTCCGTGCCCGTATCCTGATCAACCCCGCCCTGCTTCACGTCCTTGACGACACCCACCACGGTGAACCACGGGAGGGCCGGACCACCTGGCCGGAGACGCTGTCCGATCGGGTCGCGGTCGGTGTAGAACCTCCGTGCGAGCGCTTCATTGATGAGCACCACCGGTCCGCCGGCCACATCACCGCGTTCAAACCCGCGGCCTTTGACGATCGGGATGCCCATGGTCTCGATGTATCCCGGTGAGACCGTCTGGTAGTAGTCGACGTTTTCGGGCGGCTGGCCCGTTGTTGCCGGATCGACGCCAGGGGGCGGCGGTGTGATGTGCTCGAAGTCCGTATCGTTCGCGTTGACGGCGCGATTGGGCGGCAGCCCCGTCATGGCCCCCACCGATTGCACGCCGGGGATTGCGCCGAGTCGCTCCTGCAGGTCAGAGAAAAACGCCACGCGACGCTCAGGCGGATAACTGGGCGCCGGCAACACGACGCCGAATGTGATGAGTTGCGCCCGGTCGAACCCGGTGTCCACGCGCGTCAGATTGATGAAGCTGCGAACAAGCAGCGCGGCGCCAACCACGAGCACCACGGCGAGTGTGACCTGCGCCACCACCAGGGTGCCGCGCAGCGCCTTCCGGAATCCGCTCGCGGTGGTGCCACGGCTGCCATCGCGTAACGCGATCGACAGTCGCGTTGTCAGGTGCAGCAGTGGGGCCATCCCAAAGATCACGCCGGTCACAGCGGCTGTGACGACTGTGAATCCGAGGACACTCCCGTCCAGCGTCACCGAGGCGGAGCGGGGGATGGCATCGGGATTCACCGACAACATCGCGTTGATGCCGAGCCAGGCGAGGCCAGTGCCAACGACCGATGCGATGGCCGTGAGCAGCAGTCCTTCGGTGATGAACTGGCGCAGCAACCGGCCCCGGCCGGCGCCGAGCGCCGACCGCACGGCAAACTCGCGCTGTCGAGCTTCGGCTCGTGCCAGCAGCAGGTTCGCCAGATTCGCACAGGCGATGAGCAGCACAAACACGAC
>CXWK01089321.1_pt4 | contig 11741 bp, 14 predicted proteins | sample 590851 | NCBI WGS metagenome assembly CXWK01 (sample SAMEA3498364, study PRJEB10139) | wastewater metagenome | biome: wastewater treatment plant; material: activated sludge | place: Denmark | collected 2014-08-01
CTTTGGCGGCGAGCAAGTCGCAAGAGTCATGGGCTTTTTGAAAATGCCGGAAGATACTCCTATCGAAAATGGCATGGTTTCCAAAGCAATTGAAGGCGCTCAGAAAAAAGTTGAAGGTCATAATTTTGATATCCGTAAACATACTGTTGAATACGATGACGTTATGAATCAGCAGCGCCAGATTATTTATGGTGTCAGAAGGAATGTTCTGGATGTCTTAGCTGGAAAATCTAAAGATGGCAAATCCCTTAAGGATGAAATCATCGAAAAAATTGGCATCGAAGTTGAAGCCATAGTCGACGATTACGCAATTGAAGGAGAGATAGAATATGAAAAGATTATTGAAGATTTCTCAACCATAATTAATTTTGATCAAGCCAGCCGTAAACAACTATTAGGTCAAATCTCAGATATTAAAGATGCAGCCAAATTAAAAGAATTCTTAGTTCGTCTGGCCGAAGATCTCTATGGTGAAAAAGAAAAAACCGTCGGTTCAGATCTGATGCGCCAAATGGAAAGCTTCGTTTATCTAAACACCATTGATACTTTTTGGATGGAGCATTTAGATACTATGGATGATTTGCGTTCTGGTATCGGATTACGTGGATATGCCCAAAGAGATCCATTAATCGAATATAAAAAGGAAGGCTTTGAGTTATTTGAAAAAATGATTGCTGAAATTGATTCAGAAATTGCCAGACGTATCTACAAAGTTTCCATGCACAATCATGGTCCGGTACAGGTCGTTTCTCCAATCGATATGTCAAAAGCCATCGCAACCCACGATGAGGCGCTCGATGAAAAAACCTTACTTGAAGAAGTCGGCCAGCTTATGCCTTCAGTTCCTGAAGTTCGCCACAGCGGAACCAAAATCAAAGTTGAAGGTTCAAGTAACGATGATGCATATTCTCAAAATCCAACTGTAGTCGAAGAAGCAGTTGCCGCCGGCACTCGGGTCACTGTTGAAAGAGCTGGTCAGGTTGTCTCGCAGGATGTCTATAATGATACAGGTTCCCTCCAAAGGAAAAAGCCTGGCAGAAATGACCCCTGCCACTGCGGTTCAGGCAAAAAGTATAAAAAGTGTCACTATCCTAATTAGGTTTTCTATGATAAAAACAGCCAGCGAAATAGTCCAGCAGCTAAGAACCGAAGGTCACCGTATCACCCCGATTAGAAACCGGATTCTCGATATTCTCTCCAAAAACACAGAGCCTATCTCAGCTTTAGATTTAATAGCAGATTTTAAATCCTCAAATCTTAACGTTAACAAAACCACCATCTACCGGGAAATAGAATTTTTATTAGGCAAGAATCTTATTAATGAAGTTGAATTTGGAGATGGCAAAAAAAGATATGAGATGGATAATGGTCATCACCATCACTTAGTTTGCTTAAAGTGCGGCAAAGTTGAAGACGTTAGTTTGGAGACGGATTTATCATCAGAAGAAAAAAAGATCGAAAAAGAAACAGGTTTTAAAGTTGAATCTCATTCATTAGAATTTTTTGGAATTTGTAAAACCTGCCAATAGAACTTTACTAAAGGTAAGTTGTTTACTAACAGCGATTTTCGTGCTAACTTAATCAAGTCAAATTCAAAAACGAAAGGGGGTGTTTTATGGAAGAACAAGTAAATACACAAGGCAGTCTGCCGAAGTTTGTAATGCCCACTGTTGTTGCAGCTTTAATAGTGTTTGCAGTTATCGGTTATTATTTTTATAATTCCGGCTCAAATAACTCGTCTCAGCCAGCATCCACTATGGAAGGCCAAGGTTCTCCTGCAGCGGTTTCAGAAAGTGATTCAAACTATAAAAATGGAACTTACACAGTTAACGGGGGGTATGTTAGCCCAGGAGGGCCCATAGAAATTGGGGTAACTTTAACTTTGACTGATGGTTTAGTAACTGCAGCAGAGAGTCAGGTGCTCGCCGAGGATGCAACCTCAAAAAGATTTCAGACTGAGTTCGTTGAAGGTTTTAAACCAATGGTTATTGGTAAAAGTCTAAACGAAGTCGTTTTATCAAAAGTTTCTGGCTCGTCTTTAACTCCTAAAGGATTTAATGATGCTGTCGAAAAAATTAAAGTCGAGGCGCAGTCTTAATGATTTGGAATCAAAAATTTAATTTTGATGAAATAGGAACATCATGGACTATTGAATATACAGGAGTCTCAAAACTTTCACCTGAATTACTTATAGAAAAGATCCGCGCAGAAATTAACAAATTCTCGCGGGTTTTTTCTAGGTTTGACAAAAATTCCGCGGTTTTTAAATCAAGTCAAACCGCTTCTGAAATTATAGTCCCAAAAGCTTACTTACCACTTCTTGATATCTACAAATCTTTATATAAATTAACTGATGGTTTATTCACACCTCTTATTGGAAATTTACTTTCTGAATCAGGCTATGATGAAAATTATTCTCTGGTTCAAAAGAAACTAAATCCTGTTCCGCAGTGGGACCAAGTTATTGATATCTCCAGGGAAACAATTAATTTTAAAAAGCCCTGGCTCTTGGATTTTGGCGCAGCCGGCAAAGGCTTTATTATTGATCTAATAGGGGCGTTACTGGTTGATCAAAATATTAAGTCTTATTGTATAGATGCAGGCGGAGACATCCGTTATAAATCTGATAATAATCAAAAACTAAAAATTGGTCTCGAGCATCCGGATAATTTAGATCAAGTCCTCGGAATCGCAAATTTAGAAACAGGCAGTATTTGCGGCTCATCTGGAAATCGCCGTAAATGGGCTAATCTTCATCATATCTTCAATCCGAAAAAACTTGATTCTGTTAGAGAAGTCCTGGCGGTTTGGGTAATTTCTGATACTGCCTTAATTGCTGATGCTCTCTCTACAGCTTTATTTTTTGTAAACCCGGAAAAGCTTTCAACCGATTTTCAGTTTCAATTTCTAATAATTTATCCAGATCTCACCTTTAAAAAATCCTCAGACTTCCCTGGGGAAGTCTATGTGGCATGAGATCTCTCAGTCGGGTAAACTAGAATAATGTATTTACTTAATAAAATTGATTCTCTTCTAAATTCAATCACCACGTACCGGCTGGTGCTGTATGTATTACTAATCCAATCCGCATTCGCAATAATTCTAGGTTTTCTAAATCTACTGCCTTATTCTGGAGTTCAATTCATCTTGACGCTTCTGACAGTAGTTATAGTCAGCTATGTATCGAATACTCTTCTTTCCTGGACCGTCAAAGCCGTAGTTAACGTTGAGTCCTGGTTAATAACTGCCTTGATTCTTTTTTTAGTCCTGGCCCCGATAAATAATTTTCAGGATTTTATAGTCACCACTGTTATCGCGATAGTGGCTATGGCTTCCAAATACTTTTTAACTTATGACAAAAGACACATCTTTAATCCAGCCGCTTTAGCCATGTTTCTAGCCGGTCTTTTTGGTTTTGGAAATTCGATTTGGTGGGTTGGCAGTTCGATCATGCTGCCTGTCGTTTTAGTAACCGGCTTATTAGTAGTCAGAAAAATTCGAAGATTCAGATTAGTAATTATGTTCCTTGTCACAGCTGTCCTAACGGTTAGTGTGTTTAATTATCTTAACGGTATCCCTCTTGCCCAAGCCCTAATCCAGGTTTTTACATCCTGGCCTCTTATCTTTTTTGCAACGATTATGTTAACCGAGCCATTTACGACTCCTCCCAACAGAGAGTTCAGAAATTATTACGGAGTCTTTACCGGAGCACTATTTGGATCTCAATTCTCAATTGGCCCTCTTTATGCTTCTCCAGAACTCGCCCTGGTTGCCGGTAATTTTGTGTCATTTCTTTTAAGTCCTAAGGGTAAATTAATTCTTAAGTTTAAACAAAGAAATCAGCTTGCTCCAGCAATTTTCGAGTTTATTTTTTCTCACAATGGGAAATACAATTTTACACCTGGCCAATATTTAGAGTGGACTCTGCCTCATCCAAATTCAGACTCACGAGGTGTCAGAAGATATTTCACTATTGCCTCATCCCCGGAAGAACCAGATTTAAGGCTTGGAGTTAAAATAATTCCTGATAAATCAAGTAGTTTTAAGAAAGCTTTATTAGCCTTACAACCGGGCAGTATACTCGCCGCCGACCAACTCTCTGGTGATTTTGTTCTGCCTAAAAATCCCGCTCAAAAATTAGTTTTCATTGCTGGCGGAATTGGGGTAACTCCGTTTCGCAGCATGGTTAATAGTCTGATTATTAATGGCGCAAAAAAGGACGTAGTCCTTTTTTATAGCGCCGCAGATCCAAAAGAATTCGTCTATAAAGATATTTTTTCTCAGGCAGAAGTATTAGGACTCAAAACAATTTATGTTTTTGGCGGTAAAGAAGTCCCCCCTGATTGGCAAGGGGAGACCGGATTTCTAAATGAAGCAATGCTTAGAAAATATGTCCCTGATCTGAAAGAGAGAAAATTCTATATGTCAGGTCCTGTCGCTATGGTTAACAATTATAAAGGCCTTCTGAAAACCCTAGGAATCTCCAATTCATCAATCGTTACCGACTACTTCCCCGGCTTCTAGTTATATTACTTTTCGAACACAGTGAGAAAAACATGCTCTTCATATTTTTCGAGCGTAGCGAGAAAATACTTTACGGTGTTTCGCTAACAAATTAGGAGTATTGACAAACGCAACATTGTTGCATATACTTAACGCCACAAGGTTGCAAATATGGAAAGAAGAGAAGCATCTAACGAATTAAATAAAACACTAAACTCTGTTGGCCTAAGACTTGAAGGTGCCCCAAAAGTCATTGTACCGAAAACCCTTAGTGCCGAAGTTCTGGCAGCAAAAGCCATCGCTATGTCAGAAGACCTACAGTTCGGTTTTGACTTAGCAAATAAAGTTACGGATCTCCGGCAATCTGCAATCAGAACCTTAAAAGACGGAAAATCCTTTCCATTAGTACTGGATATACCAAACCTCATAGATCCGAATTACGAACCTACACCAACTGACATTGCGCCTTCTTTGCTCGCCGCAAGTCTTGGAAGTTTTGCAATTGTCAGGATTGCTATGTCAAACTCAGATCACAGTATATCGCAGCTTTACGGGACTACCACACCCAGAACAAGCATTGATGAGGGAGAGCTGCAATTAACTTACATCGGATTAAGAGCTTCGACTAAGAACGGTTATAAATGGGAATCACCCGCGCAAATAGATCCTTTAAGACCCGACCTACTCTCTCCGGCCGATATGGAAACTTATTTATCAGGTGCAAATCAACTTGGGCTAGTTGGTGATCACGATAACTCAGGAATAAAAATTTCGGACCCAAGACACTTAATAAATCTCCTCCACGGCCTGGCAAATCCTGGACTTAGCGGACATTGGGCAGATTCACTTGAAAGTAATGGTCAAAGAAAACTTTTGACTGAAACATCTGCAAAAAAAATAATTGCCCCCAATGAATTAGGCGACAGCTTATATCAAGACCCCTTAAATACTACCCAGGTATTCACAATAGGCGCAGAAAGAATTCCCATGGCCGTAGTTCTGGCTCCTGAACTTATGGAAGATATTGACTCGCTTGAAACCAGGCGAAGTAATAAACCAGGAAGTTTAGAAACCCTGCAAGGAATGGCACTTGCTGCGCGTTTCGCGCAAAGGCTAGGAGACAGTTTAGATAGGGCAATACCTAAAAGCGGGATTATTTAATTATGCTAGAGACAGCATCACCTAAAAAATTATTTGGAAAGAAAAAGATAGAATCTCAAGATATACCAACTTACTCTTTGGGATCAAACCCAATTCTAATAACAGAAACTCTCGACATTTTTAACCAAAGCCTGAGTGCCGAGATTGTAAAGCAGGACCAGCAAATCACAGAGGTCCTTAAAAAAACATCAGACAACATTATTAACTTCACAGGTCCTAAAGTTTTAGACTGGAATAAAAATACCGGGAGAATAGCACTAGCAGAAAGTGTTATAAAAAATTCCGAAACCGAGTTTTTAGCATTCCGGCAAAGAATGACCGCTATGGCAGATGCTGATGGTTGCGGTGGTAAAAATGAAATGGCAAAATCTTCAGAGTCTACTCTTTCTTCAAATGCGAATGTCATAGATTTTGGACAGGCGAAATTAAACAAAGCCTTAGGAGTAAGTAATGAACATGCTCATAAATCAGACGAACACGATCACTGCTCTCATGGTAATGATTACGGAGAATGCCCTAGCGGTTGTAAAAAAGCAGCCTAAAATCTAAAATTAGCTCACTAGTGAAAAAATTCTTTTCGGTTATATTAATCACCCTTAATACTTTCTTCTTAATTCTTGTCCCTGCTATAAACATTGTTTCCGCTCAGGAAAATTCAGATCAATCCGCCATGCCCTCTTCATATTCAACTCCCACCGATGAAACAAAACTCGAAGGCATAGTTTTAGAGGATGGAAAAAAAGTCGAAGTTACCTCTCCTAATCGGCAGGGCGAAATTCTAAATACAGAGCAATCATTTAATGCCCCAAACTCTCCAAGTTTTAAAAATGGTGATAAAGTAAAAGTTTCAATCTTTACGAATCCTGATAATTCTCAGCAGATTTTCATTACTGATTTTATTAGAACCAGCCCACTTTATTGGCTATTCGCGTTATTTGTTTTGCTAGTTTTAATAATAGGAAAAAAATCAGGATTCGGCTCAATCGTCGGCATGGCGATATCTTTTGCAGTTTTATTCATTTTCATTATCCCTCAAATAACAGCCGGTCAAAATCCGGTATGGATTACTTTAGTTGGCGTTTTATTTATCTTACCTGTCACTTTTTATCTCTCCCACGGCATCAATAAAAAAACCACAATTGCTTTAGTTTCAACTTTTCTTTCTGTCTGTTTTACCAGTCTATTATCAATCTTCTTTATTAATACCGCCAAAATTTCCGGCTATGCTAATGAACAGGCCGGCTTTATTCAAACTGCCAGAAGCGGAAGCTTCGATATTCAGGGATTATTATTTGCCGGAATTGTAATAAGCATAATTGGTATTCTGGATGATGTAACTATTTCTCAGGCCTCCATTGTTAATCAACTGAAGATCGAACTACCAAAAGCTAAAGTGCTAGAGCTTTATAAAAAAGCTATGAATATTGGTCGCGATCATATTGGCTCTGTTGTAAATACGTTAATTCTTGTTTATGCCGGCGCATCCCTGCCGCTTTTAGTTTTATTCACAGACAGCAGTATTGGTTTTAACGAAGCGCTCAACAATGAAATAGTCGCCGAAGAAATAGTAAAAACTCTGGTTGCCAGCATCGGACTTGTTCTATCAATTCCTTTGACCACAATTCTGGCTGCTTATTTTCTCAGTAATGACAAAGAAGCTTAAGAATTAATAATTGCTCTTGTCGCTTCAACATCCCTGGCCATTTGTGCAGTCAAATCTTTCTTATCAGGAAAATTCATAACTGGTCTTAAAAATTTAATAACTTCAACTTCGAATTCACGGGAATTCGGAATATCCGATTCCTTCGTATCAATTAAAAAAAACTCCAATGTTTTATCATCTTCTAAGAAAACCGGAATCGGCCCGTAATGCATTGCTCCAATAAACTCTTTGTCTTCAATAAAAACTTTAACTGCATAAATTCCGTCATCTAAATTTAAGTCTGCAGGGATTTCTAAATTGATTGTTGGGAATCCTAGGATCTTACCGCGGCCTTTCCCTTTAACTTGTGTGCTCTTAAACCTCATGCTTTAATTGTAGCGAAGATAATCTCCAAATACTAAACATTAATATTGTAGCCGCCACTAACTGAGTCGGAGCCAAGAATGTTTTATACAAAACTGCATCAATAATAATAGTTAAAACCGGAAATACTAATTCTAAAATAGTAGCGACCCTAACTGGAGTTTGTTTAAGACCTTTGTAATAGATAAGCAGTGCCACCATACCAGTCGATAAAGCAATAAATCCAAATTTTAGAAACTGCGAAAAATCTGGTGCAAATAATTGAGGCATAGCCCCTAGAAAAATTACAAAAGGAATAGCCAAAATTGTTGTAAAAATAAATCGTAGTCCGGTAACTGTATTAGAGTCATACTTTGTTAAAGCCATTTTAGAGAATGTTGTCGAAGTTCCCCAAGCAAACGCTGCTCCTAATGCAAATAAAGCTGCAGTTGCAGTACCGCTGCCGGTTCCAAAATTAACCACCCCGCCAGGGAAAGTGACAAAGTATGCAGCCGCAAATGCTAGGAGTGCCCAAGGTAAATAACTCTTTTTAATCGGTTCTTTAAGAAAAATTATCGCCGAGGAAATTGCAAAAATCGGCTGTAGTTTTTGGAGTAAAAATACGACAGAGAAAGGGATGAAGTTAACTTGCAAAAGTGCAGTTGTAAACCAAAGTGTACCTAATACACCGCTAAGCAACCCAATCACAATTAAAAGTAAAAATTCTTTCCGGGTTAAACGGACAGTAATTAATTTTTTCCAGATAAATGGAATTAAAATTAATAGTCCTATTAGATGCTCATAAAATACAATAATAATCGGCGGTAAAGAATAAAGGCTCCGTCTAACAACTCCGTCCAAAGCCCAAAGCACTGCTGCCGTAATAATTAATACTGGCCCTACTTTTAAAATATGTTTAATGAAGTGATTCATATAGATCCCCACATCGCTCCGCTCCTCAGGATGACAAATTGAATTTTAAATTTTATTCCATTTGTCAATTTTCCAAAAAAAATCCCCGACAAAATCGGGGGTAAATTTTGCACATCAAATGCGCAGCCTTCTTTCACTCCACTTGCGCCTAATGGCTTGGTGGAGTGTTCCGCACAGCTTTATTAAAAGCGACGTGGAACATCCGGACTATACCGTCGACTTTGGAATTACACCAAATCCTGATCATTTCTGATCTCGCGGGTTGTAACCGCCGATAGGGAATTAGCAGATTTCTCATGCCTCACCCAACCCCGAAGGATGAGTTCATGTTAACCCCATTACCTCAATCTGTCAACAACTTCACTTTTGTGAAGTTGCTAATTTAATCACAACTTAGTACGCTTATTCCATGCCGCTGCCAACAGATGAGTTAATCGATAAAATAGAACACGCTCACTTGCGCTACATCCCAGAAACCTCCAAAGGCTACTCCAGAAAAAAAGTTGGGGAGCATTATCAATACTTCAATACTGATGACAAAAAAATATCTGAAGATAAGACTATCGATCGGATTAATAAACTAAGAATCCCTCCTGCCTGGAAACAAGTTTGGATTTCCCCCTCTGCCGCCACCCATCTCCAAGCCACCGGCTTTGACGACCGCGGCCGCAAACAATATATCTATCATCAAAAATGGATTGAATTATCCCAACAAACAAAATTCGATAAGTTAGTTGATTTTGGTTTAAAACTACCCAAGGTGAGAAGCCGTGTCCGTTACGATTTATCCGGTAAAAAGCCTGATTTAAAAAGAGTAGTTGCCACAATAGTTTGGCTTTTAGAAAATACCTTTATCCGGATCGGCAACGAAGAATATGCCAAAGAAAACGATTCTTTTGGTTTAACAACTTTAAGAGATAAGCACGTTAAAGTAAAAGGCTCTGAAGTCAAACTTAATTTCAAAGGTAAAAGCGGAGTTATGCATTCTGTTGAGATTAATAATCCTAAAATCGCTGAAACTCTAAAAATGTGCATTGAACTCCCAGGCTACGAAATCTTTAAGTATATTGATGAAAAGGGGAATCAGCACGTCATTGATTCCGGCATAGTAAATGATTATTTATCTGAAACTATGGATGATAAATTTACAGCCAAAGATTTTAGAACCTGGGGAGGCACAGTTTTATCAGGCACCACGCTTCATAAGTTAGGAGATTATGAGGATGAAAAGAATCTCAAAGAGAAAGTTTTAGAGTCGGTTAAAACTGTTGCAGATCACCTAAGAAATACTGTTGCCGTTTGCCGAAGTTATTATATTCATCCGGTAATTTTTAAAAGTTATGAAGATAAAAAATTAATTCCTCATTTCAATTATTCATTCTCCAGTTCCTCAGCAGGTCTTCATAAAGATGAATATCGGGTTTTAACTTTGCTGCAAAAATACTCTTAATTAATATAGGTAGGGGAGGAATATAGTCAGTCCGACGATCACAGCTGTTATAGAAGCGACTAAAACTGCCGCCGCCGCTACATCTTTGGCTTTTTTAGCTGATGGATGAACTTTGTCAGTAAATGAATCAACAACTTCCTCAATAGCAGTATTAGTAAGCTCAAAAGTTATAACTAGGCCTATGGTTATCGTCAAAGCCAGCCATTCAGCCTCAGTAATCCCTAAAAAGAATCCTACAAATATTACTGCGCCCGCAGCTATAAAGTGAAGTTTTAAATTCGGCTGGTCTTTAAAAGCAGTAATAATTCCTTCAAATGCATATTTAAAAGACAACGCTCTTTTATTCTTCATTACATTTATATTATCAAAGTTTCAGCATCAATGCGAGGTGAAAGAGGCGACATTCACTCCCCCCATAGTTTAGGGGGTTGTAAAAACGTTCAATAGTATATATACTCGGTTCTTAGTCCTGCCAACCGCCCAAACTTCTTGCCCAAAGAATAATTTTAATTATGCCAATAAGTGCCGACAGAATATCTCAATTTAAACGAACCGCTAAAAGAACTCTTCCCGTAGGTCTTGCTATTGCGGCAGGAGCTGCAGTTTTAACCGGCTCTCCTCGTCCTGCAGAATCAAGCCCACTAGAAATGACATTCCAAGGAGATACCTCTCTAAATTCTGCTATCGGTGAAGAATGTTCATTTAAAATAGGAGCAGTGAGTGTTTGGTTAAAATCGGAACCACCTGCTGATCTTAAGAATGCAGGAAATCCTTTATGGCAATGGGCTTTAGATAATAACCAATTAGGGGGACCTGCGGGAGATAGGACTATAGATATTTCAGCTCAGGCAAATGATCGAGCTATAGGTACTATGACCACTGATTATGAAGGAATTGCACGAGCAGATAGCGGGTCAAAGCTAATCAGAGCTAACGCTCCTAAGCAAATAGGTGTTCAAAGGTATTTTGAAGGAGTGATGAGAGACACTGCTCTTGTCAAATTGTTAGACAAGGCCACAAACAGAACGCATATTCATGAAGTATTATGCGGTTGTATTTATAATGCCCGTGTGCCTCGATGGATGAACGCTAATACTCCACCTACACCAACCCCAGCCGAAACTCAAATTCCAGCTGAGGTGCCTGCAGCTCCTACACCAACTCCAGCAGAAGTTTGCCCACCTGCATTTGTTCAGTTGCCATGTAACACTAAAGACTCGTTATTTAACCCTAACAAAGTAGACGCTGAGCCTGAGGTTGGAAGATCAACACTTGGGGAAGAGGTGTTAGTTATGACAATGCCAGCTAGGTTAAGAGCAAATATAGTAAACTTGGGAGCATCAAGATCATGAATATAAAGTTAAAAACACTACAGTTTATTTATACAGTTATAGCAATAGTATTAATTTCAACAGTGGGCGTTCTTGAGAGCTATCAATTAGTAGCTGGTAAATCATATTACAGATTATTAGATAATGTTTTTGCTCAAGAAGACAGTGGTAATGGGGGTGGCGATAATGGCTGCTGCAGTGGAGATAACAGCTCAAGCGTAGATAACGACCAGAATTCTGACAACAGTTCAAACCAGAACGATTCACAAGACAACAACCCTTGTGCAAATGGGGGATGCGATGAGCCTACTCCTACGCCTACACCTACCCCAACCCCAACTCCTACACCTACTCCAAC
>CXWK01000294.1_pt2 | contig 11731 bp, 9 predicted proteins | sample 590851 | NCBI WGS metagenome assembly CXWK01 (sample SAMEA3498364, study PRJEB10139) | wastewater metagenome | biome: wastewater treatment plant; material: activated sludge | place: Denmark | collected 2014-08-01
GTCGAGCTGAACCCCGACTCGCTCGCCGTTCTGGCCTTGACGCCCGACCTCGGCATCGCGGTGGGACGCGCCGAGCTGGAGCTGGCGTCGCTCGAGCCGGCCCAGGCGGACGAGGCGGTGGCCGACCCATGGAGGTCCCCGGCAGAGGCGCGACGGGCCAAGGTCGACGCGGAGGCCGCCCTCGCGGTGCTGCGGAGCTCCCTCGGGCAGCTGCGCGAACGGCATCGGGAGGCGGCCGCCAGACGAGCGGAGCTGACACAGTCGCCGGAGGGGACGATGGATCGGGCACGGGGTGATGCCACCGCGAGGACGCGCGGGGCCGATGCCGTGCCGCTCGCCGAAGCGGTGCGCCGGGGGAGCGGCGGTGCGACCCTCATGCTCGAAGGCCCTGGCCCGACCCCCGAAGCCGTTGCCGCCCTGGCGTCCTCCGCGGCCCGCCTCGAACGGCTGCGGACGAGACGGGATGAGACGCTCGCCGCGTTGGCCCCGCTCGAGAAGATCGACACCGGCTCTGTCGAGGCGGCGTTGTCCGAGGCGCGACGGCTGGACCGCGACGAGCGGTGGCCCGACCCCATCGCGGCCGGCCTGGCGGACGAGTTCGCCGCCGCGATGGCGGCGCTCGCGCAGTGCGACCGTCGCCTCGAGGCCGCCGGTCTCGGTCCCGCGGCGGTCTCGGAGCGCCTCGACAGTGCGCAGCGCCGTGTGGCGGCGGCAGAGGAGGCACTGCGCCCTGCCAGTATCGATCCCGACGATGCTCGGGCGCTCGAGGCGGCTCACGAGGCAGTCTCCGCTGCCGAGATGCGGCTCACGGCCGCGCTGATCCCTGGCAAAGCCCTGAAGAAGAAGCTCGAAGACGCCGTGTGCGAGCAGCAGGAGATCCTCGCCCGGATGGGCTTCGCCACCTACACGGCCTTCGTGATGTCGACCACGGCGCCGTCGGTGAGCCCCGACCTCAGGGCGGAGCTCGAGCGCGCACAGGTCGAGTTCGTGACGGCCCAGGCGGAGTACGCTCAGCTTCGGGCCGCGTACGCGAACGACCCCGAGCGGTCCGCGCTCGTGGAAGCGTTGGACTCGGTCCGTCGACGGGCGCATGAACACGCGGGGCGAGTGGACGACGGCGATCTGGTCAGGGTCCTTCGCGAGCTCACCGTCGTCGACGAGGATCACGCCCGAGCGGGCGCCCGTGCGGCCCAGGCGCTGCGAATGGCCCTCGAGGAGGTAGGGGTGGACTTCGGGGACCTCGACCTCCGCGGCGACGAGGTCGCCGAGGTGGCGACGGTGTGGCTCGCCGACATGGCCGATGCCTCGGCCCGGCGCCCGGAGCTCGAGAGCGCCCTCCGGGAGACCGAGGAGGAGATCGTCGTCGCCGAGCGGGCACTCGCACAGCTGGAGCCGACGTCCTCGACCGTCGTCGTCGCCGAGACGACCGCGTCGGCGGCACCCGCCGCGCCCGGGCCGGACGGGGTCGATGTCCCTCCGGACGGGGCCGAGCGGGACCGGAGAGATCAGGCCCTGCTCGCGGCGATGGTCGCCGAGGCCGAGCTCGAGGCAGAGTTGGAGGACCAGGGCGTGCTGGAGGCTGCTGCGGTCGACGCCGCCCGGGGGGCCGCCGACCGCCTGGCGGTGATCGAGTTGGCGTTGGCCGGAGACGACACCGGCGCGAGCCGGCACCCCGGCCTCGAACGCCTCGACGGGTACCTCCTGGCCCGGCTGGCGGCCCAGCAATCGGGGTCCCTCGCCGGCGCCGTCCCGCTCGTGCTCGACGAGCCGCTCGCGCTGCTGCACGACGACGAGGTCGTCCACCTCATGGGTCGTCTCGGCAAGGTGAGCGGGATGGTGCAGATCATCTACGTCGGCGACGATGCCCGAGTCGTCGAGTGGGCGACGGAGGCCGGCGAGGATCGCGCCCGCTCCCTGCTCGTGGGCTGATCCGACGGGTCGGGCGGATGGCTACCATCGAAGGACCATGGCCGACATCAACGAAGAGACCGTTCGCGACCTGGCGGCAGTGACGACGGACGGGGCTCCGATCGTCAGCTGCTACCTCGATGTCGACGGTCGACGCCACCCGCGCCGCCAGGACTACGAGGACCAGCTCGAGACGCTCCTACGACGTGCTCGATCCCGAGCGGGCAGTGAGGCCTCGATCGATCCTGACCTGGCCCGCATGCGGGACCACGTGCGCGCGGGCATCGATCGGTCGCACACCCGCGGCCTGGCGATGTTCAGCTGCCACCCCTCGTCGTTCTGGCGGGCGATCCCCCTGGCCGTCGCCGTGCGGAACCAGGTGGTCGTGAACCAGGCGCCGGCGGTGGGCCAGCTCGAACTGATCCTGCACACCTACGACCGGATCGGCGTGCTGCTGGTCGACCGCCAGAAGGCTCGGCTGTTCGTCTTCGAGATGGGCGCACTCGTCGATCGTTCCGAGTTCCTCGACGAACTGCCCCGCGACTACGACCAGCGTGGTGAGCGCGAGCGGGGAGACACCCACGGCCACGTCGACGATCTGGTGGACCAGCACCTGCGCAGGGCGGCCGCGGCCGCGTTCGCGGCATTCCAGGAGCGTGAGTTCGCCCATCTGCTGGTCGGCGCGCCCGCCGAGATGGCGAACGCCGTGGAGAGCCACCTCCACCCCTATCTCGCCGACCGTCTGGGGGGGCGCCTGGCCATCCCGGTCAACTCGCCCGACGACGCCGTCCGCGCCGCGGTGCTCGAAGCCGAGGCCCACCTCGAACGGGCACGGGAGACCGCCGTGGTCGAACGACTGCGCGAGGGAGTGGGCGCAGGGCGGCGAGCGGTTGCGGGGCTCGAGGCAGTCCTCGCTGCGCTCGCCGAGCGACGGGTCGAGCTGCTGGTCATCTCGGAGGGCTTCAGCGAGGCGGGCTGGCGCTGTCCAGGCTGCGCCCGCCTCGCCACGGTCGGTCGCACCTGCCCGCTCTGTGCGAGCGAGATGGTCGAGGTCGCCGACGTGGTCGAGGACGCGCTCGAAGAGGCACTCCTCCAGTCCTGTCGTATCGAGATCTGCGTCGGCAACGCCGACCTCGACGTCCTGGGCCGGGTCGGCGCACTGCTCCGATACTGAAGGTGGCACTCACCATCGGTGTCGACATCGGTGGCACCAAGATCCTGGGTGTGGCGGTCGCCACCAGCAGCCCCGGGGGCCCGCTGATGGCCGAGGTGCGGCGGCCGACCCCCCGGGGCGGCACGGCGATCGTCGGGGCCATCGTCGAGGTGGTCCGCGCCGCGATACAGGAGGCCGGAGCGGTCGACGTCGATGCTGTCGGTGTGGGCCTTCCCGGGCTGGTCGATCGCACCGGGGTCCTCCGGTCGGGGCCCAATCTGCCCGGCGTCGTGGATCTCGACGTGGAGGGCCCGCTGCGCGCCGCGCTGGGTGGCCCGGTCGTGGTGTCCGAGAACGACGCGAACTGCGCGGCGTGGGCGGAGCACGAGCGGGGTGCGTGTCGGGGGGCCTCCGACGCCGTCGTGGTCACGCTGGGCACGGGCATCGGCGGCGGCGTGATCGCTGGTGGCGAGTTGTTCCGCGGCGCGCACGGCATGGCGGGTGAAGCCGGCCACATGATCGTGGACCCTCGGGGGCCCCGGTGCCCGTGCGGCCGACGGGGATGCTGGGAGCGGTACGCCTCCGGGAGCGGTCTCGGGTTCCTGGCCCGGGAGGCGGCGGTCGCAGGGCGTGCCGAGGCCGTGGTCGCACTGGCCGGCGGTGATCCGGAGGCCGTGCGCGGCGAGCACGTCACGGCGGCCGCCCGGTCCGGGGACGCGGGCGCCCTTGCGGTGATCGACGAGTTCGGCTGGTGGGTGGCGCTCGGTCTGGCCAACCTCGTCAACGTGTTCGACCCCGAGGTGGTCGTGATCGGCGGTGGCCTGGTGGCCGAGGGTGACCTGCTCCTCGGCCCCACCCGCGATGCGTTCGGCACCCTGGTGCTGGGCGCTGGCCATCGTCCGTCGGTGCCGATCGTCGCTGCCGAGCTGGGCGAGCGCGCCGGTGCGGCGGGCGCCGCCATGCTCGCCGCGAAAGCGTCACGGGGGCACGGGGGGTGAGCCGGTAACCTGCGAGCGATGGAGTTCCGCCGCATCACGTCCTTGCCTCCCTACGTCTTCACCATCATCGACGGCCTGAAGATCGAGGCTCGACGAGCCGGGGAGGATGTCGTCGACCTCGGTTTCGGCAACCCCGACCTGCCGTCGCCCGACATCGCCGTCGAGAAGCTCGCCGAGGCGGCACGCAACCCCCGCAACCACCGGTACTCGTCGAGCCGCGGCATCCCGAAGCTCCGCCAGGCCGTGAGCGATCTGTACCTCCGCCGCTTCGGTGTCGAACTCGACCCGGAGCTCGAGGTCATCAACACGATCGGCGCCAAGGAGGGGTTCTCCCACCTCATGTGGGTGCTACTCCAGCCCGGCGACGCCGCCCTGGTGCCCTCACCCTCGTACCCGATCCACATCTGGGGCCCGCTCTTCGCCGGAGCCGACGTCCGTGAGATGCCGTTCGGTCCCGACACCGACTTCTTCGCGACCATGCAGGAAGCCTGGGAGTACTCGTGGCCCAAGCCCCGGGCCATCGTGCTCTCCTTTCCGCACAACCCCACCACTGCGTGCGTCGACCTCGAGTTCATGCAACGGGTCGTCGACTTCGCCCGCGAGCGGGACGTGATCCTGGTCCACGACTTCGCCTACGCCGAGCTCGGCTTCGACGGCTACCGTCCGCCGTCGATCCTCGAGGCCGAGGGGGCCAAGGAGGTGGCGGTCGAGCTCTACTCGATGACCAAGTCGTTCTCGATGGCCGGATGGCGGTCCGCCTTCCTCGTGGGGAACCGCGACGTGGTGCAGGCCTTGGCCAAGCTCAAGTCCTACCTCGACTACGGCGCGTTCCAGCCCATCCAGATCGCCACCACGGTCACGCTCAACGAGGCTCCCGGGTTCCCCGACGAGGTCTTGGCGATCTACCAGAGCCGCCGTGACACGCTCTGCGAGGGGCTCGAGCGCATCGGGTGGTCCTTCCCGCCGCCGAAGGGCACCATGTTCGCGTGGGCGCCGATCCCCGAGCCCTATCTCGAGATGGGCTCCATCGAGTTCGCCTCGTTTCTCGTGCGAGAAGCGAACGTCGCGGTGTCCCCGGGCATCGGCTTCGGACCGGGGGGCGAGGGGTTCGTGCGCTTCGCCCTGATCGAGAACGAGCAGCGCATCGCACAGGCCATCCGTTCACTGCGCAAGGCCCTGGTCAAGCTCTAGGATGCGTCTTCGGCGAGGTGGCGACGGGCGGTCGCCGTGGCGGGTCCCGTTGCGCTGGTGGGCCTGGTTGACCCTCCTGGCCCTTGTCGTCGCTCTCGGGGCCCTCGGGGCTCTCGGGAGCGAGAGGGCCCGGCTCGACGCGGCACCGCCGAACGCGCAGCCGGTGTCCGATGTCAGGGCTGCGGTCGTGCCGCCGCTGGCGGTGGTCGGGGACTTCAACGCCGACGTCCGGGACGACCTCCTGTGGTACGGGTCCGGGGCATCGGCGGACCACGTGTGGCTCGGTGCGGCCTACCGGCGGTTCGCGGGCCGGCCGGTCAACGTCGGCGGCGACTACCGGCCGTTGGCGGGCGACTTCGACTGCGACAACCACCAGGACGTCTTCTGGTTCGGCTCGGGCAACGCCCCCGACTACGTGTGGTTCGGGGGGTCGGGTGGCGCGTTCGTGGGCCGCCAAGAGGTGGTGGGCGGTTCGTATCAGCCATTCGTGGCCGACTTCGACGGCGACACGTGCGACGACCTGTTCTGGTACCAGCCCGGCCCGGAGGGTGACGTCGTGTGGTACGGCACGCCGCGGGGTGCCTTCGAGGGGCTCTCGGTGACCTTCGACGGAACGCAGTCCCCGGTGGTGGGTGACTTCGACGGCAGTGGGACGGCCGACATCTTGTGGTACGGCGAGGGTGCCGCGGCGGACGCACTGTGGCGCGGCGTGTCGAGTCGTGGCTTCTCGGGCCGACCCGCACGAATCGCGACGTCCTACCAACCTCGCGTGGGCGACTTCAACGCCGACCGCCGCGACGACGTCCTCTGGTTCGGTCCCGGTTCGGCCCCCGACGTGATCTGGTACGGGACCGGCACCGGAGGGTTCGTGGGCAGAGGGGTGACCGCGGGAGCCGGGCGCGCCCCGCTGGTCGGCGACTTCGACGGCAACGGCGCCTCGGACCTGTTCTGGTACCAGCCCGGGCGTGCCCCTGACCCGGTCTGGTACGGCCACGCGGCCGGCTTCTCGCGCGTCGCCCGGGCCGTCAACGGCACCTATGTGCCCATCGTTGCCGACTTCGACGGCGATCGACGGACCGACGTGCTCTGGTATGCGGCCGGCGCGCCCCCCGATCCACTCTGGTACGGGGTCACGGGCGGCGACTTCGCCTCGAAGTCGTCGATCGTGGACATCCAACCGGCGCTCGCCCCGCCGGTCGACCTGTCGGCGGTGCGGTCGGACTACGACCGGTACGGCGTGCTCGCGCACGAGATGGGGCCCACACCCCAGCGTGACGGGTACACGAGCAGCCTCGAGGCGTTCAACCACAACTTCGAGCGCGGCTTCCGCGTCTTCGAGGCCGACTTCGTGCGACTCGCCGACGGCTCGGCCCTCGCGGCCCACGACGGGTTCGAGGAAGCGTTCGGGTTGACCCGGCCGTTCGACCAGGTGACCCGGGCGGACATGGCCTCGCGCCAACTCCACGTCAATGGCCACGCGTACACCCCGCTGTTCAGCGACGACGTGGTGCGCCTCATGCGTGAGCACCCGGACATCTACGTCGTGCTCGACACGAAGAACTCCGACGTCGCGATCTTCGCCCGGTTCCTGCGTGACGCAGGCGGCGACCCTGCGGTCATGGAGCGGGTCATCCCGCACATCTACGATCAGGGCCAGTTGAACGCGGTACAGGACCTCTACCCGGTCCACAGCTACATGGTGGCCCTCTACCGGAGCCAGTACTACGGCCGGCTCGACGACAACGAGGTCGTCGCCCTCGTGCGCGCCAACCGGGCCCCTGGCGTCATGATGTGGTCGGGCGTGCGCAACCCGCTGCTGTCCCTCGGTGCCAACATGGCGCAACGCCGGCGATACACCGATGCGTTTGCAGGGCGGCTCGAGGCGAACGGCGCCGTCGTCTTCGTGCACAGCATCAGCGCCGTCCGAGAGGCCCGGGCGTTCAAGGCGAAGGGCGTCGGCATCTACTCGTCGGCGCCCTTCCCGCCCTACTCCGAGTCGCAGCCAGAAACGGTGACCCCGGAGTTCGAAGAGGACGAGCGGGAGCCGTGACCCACCGCTGGGCCCGTGGTGTCATCCCCCCGGGGCCGGCGACACGTAGCCGGCGTGGATCCCGAGCGCTTCGAGGTTGCCGACCGAAGGGTGCTGTTCGCCGGCCGGCCCCTCGGCGAAGGCTCGGAGGACGTTCTCGGTGATGCGCCGTACCTGGCAGTCGGCGCTGACGGTGGCGTCCGGGCAGGGCTGGGTCAGGTGGCGGATCCACCACAGGGTCCCGGTGGCGAACACCCCGGCACCGCTCGGGGCCGTGTAGTAGGTCATGTCGGCGTAGCTCGCGATGCCCCTGCAGGTGACCGGTGAGTGGGCCAGGACCTCGATGTTCTCGGGAGTCGGTGCCTCGGGCGTCACCCGGTCGTACTCGTTGCCCACCAGGCCGGGGAACACCGTGCCGTCGGTGACACCGGTGCCCTCGAAGACCCACGCCTCGGGATCGACGACCACCATGTCGGCCTCGACGGGGTTGCATTCGTAGTAGTCGCCGATGAGCTCGCTCTCGGGCCGGGGGTCGGGGGGCTCGCGCCAACTCGTGGTCACCTCCTCGTCGTCCACACCGGCGAGGGGGTCTTCGGCGGCCGAGCGGTAGTTGACCTCGCGCCGGTTCGGACCGAGCGGCGAGTCCTCGAGCCGGATGCGCCGGTAGACCGCGTTGGCGCCGAGGAAGGCCAGGTTGACGCCGTGGTCCCGGGCCGACTCCGCGCCGGCCCGCATCGCGGTCGACCAGTACTCGTCGTGGCCAAGGGAGAGGAGGGCCCGGTGGTTCGACAGCGCCTCCGGTCGCTGGTGCAGGTCGACACTGGTCCAGTAGGTGACGTCGAGGCCGAGGGACTCGATCTCGTTGACGAGCTCGAACTCGCCGCCGAAGAAGTGGCCCGACCCGTTGTTCCAGTACGGCCGGTCGAAGGTGACCACCCGGGACCGGTTCTCGTCGTCGGTCGGCCCGCCTGCCCCGGTGTAAAGGTTGGCGGCGCCCCATTCGTTGTACGCCTGCCAGGTGGTGACGGCGCTCATCATCACGAGGGCTGCGTGGCTCTGGTCGTCGCGGACCACGATCGGCACGTGGTTCGCGCCTCCGTCGGCACTGAGCAGCTTCAACATGTACTGGCCCGGCGGCCAGCTCACATCGGTCTGGACGGTCAGCGAGGGCGACCACGGAGCCTCGGCCATGCCGGTGCTCTCGTCGACCACCGCCGGAGGCTGGGCAACACCGGTGAGCGTGTCGGACGACCAGATGAGGCGACCGCCGAGCCCCGCATAGAAGCCCATGCGGTAGGCCTCCACCCGGAACGTCGGCGCGCCGGTCGAGACCCGCAGTACGAACGAATCGCCGAGATCGACGCTGGTGCGATCGGCGAAGCCGCTGATCAGGGACCATACGGCGGGGTCCGCACCCACCTGCCAAGACGCGGTGCCCTCCTTGGCGTTCTCGTCGGCGATCCACCCCGGCTCGCGGTATCGCTCCGCCCCGGCCACCTGCGAGTCGGCCCCGCTGCTCGGGCGCCCCCCAACGACCTCTGTGGTTGTCACTGTCGATCGCCCCGCGGAATCAGTGGACCAGACGACCGGCCGCGGCAGGAGCACGACGAACGCGCCCGCGAGCGCGACCAGCGCGAGCGTCGCACCCAGTCCGACGACGATCCGTCGTCGGACGTAGAGCCGGTCCCGTCGTCGACCGCGCCACGATCGTCTGGCCTTCGCCGTCGAGAGGCGGCGGGCCCGACGGGATCCGTCGCCCCTGGGGAGGTCGTGCCAGTCGATCACCTTCGCGGGCGATGTCGGTGAGGGACGGCGGCTCATGCGGTCAGTCGCCGCGGGCGAGGATCCCTTCGAGGCAGAAGGCCACCGCCGCGTCCGCAACCTCGTCGGTCGGCTCGGCGCGCTCGTGGATGAACGTGCGCGACAGGTGGCCCGTGACGCCCAGGATCGCGTGGGCGAGCAAGGTGGGCTCGCCGTCGCGGATTCGGCCCGAGACGATGCCTTCCTTCACGTGGCGGACGACGTCGTCGATGGCGATGTCCTGGCCCCGTCGCAGTGCGGGGGCGAAGCGCTCCTCGGTGGCCGCGAACTGGAAGAGGGTGACGAGGTCGCGGTGCTCGGCCGACCACTCCAGCGTGGCTCGAATGCCCCGCTCGATCCGGCGTATCGGATCGGGCTCGTCCGAGATGGCCTGCTGCTGGCGCCGGCGCAGCCCTGTCTGGGCCTCGCGGAGGATCTCGAGGAACAGCTCCTCCTTGGAGGAGAAGTACCAGTAGAAGACCCCCTTGCCGACGCCGAGGCCGGTGACGATCTCCTGCACCGAGGTGGGGTGGTAGCCGTTCGCGGCGAATCGTCCGGCGGCGAAGTCCATCAGTTGGCGTCGGCGGTCCTTTCCGCGCTGGGTCAGCCGACGGGTCACCGGCGCGAAGGTAGGCAGACTTGACTGGACGGTCAAGAGCCAACGATCCGACGGTGTGTCGTCGCAGGCGAGAAACACACCGTTCACGGGCGCGGCCTACGGTGAGCGGGTGGAGTCCTTCATCGTTCGCGTGTGGATGCCGGATCGTCCGGGTGCGCTGGGGGCGGTGGCCAGTCGCATCGGCGCTGCCGGAGGAGACGTCGTCGGCATCGAGATCCTCGAGCAGGGGGCGGGTCGAGCGATCGACGAGCTGGTCGTCGAGCTGCCGGACCCCGACCTCGTCACCCTCCTGATCAGCGAGGTCTCGCAGGTCGACGGCGTCGACATCGAAGAGGTCCGGGCCACGGGCGACCTCGTGCCCGATCAGCGGCTCGCCGCGCTGCAGATGGCGGCCGCGCTCGTCGCGGCCCCCGATCGCGCCGGCCTGTTGACAGCCCTCTGCCGGGAGGCCTCGGCGGCCAGCGAGGCCACGTGGGCGGTGGTCGTCGACCTCGAGCGGGGCACCCGGTCGGCATCGCTGGGCGAAACCCCCACCGTCGTATGGCTCTTGGCCTTCCTCCAGGGGGCCGGCGAGGACAGCGCGGCGAGCGACGTGGTGCAGGCCACCCTCGTCCCCGACAAGCTGGTCCTGGTCGTCGGACGCGACGGGGCGGCCTTCCGCGACCGCGTGCGCCGGCGGGTGGCGGTGCTCGCCGACATCGCCGCGACCCGTTTCGTCGAGCTGTCGGGCCGACCGAACGGCTGCTGAGCTACCTGGCCCAGTCCCTGGAGCGCTCGACGGCCCGCAGCCACTGCCCGTGGGCCGCGTCGGCCTCGGTAAGGTCGGCACTCGGCTCGAACCGGCGATCGAGTCGCCAGTGCTCCGCCAACTCGTCGAGCGAGGTCCACACCCCCTCGGCGAGCCCCGCCAGGTACGCGGCGCCGAGGGCCGTGGTCTCCTGGACCGTGGGTCGGGCGACCGGCACCCCGAGCTGGTCGGCCTGGAGCTGGAGCAGCAGGTCCATCGCCGACGCGCCCCCGTCGACGCGCAACTCGGCGACGACGTGGCCCGACACCGCGGACATGGCATCGATCACGTCGCGGGTCTGGAAGGCCATCGACTCGACGACGGCCCTCGCCAGCTGCGCGCGGCCGGTGCCCCGCGTGATGCCCACGATCGTTCCCCTGGCGTAGGGGTCCCACCAGGGGCTCCCCAGGCCCGTGAAGGCCGGGACGAGGTAGACACCTCCGGTGTCGGGGCAGGAGGCGGCCAGGGGGCCGGTCTCGGCGGCCTCGGCGATGACTCCGAGACCGTCGCGGAGCCATTGCACCGCGGCGCCGGTGACGAAGACCGCGCCCTCGAGCGCGTAGGTGGGGGCAAGGCCTCCACCGGGCGCGTCGAAGGCCCACGCGAGGGTGGTGAGGAGGCCGTCGACCGGTGGCGGGAAGTCGGGCCCGATGTTCATCAGCACGAAGGAGCCGGTGCCGTAGGTGTTCTTGGTCATGCCGGGGGTCAAGCACGCCTGGCCGAACAGCGCCGCCTGCTGATCACCCGCCATGCCGCTGACGGGGACGCCGCCGCCGACCGGGCAGTCCGCCGAGGTGACTCCGAACCGACCCGAGGTGGGCCGAACCTCGGGCAGCGCGGCCAGGGGGACGCCGAAGAGGTCGCACAGCTCCTCGGACCACGTCATCGCGCCGATGTCGTAGAGGAGGGTGCGGCTGGCGTTGGACGGCTCGGTGGCGTGGACCTCGCCTCCCGTGAGGTTCCAGAGCAGCCACGAGTCGATGGTGCCGAACGCGAGGTCGGGGCCCACCTCGACACCCCCGGGGCCGAGCAGCCACTCGAGCTTGCTCGCCGAGAAGTACGGGTCGAGCACGAGCCCCGTCCGCTCGCGGACGAGCGGCAGGTGCCCTGCCGCCTGGAGCTCCTCGCAGCGGTCGGCGGTGCGGCGGTCCTGCCACACGATGGCGCGATGGAGCGGCTCGCCCGTGCGGCGGTTCCAGACCACCGTCGTCTCGCGCTGGTCGGTGATGCCGATGGCGGCGACCGG
>CXWK01002449.1_pt1 | contig 11728 bp, 10 predicted proteins | sample 590851 | NCBI WGS metagenome assembly CXWK01 (sample SAMEA3498364, study PRJEB10139) | wastewater metagenome | biome: wastewater treatment plant; material: activated sludge | place: Denmark | collected 2014-08-01
AAGACGTGGCCGAGATGGCTGTCGCCGTGCTTCGAGCGCACTTCCGTGCGGATCATGCCGTGGGTGGCGTCGTGCTTCTCGATCACGTGCTCGTCGACGACCGGCTTCGTGAAGCTCGGCCAGCCGCAGCCCGAATCGAACTTGTCGAACGAGGTGAACAGCGGCTCGCCCGAGACGATGTCCACGTAGAGCCCCTGCTCCTTGTTGTTCCAGAAGGCGTTGAAGAACGGCCTCTCCGTGCCGTTCTGCTGGGTCACGCGGTACTGCTCCGGATCGAGCCGTGCGATCGCGTCCTTGGACTTCCCGTATTCGGCCATTTCGGTCGCCTCCTGTCGTTGCGCAGGATATGGCCCCGGCGGCGCGCCGCGCCAGCCCGGCTCGCGCCAACGTGAGCGTCGGCAGGCGCCCGTTTCGACCCCTTGCGCCGGCGCCTTCCATGGTCCACATAGGAGCCGGGAGGTTGGCGGTGGACGCACCACTCGCCAACCGGGTCAGGTCCGGAAGGAAGCAGCCCTAACGAGACCGGGCGGGTCTCTGTCCAGCCTCCCACCTCACGGCCCGATCGCCGCGCGGCGCCGCCGGGCGCCCTCTCCAAGCGACGGCCGGACCGCTCCAGCCCATGATGGACGAAAGCCCGCAGAACGACGACGGCGCGGGAGGCGGTCTGTTTCCGGGCGGCCTCGCCCCGGCGCCGCAGGGCGCGCCCTCCTCTGGCTACCGCGTGCTCGCCCGCAAATACCGGCCGAAGAGCTTCGAGGAGCTGATCGGGCAGGACCTGATGGTCCGCATCCTCACCAACGCCTTCGAACTCGGCCGCGTCCACCAGGCCTACATGCTCACGGGCGTGCGCGGCGTCGGCAAGACGACCACCGCCCGCATTCTCGCCCGCGCCCTCAACTACCACCTGCCGGCCAGGGACGGCCGGCCCGAGATCGACCGGCCGACCGTGCATATGCCGGAACTCGGATCGCATTGCCAGGCGATCATCGATTCCCGGCATGTCGACGTGATCGAGATGGACGCGGCCTCGCATACCGGCGTCGACGACGTGCGCGAGATCATCGAAGGCGCGCGCTACAAGCCGGCGGTGGCGCGCACCAAGGTCTACATCATCGACGAAGTGCACATGCTCTCGAAGAACGCCTTCAACGCGCTGTTGAAGACGCTGGAGGAGCCGCCGGAGCACGTGAAATTCGTATTCGCGACGACCGAAATCGAGAAGGTGCCGGTCACCGTGCGCTCGCGCTGCCTGCGCTTCGACCTGCGCCGCGTCGAGCCGGCCGTGCTCGTCGCTCACCTCGACCGCATCTGCAAGGCGGAAGGCGTCGGCATCGAGCCGGACGCTCTGTCGCTGATCGCGCGCGCTGCCGAAGGGTCGGTGCGCGATTCGCTGTCGCTGCTCGACCAGGCGATCGCCCATGGCGGGCCGGGCCGCACGATCCCGGCCGAGGAAGTGCGGTCGATGCTCGGCCTCGCCGACAAGGCGCGGGTGATCGACCTGTTCGACGCGGTCATGCGCGGCGAGGTTTCGCGCGCGATCGAGAACCTGCAGCAGCAATACGACGAAGGCGCCGACCCGGCGCAGGTGCTGGTCGAGGTCGCCGAATTCATCCACCTCGTCACCCGCGCGAAGATCACGCCGGACGCGAGTTTCGCGGCGACGCCGCCGGAAGAGGCGAAGGCGGCGAAGGATTATGCGCCGCTGCTCGGCATGCCCGTGCTCAATCGGGCGTGGCAAATCCTGATGAAGGGCGTCGCCGAGACCCGCGAATCCGCGCGGCCGCTCGCCGCCGCCGACATGGTTCTGGTGCGGCTCGCCTATGCCGCAGACCTGCCGACGCCCGACGACGCCCTGCGCAAGCTCGGTTTTGGCGCGCCCGAGACCGGCGCTGCCGTAGCGCCGCAGCCGGCGCCCGGCCGGTCGGCGCCGACCTTGTCGGCCGCGCCGCGCACGTCTTACGCCAGCGACGGCGGCGGCCGCGCCTCGGCCGTGCAGATGGCGGCGCCCGCGCCCGAAACGGCGAGCGCACCGCGCGCCACCTTCGCGAAGCTGGAAGACGTGATCGCGCGCGCCGCGGCCGAGCGCGACATCCAGCTCAAGATCATGCTCGAGCGCGACGTGCGGCTGGTGCGCTTCGAACAGGGACAGGTCGAGTTCTCGCTCGCGCCCGGCGGTTCGACGCATCTGCCGCAGGTGCTGATGCGGCGCTTGCAGGAATGGACCGGCGAGCGCTGGATCGTGGCGCTGTCGAGCCGCGAGGGCTATCCGAGCATCGGCGAACGCCGCGCCGAAGAAGAGCGCGAACGCCAGCGCGGCGTCGCCGCCGATCCGTTCGTGCGCGCCGTGCTGGAACGCTTTCCCGGCGCCGAGATCGTCTCGGTGAAGAGCGCGGCCGATGCGCCGGATACGACGACGGCGCCGAGCGGGCCGGACAGCGCCGACGACATCATCTACGCCGACGAGGACGACGGCGAGGAAGACTAGAGCATGCCCCGCAAAAGTTGCAGACTTTTGCGATCAGGATATGCGACGAAACAGCAAGAGAGAGAGCGCGTCGCTCGATTCCGTGAATGCGTGACGCTCTCGGGGACTCAGGAGAGTTGCGATGAAGGACATCATGGGCCTGATGAAGCAGGCGCAGCAGATGCAGGCGAAGATGGCCGACCTGCAGAACGAACTCGAAAGCGTGATCGTCGAAGGCCAGTCGGGCGCCGGCATGGTGAAGGTGACGATGAGCGCCAAGGGCGCGATGAAAAGCGTGTCGATCGACCCGACGCTGTTCAAGCCGGAAGAGCGCGAGATCGTCGAGGACCTGATCGTCGCAGCGACCGAGGACGCGCGCCGCAAGGGCGAGGAAGCCGCCGCCGAGAAGATGAAGGCGATCACCGCCGGCCTGCCGCTGCCGCCCGGCATGAAGCTGCCGTTCTGATATGGCCGAACGCGTCGCCGGACCCGAGATCGAACGCCTGATCCAGCTCTTGGCGCGGCTGCCGGGGCTCGGCCCGCGCTCGGCGCGGCGCGCGGCGCTGCATCTCATCCGCAAGCGCGAGGAACTGCTCGGCCCGCTCGCCGACGCGCTGGCCGTCGCGCGCGAAAAGATCGTGGTCTGCGCGACCTGTGGCAACATCGACACGAGCGATCCGTGCAACCTGTGCCGCGACGAGCGGCGCGACGGTTCCACGCTGGTCGTGGTCGAGACCGTGGCCGACCTGTGGGCGCTCGAACGCGCAGGCGCGACTCGCGGCAAGTACCACGTGCTCGGCGGCGTGCTGTCGCCGCTCGACGGCGTCGGCCCGAAGGACCTCAACCTTGAAAGGCTCACGACGCGTGTGCGCGAAGACGGCGTGCGCGAAGTGATCCTGGCGGTCAACGCCACCGTCGACGGCCAGACGACGGCGCATTACATCGTCGATCTGCTCGCTAGCCTCGACGTGAAGGTGACGCGCCTCGCGCACGGCGTTCCGGTCGGCGGCGAACTCGATTATCTGGACGAGGGCACGCTGTCGGCGGCGCTCAGGCAGCGGACGGCGGTGTAGGAAAAAGGCCGGCGAAATGCCGGCCTTTGCCTTAGTGCGACTCGCTCAATCCAGCGCCACTTCGCCCTTGATGACCGGGCCGAAGCGCACCCACTTCTCGCCGTCGAACGACTGCATCTGCATCTGCTTGATCGGGAAGTAGTCGGTCGGACCGGTCGTGATCTTGATGCCGGGCAGCAGCATCGGCAGGTCGAAGTTGAGGCTTGCCGCCTGCTTCATCACGTTCTCGCGCGTGAGATTGTCGCCGCATTGCTTCAGCACCTGAACCAGCGTCTGCGCGGCGTTGTAACCGTAGACGTAGAGCGTGTTGTGCTTGTCGCCTTCGGGCACGTACTTGTCCATGAAGTCCGACCACGCCTTCACAGCCGCATCGTCCTTCCACGACGGATCGTCCGGGTCCTTGCCGTAATTGGCCGAGACAATCCCCTTGCCGTTCTCGAGACCGGCCGGCTTCATCACCGAGCCGACCGCCTGCGACACCGAGTGCAGGATGTGCACCGGCTTCCAGCCGATCTCGGCGTTCTTCTTGATCGCCATCGCCGCGAATTTCGGCGTGGTGAAGTTGACGAACATATCGGCGCCCGAAGCCTTCAGCTTCAGGATCTGCGAGTCGACGGTCGGATCGCTGGTCTCGTAGGTCGTTTCCGAGACGATCATCGCCTTGCCCTTGTCGCCGAGCCCGTCCTTGAAGCCCTTGAGGGAATCGCGGCCGAAATCGTCGTTGGCGGAGAGGATGCCGATCTTCGCGTTCGGATGCTTTTCCAGAACGTACTTGGCGTAGATGCGGCCTTCGCTCTGGTAGTTCGGCTGCCAGCCCATCGTCCACGGATACAGCTTGTGGTTGCCGAACATCGTGCCGCCGGCGGCGATGAAGAGCTGCGGGATATTCTTGCCGTTGAGATACTTGATGGTGGCGAGCGAAGTCGCCGTTCCCAGCGGGTTGAAGATGAACAGCACCTCGTCCGACTCGACGAGCTTGCGCGTCTGTTCGACGGCCTTTGGCGGCGTGTAGCCGTCGTCGTAGCTGATGTAGTTGATCTTGCGGCCGTTGATGCCGCCCTGATCGTTGATCATCTTGAAATAGGCCGACTCGGTCTTGCCGATCACGCCGTAGGCGGAGGCAGGGCCCGAATAGGCATAGGTGTTGCCGATCTTGATCTCGGTGTCGGTGGCGCCGGTGTCGTACTTCTTCTGCGCCTGCGCGCCGACCGCCGCCAGCGTCAACGCCGCGCCGAACGTCAGCGCCGCGACGCCTGCATACTTGAACGTTCCCATCATCACTCCTCTTGCCCGGCGCATCGCGCGCCGGTTTCGCAAAGCGGCGGGACACTAGCATTTTCGGCTGGCCTGGCGAGCGGATTTGATGTCAAAATCGTAGGACAGAACGGATTATCCCGAACGCCGGGAAAATTCCGCACGCCGGAACGGGAGAGTGAACGTGAGCTTCGCCTATTACGACTGGATCGCCCATCACGCCGAAGCGCGCGGCCACCGCACGGCGGCGATCGACCTCGCGACGCAACGGCGCTTCACCTATCGCGAATGGGACGAGCGGATCGACCGGCTGGCGACGCATCTGGCGAGCCTCGGCGTGAAGAAGGGCGAGCGCGTCGCCGTGCTCGCGGTCAATTCCACCGACATCCTGGAAACGCAGTTCGCCTGCTTCCGCCTCGGCGCGATCTTCACGCCGCTCAACATCCGGCTGACCGTGCACGAACTCGCCTTCATCGTCGGCGACGCGGCGCCCGCCGTCCTCGTCCACGACGGCGACTTCGCCAGCATGGCGGCGGAATTGCAGGCGCAGTGCAAGGTCCCGCATACGCTGCAGTACGGCGCACCGTACGAGCAGGCGATCGCGGCGAGCGCGCGGCTGGCGCAGCGCACGCCCTGCGCGATCGAGGACGTCTGCACGATCATGTACACGTCCGGCACGACCGGAAAGCCGAAGGGTTCTCAGACGACGCATCTGATGAACCTGATCAACTCGATCAACCTCGGCCTGCCCGTCTTCCTGTCGCAGCGCACCGTGCATCTGTGCGTGCTGCCGCTGTTCCACACCGGCGGCCTCAACTGCTACGTCAATCCGATCTTTCACGCCGGCGGCTGCAACATCATCATGCGCGCCTTCGATCCCGGCGAGTCGTTGCGCATCATCGGCGACCCGGCCGTCGGCCTGACGCATTTCTTCGGCGTGCCGTCGATCTACCAGTTCATGTGCCAGCGTCCGGCCTTCGACCACACCGACTTTTCGCGGCTGCAAGTCGCGGGCGTCGGCGGCGCGCCGATGCCGGTGCCGCTCCTGAAGATCTGGGAAGGCCGCGGCTGCACCCTGATGCAAGGCTACGGCATGACCGAGACCAGCCCGGCCGTGCTGTTCCTCGACGCCGAGGACGCCGAGCGCAAGGCGGGCTCGGCCGGACGGCCGGTGCTGCACGGATCGCTCAAGATCGTCGACGAGGATGGCAAGGACGTGAAGCGGGGCGAGGTCGGCGAGCTCTGGGTGAGCGGCCCGAACATCACGCCCGGCTACTGGAACCGCCCGGAGGCCAACAAGACCTCGTTCACCGACGGCTGGCTGCACACCGGCGACGCGGCGCGGCAGGACGAGGAAGGCTTCTACTACATCGTCGATCGCACCAAGGACATGTACATATCCGGCGGCGAGAACGTCTATCCGGCCGAGGTCGAGGACGTGCTCTACCAGATTCCGCAGATCGCAGAAGCCGCGGTCATCGGCTCGCCGGACGAGACCTGGGGCGAGACGGGGCTCGCCATCGTCGCGCGCAAGCCGGGGCAGGAACTGACCGAGGCGCAGGTGATCGCGCATTGCCGCGAGCGTCTGGCCCGCTTCAAGTGCCCGGCGCGGGTCATGTTCATCGATGCGCTACCGCGCAACGCCACCGGCAAGGTGCACAAGCCGACGCTGCGGACGAGTTTTCTGGAGAAGGCGAAGGCCTGACCCTGGTCAGGGGCGGACCGCCCGCACGGGATCCGAACCGTCCCATGCGGCGGCCTTGTCGCTGATATACTGGAAGAAGCGTCCCTTCGAGCCGCTGACATCCGAGATCTCGATCACGGTTCCCGGATGCCCCGCCGTCTCGAAATAGGCGAAACGGCCCTGCGCGCCGCCGATCTGACCCTCGTGGCCGACCGTGAAGCCGGCCGCCAGCGCCTGATCGTGCAAGTGCTGGTAGTCAACCGTCCAGTAGGACATGTGCTGCAGCCCTTCGCCGTGCTCGCGCAGGAAGTCGAGGTACATCGACGGCGCGTCGTTCCTCTGCTGGATGAGTTCGATCTGCAGGTCGCCCGAATTGGCCAGCGCAATGCTCATCTCGACCGGAGAAGGCTCGCCCCGATATCTGAACCAGTCCGTACGGACCCGTTCGATATAGAAGAACGGACCGACGCGCAGGGTCTCGGTCCAGAATTTCATTGCGGCCGCGATATCGCGCACCACGTAGCCGTTCTGGCGTACGTTCCCGAACAACCTGCTCATAAGCCAGCCCCGCGCCTGTATCGCTGCGCAAGTTTCGGACGAGGCCGCGTCAATCTCAAGCCAGTCCGCCCCGGCGCGGCTCGATCCAGGTCGCCTGCCGCGGCGACAAACCGTAGCGGGCCGCCGCATCCCGCTTTTTGACCGCCAGCAAAGCCCGCGGGCGCGTTTCGCGCCAATCTCCCCCATCGACGAAACGCGGGGCGGAACGGCCATGTACAAGCGCATCCTCGTGCCGGTCGATCCGAACGGACCTCCGGGCAAGGCAGTGCAGCACGCCGCGGACCTGTCCCGCGCGCTCGGATCGCAGGTGATCCTCATGACCGTGGCGGAGCCGGCCGCCGCCGCTTCCAAAACGGAAGGCAAGCACGCGCTCGAGGGCGCCGCGGGTCCGTTGCGCGACGCCGGCGTCGCCTGCGAGACCCTCGTCTATGCGAGCGACAAGCCGTGGGAGGGAATCGCGCTGGCGGCGGAAGAGCGCGAATGCGACCTGATCGTCATGTCGTCGAGCGGCGGCCAGCATCTCGACGGATTCGTGTTCGGCAGCATCGCCGCCGCCGTGCTGACGCGCAGTCATGTGCCGCTGCTCGTCATCCGGGAAGACGCGGAGGCGTGAAGGGGCTGTGAGCCGCGCGTCTATCGCCGCGTCCCCTTTTCGCGCGAAAAATATTCGACCGTCTCGGGCCGCGCCTCGAGCCACCCCGTCCATTTGCGGAACACTTTCGCCATGCGCTCCGGCGCGACGCCGAGTTGGTTCATGGCGAGTCCGCCGTTGACGCTTTCCGCGTAGTCGCAGATCAGCCCGTCGCGCAGACGGAACCGGCTCATGCCGTCGATGACGACGCGCCTGCCCTCGAACTCTTTTCGCGTAGAAGTGAACGAGGACAGCGACCACGCGTAGGCGAGGTCGCCGTTCACGACCGGATCGAACATCTCCCAGCGATAGTCCGGCCCGGCGTCGCCGTGGAACAGATGCGCCATCATGTGCGCGATCTCAGTCCGCCCGACGTGATCGCCGTAGATGTAATCGTGGTAGACCGCATCCGGCGTGAAGCAGGCGGCGAACGCTTCGCCGTCGCCAGCCTCCGCCGCGCGGGTGAAGCGTTCGAGGAGGGATACGAATTCAGCGTGGGTCATGTGCCTGCTCGCTTGCTGTCATTGCAAGGAGCGCAGCGACGAAGCAATCCATCATGCGAATTGGCGAGAGGATGAATTGCTTCGCTCCGCTCGCAATGACGGCGAAGTCGCTTCACGAAGAAACTACCCCTGCAACTGCGCCCACATCTCGCGGTCGCGCACGTCGGTCCAGATGATCGGATCGTCGATCCCCGACGCTTCGTCATAGGCGCGCGACACGTTGAACGGCAGGCAGTGCTCGTAGATGGCGAAGGACGCGAACTTCGGGTCCATCACCTCGCGCGTCGCGGCCATCGTCTCCTTCAGCGTGCGGCCGCGCGCGACCGAGAGTTCCGCCGTACCGTAGAGGCTGGTGACGAAATCGCGCGTCATGGCGATGGCCTCGCCCACCGTCTGCGCGCCGACGAGGGCATCGCCGCGACCGGGCGCGACTGCGCGCGCGTCGAACGACTTGATCTCGTCGAGCGTCGACGGCCATTCGCGCAGATGCGCGTCGCCGCAATAGCAGGCCGAGTGGTATTCGATGAGATCGCCGGTGAACATGACTTCGGCATCCGGCACCCAGGCGACGATGTCGCCGGACGTGTGGCCGGCGCCGAGATGCATCAGCCGCACCTCGCGCTTGCCGAGCCACAGCGACATTTCCGATTCGAACGCCATGTTCGGCCAGGTGAGGCCGGGGATGCTCTCGGCGTCCTGGAACAGGCGCGGGAAGCGGCCGTATTCGGAATCCCAGTCCTGCTTGCCGCGTTCGCCGATCAGCCGGCGCGTCTCCAGCGAGGCGACCACGCCCTGCGCATTGTAGGCGGACGCGCCGAGCACGCGCACGGCGTGATAGTGCGACAGCACGACATACTTGATCGGCTTGTCGGTCACGGCTTCCACGCGCGCAATCACGTCCTTGGCCATGGCCGGAGTCGCCTGCGCGTCGAACACGATGCAGCCGTCGTCGCCGACAATGACGCCGGTGTTGGGATCGCCCTGCGCGGTGAAGGCGTAGAGGTCCGGCCCGATCTCCTTGAACGAGATTTCCTTGGCGGCCATGTCGCCGGTCGAGGCGAAGGCTTTGGTGTTCATGCGCGGACGTGCTCCCTGATTTGGCGAACGCACAATACAGGCTCGCCCGGTCGGCGCCACGGGAATGACGTTCCCTAAATGTTCTTGATCGTTTCAGCCGGCTCGGCTAGGCTGACCGGATATTTCAGGCGTTCATTTCAGGCGGAGCCTTTTCATGGTCGTGCGCGTCGCCACAGTGGCGTTCGAGGGCATCGAGGCGCGGCCCGTGGACGTGCAGGTCCAGCTTTCCGGCGGCAATGTCGGCTTCACCATCGTCGGGTTGGGGGACAAGGCGATCGCGGAATCGAAAGAGCGCGTGCGCGCGGCGCTGATCGCATCCGGCCTCGCCCTGCCGGCCAAGCGCATCACCGTCAACCTCGCGCCGGCCGACATGCCGAAGGAGGGCAGCCACTACGACCTGCCGATCGCGCTCGCCATGATGGCCGCCATCGGCGCGCTGCCAGCCGATGCGCTCGGCGGATTCACCGTGCTGGGCGAACTAGCGCTCGACGGCTCGTTGACGCCGGTGGCCGGCGTGCTGCCGGCGGCGGTGGCCGCCAATGCGCGCGGCCACGGCCTGATCTGCCCTGGGGAATGCGGACCGGAGGCCGCCTGGGCTTCGGCCGAGATGGAGGTGATCGCGCCGCGCTCGCTGATCCAGCTCGCCAACCATTTCAAGGGAACGCAGGTGCTGTCGCGGCCGCAGCCAGGCGTGCGAACGGGCGGCGTGCTGCTGCCGGACCTGCGCGACATCAAGGGGCAGGAGAGCGCCAAGCGTGCACTCGAGATCGCCGCCGCCGGCGGCCACAACCTCCTGATGAACGGCCCGCCAGGCGCGGGAAAATCGATGCTGGCGCAGCGCCTGCCGTCGATCCTGCCGCCGCTCGGGCCGAAGGAATTGCTCGAAGTGTCGATGATCCATTCCGTCGCGGGCGCGTTGGCGGGCGGCCAGCTCACCGACCGGCGGCCGTTTCGAAGCCCCCATCACTCCGCGTCCATGCCGGCGCTGGTCGGTGGCGGCGTCCATGCGAAACCGGGCGAAATCTCGCTCGCGCACCACGGCGTGCTGTTCCTCGACGAACTGCCGGAATTCCAGCCGCAGGTGCTCGATTCGCTGCGCCAGCCGATGGAGACCGGCGAGGTCGCCATCGCCCGCGCCAACCATCGCATCGTCTATCCCGCCCGCTTCCAGCTCGTCGCGGCGATGAACCCCTGCCGCTGCGGCCATGCGCTCGATCCGGGCTATGCCTGCGGACGCGGACCGATCCAGCGTTGCGCATCCCAGTATCAAGCGCGCCTGTCCGGCCCGCTGCTCGACCGCATCGACCTGCAGATCGAGGTGCCGGCCGTCTCCGCGGCCGACCTGATCCTGCCCGCGCCGTCGGAGGGCTCGACCGAGGTCGCCCGCCGCGTCGCGACGGCCCGCCAGCGGCAGGTCGAGCGCTATCGCGAGATCGGGCTTTCCGGCGTGATGACCAACGCCGCCGCGCCGACCCGCGCCATCGAGGAACTGGCCACGCCGGACGCGAGCGCGCAGGCGCTGGTGCGCGAAGCCGCCGAGCGGTTCGCGCTTACCGCGCGCGGCTATCACCGCGTCCTGAAGCTCGCCCGCACCATCGCCGATCTCGACGGCTCGACCGCCGTGCGCCGGCCGCATCTGGCCGAAGCGCTGGCCTACCGCACCGGGCTCGACCGCAAGGCGCATGCGGCGGCGTGAGGGCGGCGGCCCTTCCGCAAGGCTTTGTTCACCATGATCGCCCATGCTGCCGATCATGATCGACATCGTCCTTGGCGTCGGCGCGGTTTTCGCCGTCGCGGTTCTCGCCGGCCTGTGGGCCGGGCGACGGCCCGCGGCTGACGAACCGGCTGCGGGCCCGGGCGCGGCCGTCGAGCAGGAATGCGAGCGTCTGCGCGACGAGGTGTGGGAGCTGAAGGCCGCGGCCGCCGCCGGCGAACGCGCGGAAGCCGCCAGCGAAGCGAAGTCGCGGTTCCTCGCCGCCGTCAGCCACGAGATCCGTACGCCGCTCAACGGCATCCTCGGCATGACGGACCTCCTGTCCTCCATGCCGCTCGAAGCCGAGGCGCAGTCCTATCTGGCGGCGATCCGCAGTTCGGGCGTGGCGCTGACCAGCCTCATCGACGAAATCCTCGACTTCTCGCGGATCGAGGCCGGCAAGGTCGAACTTGAATCCGCTCCGTTCGAACTCGCGCCGCTGGTCGAAGGCGTGATCGAACTGCTCGCGCCGCGCGCGCAGGGCAAGGGCATCGAGATCGCCGCGGCGATCGCGCCCGACGTGCCCGCGCGTGTCGTCGGCGACGCGGCGCGGCTGCGGCAGATCCTCATCAACCTCGCCGGCAATGCAGTGAAATTCACGGATGCCGGCGGCGTCGGCCTTCGCGTCGAGAGCGATGCGGCCGGCGATATCGTCTTCCGCGTCGCAGATACGGGGCCGGGCATCCCCGAAGAACGACGCGCCCGGATCTTCGAGGAATTCGAGCGCGGCG
>CXWK01004800.1_pt1 | contig 11714 bp, 6 predicted proteins | sample 590851 | NCBI WGS metagenome assembly CXWK01 (sample SAMEA3498364, study PRJEB10139) | wastewater metagenome | biome: wastewater treatment plant; material: activated sludge | place: Denmark | collected 2014-08-01
CCGAGGGTTAGGCCGACACATGCCGGTCCCGTTGCCCACCGCCACCGAAGCGAACCTCGACCCACCGGAGCCCCCCGAGATCCTCCACGTGGCCCGCGGGGTCGTGACGGCCATCTCGCCGCCGGAGGGGCTGACCCGCCTCCAGACGCTGTGCCTCCGGTCGCTGTCGGATGCGATGACCGGTCACCCGCTCGACCTGACCCAGGTGACCCCCATCACGGCCACGGCGTACGCCGAGGGGCTCGCCCGGCGGGACCGGGCGTTCCGGGTCCGCATGGTGCAGATGATGATCCTCCTCGCCCTGCTGGTCCGGCGGGTGCCCCAGGAGGTGGCTGACCGCCTCCAGGAGTTCGCCGACGAGCTGAGCGTGGGGGACGACTGCCGCGAGCTCCTGCGGGCCACGCGCCACCTCGCCGCCGGCGCGCTGGGCCTGGCGATGGCCGACTTCGAGCGGGCGGGCTACGAGTGCATGGCCTACGAGCGTGACGGGAGCGACGGCGAGGAGCACACCGCCGCCGAGTACTGGACCGCTGCCCCGCACGATCCGGCGTTGGCCGGCCGCTGGCAGGCCCTCGAGCACTGCCCCGAGGGCTCCCTCGGGCTGGCGGTGTGGCGGTTCTACAAGGCGCGGGGCTTCGCCTTCCCCGGCACACCCGGGAGCGCCCCGCCCGCGCTGGCCCAGCACGACTGGATCCACGTCCTGGCCGACTACGGCACGACGGTCGAAGCCGAGTTGGAGGTCTTCGGGCTGATCTCCCGGGCATCAGACGATCCGCGGGCCTTCACCCTCCTGGTCCAGGTCCTGGGCCTCTTCGAAGCGGGTTACCTCCAGACGGGCATGGGCCTGTTCGAGATGGACCTCGGTCACGTCTCCGCCGCCGAGGCGGACATGGCCGTCCGCCTCGCTGACGCGTTTCGGCGCGGTGCCCGCGCCGCCTGGTCCCACAACGACCACCACGGGGTCCAGGAGGGCATCGACTTCCTGGCGGTGGACTGGTTCGCCTTCGCCGACCAGCCGATCGAGGCGGTGCGCTCCCACTTCTTCCTCGACGGCGAGGCGGGCCGCCGGCCGATCGCCGTGGCCGCTGGCTCGGTGGGACCGTGGGAGCCGGGCGGCATCTCGGCCTACCAGTACGCCGCGGGCCGGGCCATGGCCGAGGCCGACGGCCGCCCCTATGACAGTCACGGCGCCCTTCCGGCTCCCTAGGGGGTCAGTGGTGGCGGCGGGCGGCCCGGGCCTCCTCGGCCATCTGGAGGTCCTCGCCGATTCGATGACGAAGACGCGGACTGCGCTCCCGCCGGCGGTGACCTCCTCGCCGTGGGCATCGGTCACGAGGTCGACGCCGAGCCACGCCGGTACCGGTCCCCGGAAGGACCTCGTTCGGCCTGCGGGACCCGCGATCTTGCCTAGCCTCTTGCCGGATGGACGTCTGGCCGGGCAACGCCTATCCCCTCGGGGCCACCTACGACGGGACCGGCACCAACTTCTCGGTCTTCTCCGAGGTCGCCGAGAAGGTCGAGCTCTGCCTCGTCAGCAAGAAGGGCAAGGAGACCCGCCTCGAGATGGAGGAGGTGACGGCCCTCTGCTGGCACACCTATCTCCCGGGGGTCGAGCCGGGTCAGCGCTACGGCTTCCGGGTGCACGGCCCGTGGCGCCCGACCGAGGGCCTGGTCGCCAACCCACAGAAGCTGCTCCTCGACCCCTACGCCAAGGCGGTGTGCGGCGGGCTCACGTGGAACGACTCGGTGTTCGCTCATCAGGTCGGGGACCCGGACGGTCCGCCGAGCGCGCTCGACAGTCGGGGGTCGGTTCCCCTCGCGGTGGTCACCAACCCCTACTTCGACTGGGGCGACGACCGTCCGCCCCGCACCCCGTGGCACGAGACCGTGGTCTACGAGCTGCACACCAAGGGCTTCACCAAGACCCATCCGGGCATCCCCCCGCAGCAGCAGGGCACCTTCGCCGGGCTGGCCCACCCCGCCGCCGTCGAGCACCTGCAGCGACTGGGCGTCACTGCCGTCGAGCTGCAACCGGTGCACCAGTTCGTCGACGAGCACGCGCTGGTGAAGGCCGGCCTCAGCAACTACTGGGGCTACAACTCCATCGCCTTCTTCGCTCCCCACAACGGCTACAGCAGCAGTGGCGACCTCGGGGGGCAGGTCCGCGAGTTCAAGCAGATGGTCCGCACCCTGCACGAGGCGGGCATCGAGGTGATCCTCGACGTGGTCTACAACCACACCGCCGAGGGCGACCGACTGGGGCCGACGCTCTCGCTCAAGGGCATCGACAACCAGGCGTACTACCGGCTGTCTCCCGACGACCCCCGCCTGTTCGTCGACTACACCGGCACCGGCAACACCCTCAACATGCGGCACCCCCACGTGTTGCAGCTGATCATGGACAGCCTGCGCTACTGGGTGACCGAGATGCACGTGGACGGTTTCCGCTTCGACCTCGCCGCCGCTCTCGCCCGCGAGCTGCACGACGTCGACCGGTTGTCGGCCTTCTTCGACCTGATCCAGCAGGATCCCGTCGTGAGCCAGGTGAAGCTCATCGCCGAGCCCTGGGACGTCGGTGAGGGCGGCTACCAGGTGGGCAACTTCCCCCCGCTCTGGTCGGAGTGGAACGGGCAGTACCGGGACACGGTCCGCGACTACTGGCGGGGCGAGGAGCAGACCCTGGCCGAGTTCGCCTACCGGTTCACGGGTAGCTCCGACCTCTACCGCACCACGGGTCGCCGACCCTACGCCAGCATCAACTTCGTCACCTGCCACGACGGCTTCACCCTGGCCGATCTCGTGGCCTACAACGACCGGCACAACGAGGCCAACGGCGAGGACAACCAGGACGGGGAGGCCCACAACCGATCGTGGAACTGCGGTGTGGAGGGCCCGACCGACGAGCCCCGCATCCGGGCCCTCCGCGACCGCCAACGACGCAACTTCCTGGTCACCCTGCTGCTCTCCCAGGGCGTGCCCATGGTGCTCGCCGGTGACGAGTTGGGCCGGACCCAGCACGGCAACAACAACGCGTACTGCCAGGACAGCGAACTGTCCTGGATCGACTGGTCCGCGACCGACACCGAGCTCCTGGACTTCAGCATGCGGCTGATCCGGCTCCGGCGCGACCACCCGGTGTTCCACCGTCGCCGGTGGTTCGACGGGCGCCCGCTCGTCGACGGGAACGGCAGTGCGATCGCCGACATCGGCTGGTTCCGCCCCGACGGCCATCGGATGACCCACGAGAACTGGGACGTCGGCTTCGCCCGGACGATCGGCGTCCTGCTCAACGGCGACCTGATCCCCTCACCCGGCCCTCGGGGCGAGCGCATCGTCGACGACGACTTCTTCCTCGTGTTCAACGCCCACGGCGACGGCATGGACATCCAGTTGCCGTCGGCCCTGCGGGAGGGGCCCTGGCGGTTGGCCGTCGACACCTTCGACCCGGACCGGACGGTCCCACCGTTCGCGGCCGGCGACGTCCTGCGGGTGGAAGGCCACGCATCGATCGTGCTGCACCGCGAGTCCTGACCCTGCCGACGGGGGCCGACGAGCTCAACGGCCGGGCGCGCGCTCCCAGCTGAGGAACAGCACGCCGAGGGGCGGGAGCGTGAGCGACAGCGAGAAGGGCCGACCGTGGACGGCCTCGGCCTCGGCGTCCAGGCCACCCAGGTTCCCCCACCCGGCGCCGCCGTAGGCCTCGGCATCGCTGTTGAGCTCCTCGCGCCAGAAGCCGGCGCGGGGTACGCCGACCCGGTAGGCCTCCCGGGGCGCCGGGGTGTGGTTGGCGACCACCAGCACCAGGTCGTCGGGGTCCCGGCCCTTGCGCAGGAAGGCGATCACCGAGTCCTCGGCGGCGTCGGCCAGGACCCACTCGAAGCCGGCGGCTTCGCAGTCGAGATCGTGGAGGGCCGGCAGCCGGCGGTAGCGGTCGTTGCAGTCGGTCACCCACCGGCTCACGCCGGCGTGGCCCGGGTCATCGAGGAGGCCCCAGTCCAACTCGCCGTCGTGGTCCCACTCCGCGACCTGACCGAGCTCGGCACCCATGAACAGCAGCTTCTTGCCCGGGGCGGCGGTCATCGAACCGAGCAGGAGCCGGAGGTTGGCCAGCCGCTGCCACTGGTCCCCGGGCATTCGGCTGAGCAGGGACCCCTTGCCGTGCACGACCTCGTCATGGGAGAGCGGCAGCTCGAAGTTCTCCGTGAACGCGTACACCATGCGGAACGTGAGGTCGTGGTGGTGCCAGCGCCGATGGACGGGGTCCCGGCCGAAGTACTGGAGGGTGTCGTGCATCCAGCCCATGTCCCACTTGAAGCCGAACCCCAGACCCCCGAGATAGGTGGGTCGAGAGACCATCGGCCACGCGGTCGACTCCTCCGCGATGGTCTGGACACCAGGGAAGCGCTCGTAGAGCGTCTCGTTCAGTTGACGGAGGAAGGCGATGGCGGCCAGGTTCTCGCGACCCCCGTGCTCGTTGGGGACCCATTCGCCCGCCTTCCTCGAGTAGTCGAGGTAGAGCATGGACGCCACGCCGTCGACCCGCAGCCCGTCTGCGTGATAACGGTCGAGCCAGAACGCCGCGCTCGAGACGAGGAAGCTACGGACCTCGTTGCGGCCGTAGTTGAAGATCAAGCTCTTCCAGTCGGGGTGAAAGCCCTGCTTCGGGTCGGCGTGCTCGTAGAGGTGGGTGCCGTCGAAGCGGCCGAGGGCGAACTCGTCGGCGGGGAAGTGCGCCGGCACCCAGTCCAGGATCACGCCGATGCCGTCCTGGTGGAGTCGGTCGATGAGGGCCATGAGGTCCCCCGGTTCGCCGTACCGGGCCGTGGGCGCGAAGTAGCCGGTGGTCTGGTAGCCCCACGATCCGTAGAAGGGGTGCTCGGTCAGCGGGAGGAACTCCACATGGGTGAACCCGTGGGCCCGCACGTGGGCCGAGAGCGGCTCGGCGATCTCGCGGTAGTGCGGGAGCCCTCCGCCGGGCCGGCGCCACGAGCCGAGGTGCACCTCGTACACCGACACCGGGGCATCGTGGGCGTGGCGAGCTCCCCGCTCAGCCATCCACACCCCGTCGCCCCATTCGTGGGCGCCGGTGCCGACCACCGACGCGGTGGCCGGGGGGACCTCGGTGCGCTGCGCAAAGGGATCGGCCTTGTCCTGCTCCCAGGAACCGTTCCTGATGCGGTACTTGTAGCGGTGCCCGTCGGCGGCGTCGGCCACGACGCCCTCCCAGATCCCTGAGGAGCCCCGGGGGACGAGGGGGTGGGCGGCGCCGTCCCAGCCGTTGAAGTCGCCGATGACCGCCACCCCATCGGCTGCCGGGGCCCAGACGCCGAACACGGTCCCGGCCGCGACGGGGTGGTTGCCCAGGTGGTCATAGAGGCGACTGTGGGTGCCCTCGTTGAAGAGGTGGAGGTCGTCGTCGCTCAGCCGGCTCACCGGGCCCTCACCGGTCGCAGTCACGGACGGACCTCCGAGCGGGCGGCGCGCAGGCGGCCGAGGCGGGCCACCAGGTCCCCGTCGGCCCGGATCTCCTCGAGGGTCCGGGTCATCCGGCGACGCCAGTTCGGCTCCTCCGGTCCGGTACCGGGCCGGTTCTGCGGGCGCTGCTCACCCCAGAGGTCCTCGAGGGTCACGACCACGGCGATCGCCTCGCTCTGGCCCAGCCAGCCCAGGAGGGCCTCGAGCACCTCGAGGGGGTCCTCCCCCGATGCGCCCTGGCCGTCGCGGCCGAGTTGGTCGAAGATCCGGTCCCGCAGGCCGGGGTCGGCCTCCTCCCAGAACGCGGCGAACGGGGCCATGTCGTGGGTGTTGACCACGGCGAACGTGTCGGGGGTCGGGGGTCGGGCGTGGGGTGCGTCGAGCAGCTCGAACTGGGTGGCGTACATCCCGATCAGGTTGTGCTCCCGGAGCAGGTCGCCGACCTCCGGCGGGACCGTGCCGAGGTTCTCGCCCACCACCGCCGTTCCCGCCCGTGCGGCTTCGAGGGTGACCAGGGCCGCCAGCTCCTCGGCGGGGTAGTGCACGTAGGCGCCCTCGGTCGCCGCCGCGCCCGAGGGCACCCACCAGAGCCGGTGCAGGCCCATCACATGGTCGACGCGCACGACACCGGCGTGGCGGAACTGGTGGGCGAGGGCGGACCGCAGGTACTCGTGGCCGCTGGCGCGGGATGCCGTCGGGAGCAGCGGTGGGAACCCCCAGTTCTGGCCGCCGGTGAAGAAGTCGTCCGGCGGGGCGCCGACACTGGCGCCGGGGGTGAACAGGGATGGGGCGTGCCAGACATCGAAGCCCTGGCCGTGCACGCCGAGGGGGAGGTCGAGGTTCAGGGCCACGCCCCGCCGGTCGAGTCGGTCGTGCAGCGCACCCATCTGGGTCTCCATCGCCCACTGCCCGTACCGGTGCGCCAGGACGTGCGCGGGATCGACCGCGGGGAGGGGACGGCCCACGGGTACCGGTCCCGTGGCATCCACCGCGGCCCGCCATCGAGCCAGCTCGTCGAGGTGAGGTCGCGCCTCGATGAAGCGGTCCAGCTCGGCGCGGCGGGCCGGGCTCAGGGCGGCGGCGGCGGCCCGCAGCGCGGCCCGTGAGCGGCACGCGTCGGCCTGGGGGTCGATCAGGTCGCCCTCCGTCGTGCCCGGTGGCGCGTCGCTGACCCATTCGGGGAGGTCGGTGAGGTGCAGGAGGCGCTCGTTCCACGCCAGGCGGGAGACGGGGAGGTAGGGGCTCACCTCGCCGTCGAAGGTCGCCAGCAGGGGCAGCGTGGCGACCAGGCGGCCACCGAGGTCCGCCACCCAGTCCGCCAGCGCCCCGAGGTCACCCAGGTCCGCGGACCGATCCGAGCCCGACCGTCGCAGCCCGTAAAGCGGGGCGAACACCCCCCAACCCCGGCCCGGGGACGGCGCCCGGCGGGGGGCCACCAAGAGGAGCCCGGTGCCCGTGCGGGTTCCGTCGAAGGCGTGGACCCGGTGAGCGCCGATGGGCAGGGCGCGGTCGAGGCGGACGCGCTGGGCGACGTGGTCGACCCCTTCGACCGTGGACCGCTCGAGCTCGACGAACCCCTCCTCGGGCACCACGTGGCGCTCGGTCCCGCCCTGTTCGAGCTCCAGGACGATCTCCACCACGCCGGTGGCCACGGCCAAGGGCCGCCGCAGCACGACCGAGGGCCCGTCGCCGACCCAGCAGACCGTCGTGGGCTCCACCAGGGCCGACCAGCGGCCCTGGTCGTGGGCCCTGATCGAGTCGGCCACCGCCTGCTCGTCGTCGGCGGCGAGGCCCATGGCGGCGATCACGGCTTGCAGCGTCGGGGGGGACGCCTGGTGGGTGGTGCCCCGCAGATCCACGTAGCTCGGGGCGATCCCCATCCGGCAGGCCAGCTCGAGGAGCCCCCGGGNNGCCTCTTCGCCTGACGGCTCATCGGCTTGCGGGCCTGTTCGGCCCGCCGATCGTCTCCGACGCTCATTGCTGGCCGGGACCCGTCGCCAGGATGTCGAGCAGTCCCACCAGGGGGATCCAGCACCAGTCCGGTCGATTGGCCAGCTCGTAGGACAGCTCGTAGAAGGCCTTCTCGAGGAGGAAGGCATCGAGCAGGAGCCGGAGGGAGGCCGGGTCGGTGGGCAGGAAGGGGGCACCGTCGGCCTCGCGCAGGTACCCGCGCAGGAAGCGACCGGCGGCCCAGCCGTACCAGGCCCCGGCCCACGCCTCGGCCCGTCGGGCGGGCTCGGTGCCCCGGGTGAGCAGGCCCCGGTCTTCCTCCCTCCGGAGCGCAACGAGGGTCGCGTAGTGGAACGAGCGGATCATCCCGGCCACGTCACGGAGCGGCGATCGCCGTAGTCGTCGCTCCGAGATGGACTGCAGCGGCTCCCCTTCGAAGTCGAGTATGACCACGTCCCGTCCGGTGAAGAGCACCTGGCCGAGGTGGTAGTCGCCGTGGATGCGCAGCCGGCGGCCACCGAGGCGGCTGCCGCGCAAGGGCTCGAACCGGTCGAGGAGCTGGCCGCTCTCGTCGAGGACGATCCGGGCGGCGTCCGCGGCGTCGCCGGGCAGTGTCCCGATCCGTCGGCGGAGCAGGCTGAGGGTCCGCGACGCCGAGCTCCGCATCGCCTGGTGAAGGGACCGCTGGTCGAGGGCGGACATGTCCTCGGTGCCGAACGCGGGGTGGTCGGTCGGCGCCGCAAGGGCCTGGTGCAGTTGCGCGGTGCGGACCCCGAGCAGGTCACAGAGGTCGAAGTAGGGCCCGTTGACCTGGGTCACCGTCTCCGGGACGGGGGCCTCCAGGACGTCGAGCAGGTGGCCGACCGGAGTGATCGATCCTGCGGGCCACTCGTCGAAGGTGCTGCGGTAGAGCCGGCTGAGCGCGTCGAGGCTGTGTTCCCAGAGGTCACCCTCGTGGGTCACGTACGAGTGGACCAACGCCACCGTCATCGCCGGCTTCCGACCGACGCGGTAGTCGATCGCACCCAGGAGGGCGGGGACGTGGGGGAACTCCTGGGCCGTCAGGAACTGCGACATCTCGAGGTCAGGGTTCACCCCGGGCTCGAGCCGTCGGAAGACCTTCATGATCGCCTTGTCCCCGAACACCACCGAGGTGTTGCTCTGCTCGGCCCGTACCACCTGGCCGTCGCTCTCGCCCAGCTCGGGGGTCAGGCGGCGCAGCGCAGGGGTGGGGGACCCGACCAGCTCGCCCTTGTCGCCGCCACGGGGCCGCCGGCTGCGGATCCGTTCGAGCAGCGCTCGGCAGGCCGGTGGCTCCCAGAGCGCCTCGCTGAGGACCCGGGTCTCGCCGCCGTCGTGGCGTTGGAGCGCGGCCACCACACCGTGGCTGAGCTCGGCCAGGAGCGCCTCGGCCCGTTCGCCGCCGACCACGGCGAGCGGCAGGACGAAGGTGGCGGGCTCGCCCTCCCGGAAGCGCACCCGGACGATGACGAGGTGGGCCGGGACCGGCGCCCCCTTCGCGGTCAGTGGCACCACGTCGAGGACGCGGGCGTCGATGATGGACCGTCCCTTGCCGGAGAACCAGCGGCGTCGGGCCAGGTGGGCCGGCAGGACCTGCTCGATCGATCGGGCCGGGAGCGCCAACGCCTCGGACCACGCCCCCGTCAACCGGATGACCGGCACNNGTAGGGGCCGAGGGTCACGAGGTACGGGAGCTCGCCGACGGGGGGGAACTCGGTGCGGCCGAACAGCTCGACCGGGCGGGCGCCGGCGTAGTCGGAGAGGTCGAGCTCCGCGTACTGGGCGGAGCCGGCGAGGTTGGCCACCACGAGCACGTGCTGGTTCTCGTAGGAGCGGACGAAGGCGATGATGCGGTGGTTCTCGGGCAGGAGCATGTGCAACGACCCCCGCCCGAAGACCGAGAGGCGGCTGCGGAGGTGCAGCACCTGGCGCATCCAGCGGAACAGCGAGTTCTCCTGGCCCTGTTGCACCTCCACGTTGACCATCTCGTAGTGGAACTCGGGGTCGATGATGGTCGGGAGGTACAGCTTGTGGGGATTGGCGGTGGAGAAGCCCGCGTTGCGCTCCGGCGCCCACTGCATCGGGGTGCGCACCGAATCGCGGTCGCCGAGGTACACGTTGTCGCCCATCCCGATCTCGTCGCCGTAGTAGATGACCGGCGTACCGGGCAGGGCCAGGAGCAGGCCGTTCAGCAGCTCGATCTTGCGGCGATCGTTGCCCAGGAGCGGAGCGAGACGGCGGCGGATGCCGGCGTTGACCCGCATCTGGGGGTCGTCGGCGTAGGACCGGTACATGTAGTCCCGCTCCTCCTCGCTGACCATCTCGAGGGTGAGCTCGTCGTGGTTGCGGAGGAAGATGGCCCACTGGCTGCCCTCGGGCAGGGCGGGGGTCTGCTCGAGGATGTCGACGATGGGGAACCGGTCTTCCATCCGCGCCGCCATGAACAGGCGGGGCATCAGGGGGAAGTGGAACGACATGTGGCACTCGAGCCCGTCGTCGTCGCCGAAGTAGGCCACGGCATCCTCGGGCCACTGGTTCGCCTCGGCCAGCAGCATCCGCCCGGGGAAGTGCTCGTCCACGTGACGACGCAGACGGCGCAGGAACTCGTGGGTCTCCGGGAGGTTCTCGCAGTTGGTGCCGTCGCGCTCGTAGAGATAGGGGATGGCGTCCAGCCGAAGGCCGTCGACCCCCATCCGGAGCCAGAAGTCGAGGGCGTCCAACACGAGGTCGTGGACTTCGGGGTTGTCGTAGTTGAGGTCGGGCTGGTGGCTGTAGAACCGGTGCCAGAAATAGGCGCCGGCCACGGGGTCCCAGGTCCAGTTGGACGATTCGAAGTCCGAGAAGATCACCCGGGCGTCGGCGTAGCGGTCGTCGGTGTCACTCCACACGTAGAGGTCCCGCCACCGACTGCCCGGGGCCGCCCGCCGGGAGCGCTGGAACCACTCGTGGGTGTCGGAGGTGTGGTTGATCACCAACTCGGTGATCACCCGGAGGTCCCGACGGTGCGCCTCACGCAGCATGCGCCGGAACGAGCGCAGGTCGCCATAGTCGGGGTTGATGCCGCGGTAGTCGGCGATGTCATAGCCGTCGTCGCGCAGGGGCGACGGGTAGAACGGCAGGAGCCAGATGGTGTTGATCCCGAGGTCCTGCAGGTAGTCGAGGCGGCGGGTGAGCCCGTCGAAATCACCGATGCCGTCACCGTCGCTGTCCTGGAAGGCCCGGATGTGCAGCTCGTAGACGACGGCGTCCCGATACCAGTCGGGGTCGTTGGTGAAGGTCGAGGGCGGGGGTGGCGCGGTGCCGAGGGGGTTCACGGGTGCTCCGCCGTTCCGAGGGTGAAGACGTGGGCCGGGACGGCCGAGGGGTCGAGTTCGACGTAGTTGACCGCACCGTGCCATGCGTGGGTCGCGCCGGTGAGCTGGTCCCGCACGGTGTAGGGCTCATCCGCCGCGACACCCAGCTGGCCGAGATCGAGGTGCACCATGCCCGCCCGGACCCGATGGGGGTCGGTGTTGACCACGACGAGCACGACGTCCCCGATCTCATCGGCGCGCTTGGAGTAGCAGACCAAGCCGTCGCCTTCGACACCGTGGAACCGCAGGCCCCGGTTCGTCTGCAAGGCGGGGTGGGCCCGGCGGATGGCGTTGAGTCGGGTGAGGAGCGGCGCCAGGGGCTCGGGATCACCGGGGGCCCAGTGCCGGATCTGGTACTTCTCGGAGTGGAGGTACTCCTCGCTGCCCGGGCTCCGGGGCAGGTGTTCGCCCCGCTCGAACGGCGGTCCGTAGACGCCGTAGTTGGCGGAGAGGGTCGCGGCCAGCACGGCGCGCGCGGCAAAGGCCCCGTGACCTCCCTCCTGCAGGTACTCGGTGAGGATGTCGGGCGTGTTGGGCCAGCAGTTCGGGCGGAGGTACTCGGCGACCTCGGTGGTGGTGAGCTCGGTGAAGTACTCGCGGAGCTCCGACGGGGTGTTCCGCCACGCGAAGTACGTGTAGGACTGGCTGAACCCGAGCTTGGCCAGGCGCTCGAGGACGCGGGGCCGGGTGAAGGCCTCGGCCAGGAAGATCACGTCAGGGTGCTCGTGGCGGACCTCGGCCAGCAGCCACTCCCAGAAGGCGAACGGCTTGGTGTGGGGGTTGTCGACCCGGAAGATCCGCACCCCGTGGTCGATCCAGTGCCGTACGACGGAGAGCAGCGCCGTCCACAGCGCCTCCCGATCGGCCGTGTCGAAGTCCAGGGGGTAGATGTCCTCGTAGCGCTTGGGTGGGTTC
>CXWK01013106.1_pt1 | contig 11712 bp, 8 predicted proteins | sample 590851 | NCBI WGS metagenome assembly CXWK01 (sample SAMEA3498364, study PRJEB10139) | wastewater metagenome | biome: wastewater treatment plant; material: activated sludge | place: Denmark | collected 2014-08-01
CCGCAAAAGGCCATCTTCGTCGGACACATTCCCGTAAGCCCGCAATAAGCGGGTCGTATTGCGTGAGACGGGGGTCGAACGTGAGGGTTTCCAGAACGGCATCGTGCGCCAGGCGCGCGCGCATGCATTCCAGCGTCGTGCTCGGTCTCCTCGTGATGGCCGCCACGACTGCAAGTCCTGTCGCATCACCGGCGGTCGCCGAGACCATCGCTGCTGCGACTGACGCCGATGCGGCCGAGGCTCGGCCGATCGTGCTGGCACAGGCACCGATGGCGCTCGCCGCCTCGACCGAGCTTGCCGACCGCGCATCGCCCGACGCCAGGACGAAGCGCACGCGCTTCATCATCGGCCTCGACAAGCGCGTCAAATACACCGTCTCCACGTTATCGGCGCCGAACCGCGTCATCGTCGAGATGGAAGACGCCAACATCGAGCTGCCGCACATTCCGGAGAACCAGACCGCCGGCATCGTCAAATCGCTGCGCAGCGGCATCTCCGGCCCCGGCCGCCTCAGCGTCGTCATCGATGTGACGACCCCGGTGGTGGTGGAGAAGACCCACCTCGAGAAGGCTCCGGAAGGCTCCCACTATCATCTGGCGCTCGAGATCGCCCCGGTGCAGCTGACACTCACCCGCAGCGCCAAGCTCGGCAGCCTCGACAGCAAGCCGATGCGCCTCGGCGTGCAACCGCCGCTGCCCAAGCCCGCAGAGAAGCCGAGCGTGCGCGCCGCCCGCGCCTTCAAGCCGGTGATCGTCATCGACCCCGGCCACGGCGGCCACGACTCCGGCGCCACCAAGTTCGGCACCGTCGAGAAGAACGTGGTGCTGGCGTTCTCGAAAATGCTGCGCGAGAAGCTCGAGTCGACTGGCCGCTACAAAGTGCTGATGACGCGCGACACCGACGTGTTCGTCGAGTTGGACGAGCGCCGCGCCTTCGGCGAAAAGCACAACGCCAACCTGTTCATCGCCGTCCACGCCGACTACGCCAGCACGCGCGCACGCGGCGCCACCATCTATTCGCTGCGCGGCGGCGTCGCCGAGCAACTGAAGCGCTCCGCCAAGGCCGATGCCGACGACGACGTGCTGAGCAAGACCGAAATTGCCAAGGTCAAGAACGCCAGCGGCGACCTCGATACGGTCAAGGACATCCTGGTCGATCTCAAACGCCGCGAACTCGATACGACGAAGGAGCGAACCAGCATGTTCGCTCGCACCATCATCGACTACATGGGCGGCACCACCAACATGCGCGACGACCCCGACCAGCAGGCGGCGTTTCGCGTGTTGAAGACCGCGCAGTTCCCCTCGGTGCTGATCGAGCTGGCTTACGTGTCGAACAGGGAAGATGCCGCGCAGCTCAACTCCGACGATTGGCGCAACAAGGTCTCGACCTCGATCCGCACGGCAATCGACAACTACTTCAGCCACTCCATGGCGCGCCTGCCGCTGTAAGGGCGGTCGAACTTGCCCCCGACGAAGCAATGAAGGCCGGTCCCGCGGGACCGGCCTTTTGCATTGTGGCCGGCAGCGCACTCGCACCAGCGCGCCGGCAGGCTCGAATTACCCCCTACTTGGGGGATGCATGGGTTTGAGGCGCCAGAGCAGCACGAACCAGGTCGGATCGAATTGCACGGCGCGGACGCACTTGGCGAACAGATCGTTCAGGACTGGGACCGGACTTGGAAGAAGGCGAATTGGCATTGGCCACTCCATCGTCGTGAGTTGGCCGCTGGCGGCGAGAAAATTGCCTCGCAGCGCGCTCGGGATGCTGCGAACGCAGAGCCGCGCTGGCCCGAGGTATACCCGGCGCGGCAAGACGAAAGCATCGAGAGCGAGAAATCAGCGGCGGTCCAGGATGGGGACGTGCGGCAAGCGAGGCGAGACATGGCAGACATTGCCTCGGGCGGCCCCATCCATGCCCGCCTCGAGTCCACCGCTGTCGTACTGCCGGTCGGGCCGGCTGCACTGTCTCTGGTCAAGGGCGGCAACCTCCGGCCCAGACGCTCGCACCCGGAGGGCTCGTGGCCGCTCTGGCCGTTCGCCTCCGATGGTCGGGTCAACCGGCCATGGAAATGCAGGTTAAGTGATTCGTGTGACGCCGCGACTCTCGGCTGGACACCGCACGCGTGTTGCATGGATCGGCCGTTGATGCGCTGCAACACCGATTACCGGCCCAACGCAGAAACGGGGCCCGAACAGGGGCCCCGCATCCGGCACGGCAGAAAACTCCGCGGAAACTTCAGTGCAACACGCCGGGCGCCCGCTCGACGTCGCGGGCGCGGTCGGTGACGGCCTTCTGCACCTTCTCGAAGGCGCGCACCTCGATCTGGCGGATGCGCTCGCGGCTGACGCCGAACTCGACCGAAAGGTCCTCGAGAGTCGCCGGATCCTCGGCCAGCCGGCGCGCCTCGAATATGCGCCGCTCGCGCTCGTTGAGCGTCGAGAGGGCACGCTCGAGATAGCCGCGGCGCTGGCTCAGCTCCTCGCTCTCGGCGAGGCGCTCCTCCTGATCCGGAGTGTCGTCGACCAGCCAGTCCTGCCACTCGCCGGATTCGCTGTCGGCGCGGATCGGCGCGTTCAGCGAGGAATCGCCGCCCAGACGACGGTTCATCGAAACCACGTCTTCCTCGGAGACGCCGAGGCGCGTGGCGATCGTTTTGACGTGCTCGGGCTTCAGATCGCCCTCCTCGAACGCCTGCAACTGGCCCTTGGCGCGGCGCAGGTTGAAGAACAGCTTCTTCTGGGCCGCGGTGGTGCCCATCTTCACGAGGCTCCACGAGCGCAGGATGTATTCTTGAATCGAGGCGCGGATCCACCACATCGCGTATGTGGCGAGGCGGAAACCCTTGTCGGGCTCGAACCGCTTCACCGCCTGCATCAAGCCGACGTTACCCTCGGAAATGACCTCGCTGACCGGCAGGCCGTAACCGCGATAGCCCATGGCGATGCGCGCCACCAGCCGCAGATGCGACGTGACCAGACGGTGCGCCGCATCGGTGTCGCCATGCTCCTGCCAGCTCTTGGCGAGCATGTACTCCTCGGTCGGCTCGAGCATAGGAAAGCGCCGGATCTCCTCGAGATAACGCGAGAGACCGGCCGAACCGGAAGCGATCGAAGGGAGAGACTTGGTAGACGCCATTTTTTCCTTCAGACCGGATGGGCCGTTGCCGCGGCCGCCGGTCTGCTCCTGCTGATGCCCGTGGTGCCGGCGATACCCTGCCGGAACCCGTGGGTTCCTGTCGGAAACGACAACGGTTGGCGTCACGAATTCCGTCGCCAGGGTCCGTCGCTTCTCCCGTGCCATGACCGTTGCGAACGCCCGATCGAACACACTCGATGGATCATACGCTCAGATGGCCGCCGCGGATCGGGTCTAAATCCCGATTCAACTGATCGGGTTTATCGCATGCCGCAATCGAGGATACAACGTGACAATGACGGCCAAAGCGCGTCCGGGGGCATCACTTGGCGGTGATGGGAACGTTACGAACGCTCACCCCCTTATTCAACTTAATGAATTGTAATTGTGCAGATTTGTTCGCAGCCGATCGACGTCCCGGCAATCGATGGCCGGCAACAGCCGGTGACGGCAGACATGACCGCATTGCGGCAGCCGACATGGCTCGGCGCGCGGTTCCGGCAGAGACGCCGCTCTGGCAACGCCCGCTTCAGTTGGCGTTGTCGCGGTCGAACTTGATGCGGTCGGACCAATCGGCGCCACCCATGGCGCGGTCGACGCGGTCGGCGCGCGAGCTGTTCGGCCACAGCGCGATGACCGAGAACACCAGCAGCAGGCCGAGCGCGGTGGCGGCGGCATGATAGGTCGCGAACAGGTTCAGCCCTTCCTCCTGCGCCAGCAGCATCAGAACCACGAACACAGTCGCCAGAACTTTGAACCGCAGCGGCATTGCTTCACCCGTGTTTCCAACCATGCACCAGACTAGCTGGCGCCGCTTAACAATCGCCTCAACCGGCAATCCAAATGCCACGCATCGGCCGAGATTGCTTCGCGTCCGTCGCACCGACTTCGGCACGCCGCATGCATCGTTCGATCGGGCAATGCTGAACGGCTGAACAAGAAAATGGTGCAAATCCGAACTGGCGCATTAAATTGGCCTTCACGGCTGGGCGCGGGAGGCGCGTGCCCGGCCTCGACAGACATATAGACATGAAGAGAACTTAACCTCGCAGAACGCCCACGAGCGGCCCCGACGGCAGACTGTTGCCGTATTCCTGGTGCTGTCTCGCCGGAATGAAGATGTGCTGCGAACGAGCGATTCGCGAACGGCTCCAGCCGCGGACCGGCTGACGACCGGGCAAAGACGTGGCGCGACCGAACGCAGTTCATCTTGTCCGCCGGAGCGAGGCCCGGCGAGGTGCGGGAGCTTGAGGCATGGAATTCGCAAAGTCGCTCGGTGCTCTACTTCCCGACTTCGCTCAATGGACCGCCGGGCATTGGATCGGCTTCCTGGCGCTGTGGGCGGTGCTGCTCGTATTGGCAGCCTTCGTCGCCAAGGTCTGGCGCCGCGCCGCCAACTCGTTCGAGGAAACGCTGTTCTCGAACTGGCGGCTCGGCTTGCTCGGCGCCACCGGTCTGGTGCTGTCGCTGGCGTCCGGCTGGACCACCTGGGACGGCATGCGCAATTTCACCGGCGAGCCGGTGCTGGCGTTCATGATCACCTTCGGCATACAGGGCGTGATGCTGATCGTGGCGTGGCTGATCGGCGAAAGCTTCGCCACCGGCATGACGACGCGGGCGGCCGGCGGCACCGGCGGCTGGGATCTCGTCGTCAGCGGCCTGTTCGCCGTGCTCGCCGTCATCACCGTTATGCTGTGGTTCGGCCAGGGCGGCGGCGAGGACACCGCGTCCGCCAACTGGTTCAACTCGACCACCGCGCAGACCATCAAGAACTTCGCGCTGTTCGGCGCCATAACGGCGCTGGTGCTGGCGTTCGTGATCGCCGCCACCAAGAGCGACGTCGGCGCCAACTACGTCCAGAGTGCGCGCCTGATCATCAAGAACGGCGTGCTTTGGGTGATGTTCCTCGCCTGCATGGCGACCTCGGTGTTCTTCTCGTTCGACTCGCTGTTCTCGGCGATCTTCCCGGCCGAGGAGCGCAAACGCGCCGCCGAGATCCGCTCCGTCAATCAGGTCGCCAGCGTCGTCAACGACATCGGCTCGCTGGCGGCCAAACGCCGCGTCGAGGAGGCCAGGGCGCTGTTCGATACGCCCGCCTGGAGCGCCTACGAGGCGGAACTCGACAAGGTCGCGAAAATCGCCAAGGAAGCGCCCGACAAGATCCGCGAACAGATGACGCGCGAGCTGGAGGCGCAGCAGGGCCGCATCGCCAAGCTCGAGGAGCAGCGCGCTACCGCTTCCGGCGGGCAGGCCGGATTGCAGACGCGCAAGATCCAGTTGACCGAGGAGCTGTCGCGCCTGCAGGCCGAGCGCCCGTCGGCCGCCGCCGACACCAACGCACAGAAGGCCGTGGTCGCCGAGATCGAGCGCCGTATCGACGAGATGCGCACCAAGGTGCTGGCCGAGGAGAAAGGCGTCGAGGGCTCCGGCAAGGTCGGTCGTGGCCAGTTCTGGCGCGCCGCCAAAGCCGAAGAGGACAAGGCCCGCGCCGAAATACAGATCGCCAAGGAGCGTCTGCGCGGCCCCGAGCAACGCATAGAGACGATCGACAGGCGCCTCGCCCAGATCAAGGGCGAAATGGCGCAGATCGACGGCGACCTCGCCAAGCTGAAGGGCGCCGAGGAAACCACCGTCCAGATGATCGCCGTCGCCAAGACCGGCAGCGCCTCGACCAACTCGGACCGCTTCGATCCCTCGGCCGGTGTCGCCGCGCTGTTCCGCGACCGCCAGGAATTCCGCCAGACGCCGGAACGCGCCGTACTGGCGCGCGTGCAGGAACAGTGCTCCGCGCTCATCAATGCCAGCGTCAAGGTCGCCTCGCTACGTGAGGCCGCGGTCGGCATCGACTGCAGCCCCAAGCAGGCCAACGAGGCGGCCCAGCGCGTGTTCGCGCTCAACGACGGCCTCGTCGCCTTTACCAAGAATTGCGCCGGCGGCGACAAGCTGCCGACCAGCGGCAGCACCGACGCACTGCTCGAATTCGGCCGCCGCTGCCTGCAGGATTCCGGCCTCACCAGCCAGGACACCACCGCCATGGGCGTCGCCCTGTCGCGCATCGATCTCAACCGCGACGACAAGGCCCATCGCTTCGTCGTCACCTGGAACGCCTTCCAGGACGGCAACCGCCTCGCCTACCTCGCGCTCGCCATCGCCATCGCCATCGACAGCCTGATCTTCATGTCCGGCCTGTTCGGCGCCAACGCCGTGCGCTCGCCGCTGTCGGATATGCCGAGCCTGAAGCCGCGCTCCGCCATGCAGCTCGAGTCGATCATCGAGAACTCGCTGTTGCCCGACACCTTCACCAATGCCGATGCGGTGCTCTCCGCCATGCAGCCGATCACACCGATCGACGGCTTCACGCAGGAGGTCATCGTCCCGCTCGACAACGCGCCGGGGCGCAACCGCATCATCAAGGTGCTGAACGCCGCCGCCACCATCGGCGCGGTGCATCGCGACGTGGCGCGGCCCGAGCGCTATCTGGTGCGGCCGGAACTGTTCGAGTTCCTCTCGACCGTCGCCAAGCGCTCGTTCGAGTCGAACTCGGAGAACGTGCGGCTCGCCGAGTTGAAGCAGATCGTCACGGTCGCGCTGCAGCCCGATGTCGGTCGCAATGCCGATGTCGTGCTCTCCAACATGGACCCGATCAACGAGGCGCACGGCTTCTCGTCACAGATCAAGCTCGGCAAGGTCAAGCCCGAGGACATGTCGGTGGTCCGCAATGTGCTCAACGCCGGCGCCACACTGCAATACGTGCAGCTCGCCGAGAAGCATCCGGATCGCGACCTCTATTTCGTGCACGGCCAGATGTACAAGACCATCGCGATGATTTCCGCGGCGCATCCGCGCGTGGCGATTGCCGCCGCGCCGCTGCCGCAGATCGGTCAGCAGCGCCAGCAGGCCGAGTTCGGCGGCTCGCTGTCGGGCAACGTCCGGCAGGTCGCCGCACCGCCGCCCAGCCAGCCGCGCGTCGCCGCGCCGCCGCGCCAGATAACCCAGCAGCTCGCACCGTTGACGCCCGACGAGCGCGAGCATCTCGCCGCGATCTATACCGACCAGCTGCTGGCCGCGATCGGCCTCAGCGACTCGATCGTCTCGATCCGCTTCGAAGGGCCCGGCGTGCAGGAAGCCGCCATCAACGCCTGGCGCGAGCTGCAGAGCCATGCCAAGCGCAACCACGAGCTGTCCGGCCTGCTGAAACACCGCCAGGGCGAGCAGGATCGCGAGCTGGATCGCATGCTGCACTCGCTGAAGGCCGGCACCGTCGGCGATCAGCGCAAGATCGACCTGCTCGACGCCATCGACAACCAGATCCGCGAGGCGCTGCCGGCCATCATGCTGTTCCCGGAAACCGGCCTCGTGCGCTTCCTGATCGAGGAACTCGAAGCCGCCGCCGCTCCCGACGACGGCCAGCTGCCGGGCGAGGACACGCTGCTGGAGCAGTTGCGCCGCGTCAACGAGCTGATGACCAACTCAGACCTCGGCGATGCCGACGCCTGGCTGCGCATCCGCGAAACGCTGGCGGAGCGCCATCCGGACGTGCCGCGGGTGGTGCGCCTGCAGCAACAGCAGCGCCGCGGTGGCCAGGGCCAGCAGGGCCAGGGCTGATGTTCGCCGAGCGCGGACGAGTTCGAGCTGCGCTCGAAATGGGGCCAGCCCGTCCGGTCACCAACCGGCTGCGCCTCGGCCCCGCTGGAGGCACAGGCTCCAGGCCTCCAGCCTTTTTTTGACTTGGTTGACGCTGTGCCCGCCCGCTCCTACACCTCCGGCCTGTCCAGCCCCTTGCACACCGGAGCGAACCATGGCCGTCGAAATCAAGTTGCACCGCGGCGACCTGCCGGCCGGCCTCGATTTCGGCGCCTCGGTCGCCATCGACACCGAGACGCTCGGCCTGAAGCCGCACCGTGACCGGCTGTGCGTGGTGCAGCTTTCCGCCGGCGACGGTCGCGCCCATCTGGTACAGTTCGACGGCTGCGACTATGCCGCGCCGAACCTGAAGGCGTTGCTGGCCAACCCGGGCGTGCTGAAGATTTTCCACTTCGCGCGCTTCGATCTGGCGGTGCTGAAGCAGTATCTCGGCGCCGATACTGCGCCGGTCTACTGCACCAAGATCGCCTCCAAGCTGGTGCGCACCTACACCGACCGCCACGGCCTCAAGGATCTCGTCGGCGAGTTGACCGGCATCGAGCTGTCGAAACAGCAGCAGAGCAGCGACTGGGCGGCGACCGAGCTGTCCGACCAGCAGGTGGCCTATGCCGCCGCCGACGTGTTGCATCTCCACGCCGTCAAGGCGCGGCTCGACGCCATGCTCGCCCGCCAGGGGCGCGCCGAACTCGCCGAAGCTGCCTTCCGCTTCCTGCCGGTGCGCGCGGCGATGGACCTCGCCGGCTTCGACGACATGGATATTTTCGCGCACTGATTGCTCGCTTCGAAGCTCGGTGATCGCGTTCCTCGAAACGCCGAACGCACTGCGGCCGTCCTACAATCACCCCAATTGCGGCCGAACCTCCGGCCGCAGGGGGTGCGCGGCGTCCGCTGAGAGTTGTCGTGCGTGCGGCAACCGGGGCGCACGCGCCGGTGAAAATCTCCGATGCGAGAATTGTGTGCGTCGCAGCACGAAGTGCCGCAGCGGCGCGATTCCCGTGCTACCAGCAGCACGTTACAGCTTGGCCCGCAGCCGATACGGATGACGGACTTGATCGAAGCCGACCAGCCGCCGAGGACCACTGACGCGCCCGAACGGCGCGGTATCGTGCTCGACCAGGACCGCTCGCGCTCCATCCGCAAGGCGCGCCGGCATTCCAAGCTGGTGCGGGTGATGCGCATTCTGCTGCCGATCTCGGCGGCCGCGATTTTTCTCTTCTACGGCGCGGCGGTGATGGAGCTGGCGGGCTGGACCAATCCGGTCGCCAAGCTGCCGGTGCCGAAGGTGCTGCCCGAAAACCTGACCATGAACAACCCGCGCTATCGCGGCTTCACCAAGGACGGCGGCAGCTATTTCCTCGAAGCCAAGACCGCGCAGCAGGATTTCAAGACAGCGGGCGTCGTGCGCATGCAGTCGGTGTCGGGAGACCTGACGCGCGCCGACAAATCCGTAACCCGCCTCACCGCCAATCAGGGCGTCTTCAACAGCCGGCGCGAGGAAGCCTCCCTCTCCGGCAACATCCGCATCAACTCCGACGACGGCTCCTGGGCGCGCCTGCAGGCGGCGTCGATCTATCCCAAGGAAGGTCGCATCATCAGCAAGGTGCCGGTGGCGGTCGGCAACAAGGCCGGCATCATCCGCGCCAAGGGCATGACCATCCGGCAGAAGACCAAGGAGGTGACGTTCTCCGGCGACGTGCGCGCGCGGCTCGCCCCCTCCGAGGGGGCCGTGGTCGGTGACATCGACCGCCAAGGCAACGTCGCCATCAAGCCCGGTCTGCCGAAAAAGGCGACCGCAACGCCCCCGCCGCAACCCGCTGCCGACGATGCGGATGCCGCCGCCAAGGCCGCCGGCGGTGCCATCGGCCGGCTGTTCCAGGGCGGCGGCAACGGCCCGATCGACATTTCGTCCGATCGTCTCGACATCGACGACGAGAAGCGCACCGCCACCTTCTCCGGCAAAGTCGTGGTGCGCCGCGGTGCCGCCACCCTGTCCGCGCCGGAGTTGCGCATCGCCTACGACGGCGCGCCCTCGGGCGGCCTCACCGGCGCCGCCGCCAAGCCGGCCGCCGGCAGCGCGGACGCCGCGCGCGCCGCCATCAAGACCATCGTCGCCGCTGGCCCCGTGCTCATCACCGAGGGCGCCGACACGCGCGTCACCGGCCAGACCGCGCTGTTGGACGCCGCCACCAGCCGCGCCACCCTCGACGGCGGCGTCGTCATCACCCGTGCGCCGGCGACGCGCGTGGCCGCTGACATCGCCGCATTCGACACCGCGCGCGACGTCGCCAGCCTCGACGGCAGCGTCGTGATGACTTCCGGCAAGGACCGTCGCGCCACCGGCGATCACGCCGAGTTCCACAACACCGAGGAAACCGCGCTGGTGACCGGCAACGTGGTGCTGATCCAGGGCCAGAACATCCTCAAGGGGCGCCGCCTCACCATGGACCAGAAGGCCGGCAAGACGCAGCTCACCGCGCCGGCCACGCTCGGCGGCAACGGCCGCATCTCGGCCCAGTTCGTGCAGAACGCCGCCAAACAGAACGCGGCCAAGGGCGTCAAGGCCAAGGCGAAACCGGCGGCGGAGTCGGCCGTCGGCGGTATCGCTGGAGGGCTGCTTTCCACCGCCAGCTTCCGCACCGATCCCAACGCCCCGATCGCGGTGGCGGCGGAGCGCCTCGATGTCGAGGACAAGGCCGGGCAGGCCGTGTTCCGCGGCGACGTCGTCGCGCAGCAGGGCGATTTTCACATCCGCTCGGCCGAGCTGCATGCCCGCTACACCGGCAACGCCGGGCTCGCCGGGTCACCGCTCGAAGGCCGCGACACGGCAGCGCAGAAGCCGGACGCCCCGCCCGCACAGCTCACCCACATCCAGGCCAAGGGCAGCGTCATCGTCACCTCGACGAAGGGTGGCCAGAAGGCGACCGGAGACTGGGCCGATTTCGACACCGCCGCCAACACCGTGACGCTCGGCGGCGACGTGGTGCTGACGCAGGGCCGCAACGTGGTGCGCGGCACCCGTCTGGTCATCGATCTGACCAGCGGCGAGGCGGTGATCAATTCCGACAACGCCGCCGCCCCCGAGGTCGCCGCCGAAAAGCCGGGTGGCGGCTGGACGGCGACCAAGCAGCCGTCTCGGCCGAGTGCGGTGTTCTTCCCGCAGGACGCTCGTGCAGCGGCCGACAAGGGCAAGGCCGCGGCCGGCGCCGCCACGGCGGGCCGCTCGGTTCCGGCTGTCGATGGCTGGAACTCCTCGACGCAATCCGGCCCCCGCCCGGCCGCCGACAATTGATCGAAAGATGCTATTGGTTTGCGGTGGACACGCCCAACATCCGGCGGGATACGATCGCAGTGTCGGACAAGCTGGCTCGGACCGCGGGGAAACGACCGGCAGACCGACCGGACGACGCCCGCTGAACCCGCACTGACTGGGAAAAACTGGTGCTGAAGAGACTGTTCCAGCGAACCGACGATACCGGCAAGAACGGCGCCGGACTACCCGTGGCGCACGCCCCGGCGGGCCTGCCGGCTTCCCAGGAAGATTATGCCTACGAGGACGAGCAGGCGGGCTACGTCGATGACAACGGCGAGCCGGACGGCGACGGCTACCTGACCATCCATCAGGTGCAGAAGGCCTACAAGAAGCGCGTCGTGGTGCGCTCGGTCAGCCTCAGCGTCAAGCGCGGCGAATCGGTCGGCCTGCTCGGCCCCAACGGCGCCGGCAAGACGACGTGCTTCTACATGATCACCGGGCTGGTGCCGGCCGACGGCGGTCGCATCACCCTCGACGGCGTCGATGTCACCCGGCTGCCGATGTACCAGCGCGCCCGCCTCGGCATCGGCTACCTGCCGCAGGAAGCCTCGATCTTTCGCGGCCTGACGGTCGAACAGAACATCAACGCGGTGCTGGAGCTGGTGGAGCCGAACCGGAAA
>CXWK01001791.1_pt1 | contig 11693 bp, 14 predicted proteins | sample 590851 | NCBI WGS metagenome assembly CXWK01 (sample SAMEA3498364, study PRJEB10139) | wastewater metagenome | biome: wastewater treatment plant; material: activated sludge | place: Denmark | collected 2014-08-01
GCCGGGTCAATGGCGTTGTGGGGGATGTCCAGTTCCGGGGCGAACTCGTCGGCGATGACGTTGGCCCCGTGTTCGCGCCACAAGGCCGCCAGCCGGTACGTCGCCCCGTTGGCCACCTGCGTCTCGCGGGCAGTGGTCAGCAGGATGAGACGCTGGGCCAGCGGCGGCGCGGCCTTCGCCTGCCGGAAGAGCGCCCGCCCCACCCGCAACGTCTCGGCCAGGGCGCGCGTCGTCTGGCCGCGGTAGACCCAGTCGCGCCGCGGTTCCAGCGGGTCTTCCAGGTTGAAGCTGGGCACGCGGCTGTAGACGTTCATCATGGCCGTGCCCACGGCGGCCGATACCCGCCGCACCCCCAGGAACGGAGCCAGCAGTAGCGCCGTGTGCACCTCGGCCCGGTTCTGCCCCATCCAGCCGACAAGGGCCGCGCCGCCGGAGATGCCAATGACGACGACCTCCTCGCCCAACCCGGCGGCCAGATCAACGGCGGCGTCGGCGTAGTCGCGCAACTCCTCGGCCCGCAGCCCGCGCAACTCGGCCAGACGCATGCTGCGGCGGCCGTGGCGGGGCATGAGCGGGATGGTGACGTTGTGGCCGCGGGCGTGCAGCAGCCGGCCCAGCTCCTCGAACTGGCGCGGCGAGTTGGTCGTGCCGTGGACGAAGACGTAGACGCGGCGCGTCGGCCGGCCGTGGGTCAGTAGCAGCGAGCGAATGGCCGGGTTGCAGATCGGCGCTTCGGCTGCGGCCTGAGCCTCGAAGCGGGCCACGGCGTCGGCATAGTCGTGGGCTGCGTTTGGCCGCGATTGCAGCCCGGCCGTGGGCACGGGCACGAGGACGATGAGCAGCGCCGCCAGGAAGACCAGACCAACGACCGCGCCGACGAGCGGCCACGGCTCAACTGTTGTCACNNAGGGTGTAGCTGGTGGCCGCGCTCCCCTGTTCCGCCCAGCGGTCGGTCAGGCGATAGCCGACGGTGTTGCTAACGGAGGTCTCGCTGGCGTTGATGATCATTAGTTGCGCGGCCGAGGCGGGCGGGGTGTTGCCGGCGGCGGCGAAGGCGTCGAAGCCGAGTTCCATATAGGTTCCCATGGAGCGCAGCGGGTAGCCGACGTAGGAGTAGGGCGCGGACATGGGATTGTCCTCGCGGTTGATAGGATCCCACCAGCGGTAGACGTTGGGCAGAACGCGGATGAGGTTGGTCAGCCCCTTGTTGAGCCACACGCCGGGCAGGAAGCGCACGCCGATGAAGGGGGCCATGGGCGCGGCCAGATCCACGTCGGCCCGCTCCTGGGCCAGCCAGGCGGCGATGGCCCCGCCGCCGGAGAGGCCGCTGACGGTGACGTGCTCGCCCAGCCCCTGGGCAATGTCGGCCGTCTCCGTGCCATGGGCAGCCAGGTCGGCGGCGGTCAGGTTCTCCAGGGCGGTGCCAAAGCGATCGGTCAGGCCGTGGTAGGGGGCCAGGGGGACGTAGACGTTGTAGCCCAGGTCGAAGAAGCGCTGCCCCAGCTCGCGGAACTGCTCCGGGCAACTGGTGAAGCCGTGGTAGAAGACGATGGCCCGTTCGACGCGCTGCCCGTGGGTCATGAGGATAGACTGGCAGACAGGATTGAAGCCGGTCGTCTCGTTCTCTTCGTCCCAGATGGCGTCGATCTGGGCCAGAGCGTCGGCATAGCCGGCCACCGGGCTAGACGCGAGCGGGTTTTCAACACGGATGGGGAAGGCCGCGGCGATGACGATGACCAGCAGCAACAGGGCCAACAGGGCCAGGATGGTCAGGATGATGGCGCGGACGATGCGCCGGCCGCGGGAACGCGTAGGGGGCGATGGGGTCATGGATGCACCTGCCGGCCGTGGGGGTGTAACGTTGCCACTCCCCGCGACGCTATGGATTAAACAGGGCAGTTTAGCGCGGACAAACGAGACGCGCAATGCTGGGGCTATGTAAGACTCTTTGGCCAAAAGAATGAGACTTGTCTTTCAGAGAAAGACTATTATACTGAGTCAATAGGCCGCTTTAACGTCCGTCGTATTTACCTGTCATTCCCTGGAGGCATATTTCATTATGGCAACAGCAGCTTCAGCCTTCTCCGAACAGAAAAGGGCTATGCCCTGGTGGATTCCACTCATCGAGGGCATCGCCTTGCTGATCGTCGGTATCCTGCTCCTCACCAGCCCTATTGAGACTACCCTGCGCCTGACGCGTATCCTCGGTCTCTTTTGGTTCGTGGGTGGGATTTTCGAGATCGTCAGTATCTTCATTGATCGCTCCGCCTGGGGCTGGAAGCTTATCGGCGGTATCATCGGCCTGCTAGCCGGTTACTACCTTATCATGACCCCGGTGGCCGGCGCGTTGGTGCTGGGCTTCACGATCATCGTGATGCTGGGCATTCAGGCGCTGCTTTTGGGCGTCGTCCATCTGGTGCAGGCCGTGCGCGGCGCGGGCTGGGGCATGGGTGTCCTGGGCATCGTCAACATCATCTTCGGTGTGATTCTGCTCAGCAATACCCTGATCGGTATCGCCTCGCTGCCGTTGATTATCGGTATCTTTGCCGTCGTTGGTGGCATCGCGGCCATCTACATGGCCTTGCGCATGCGTTCAGCCTAGGCCACTGCGTCGAAAGACGCTCTGCTTTTCAAGCAATAGAGGGAGTTGTGCGGCCGCAACTCCCTCTTTTTTTTATTTTTCACTTTGCCAGATGCGGTGTAGGCGAAAATTTCACGTCAGCTTCATTGTAAGAATGCCCACGTAACATACACTGTATTAGTAAGTAATTGTAAACCAGATAACAAATGAAAAGTCTATCTGGGACTATAGTACAGGTATGCCCGGATGTGTCCGTCGTCGAAGTTCCACGGGCAGGAGGCATCTAGTGAAGCAATTTATTGGATTTTTGGGTTTCATTGCCCTGCTTGCCGTCGCCTGGGTAAGCGTGATGGGGCCGTCGGGAGGGATGGGCGGCGTACCGCAGCAGGAAGTTGACTTGCTGCCGGACGTAACCTTTCTGGGCGAAGGCCCAGCCACGTTCACCATTGATGCTGACCACGTCTTCGTCATCAAATATCGCCGCAACAACTACAAGAACGAACCCGGCCCGACCTACACCGCCGAACCGGGCGAGCGCGTCTGGAGCTTCAGCTTCGTCCCCGATGACGGCGTCTACCCCTACCACTCGCAAGAGAGCTTCGGCCCGGTGGCCGCCGGTTGCGTCATCCAGTTCGTGCAGATTGACGACGACGTAGACGAACGAATCAACTACTTTGACGTCAACAGCACGCGGGTCTACACCGTGGCCCAGGGTATGGTGACGTATGGTTCGTTCATCGTGCCCCTCAGCGGCGAGTTGGTCTTCACGGCCAACGATAGCGTGGGCCTGGTCATTCGCGTCTGCCGCGACAAAGTGACGTTGACGCCGACGACCACGCCGACCGAGACGGCCACGCCGACGCTGACGCCGACCATCACGCCGACCTTCACGCCGACGTTGACGCTGACACCGACGATGACCCTGACGCCAACGCTGACGGCGTCGCCCACGGCCACGGCGACCACGGAGATGACCGAGACGCCCACGGCCACGGCTACCGGCACGCTGCCGCCGACGGCCACGGCCACCCTGGAGCCGACGGTCACGGCCACGCAGACGATCACGCCGACCACCCCGACGGCCACGGCTACGGCCACCCTGGAGCCGACGATCACGCCGACGACGCCGCCCGACCCGAACGAGAGCACGGCCACGCCGACCGTGACGGCCACGCCCGAAGCGGACGTGCCGCGGCTGCCCGCCTGCTTGCGGATCAACTTCGAGATCGGCCCCGACTCGGCCCGGCGCGGCACCTACGTGGTGCAGGAAGTGGGCGGCCGGGTGCTGGCCACCTGGTGGGCCGAAGAGGGCTGGATGGATAGCGGCTGGGTGCGCGACATAGACATCACCTTCCCGGCCGTCTACGTGCAAGTGTTCTGGGTGAAGGGCGATGGCTCGCCGCCGGTGGAGATGACCATCCTCAACCCGGCCCCGGACACCTCCTATGGCTGGTTGGCCCGCGGGCGCTGCCACGCGCTGGAAGTGGCCTGGCCCGGGTAGAAGAACCTCACGCAAAGCGCCAAAAGTAGGGGCCAGGGGAAGAGTGCTCTTCCCCTGGCCCCTTTTCTTGCTCCTGCCCAACGTCGGCGTACAATGGGGATAGTTACTAGACCATCCGTTCGTCCAAAAGGAGCGCGCCATGCCCGACAAACCGCCTTTTGACCCCGCCGAACCGCCCGATCCGGCCGACCTGCCGCCGGCGGCACAGTGGATGATGGCCCAGGCTGCCGCGGCCCAGAACGAGCCACCGGAGCGGGCCACAGCCCAACTGTCCTTCACCCCCCTGGCCCAGCGCCGCGAGCGGGTCATCGGCGGGCTGCGCGGCAACGAGAAGCTGACCGCTGGATTGGGCACGGCCGCCGCGGCGGCGCTGAGCGAGTGGGGCGCGGCGATGGGGCGCTTCATCGTGGCCGAGACGGAGGGGCTGGACGACACCGCGGCCGAAGACCAGTTGCAAAGCCGCGTGCGCGCGGCGCGCCAACTGATGATGAGCGTGGCCCGCGCCGCGGCCGACCCGCCGCCGCCGGGCGCGACGCCGCTGGCCGACGCGCTGCGCCAGGCGGACGTGGTTTATGGCCGCCGCTACGCCACGCCGGGGCGCGACGTCGTGGGCCGCGCGCTGGCCCATTGGGCGGCCGACGCGGGACGGCCCGCCGAGCAGATCGCCGGGCTGCGCGCCTTCGTCGAAGCGCAGTTGCGGCCAGAAGCGGGAACGGAGGCCGATGTCGCCTAACGCGAGGGCGCGCCTTCTGGTGGCGCTTGGCCTGCTGCTGGCCCTGCTGTGCGCCTGCGATGGCCGGCCGCCGCTGCTTGACACAGGGGGGTCGCTGCCGTTCCCAGCGCGGCGTACGCCGTTACCGACCGTGGCCCCCATCACCACGCGTCCGTTTGCCCCCACGCCGCCCGTCTCATCGCCCGCGCCGCCCGTTGCCCCGACGCCTGTCCCGGAGACCGGCGCGCCCGCGGCGACGCTGCCCGCCGTGGGCCACCTGCCGCGCGACATCGGCTACGACGCCGGCGCGTGGGCGGTGCTGTTCAGCCCCGGGGCGCGCGGCAACGAGGCCAACGGGCGGTACATCGTTGACCGGCTGATCGGGTACATTGACGCGGCGCAGAGTTCCATTGACCTGGCCGTCTTTGAGACGAACCTGACGCCGGTGGCCGAAGCCCTCATCCGCGCCCATGAGCGGGGCGTGGCCGTGCGCTGGCTGACCGACGACGAGAACGGCCGCGACGCCGATGGCGAAGAGGGGCGCGGCCAGTTTGCTCTGCTGGAGGCGGCCGGCATCCCCATCCGCGACGACCTGCGCTCGGCCTTCATGCACAACAAGTTCATCCTCATTGACGACCGCATCCTGTGGACCGGCTCGATGAACCTGACCACCAACGACGTCTTCCGCAACAACAACAACGTCGTCGTGCTGGAGTCGCCGGCGGCGGTGGCCGTCTACGCCCGCGAGTTCGAGGAGATGTGGGGCGGGCAGTTCGGGCCGCGCTCGCCGTCCAACGTCAACGGCCAGACGGTCATGACCGCCGGCGGGCTGCCCATCACCATCCGCTTTGCCCCGGAGGATGAGCCGTTCGATAGCCTGGTGCAACTGGTGGGGCTGGCCAACGAGAGCATCCGCTTCATGGCCTTCTCGTTTACAAAGGACGAGTTAGGGGAGATCATGCGCCGGCGCGCGGCCGAGGGCGTGGTTGTGCAGGGCATCTTCGAGACGCGCGGCAGCGAGACGGCCTACAGCGAGATGCCGGCCATGTTCTGCGAGGGGCTGGAGGTGCGCCAGGATGGCAACCCCGGCACCTTCCACCACAAGGTGGTCATCATTGACGACTTCGTAGTCATCACCGGTTCGATGAACTTCTCCGACAACGCCGCCGATAGCAACGACGAGAACGTCATCGCCATCGCCGACCCGGCCATCGGCCGCCTTTATCGCGAGGAGTTTGTCCGGCGTTGGGGAGAGGCGACCGCGCCGGATGTCGTCTGCGAAGAGTAGGGAACCACAGATTACGCCGATTACACAGATTTTTCAGCGCCATCGGCGTCATCGGCGTGCTGATCTTCGTCGCTATAGCTCCCCGCGGCGGTAGGCCTCTTTGCGGGCCAGGTAGTTGGTGACGGCGCGGCGGCCGGCCCTACTCTGCACCTCGGTCAGCGGCCCGATGACCTTGGCCGGCACGCCCAGAGCCAGCATGCCCGGCGGCACGCACATGCCCGGCGTCACAACCGCGCCCGCCCCCACCACTGCCCCCGCGCCGACCACCGCGCCGTCGAGCACCACGGCGCGGATGCCGATGAGCGCGCCGTCTTCGACCGTGCAGCCGTGGACGACCGCGCCGTGGCCGATGGTCACATCGGCGCCGACGACACAGGGGAAGCCGGCCGAGACGTGGAGCACGGCCCCGTCCTGAATGTTCGTGCGGTTGCCGACAGTGATGGGCGCTTCGTCGCCGCGCAGCACCGCGCCGAACCAGACGCTAACGTCGTCGCCCAGCGTCACGTCGCCACGCAGGGTGGCGGTGTCGGCAATCCAGACGCTGGCGGGGATAATGGGCGACATAGTCATCAAGAGTAGAAACCGCAGATTACACAGATTTCACAGATTATCTCTTGAATCTGTGAAATCTGTGTAATCTGTGGTTTCTTTCTTACCGCTTCAGGCCGGGGACGTTCATGGATTCATCGGTGGCCCAGGCCGATTCGGGCAGGGCGGGTTTGTCGGCTTCGGAGCTTAGCCACTGCCGGGCCAGGGCCACGGCGGCCACGGCGTAGGCCAGCCCGCTGACGATCCAGGCGATCATCGCCCCGAAGTTGGTGTCATTGATGTCCAGCCCGCTGAGCTGGAAGCCGGCCGGGTAGTTGTAGCCCATGTCGGGAAAGAAGAGCAGCACCAGCCCGACCAGCTTGACCGGCCAGATGCTAATGAAGGCGTAGACGATGCGCACCACGGGGTGCATGGCGGTGTGGGGCTGCGGCCAGGCGGCGGTGATGTGCCACCAGTTGAGCAGGCCGACACCGAACAGACTGAGCAACTCGATGGCGTGGAGCCAGCCGTAGCGCAGGGTGGCGTTGTGGGCGGTGGGGTCATACCAGAACCAGCAGACGCTGAGGAAGGCCAGCAGGGTGACGCCGGGGGACGTGGCCCAGTGGATGGCACGGGTCAGGCTGCTGCGGTCGCCGAATGACCTCAGCGGTTTCGTCAGCCCGGCCAGGATGCGGTCCCGTTGCCAGGCGGGCAGGCCGTAGACGAGGGCCGGGACGGGATTGGCAAACATGAGCAGGCTGGGGATAGAGGCGATGACGAGCATGTGCTGGGCGATGCGGGCGCTGAAGTATTGGGTAGACAGATAGCCCAGCGGCGAGATGAGGGCCAAGGCCAGCAGGCCTAGACCGGCCAGGAAGAGGAGCAGGGCGCGGGTGGAGGCGGGGTCGGTGGCGCGGCCGGGGCCGGGGGGCAGCGCCGGCCGCGGCAGCCGCCGCCAGCCGCGCAAATAGACGACGGCAACGAGGAAGATGCCGGTTGCGGCCAGCAGGCGCATGAGGGTAGCTTCGGGCCAGGTGAGCATGGAAGATAGGTGGAACCGGCCGGCTTAAAGCTCAGCCAAGTATCTGTTGCTTCAGCACCTCAGATGGGATGGCCGCCATGTGTTTGTCACAATGAACCAGCACGGCGCTATCCATTTGAGCCGCGGCGGCGATGAGCGAGTTGGTAAGCGGAATGTGGCTAAAGGCCTGTCGCGTCAGCCGATAGGCGGCCGTCGCCGTGGAACTATCTATCGCCACCACGTCGTTAAAGAGCAGGCGATATTCATCCAGGATGTCTTGTATCGCGCTATCATCCGCTCCTAAGTCGTGCATGCGCCGCGAGAATTCGGCGATACTGGGGCTGGCCAGCGTGATCTCGGCCGCTGTGTCCTCCAGTAGCGCCTGGACTGCTTCCCACCCTAGCTCTTGCCGGTAGTGCGCCAGCAGGGCGGTTGTATCTAGAAGGTAGCGCACAGGGTCACTCTTCCGTTTCACGTTCGGCGATCAGTTCGGCGACGCTGTCCCGTTCCGGGCTAAACTTCCGCCCGCTGCCCAAGAGTCGTCGCGCCAGTTCCCCCCGGTCAGGAATAACACGCACGATGATTTCGTTCCGTTCGGCGTTGGGAATCCATTCCAACCGCCAGCCGGGCTTGATGCCCAGCGCCCGCCCTACCTCGGCCGGTATGGTAACCATGTTCTTCGTGGTAACGGTGGTAATCATGGCAATTAGTGTATTCCATGCAAGCGAGAAGGTCAAGGCGTCTAAGGTGTTATGTATTCTATTTCCTTGGCGTGGAGAAAGCTCCCCAGCGCCTCAATTGCCTGCTCGACACCCGCCTGCGTCTCGCCCTTCGCGCTAACCCCTGGCTCCAGATGCACCGCATTGACCACCAGCCGCCCGGCCCGGCGGTCCATCCGGGGATCAACGCGGCCGATGATCCGGTCGCCGTGGAGGATGGGCATCACGTAGTAGCCATAGACGCGCTTGGCGGCCGGGGTGTAGATTTCGCTGCGGTAGAAGAANNTTGAACAGCAGTTCGGTGCGGTCGCGGTCGGCGATGAGGTTGTCGAACGGGGAGAGGAGGACGGTCTGTGGCCGCCACGCGTCGTGCCGAGCGCGCTCCAGTTCGGGTAGCAGGTCGCGGTGGAGGTACCACGGGCCGGGCCAGTCGCCGCTGTCGTCGCGGATGGTCAGCGGCACAGCGACGCCCGCCGCGGCCAACTCAGCCAGTGCCTGTTTCAGCCCAGGGTAATTGTGGCGGGTGAAGTAGTTTTTAACGTCGCGCAGACGGGCCGGGCCGAGGGCCAGCAGGGCGCGCTCGGCGGCGCGGCGGACGAGCGTGTGGCGCTCGGCCGGCGGCGTGTGGACGCGGTCGCCCACCTGGTGTTCCATCAGCCCCCAGCGCTTCTTCAGGCCGTAGCCGCTGCCCTGCCGGCCGGTGGTGGTGACGTAGCCGCGCAGCCAGAGAATCTCCAGCATGATGCCCACGTCGCTGCCGCTGCCCCAACTGCTGGGGTAGGGCCAGGGGACGGCGGCCCGGCTCTCGATCTCCTCGGCAAAGAGCGGCCCGCGCTGGGCCAGTTCGTGGAGCAGGGCTTGCCGGAAGGCGGCGTTGGCTTCCAGCCAGTCGCGCACGCGCTCGCGCCAGATGCCGCCGGCCACTTCGCGCTCGCGCATGTGGGGGCGGAAGAGGGGGTAGTCATCGGCCAGGACGATGGAGGCGGCGTGGGCCCAATACTCGAAGAGCGCCCGGTCAGCCCACAGCAGGGCCTCCAGGTCGGCCGGGTCGTAGGGGCCGAGGCGGCTGAAGGGCACCAGCAGTTGGGTGCGGGCGACGACGTTGATGGGGTCGAGTTGCAGGCAGGTGATGCGTTGGATGGTGGCCAGGAGGTCGGCCTTGGTGGGGTTCGGCCGCGGCGCTTCGAGGTATTGGGCGATGACGGCCAGGCGGCGGGCTTCCTGAGAGGAGAAGATGAGCGGGGCGGTCATGGATGGGGATGTTAACAGAACAGGTGTTTCAGGGCAAAGCCCTATGTGATTAAATATGATTAAATATCTAGTAATGTGACACCGTATTTAGTATCATTGTCAAATGTCTAAGCGCCAAAAGCGGTTAGAGAAGATCCGCAGCAACCCGCTCAATGTTCGTTTTGAAGAACTGGACCGGCTGTTGGTGGATTACGGCTTCCAGCGCCGTCAGCCAGGTGGCGGATCGAGCCACATATTTATGTGCGTGGAGGCACGCGCATTACTATCCCAATGAACCGGCCACATCTGAAAGCGATCTATGTCAAGCAGGTGGTGAAGTTGCTGGAGGAAATTGACAATGAGTGAGAGACCCATCGCATACTATCTCAACCTCCCCTATACAATCGAGTTTGTCCACGACACGTCTGACGCTGAACATCCGGTCTGGTTCGCCGCCGTGCGCGAGCTGCGCGGCTGCATGACCGAAGCCGACGACTTCGATGAGGCGGCGCGGCAAATTCGTGATGCGATGCGCTTATGGATCGAGGATGCGCTTGAGGCCGGTGACGCCGTTCCCGAACCAAGAGGCGAAGGAGAGTTCAGCGGCAAATTCTCCGTGCGGCTGCCCAAGTCACTTCATCGCGATCTGGTGCATCAGGCCGAGCGCGAAGGGGTGAGTCTCAACCAGTACATTACGGCTGTTCTGAGCCGGTCGGTTGAATAGTCATGACAGGCGCAAAAAAGGGGCGACTACCTGGTCGCCCCGTTCTGTCTACAGTGTGGCCGTCGCCAACGGCACAAAAAGGCTTGGCCTGGGCCGTGGCCGGTCTTTGTCCTGTCGAGTGTGAACGCGAGCAAAAACGATTGGCTTGCTTGTGCCGACCTTATCCAGCAATTCGAGATTGTGCTGGCGAATCTCCGGATCGTCCTCCGGCAAAATGACAAGTTCAAACTCGTCCGGCAGTGAAGCAAATATCTCCGGGTGGTCGAGCAGGTACTGCGTGATCTGACCGACGAGGCTAATGTTGCGCTCTACGACATCCGGCGGCGCGCTGGTCGTTTTTTTAGCCATTGCTCGTACCTCTCGCGATACTGTTGCCAGTTAGTTGTCAAATCGCCGATTGCAAACGTCAAGGCCTGATTGTAGTCCGTAGTATGCAACCTTGTCTTTGCCGCTGACTCATAGGGATGCAGTCTGTCGCAATGAGCGAAACCATGAGCCGTATCGTAACGGACGACAGCGACCCACTGTTCATCAAACAAGCACTCCAACTGTACCACAAATTGGACGACTTCGCCCTGCTCGATTTCAAAGCGAACACGGAGGGCGTTGCCATTGCCTAAAAGGCGGCGAAACTCTACTTGACGCGCCATTGCTCATGACTGCCTACGAGACCCGCAACGGCTCCCCCAGTAGCGACGTCAACACTTCTAGTTCATTCTCCCCCACGCCAGCCACGCCCAGCGGCCGGTTGACCCGGTCGTGGCAGTCGGAGCCGCCGGTCTGGATGAGCTCGTATTCGTTGGCCCAGGCGGCCATCAACGCGCGGTGCTCCTGCACGTGGCCGGGGTACTGCACCTCCAGCCCGTCCAGCCCCAGCAGGTCTTCGTCCAGGAACTCCGGCATGAGGGTCTCGACGACCTCGATGGGCGGCAGCACCTCGTTGTAGAGGCTCTCGCCGGGGTAGGAGCCGGCGGCGGGGTGGGCGAAGACGCGCACCAGTTGCGGGTAGTTGTGCAGCAGCGGCGTCAGCGTCGCCGGGTCAATGCCCGACGGGATGTAGGCCCGGCTGTCGTTGCCGATGAGCAGGTTGACCTGCTCCTTGTTCAGCCCGTGGTTGTTGGCCAGGGCCAGGGCGAAGTGGCGGCGGGTGACGTTGTCGGCCAGGGCTTCGATCTCTTCGGCCGTCAGGTCGCGCGCCAGCAGCGGCGTCGCCCCGGCCGGGCCGAACTCGGCGTTGATGGCCGCCACGCGCGCCCGCACCAGCCCGCCGCCGCGCCCCTGGCTGAAGATCGCCTCAGCGTCGCGGCGAAAGCGTGCGTCTTCCAACAGGTCGTAGGGGATGTAGAGCAGGTAGTGGAGGGTGCCGGTGAAGTAGGGGCGCTTGAAGCG
>CXWK01004502.1_pt1 | contig 11692 bp, 9 predicted proteins | sample 590851 | NCBI WGS metagenome assembly CXWK01 (sample SAMEA3498364, study PRJEB10139) | wastewater metagenome | biome: wastewater treatment plant; material: activated sludge | place: Denmark | collected 2014-08-01
CGCTGAGGCACCCCGCCGCTCACCAGAACGACAGGACGATCCACGTGGCCACCTACCTCGACGACATCCTCGCCGCTCACCGAAGGGCCGCAGCCGACGACCAACGTTCGCTTTCCCGGCTGATCGAGCAGGCCACGGCGATGGCGCCCACCGTTTCGGCCGCCGATGCCCTCACCGCCGGCGACCGGCTGGCGGTGATCGCCGAGGTGAAGCGGGCCAGCCCGTCCAAGGGCGAGCTGCACGCCAACCTCGACCCAAAGCGCCTGGCGGCCACCTACGGGGAAGCGGGCGCAGCGATGGTGTCGGTGCTCACCGACGAGGCGTTCTTTCGAGGTTCGGCGGCCGACCTGGCCGCCGCCCGGTCGGGCTTCGCCGGCCCGATCCTGCGCAAGGACTTCACCGTGTCCCCGGCCGACGTGTGCGATGCCCGGCTGATGGGGGCCGACGTCGTGCTGTTGATCGCTGCTGCGCTCGACGACGCCGAGCTGGCCGACTTCGCCGCACTGGCCACCGAGGTCGGCCTGTCCGCGCTGGTCGAGGCCCACGACGAGACCGAGGTCGAACGCGCCGTCGAGGTAGCCGGGGCGTCGCTCGTCGGCGTCAACCAGCGTGACCTGGTGACGTTTCAGGTCGACACCGCCCGTGCGGTGCGGGTGGCCGGGACGATCCCCGACGGCGTAGTCGCCATCGCCGAGTCGGGGGTGACCGGCCCCGCAGACGCACGACGGCTCGCCGACGCCGGCTATCACGCCGTGCTGGTCGGCGAGCACCTGGTCACCTCGGCCGACCCGACCGCCACACTCGCTGCGCTGGCCGTCCCCCGTCACGCCCGGTAGTCCTACGATGCGATCATGACCCGCATCGCCATCGGCTCCGACCACGCCGGCTTCGAACTCAAGTCCCACCTGATCGACCTGTTGACCGGGCAGGGCCACGACATCGTCGACCTGGGTACCGACTCCACGGCCAGCGTCGACTATCCGCAGTTCTGCGCCGCGGTGGGCCGAAGCGTTCGCGACGGCGAGACCGAACTCGGCATCGTGCTCGGTGGCAGCGGTCAGGGCGAGCAACTCGCGGCCAACAAGGTGCGCGGCGTGCGCGCTGCGCTGTGCAACTGCCTCTACACAGCCCGCATGGCCCGGGCCCACAACGACGCCAACGTGTTATCGATGGGTGCCCGCGTGGTCGGCGTCGGCCTGGCGGAGGAGATCCTGGCCACGTTCCTCGACACCGAGTTCGAAGGCGGGCGCCATCAGCGCCGCGTCGACCAGATCACCGCCCTCGAGGACGAGTTCTAGGCAGGTGTGGAGGTGTGCCGGTGAATTTCACCGGCACTCCTCCACACCTCTGCTCCACACCTTCAGCCCGCACCCTGGCTTCGTGATCCCCGCTCGGCGCGTCAGCCGGCGTGTTCCCAGGTCCACTGCTGCACCGAGATGCGCCCCAGCTCAAAGCCAACCTGGCAGTAGGCCAGGTAGTAGCGCCACATGCGCCGGAACCGATCGTCGAAGCCCATTGTCTCGATCTCGGGCCAGGCGGCCTCGAAGCGCTCCGACCAGTGCTCCAACGTGCGGGCATAGGACTGACCAAAGTCGAGCACGTCGACCGTGGCCAGCCCGGCGGCGTCGGACAGCTCCGAGATCACCTTGGGGGCGGGCAGGCGGCCGCCCGGGAAGATGTACTCCCGTATGAAGTCGTTGCGACCCCGGTAGGTGTCCCACAGTCCATCGTCGATCGTGATGATCTGGAAGGTCGCCCGTCCGCCGGGCTTCAGGCAGCGGGCGACGGTGTCGAACAGCTCGGGCCAGCGGTCCTGCTCGATCGACTCGATCATCTCGATCGAGACGATGGCGTCGTAGCGGCCGGTCGCGTCGGCAAAGTCGCGCAGCTGGAAGTCGCTGGCGTGGCTCCAGCCGCCCTGCGCCGCCCGCTTCTCGGCGTAGTCCAGCTGTTCCTGGGCGATCGTCACGCCGGTGATGCTGGCGCCCACCGTGGTGGCGGCCTCAGCAAAGCCGCCCCAGCCGCAGCCGATCTCCAACACGTTGGCGCCGGCGGTGATGCCGGCCCGGTTGAGCACCCGGTCGTACTTCGCCCGTTGAGCCTCGGCCAGGTCGTCGGTGCCGTCGTAGAAGCCGGACGAATAGGTGACCGAGGGGTCCAGCCACTGCTCGTAGAACCGGTTGCCCAGGTTGTAGTGGTCGGCCATGGCGTCGACGGCACCGCCGCGACGCCGGGGGCGCCGATCCCACACCGACGAACCCACACGCTGCACCTTCGAGCCGAGCGAGCCGGCGTTGGTGCGGTCGATCGACGCAGCGGCCAACCTGAGGAAGGCCGGCAGGTCGTCGGTGTCCCACCAACCGTCGACGTAGCCGGCGCCCAGCCCGGCGGCGCCTTCGGCCACCAGCCGGCGGGCCAAGGTCGGGTCGTGGGCGACCAGCGTGGCCTCCGGCCCGGAAGCCGCGCCGCGGTGGGTGCTGCGGGTGCCATCAGGGGTGGTCAGGTGCAGGGTGCCGGTGCTGACACGCCCGGCAATCGTGCGGGCGAGACCGGCGGCGAGCCAGTCGGAAGTGGTGCTCATCGGGAGCTTCCTTTCGGGATTCGATCGATCGTGCTGTTGGATGAACGGGCGTCGCAGTAGCGGCGGCCGCCGACCGGGCAGCTACTGCCGGCGGTCGTGGGACGCTGCGGCGGTTCGGGCACGCTGCGGTAGGCAACGCCCTTGCGCCAGATGCGCAGCGCCTCGACGTGGATGCCGACGATGGCCTTTTGGGCCACCGCCGGGGTGTGGGCGATGGCGGCGAGGGTGCCCAGCGTGGTGAAGGGCCGGCGCACCCCGGCAAAGGACGCTGTCAGCAACGGGCCGTCATCGTCGCCGTAGACGATGCGGACCGACACCGGGGAACCCTCGTCGGCTGTGGGCGGAACGATCCGAAAGTCGTAGCGGCCGTCGCGGTCAAAGAACGGGGAGACGTGCATGGTCTTGTCGGCGCGCTGGCGCCAAGGAGTGTGCTGGGGGTCGTCGATCGGCGCCACGTAGGCGTGTCGGTCGCCGAAGGTGTTGCGCACCTCGTGGATCAACGCGCTGGGGGTCCCGTCGGCAAAATGCAGGAACCAGACGGTGATCGGGTCGAAACCGAACCCGAAGGTGCGCGGCATGCACAGCAGGCGAATCGGCCCTTCCGCTGCGGCGGCGTCGATGCCGGCGTCGGCGAGCCGCTCGACCGCCCAGGGGCGCAGCGGCGACCCGTCGGCGGCGCCATGATCGGCGGTATGAAAGCCGATCGGCGAATGGCGGTCGACCCCAAAGCCGCGCACCTCGGCGTCGAGTCGATCGAGTTCGTCCAGGTCGAACAGGCCCATCATCATCGAAGAGTCGAAGCGGTGAGTCACCGGGCGATGGCGCACGTGGCGGACCCGACCGACGTACCACCCGGAGGCCAGGCCGCCGAGTTCGACCGAGCCCGAGTTCATACCAGTTCCTTCGCCCGGGCCGTCTCGGTGACGATCGAGGCCGGCCGGTCGACGCGTCGGATGAGCTCCCAGGGCACGTCGCCGCCGAGCGCCTGTCCGACGGCAAGGCCGGATTCGGCCCCATCCTCGTGAAAGCCGTAGCCGCACCAGGCGCCGCAATGCCACACCGAGCCGAGGCCCTGAATCGTCGGCAGCACCCGCTGGGCGGCGGCCGACTCCGCCGACATCACCGGATGGGTGTAGTCCCGCACCCGCAGGACACACTCGGGACGGGTCGGGGGGTTCAAGGTGACGAACAGGTCGGTGTCGCACTCAAGCGGCTGCAGACGGTTCATCCAATACGTCACCGTGACCTCCTCCGATGGCGTCCCCGAGACGTTCCAGGCCGACCAGTGGCTGCGTCGGCGCGGCATCCATGAGGGATCGGAGTGCAGGTATGCCCGATTGGGGCTGAAACGAAACCGGCCGAGAACGTCGCGCTCGGTGGGGGTTGCATCGTCGCCAAGCAAGGCCAGGGAGACGTCGGCGTGGGTGCCGAGCACCACCCGGTCGGCGCTCCAGGACTGTCCGTCCGCCGCGGAGACGACGACGGCGTCGCCCACCCGGGTGACGCTGCACACCGACACGCCGTGACGAACCTCGCCGGCGAGCGAGCCGACCAGCGCGTCGACGTAGCTGGCGCTGCCACCGGCCAGCGTCGACCACCGGGGGCGGTTCCGCAGGCGAAAGAGGCCGTGCTGGTGGAAAAAGGCGATCAGCGAGCGGGCGGGCATCGCTGCGACGTCGATGTCCGGCGAGGACCAGATGGCGGCCGCCATCGGGTACAGGTAGCGATCGCGAAACTCGGGCGAGAATCGGGCGGACAGCTCGGCCAGCGTGATGTGGTCGGTGCCGTCCGCAGACGCGGCGGCCGCCACCCGACCGAAGTGGACGATGTCCCGGGTCAGCCGAAGGTTGCTGCGTCGGTGCCAGCCGCCGTGGCCCAGCAGGCCACCCAGCGAACCGGAGTACTCGGCCTCGCCGCCCCTCGAACCGGCGGCCGGGCCTCCGGTGAAGGCGAAGGACATGTCGCTCGGGGCACGTTCGACGTCGAGATGCTCGAACAGGGCGACGAGGTTGGGGTAGGTCAGGTCGTTGTGGACGATGAAGCCGGTATCGACCGCCACCTCCGGGCCGTCGGGCCCATCCGGCCGCACGACGGCGGTGTCGCTGTGTCCACCGACGTGATCGCCGCCGTCGAGCACCAACAGATCGGGGTCGTCACGTAGTGCCCAGGCGGCGGAAAGCCCGCCGATACCGGCACCGACGATGATGGTTGAGTGTTTCATCGAGGGAAGTTCGGCGCCGACGACGCGTCTGGATCACCGCTCGATGGCTGACATCCGTCACTCGGTGCCCATCACTGAGCCCGACCGGTGGCTCGGCTCGGGTTCTAGCCCGGGTCGACAGCGTGAACGGGTTGCCCGTCGGCCAGGGTGAGTTCTGCCGGCGTGTCCACGGTGCGATGCAGGTATCCCAGACCTGTCCACCCCTCCCCGGCGGCGGGGACGGCCGTGGTGACGCTGGCCCGGTCGGTGCCGTCGACGCTGAGCGCCGCGTCCCGTTGCGGCACCTCGCCGTCGCCTGTGAGGAGGACCAGCCGGGTGGGGGTCACGTTGCCCCGGCTGTCGATGCGCGCCACCAACTCCTGGCCGGTATAGCAGCCCTTGGTGAAGTCGACCGAGGCCTCGACCACCCGGGCCGCAGCCGGGATGGTGTCGGGCCCGATCTCGGTGCCCATCGCCGGCACGCCGCTGGCCACCCGGGCCCGTTCCAGCGCCTGACGCCCCGCATCACCCTCGAGCCTGACGACGTNNNNGCCGGCGCCACCAGGATCGGGTCGGCTCCGCCGGGTGTGACGTCCTCGGCTGCAGGCACGGCCAAACCGTCCGACCAGGCGCGCACGGCCAGCGTCGGCACATCAAACCGTGTCGACAGCTCGGCCTTCGTCCGCAGCCAGAAGCGACGCAACCGCTGCTCGACCACCGTGCCGAAACCCGCGTCGACCACCAGGTGCACCGTGTCGTCGGCCGCCCGGTGCACGCGCATCCAGGCGCACATCTTGCCCTGGGGCTCCAGCAGCAACGACGGCGCCCACGCCCCCACCGCCAAGCCGGACACGTTCTGGCTGAGCTGCCCCTGGAGGTATCCGACCGCGTCGGGGCCGACTACCTCGATCACGTCCAGCGACGTGTCGGCCGCCCAGGCGCCGGGTCGGGCTTCATCATCGATCTGGTGGGTGTCCGGTGCAACCTGGCTCATGGGCGCAACCTATCGGCCCGGGGCACACTGGACCGCCCGACCCGACCGCCACCCCCTGTGCCGAGCGAGAAGGAACGCACCATGCCCACCCCCGTCTCCACGTCCGGCCATCAGCCCGGCGAGCAGCCACCCGAAGCGCAGTCGACCGAGGCGCAGCCAACCGAGGCACAGCCGACCGGGGCACAGCCGACCGGGGCACAGCCGACCGGGGTGTCGTCATCCAACGGGCTCGAATCCCCAGCGAACACACTCGACCCGGTGATCAACCTCGACGATGGCTTCGCACGCGCCTTTCCCGAGCTCGTCGTCGAGTGGGCGGCAACCGCGGTGCCCGATCCGCAGATCGTGGCGCTCAACGAGCCGCTCGGCGCCGAGCTGGGCCTGAAGGCGCACGCACTCTGCAGCGACGACGGCGTGGCCACGCTGGCCGGCAACCGGGTCCCCGTCGGGGCACGACCGGTTGCCATGAGCTACGCCGGTCACCAGTTCGGCAACTACTCGCCGCGCCTGGGCGACGGTCGGGCGTTGCTGCTCGGCGAACTGGTCGGCCCCGGCGACCGACGCCTCGACGTGCACCTGAAGGGGTCGGGCCGCACCCCGTTCGCTCGCGGGGGCGACGGCAAGGCGACCATCGGCCCCATGCTGCGCGAGTACCTGGTCGCCGAGGCCATGTCGGCGCTCGGGGTGCCGACCACCCGGGCCCTGGCGGTCGTTACCACCGGCGAGTCCGTGCGCCGCGACCTGGCCGAACCGGGGGCCGTGCTCACCCGTGTGGCCGCCAGCCACCTCCGGGTCGGCACCTTCGAGTACGCCGCCAGGCTGGGCGTCGATGGGCTGGTGCAGCGGCTGGCCGACTACGCCATCGCCCGCCACCACCCGGAAGCGGCCGCCTCCGAGACGCCCTACCTGGCGTTTCTCGATGCGGTGGTCGGAGCCCAGGCCCAGCTGGTGGCCCGATGGATGCTCACCGGGTTCATCCACGGGGTGATGAACACCGACAACATGACGATCTCCGGCGAGGGCATCGACTACGGGCCGTGCGCGTTCATGGACCGATACAACCCGGCGACCGTGTTCAGCTCGATCGATCACGCCGGTCGTTACGCCTACCGCAATCAGCCTCCGATCGCCACGTGGAACCTGGCCCGGCTCGCTGAGGCCCTGCTTCCGCTCATCGCCGATGAGGTCGGTCGCCCACTCGACGACCAGCCCGGCGACCAGACCGACGAGCCGACGGATCATCCCGCCATCGCCATCGCCACCGACTCGCTCAACCGCTTCGCCACGCGTTACGACCTTGAATGGCGCGCCGGCATGCAGGCCAAGCTCGGCCTCGTCGCAGCGCCCACCGATCCGGAGCTGTTCGCAGACCTGCTCGGCGTGATGGCCGACGACCGGCTCGACTACACCCGGACGTTCCGGCGGCTCGCCCGTTCGTTCGACGATCTCGACGAGGGCGAACCGACCGAACCCGCGTCGTCGGCAGCCCTCCGGTCCTGGGTCGGTCGCTGGCGCGCCCAGCTGTCCGCCGAGGGACGCCCCGTCGGGGTGGTCGCCGAGGAGATGAACGCCCGAAACCCGGCGGTCGTCCCCCGTAACCATCTGGTCGATGAGACGCTGCAGGCCGCCACCGACGGCGATCTTGATCCGTTCAACCGTCTGCTGGTCGTCGTGACCAACCCGTTTGACGAGCCGGACGATCCCCGCATGGCCCAGCCAGCGCCCGAGGAGTTCACGGCACGGTTTCGCACCTTCTGCGGAACCTGACCGCCGGTCGACCGCGCGCCCTCGCTGAGGGGTGCGACCAATGGCATCCGGTCGTGGCCACCGGCGATCTGCCATCGTGGCACCATGGCCGAGTTCGACCCCGTCCGACCCCCTCCCCCGGCATCGGGGGGCGGCCCTGAGGAGCCGTTGGTCCTCATCGACCGAACCCACCCCCAGACGGCGGTGATCACGCTCAACCGCCCCGAGCGCATGAACTCGATGAGCTTCGAACAGATGGTGCCGCTTCACGCCGCGTTCGCCGAGGTGGCGGACGACAACGCCACCACCTGCGTCGTGCTCACCGGCACGGGGCGCGGCTTCTGCTCCGGTGCCGACACCGGCCCGTCCGAGCCTCCACCCAACATCGAGAACCTGTCGATGAGCCGCATCGCCACCCGGGCCATGTCGCTGCTCGCCGACCTGGTGCCCGCCATGCAACGCATGCCTCAGCCGGTCATCTGCGCCATCAACGGTGCCGCAATCGGCGGTGGGTTCTGTCTCACCCTGGGGGCCGACATCCGCCTGGCCGCCGAGTCCGCCTACTTCAGGGCGGCGGGCACCAACAACGGCCTGACCGCCACCGAACTGGGCCTCAGCTTCCTGTTGCCGCGGGCGATCGGCTCCTCCCGGGCGTTCGAAATCATGCTGTCGGGCCGCGACATCGATGCCCATGAGGCGGCAGCGATGGGCCTGGTCTCGCGGGTGGTACCCGACGATGCCCTGCTGGACGAGGCGCTCGAGCTGGCCGATCGGATCAACGGTTGGAGCGCCCAGGGCATGGCCCTCACCAAGCGCATGATGTGGGCCGGGTTGGAAACCTCCAGCCTGCGGGCGGCCATCGAGATGGAAAGCCACACCCAGTTGTTCGTGCGGATGACCACCGGCAACTTCGAGGAGGCCGCCCGCGCCCGACGGGAGGGTCGGCCGCCAGACTTCCAGGACTGATCACCAGGCGGCGGCGTTCCCGGCCTGGGCGACGGCCGGCGGCTCAGCGGCCCGGGCGGTCGATCCGCCCGTCCGGGTGGCGGGCAAAGCGGGCCGGGTCGGCCCCGTGCACCGGACCATCGACGTCCCATGGCCAGCCGCCAAACCCGGTCGCCCGGTAGTCGGCGAAGGCCGCTTCGATGCCCGCCCGGTCGTTCAAGACGAACGGCCCGTACTTGGCCACCGGTTCGCCGATCGGGCGGCCCTGCATCACCAGCAACTCGACGCCCGCCGGCCCTGCGACCAGGCCCACCGGGGAGTCGCTGTCGACCAGCGCTCCGGTGCCGGCATCGAGACGCTCCCCACCGAGGTCCACGTGATCCCCCTCGAAGACGTACACCATGCGCTCGGTCTCGACGTGCTCGGTTGCGGGCATCGCCCAGCCGGCCCCAGGGCCCAACCGAACGTGCCAGATCGCCACCTCAGCGTCGTCCCGAGCCGCCCAGGAGCCGGCCGGCGCCGCTGCGGCCGCTCGACCAGCCAACTCGCCGACGACGACGGTGACCGAGGCTGTCCGCCCTTCGTCGTCGGTCACGTCAACCACCGGCGTGTCCTCGGCCCACAGCATCGTGAACGCCGGCTGGGCCATCTTGTTGGCGGCGGGCAGGTTGAGCCAGATCTGGAACAGCTCGGTGGGGTTGGGCGCATCGCCGTTGAGCAGCGGGAACATCTCGGAATGGACGATGCCCGCCCCGGCGGTCACCCATTGGGTGTCGCCGTGTCCGAAGCGAGCGGCGGCGCCCAACGAATCGGCGTGATCGATCAGTCCACGCCGCACATAGGTGATCGTCTCGAACCCACGGTGCGGGTGCTGGGGGAACCCCGGGACCACCGCACCGTGGTACATGTTCCAGCCATCCTTGGCGGCAAAGTCCGAACCCATTTGACGCCCCTCGAGCGATGCGTGAGGGCCAAAGTCCTCGGTGCCCTCGGGATAGGCGTCGTCGTGGTGGGCGACGAACAGAAACGGATCGAGCGTGGGCCACTGGGCCCCCAGAGGAAACCGCTCGCGGATCGCGCCAGCCATGCCGGCCGGGATGGTTGGCGTGGTGGTTGCGCTGGTTGGGCTCATGTCGGCTCCTGGAAATCGAGTGGCGTCACCTCGGACACCCTCCGAGGTACTTCCAAAGAGAACCATCTTGGGTGCGGAGTATTCCTCTCCCATCGTCCACGGCGATCCCGATCGATGATCAGCCTTCGAGTCTCGCCCGCAAGCCCAGCCGCTAGGTTCCTTCGCAGTCTGTTCCCGTTCACGACAAGGAGCGTCCATTGAGCCAGCTGCGCTACCCAGGTGCCCATGCCCAAACCAATCCGGACCGGGTGGCCATGACCATGGCCGGTACTGGCGACACGGTCACCTTCGGCGAGCTCGACGCCACCGCCAACCGGTTGGCGCGCACGTTTGCATCGTTGGGTCTTGAGTACGAGGGCCACGTGGCCGCCTGCATGGAGAACCGGCTGGAGGTACTCGAGGTTGCCTGGGGCGCCCACTACGCCGGCCTGCACTACACGTTCTTCTCCACGCACCTGACCGCGGACGAGGCGGCCTTCATCATCGAGGACTCCGGTTCCAAGGTGGTGGTGCTCACGCCGGCGATGGCCGAGCGTTTGATGCCCGCACTGGCCGAGCTGGTGGGCGACGACGTGACGTTCGTGTCGGTCGGCGGCGAGGTGGAGGGCGCCCAGAACCTCGACGCGCTGGCCGCCGAGCAATCGCCCGACCCGCTCCCCGGTGCCCTCGAGGGGACCGACATGTTGTACTCCTCGGGCACGACCGGTCGCCCCAAGGGCGTGCTCCGCCAGCTGACAGGCCAGCCGCTCGGCACCAGTGCCGGCCTCGGGCTGCTCGGCGAGCTGCTGATGGGCATGAACACCGAGAGCGTCTACCTCTCCCCCGCCCCGATGTACCACGCCGCCCCGCTCAAGTGGAGCATCGAGAGCCTCGCCCTCGGCGCCTCGGTCGTGCTGATGGAGCGCTTCGAGCCCGAAGCGGTCCTCGACGCGATTCAGACCCACCGGGTGACCCACGCCCAGTTCGTCCCGACCATGTTCGTGCGCATGCTCAAGCTGCCCGAGGAGGTCCGCATCGGCTACGACGTGTCCAGCCTGGTCGGGGTCATCCATGCTGCGGCGCCCTGCCCGCCCGACGTCAAGCGCCAGATGATGGACTGGATGGGCCCGATCATCAACGAGTACTACGCCGGCACCGAGGGCTCGGGGTTCTGTTGGGCGTCGGCAGAGGACTGGCTGGGCCACCCCGGCACGGTCGGCAAACCCCTCGTCGGGGTCATCCACATCGTCGGGCCCGACGGCGAGGAACTCCCGGTCGGCGAGGAGGGCGTCGTCTACTTCGGCGAGGGCCCGCAGTTCGCCTACCACAACGATCCCACTAAGACGGCCGAGGCCCACCACCCGAAGGGCTGGTCGACCCTGGGCGACATCGGGAAGGTGGACGAGGATGGGTTCCTCTACCTCACCGACCGCCAGACCAACATGATCATCACCGGCGGGGTCAACGTGTACCCCCAGGAGGCCGAGAACGTGCTCGCTTCCCACCCCGACATCTACGACGTGGCCGTCATCGGCGTGCCCAACGAGGACTTCGGCGAGGAGGTCAAGGCGGTCGTCCAACTGATGGACGGCGTCGAGGCCTCCGATCAGCTCGCCGCCGAACTCGTCGAGTACTGCCGGGAACGCATGGCCCACGTGAAGTGTCCCCGGAGCATCGACTTCACCGACGAGCTGCCCCGCCTGCCCACCGGCAAGCTGGTCAAGCGCCACCTGCGCGACAGCTACTGGGAGGGCACCGGTTCCCGGATCTAGGCCGCTCGGCCCTGCGGCCGTCTCGGCTGCCACCGGGCGGGGAGGCTCACAGCTCGATCCCCTCGTTTCGCAGGTCCAACTTCAGGGTTTCAAGCCCCTCGTAGTGGCGGGCGACCATGCCCAGCTCCAGCGCTCCGGCCACGTGCGCCGGTGAATCATCGGTGAAGAAGACGTTGGCGGGTTCGACGGTGAGTTGGTCACAGACGTACTCGTAGACCGCGCGGGCCGGCTTGGCGATGCCGATCTTGGCGCTGTTGAAGATGCGGTCGAAGTGTCCGACGAGGCCCAGGTCGACCATCTCGTCGGAGATGGTGTCGGTGCCGTTGGTCAGCAGCGCCACCGT
>CXWK01000392.1_pt1 | contig 11691 bp, 8 predicted proteins | sample 590851 | NCBI WGS metagenome assembly CXWK01 (sample SAMEA3498364, study PRJEB10139) | wastewater metagenome | biome: wastewater treatment plant; material: activated sludge | place: Denmark | collected 2014-08-01
GTCACCGTCAGCGAGCAGTATCAAAGCGCAACCGAAAGCGTGGGATCTGTCGTCGAGGAACTGCTGGCCTCGCTGCCCTCCAACCGGCTGGTCTCCATCGGACGCGCCGCTGTCCAGTTCGGCCGTCTGGTCACCGTGTTTCAGGAGCGACACGAATGGGCGGTAGCGATCGCACAGGAACTCGCCCTCGAATCCGACGAGCTCGACACATTCCTGATGTCGCGCGAGCAGTCCACCCAGTACGGAGCCATCCAGGCCGTCATCGACGAAATCTCAGCCGACATCACCGTCGCCAACGACGACGACGCACGCGACCTCTGGCGGAATCGCAACACCCAAGGCGCTCTCGAAGCCGCCCATCAAGAGTTCAAGTCTGCCGAAACAATGCCACTCCAGATCCGTACCGGGCGCTGGAACACGGTGTCGCGAGCTTCGATTGAAATGGCACGCGGCCTGTTTGACCAGCAGCTCGAAGCGGTCAGACAGGCGGCGGACAACGAGAACGCCCAGGCGAAACGGTCCGAGATCAGGAACCTCCTGTTCATGATCTTCGTAGTGTCCGCGACGTTGGTGTTGGTCTGGTTTTCTCGCCGTGGAATCGTTCGTCCCCTCCAGGACGTCGCCACCGCGGCCCGCTCACTCGCTTCGGGACGGCGCCCACCGCCGGTCCAGTACGAAAGCCAGGACGAGATTGGACTGGTGGCGCATTCGTTTCGGTCACTCAGCCAAACCATGACGTCGCTTCTCGACGAGACACGCCGGCTGAACACCGCAATCCGCAACGGCGCGTTCGATGTCCAAGGCGACGTCGGCGACTTTGACGGCGACTGGGCTGAACTGGTGCGGACCATGAATCACTCACTGCGGCGATTCTCGATGTTCAACGCGACGATCACCGGGGAGGCACGCCGCCAGGTTGTGGTGGCCCACCTCGGCGCCGAAGCACTTGCCGGCATGCCGATGTCTCAGCTCTATGAGCAGGCCGTGCACAGCATCGTCGAGTCGATGGGCTGGACTCGGGCCGATCTCTATGAGTTCGGAGCCGACCGCACCCAGCTGATCCGGAGGGCCACTACACAGGTGCATCCTGCCTCCGAAGTAGATCAGCAACTGCTGCCGAATGATCAGATCGCAGCGATCGACGCCTATTCAGGTCCGACCACCCCGCTGCACCCCAACATGGTGACCGCAATGCTCGCCACCATCGAGCACCGTGACGGCATCCTGGGCTTTGTCATTGTGGAAAGCGACGAAGAAGTCGAGATCACCGACGACAACGTCGCATTTCTCCAGCAGCTGACCCAGGTCATTTCGAACGCCCAACAGCGGCGAGCGGCAGAAGAGCACATCCGTTATCAGGCCAACCACGACGAACTCACAGGCCTACCCAACCGCAACCTGTTCGAACAACGCCTCCGCAAAGCAATGGCCTCGACGACGACCATTCGCCGGGTCGCGATTGCGTTCATCGACGTCGACCGATTCAAGTTCGTCAACGACACCTACGGCCATGGCACCGGCGACCAGATCTTGCAGATGATCGCCATGCGGCTGCGCAGCCTCTGCCGGCCGGCCGATACCGTCGCCCGGTTTGGTGGCGACGAGTTCTTGGTGCTGTTCGAATGCTCACATCCCGTCGATCGCACACGCTTCGCCAAGCGGCTCGCGTCGGCCTTTGACGAGCCCTTTGTGCTCCCCGACCACACGATCCACCTGCGTGCATCGATCGGGATCGCCAACGCAGCAGACATCGACCTGACGCTCGAACATCGCGTGGTCCGCTCCGGCCACGACGGTGAAGACAACGCCACCGCCATCGCGCGGCGTTCCGAAACGCTGATCCGCGACGCAGACACAGCAATGTACGAGGCCAAACAGCACACCGAATCCCATATCTATGAGTTCGACACGGTCCTGCGTTCCAAGGTCGTCAAACGGGCCCAAATCGAACACAACCTCCGTGGGGCCATCCAGCGGCGCCAGCTCTCCCTTGAGTTCCAGGCGATCGTCGAAGCACGCACCGGTCGTCTTCACGGCTACGAGGCGTTGTGCCGATGGAGCCTTGACGGGGTCGGGCGGGTCTCCCCCAACGAGTTCATCCCGGTTGCCGAAGAGACCGGTTTGATCGCCGACATCGGCGAGTACGTCATTCGGCAAGCGGCTCAGGACTATCCAAGTCTGGCCGCGGGCACCACCCACGAACTCCCCGTGCTGGCGATCAACGTCTCGACCGCTCAGCTAAGCGACGAATCCTTCCCCGACCTGGTAGCTCGAACTCTCGACTCGACCCCGGTGCCGGCGAATCGCGTCGTGCTGGAGATCACGGAGACGGCGATGAGCCGCGACCCGAACATGTTCCGTTCGATGCTCGAGCGGCTGCGGGTACTTGGGGTGCAAATCTCGATCGACGACTTCGGGACCGGGTATTCGGCGTTCAGCTACCTGACCGAACTCCCCGTTAACTCACTCAAGGTAGATCGCAGCTTCGTGGCGAGCATCGAGAAAAGCTCGACCGAAAAGGTGGTGGCGTCGACGGTTCTGATGGCCCACGACCTCGGGCTTAGGGTCGTCGCCGAAGGCGTCGAAACCACGCGGCAGCTCGAACTGTTGACCGACCTCGGCTGCGATTACGTCCAGGGTTACCTGTTTTCTCGACCCCTCACCCTGACCGAGCTCAGCAACCGAAGTATCGACCTTCGGGCGTCTTGGCTCTCCACGATCGACCCCCGCCTCGCCGCAGAGTATTAATTGGCTATGCAGCAGCCGTCGCTCAACGATTTGGCAGCGCTCGCCGAAGCGCTGAGGGCGAGGAGCGCCGACAACGGCGGACTTGCAGATGACCTCCGCTCGGCGCTGAGCACTACTGGCGCTCGTTACACGGCCGCGGAGTTGGCTAGTGCGACCGGAGTGCCTCAATCCTTTGCCGACGATCTCTGGCGTGCCTCGGGTTTTGTGACGTCATACCCGGACGAGGCCGCCTTTGATGAACAGGACCGGCGGGCCCTTGAAGTCTCCTATGCCCTGCTGCAGTCGGGGTTGTTGAGCCGGGAACTCATTCTGCAAGAGGCCCGAGTGTTCAGCCAGGCGATGTCGACGTTGACGGCGTCACTGGTCGAGCTCTTCACCAAGGCATTCGATGCCGTGCCCGGCGACGAGGTCGGAACAGAGAATGCCCCACCAATCGCTCCCGACGCCGCGGCGCTGCTGGTAGGCGTCGGCGAAGACATCTTGGCGCACAGCTACCGCCGCCACCTGCGCCAAGCGCTCAGGCAGGCCGACGCCGAACGCGACAACAGCCACGGCCATGACTCACACGCGATCGTCGGTTTTGCAGACCTCGTGGGGTTCACTGCCGGCGCCCAATCGCTCAGCGATGTGGAGTTGGCAACGCTGGTCAACCAGTTCAGCGAAGCGACCTCAGACGCAATCACCGAAGCGGGTGGCCGACTGGTCAAAACGATCGGCGACGAGGTGATGTTCGTCTTTGACGACATCGGCGCCGCAGCGACCGCGGCGCTGCGCATGGTGCTTGAGATTCCCGCGTCGACGGGGCTTGACGTCCGCATCGGACTGGCCTGCGGCCCGGTCGTTGCGCATCGGGGCGACGTCTTTGGCACCACGGTCAACCGGGCATCGCGCCTAGAACACCTTGCGCTGCCCGGTTCGGTGCTGGTCGACGAAGACATCGCCGAAACCCTGGACGAGTTTGAACACTTCGACATTCGGTGGCTCGCGGCCCGGAAGGTCAAAGGGCTGGGCGTTCAACGTTTTGCCGTGCTGCGCCTGCCCAAAGGGGTGACCGATACCGATGACTGCAGCGGTGTCGGTCCTTTGCCGGTGCTGGCTCTACCGATCCTCCAACGACGGAGGCCGATCCGGACGCGGCTACTCGAACGCCAACCCCATCTTCTGGAGGACGTCTAACAGGGCCGCCGGCGAATCGGGTGACCGGTCGCCAGGCTGGTAGGTAACCCCGTTCATGGGCCCGCTATAGGGAAAGGCCCCATGCCGTTCATAGACGTCCCAACTGACCGGGGAACGGCGGTCGATCCCGACGTCGATCCCTTGAAACGGCGCGATCGGGTACAGCATCGTCAGCGCCGGCGCCGAAGCGACGAGGGCACCATCGAGCACCACGTCCAGGTTCCAGACCAGCCCGCCAGGAGCCTCAAACTTCAGCACCAGGTTGTGTTGACCGACCCCGATCGGACCACCATCGACCACCGTCATGTCGCCATACGCGTTGTGCGCGTATCGCAGCTGTCCGTCTTCGACGTAACAGCAGTACCCGCCGCCCTGATCTCCGTGAGCGACGAGCATGCCCTGGTCCCCCGCTCGCACTTCGAAGGCGATGTCGACCGCAAATGTCCGCGAAAAGATCAGCTGCAGGCTCCGGTAGCGCTCGAGAGTGGGCGTTTGAGGTCGGATAAAGACCGGAAGCGACAGGACCGCCTCGGTCGGCGGTTTGGACATGTACTTAAAGCCCGAACCTTCATCCAGCGGATACACCTGGTTGTCCCAGGCAGCGTCTTCCCAGGCGGCGACAAGTTCTGCGACTTTGTCCGGCCGCTTGGCTGCCAAGTTGTGAAGTTCGGTCGGGTCAGAGCGGAGGTCGTAGAGCTCCCATTCATGATCTCCGAAAGGGGTGAGCGGCTGATGAAGCGTGACTGCCTCCCAGCCCTCTCGATAGATCCCGCGGTGGCCGATCATCTCGCTGTACTGCTCGACATGCAACGACGGCGCGGCGTCGTCGGCCAAGGTGTGAGCGAAACTGACACCTTGGGGCTGGCGGACCGCTTTGCCGTGACGCTCCGTCGGAACCACCAGCCCAATGGCTTCGGTCAGGGTAGGCAACACGTCGGTGATATAGACGTACTGCCGACGTCGTTGTCCCGCTACCGGACCGAATCGTTCTGGCCAGCTGAAGAGCATCGGTACCGAATGGCCACCTTGATGGGTGTTGATCTTGTACAGGCGGAACGGCGTGTTGCATGCCATTGCCCACCCCATCGGATAATGGGCAAGGGCCTGCGGACCACCGAGTTTGTCGAGGCGGGCGTAGTCGTGGCGCCAGTCGACCGGCTGGAGCGGATTGAGCACGCGAAAGTACGACGACGTGCCCATCCCCTGGCCTTCGCGGCTGGCCCCGTTGTCAGAGGTGAACACGACGATCGTGTTCTGCCAGCAATCCATGGCTTCGAGTTCTGCACGGAGGCGGCCGAAGTTCTGGTCGATGTTGTCCACCATCGCGGCATAGATCGCCATGTACTTCGCGTAAAGGATCTGCTGTTCGGGTTCGAGTTCGTCCCACGCGGGCACGTCATGGCCGGATTCTTGATTTCGCGGCGGAAGTTCGGTGCCGGGCTCGACGATCCCGAGTTCGATCTGGCGGGCGAACCGCTGTCGGCGAACCTCGTCCCAGCCATCGAGATAGGCGCCCTCATACTTTGCGATATCTGCCGGTTTGGCCTGCAGGGGTGCGTGGACGGCGCCGTGAGAGAGATACAGCAAGAACGGCTGGGTGGGGTTTGACGCTTTGCGTTCGCGGATCATCGAGATCGCCTGGTCGGTGATGTCGTCGGTGAAGTAGTAGTCGTCTGGATAGGTGTCGACATCGACCAAGTGATTGTCGGCGATGAGCCGATGCGGCTGGTGAAGGTTGGTGAAGCCGTCGAGGATGCCGTAGAAGCGGTCAAAGCCTCGCTGACAGGGCCAAGAGCGCTGAGGACCTGCCGGTGAGCAGTGAGAGTCCTTGGTGAGGTGCCATTTGCCGACCATCAAGGTTGCGTACCCGTTGTGGCGAAAGACTTCGGCCATGGTGGCCGCGTCGTCGGCGAGTTCCATCGCATAGCCAGGAAAGCCCGGGTCTGCGTGCGCGACGGTACCGATGCCGACGCTGTGCGGATTGCATCCGGTCAGGAGCGCTGCTCGCGTCGGCGAACACATTGGGGTGACGTGGAAGTTGGTGTAGGCAACGCCGTCGCTCGCGAGCCGGTCCAAGTTGGGGGTGTCGATCTCGCCGCCGAACGCTCCCAGGTCTGAGTACCCCAAGTCGTCGCACAACACGACGATCACATTTGGTGCGCCCTGGCTTGGGACCGGTTCGGGCGGCCACCACCCCTCCGACCCGGCGAAGGTCCTGCCAACACGGCCGGGAAACCCGGGATATGAGCGACCAGGGCCCGGCTCAGGGGCAGGACTTGTTGTGCTCACAGTCGCCATGGCTCCCTCTCGACTGAACTGGACTGAACCGAACTGGACTGAGCTGGTGCACCGGCTAATCCAGTCAGGTTGCGGCCGCAGTCTACGGCGATGTCGCGCTGTCGCGATCTGATAAGTGATCCGACCCATCGCTCCGTCGGAAGGGACAGTGCCTCCCTGCTGCCAACGGACCGTGCAGCGGGCAAACCAGCTCGGCACGAACCAGACGATCCGGGCCTACCATGCGGGTCTTGCGGGCCGTCGACGCGGCGACCTAACAAGGCCTCGCGGAGAGGCCGGTTCGGACCGAGGCCGGCGTTCCCCAGAAGCGGTACGCGGCCGCCCTGCGCGAGACTGCCGAAATGCCGGATCAGGTAGAAAACCCGCAGCAGCAGACCAATGACCATCCGTTTTCGGCGATCACGGTCGGTTATGACGGTTCCGACGCCTCTCGGGAAGCTGTCTTGTGGGCGATTTCGGCAGCCAACCGACACAGCGGCTCGGTCCGAGTCATTTCGGCATGGAAATCCGATAACGACCGCCGCGGGCCCTCGTGGGTACCGCACCGCGAACCAAGCGCCGCTGAACGGGCAGAGGCGTTGGCGTCCGGCAAGGCCGACCTGAACGCGTTTATCGCCTCGATCCGCCCGACCGTACCGGTCACCGCCGACGCCACACTTTGCGACGGGCCGGTCGCCGACGTCTTGATCTCCAGCGCGCCGACCGGCGTGTTAGCCCTGGGCAATCGGCAGCGCTCGCGGCTGGCATCGTACGCGGTTGGTTCGGTCGCTCATTCGGTGATGGCTAGATCCACCGGCGTGACCGTGCTGGTGCCACAGGCCCGACCGCGTCTGGGCGCGGCGGAACCGACCGATGTGATCGTTGGTGTGGACGGGTCAGCAACGTCGGTGCAAGCACTCCTCTGGGCTGTCAACGCGTTCGCTGGCACCCCATCGGCGATCATCGCCGTTGCGTGCGCTCCGCCGGACAGTTCGCCGACAGGCATGCTGATTTCGCCATGGACGTTAACGACCGACGAACTGCTTGAGCGCGCCGACCAGGTCGTGATGGAAGCGGCGCGCCGCGTGCTCGCCGACCGGCCGGCGTCGGCCCCTGCGGCCTCTATCCAGACCCGGGCCGCGGTGGCGCACGCGGATGAGGCGCTCGGCGAGGCTTCTGCGACGTCTGCCCTGATCGTGTTGGGGGCGACCGGAGCGACCGACATTCGGGACCGAATCTTGGGGTCTACCGCTGCACGAACCATTCAGCGAGCGGTCTGTGCCGTCGCGGTCATTCACGGCTGAAGCAGCCCTTTCCCCGTACTAACCGTCGAATCGTTTATCGGTACGCTTAGGAACCGACCGTCGTCGCCGGAAGCCCCGCGACGCACTCGATTTAGGACGGGACCGTGGCAAATCAGCAGTCAGCAGCGATCGCACCGATGACCCGTTCTAACAAGGCGTTCTCCCCGATGCTCGGGGCACTCGCCATCGCCGCGGCCCTTTTCATCGCGCTCTTAGCATCATGCAGCAGCGACGACGCCGACACCGGCGTCGCGTTGACCAAAGCCCAGATCGACGCGGGAGCGGTACCGGCCGAGGACCAAGTCGAGGGCGAAACCGGACCGGTCGAAGCCGACGGTTCGGCACTCCCCCCCCTTGACCCATCGACGGAAGACCCAGCCATTGGCAAGGCCGCGCCCGTCCTCGACATCACCCGCTTTGACGGCACCGAAGAGGTCATCGATCCGGCCGACGGCACCGGTCGAGTCTTTTCCTTCGTCGCCCATTGGTGCCCTCACTGCCAACGAGAAGTGCCCGTGATGACCCAATGGCTGCACGACACCGACTTGCCGAGTGACGTCCAATTCGTCGTGGTATCGACGGGCGTTCAAGAAGGCCAGCCCAACTATCCCCCGTCAGAGTGGCTGCACAACGCCGGCCTCCCGGCCCTCGTGGTACGAGACGACGCCATTCCCGGGCCAAACAACACGATCAGCTACCCGGCAGCTGTCGCCTACGGACTTGGGGGATACCCCTACTTTGTCGTCACCGACGGCACCGGCAAGGTGGTGTACCGGACGAGCGGCGAACAGACCGTTGAGCAACTCGCCGACATGGTCAAGCGGGCTCAGGGATAGGACGTCGGGTCACACAACCAACTGGTACGCCGTTAGGCGTCACGGGCCGATGAGCCGAGGTGAACGCCCAGCGACAGGTGCCTTACTTGGCCGTTCTCGATCCCCTTGCCCTGCCGAGCCGTCGTAGCGCCGACGCCGACAGCAGGCCGCCAGTCAGTAGCAACTCCATGCGATCCGCCAGTTTGAGCGCCTGTTCGACGTCTTGAGAACCGGGGTCGGATCCGGTTCCGAGCACCGGTTGGACACCCATCTGGTCCATATCGCCACCGAGTTGTACGTCGAGGGCCGCGGCGAAAGCCTGCTGAGCGATTGCAAGGTTGGGCGCCGGGTGATCGGCGGGCACACCATTCTTCAAGGCGCTGAGTATGGCGGGGGCCTTCGTTGGCTTGGCGACGGCGACCAACAATGCGGTCAACCGGGCGGGAAGCCACAGCGCAATGTCATCGATCTGGCTGATTAGGGCGGGACCTTGCGCGCCAGAAGACCGACCGACCAAGAAGTCAGCTCGTCGAGCGAGTTTGTAACCTCCCAGACCGGCAGCACCGCCGACTCCGGCCCACAGGGCTGGCGCGACCAGGTTGGTGACGGCGTCAGAAGCGACGGTTTCGATCGCTAAGCGAGACACCGAACCGGGGGTTACTTCCAGGAGTGACCGGCCCGACAGCTCTTCGACCGTACGAGCGGCGGCTTGCAGGTCACCGATCGCCAACTGCTGGCTGGCAAGACGTCCTTCACGTTGAGCGCTTTGATCGGCTGTCGCTGCAGCGGTTGCTACCGCCATCGAACGCAGAGCTGGCCCCATCGCGACCGCAGCGCCGGTACCGGCCACCGCTGCCAATGCTCCCGTCCATGCAGGATCCGCGCCCACCCGATCGGCGGCCTTATTACCCCACCCTCGAAACGTTGCAGCGATATCGCCTCGGCTGGGGACCGATCCAAACACTCGGTTCAACAACAGGCCGAGGGCGATGCCTTCGGATCGAGTCAAAGAGCCGGCCACGGCGTTCCTCCAACGTTGAAGCGGACGATCCCCTGAGCGTACCGGGTGACGCTAAGCCTTTGAATCCACCGTTGTACGCGGCGCTGCGTTCTCGAGCGCCGGTCCGACGATTCCAAACACCGCAAGCCCGGTGGTCGCACCCAATCCAAGCCCCACGATGACGTCCATAGTCCAGTGTTCTCCCAGCACAACACGACCGATGGCGACCATCACAGCGACGACCGTTGCGGCGATCCCTGCTTTGCGGCCCCACAACGCCCAGATGGTGACAGCCGCCAGCCCGACTAGGGTCGAATGTCCCGACGGGAACGAGAATCCGTCGCTCGATGCCCCTTGTAGACCACAGCACAGGTCCGCAGCGGTCGGGCGCGCCCGCCCAACGGCACCCTTCATCATCAGCATGACCCAGTACCCGGTCAGCATTGCCGCAACGCTCAGCAGCGCCGCTCGACGGGTCGAGAACCACACCGCCAACACGGAAATGGCGAGCGCGGCGGGCAGGGTGCCAAAGATCATGATCAGCGAGAATCCGTCGCTGACAAAGTCGGGAAGCTCTCCCACTTTGGACGTAATCGTCCGTTCCCAGCCCATTGGTTCAGAACCGATGGTGACCGCTAACACGCCAATCGCCAAGACGGAAACGATCACGATCGCCGCACAGTTGCGGGGTGAGGGAAACGACTTGTCATCTTTCGTGTTCACGACGAACAACGATAGACAGGGCACTGGCTCAACGCCGCCCTGAACACACCCGTTCGCGTGCGAAGAGCAACACCTTCCTGACCACCGGACGATAGGAAGCCGATGTCTGACAACCCGACAAACCGTTTCTCGACAGAGGCCGGCAGCAATCCGGCCGACGCACTCTTCTTCTGGACCGGCGGACCGACCCAAGTAGCAGAACGGACGTGGTTTCAAAGCGCCTTTAGCGGGGTGACCGCGTTTGAAACCGACGCGGGGCTCGTCCTGGTCGACTCGGGTCTGGTTCCGCTCGCGCCGACGTTGGCCGAGAAGGTGAGGCAGGTTTCGAACCAGCCGGTCCACACCGCCATCTACACCCACGGACACGTCGACCACGCCTACGGACTCGCAGCGTTCCTCACCGAGGACCAGCACCCCCCGGCCGTCATTGCGCATCAGGCGCTGCTTCAGCGTTTGGCCAGGTATCGAGAGACCGGCGGATACAACCGTGCGGTAAACGCCCGGCAGTTTCAGGCACAGCCCGACGGAGACATCGCAGGTGTTGACTTCACGGGGGCGATGATCGAACCGACCATGACCTATGACGACCAGATAACCGTCGACGTCGGCGGGGTCCACTTTGAGCTGCATCATGCTCGCGGTGAAACCGACGATCACACATGGGTCTTCTGCCCGGAGCGTTCGGTCCTCTGTACCGGTGATCTCATCATCTGGGCGGCCCCAAACGCTGGGAACCCGCAGAAGGTGCAGCGTTACCCATGGGATTGGGCCGCGGCGCTGCGCCGTATGGACGCCCTCGGGGCTCGCTCGCTTTGCCCGGGACACGGGGGCCCGGTCGTCGACGATCCGGCGCTGGTTCACAGAATTCTCAGCGAAACCGCGGACTTCCTCGAAGTGATCGTCGAACGCACCCTCGCGCTGATGAACGATGGCGCCCCTCCACATGTGGACATCGTCAGACAGGTAGAGCTTCCTCAGTCGGATTCGCCCTGGTTGGCACCGGTCTATGACGAGGGCGAGTTCATCGTCCGCAACGTCATCCGCTACTTCGGTGGTTGGTATTCGGGGCGTCCGTCCGAACTCAAACCGGCGCCTCGGGACGCGTTGGCCGCGGCCGTTGCGACGATGGCCGGCAGCTCGACCGCGATCATCGAACACGCGCAGCGCGCCGCTGCTACTGGCGATCTTGCGGTCGCCTGCCATCTGGCCGACTTCGCCCTCGAAGCCACGCCAGACGACCAAGCGGTTCAAGCTGCGGTCGCCGACCTGTACGAGCGGCGCGCCAGCTCCGAAACGTCGCTGATGTCGATCAACCTGTACCGTTCCGCGGCCGCGTATGCGCGCCAAGGGCGTCCGTTCCGGTAGTCGGCCGATTGCGCTGGCAGGCAGCGTCGGAGCCAACCTGTCCTTCGCACACACATTTCCGTGGAACTGACACCGAACACATGGTCGAGATCTTCTGGCTTTTGACGGCTGGCGCAGCTCTTCGCTTCGCGCCCGGAATCGACCGCACGCGAACGGCAACGGTGTGCGATCAACTCGTGCTGTGGGTGGCGCTTCCCAGCATGGTGCTCGTCCAGGTCCCAAGACTCGAATGGACCAGTCAGGCGATGATCCCAACCGCGGTTGCCTGGGGGGTCTGCTTGGG
>CXWK01002706.1_pt7 | contig 11691 bp, 17 predicted proteins | sample 590851 | NCBI WGS metagenome assembly CXWK01 (sample SAMEA3498364, study PRJEB10139) | wastewater metagenome | biome: wastewater treatment plant; material: activated sludge | place: Denmark | collected 2014-08-01
GCGGCGACACCTGGCAGACCATCGTCCACGATCTGCCGGCCGTGCTGTCGGTCGAGGTGCAGGCGCTGCCGTGATCCGCGTCATCATTCCCCACCATCTGCGCACCCTGGCCAAGACGGGTGCGGAAGTGACGGTCGAGGTTAACGGGCCAGCCACGCAGCGGGCGCTGCTCGACGCGCTGGAGGCCCGCTACCCGATGCTGCGCGGCACCATCCGCGACTACGCTACGGGCCAGCGGCGAGCGTTCCTGCGCTTCTTTGTCGGGGTCGAAGATCTGTCGCTCGAGTCGCCCGACGCGCCCTTGCCCGAAGCCGTGGCCGCCGGCAAGGAGCCGTTCCGCATCATCGGCGCGATTGCCGGGGGATAGGCCAACCACAGATTACGCAGATTCCAAAGATTGAAGAGTACGTTATCCGCAGATTGGGCAGATTGGGCAGATTTTCAGAAGAAGAGAATCTTCGGTAGGTGCTCTTCAAATCTGCCTAATCTGCTAAATCTGCGGATCATTGCCAGGCCAACAACACCATGAACCAAATCTATAAGCCGGATGGGTACACTAGCGTCGCGCCCTATCTCATTGTCGCTGGCGCGAACGACACGATTGAATTCCTGAAGAGCGTCTTCGATGGCGTCGAGTTGCGCCGCTTTGACAATCCCGATGGGACAGTTATGCACGCTGAAGTGCGGATCGACGACACCGTTGTGATGTTGGCCGACGGCTCCCCCAACTGGCCGGCCGTGCCCGCCAACGTCCACGTCTACGTGCCCGACGTGGACGCTACCTATCAGCGGGCGCTGGCCGCCGAGGCCACGTCAGTGCAGGAGCCGGTGAAGAAGGACGACGCCGACCGGCGCGCCGGCGTGATCGACCCCGGCGGCACGACGTGGTGGATCGCCACGCAGGTTGATCGGTAGGGGCGGGTCTGAGACCCGCCCGCAATAACACCCCACCGTCGTAGGGGCGGGTCTGAGACCCGCCCGCGACAACACCCCGCCTGTCGTAGGGGCGGGTCTGAGACCCGCCCCTACATAACACATTCAAACATTCCCTCTTGACAGGCCGCAGCCGCTTCCTTATGATGTGATCCGTGCCAGTGGATAGCCCAGTTCGCGTCGGGCGCTCACCTCTGCTGGAAGAGAGTCACATGCAAGTCGAGAGTGAAGATACCATTGCCGTGGCCGGCGCGCCGGCGCTGCCCGGCCTCGTCTTCCGCCACTTCCGCGGCCCGGCCGACTACGCCGGGCTGGCCGCCGCCGGCAACGCCAGCCGCGAGGCCGACGGTAACGACTGGGTGGCCGGGGCTGAAGACGTCGCTGTCCAATACGAGCACCTGGAAAACTGCGATCTGGCCACCGATATAGTTATTGCCGAGGGCCACGGCGAGATTATCGGCTTTGTGCGCGGCCAGTGGCTGCGCGAGGCGACCGGTCTCTATAGCTACGCCTTCGCTCTGGGTCTGGTCCCGGCCTGGCGCGGCCACGGTGTGCGCCGGGCCATGCTGCGCTGGGCCGAGGCGCGGCTGCGACAGGTAGCCGCCGACCATCCGGCCGGCGCGCCCAAGGTCTACACCACCGGCGCGCCGCAGGTAGCCGCCGGCCTGGTAGCTCTGCTGGAGAGCGAGGGCTATCGCCCTGACCGCTACTTCTACAAGATGGTACGCTCGTTGGCCGAGCCGATTCCCGACTTCCCCCTGCCGCCCGGCCTGGAGCTACGGCCCGTCCGGCCGGAACAGTACCGGCCGATCTGGGACGCATCGCACGAAGCCTTCCGTGACCACTGGGGCTATTCGCCGTGGTCGGAAGAGGAGTACGAGCGCTGGCTGAAGGAACCCGTCCAGTTCATGCCGGCGCTGTGGCAGGTCGCCTGGGATGTAGAAAGGGATGAGATCGCCGGTCAGATTCAGACCTACATCGACGCGCGGGAGAACGAGAAGTTTGCCCGCCGCCGTGGCTACACCGAGGGCATCAGCGTGCGGCGGTCCTACCGGCGGCGCGGCCTGGCGCGGGCGATGATCGCTGCAAGCCTGCGCACCCTGAAGGCCCACGGCATGACCGAGTCGGCGCTCAACGTGGACGCGGAGAGCCTGACCGGCGCGATGCGGCTCTACGAGGCGTGCGGTTTTGTGGTCGATGAAACCTATGTCGCCTACCGCAAGCCTCTCGACGCGCCGGTTGCCTGGCCTTAGCTCCCGGCAGGAGAAGCAGGAACCTATGCAAACTGACATTCGTGACAACGTGACTCTGGCCGGCGCTTTGGCCATACCTGGCCTGGTCTTCCGTCGCTTCCGCGGCCCGGCCGACTTTGCCGCGCTCACCACGACGAACAACGCCAGCGCCGAAGCCGACGGCCGCGAATGGCAAGAGACGCTGGAGGGCACGACCCACTATTTCCAGCACCCGGAAAACTGGGACCCGGCCCAGGACCTGGTCATCGCCGAGGTCGACGGCGAGATGATCGGCTACGTGAGCGGCGAATGGCAGCGCGAAGAGACGGGCGGCTACCGCTACCCCATCGAACTGGCCGTGGTGCCGGCCTGGCGCGGGCATGGCTTGCGCCGGGCCATGCTGCGCTGGGCCGAGGCGCGCCTGCGCCAGGTGGCCGCCGGCCACCCGGCCGACGCGCCCAAGCTGTTCGCGCTTGGCGCTTCGCAACACGCCGCCGGCCGCATCGCCCTGCTGGAAAGCGAAGGCTATCACGTGGCGCGCTACTTCAACGTCATGGTGCGCGACCTGGGCCAGCCTATCCCCGATTTCCTTATGCCGCCCGGCCTGGAGTTGCGGCCCGTCCTGCCGGAGCACACCCGGCCCATCTGGGACGCGACCAAAGACGCCTTCCGCGACCATTGGGGCTACAGCCCGTGGCCCGACTCGCACTATGAGATGTGGCGCAACGACCCGGCCACCTTCCAGCCGGAACTGTGGCAGGTGGCCTGGGACGTGGCCACGGACGAGATTGCCGGTGAAGTGCAGACGTTTATCGACACCGTCGAGAACGAGAAATACGGCCGGCAACGCGGCTACACCGAAACCATTGGCGTGCGCCGCCCCTACCGGCGGCGTGGTCTGGCGCGGGCGATGATCGCCGAAAGCCTGCGCACCCTGAAGGCGCGGGGCATGACCCAAGCGGCGCTCAACGTCGATTCCGAGAACCTGTCGGGGGCGACGCGGCTCTATGCCGCGTGCGGCTTTGTGGTCGAAAGCACCTGGCTGTCCTACCGCAAGCCGCTGGAGTAAGAATGGCCTGGGCTGAAGAGATGGGTTGCGGCTATGGCGGCGTTGGTCAGCAACGTCCGACCACGGGAGGTTATTCGGATGTCCGATATGCTCCTGGGGGCTATTGTTCTGGTCCCCTTCCTGGTGTTCATCTTCGTGGCGGGCTACTTCATCTACAAGTTCAAGAACGCCCGGCTAACCAACGCCTGGGGGCCGCTGGTCGGCCTGGTCAACGGCAAGGTCGTCGGCGACGGCGGCGGCGGCACGAGTAGCTGGCTCAGCGGCACGTACCAGGGGCGGCCAGTGGTGGCCAAGCTGGCCCCCAACATCAACGAGAGCACCACCGATAGCACGAGTACCGGCGTCAAATACAACTACTTCGACGTGGCCCTGACCGGGGTGCCGGGCCGGCACAACTGGGCCGTGGACTATCGCCGCAGCGTGCTGGGCGTCGGCCAATCCGGGTGGCGCGTTGAGACCAAGGACGGCGCGTTGCAGGCGGCGCTGGCCGCCGCGGGGGTCACTGACCTGGTCGCCCCTTTCGGCCAGCCGCCGCAGCACTTCCATCTGCCGCCGGTGCAATACAGCCGTGGCGAGCAGACGCTGCGCTACCGGGCTGACATCACCCCGGCTCTGGCCCCTACGCCGCAGCAGTTCGGCCAGATGGTCGAACTGTTGGCCCGCCTGGCCGTGATCAACGCCCAGGTCAACCCACCCCAAGGCTAGGCCGAAGTCTGGCCGGCACTATCGGGTGGGTGTGGCCCGGGCATTTGACAGCCCGCGAACACAAAGACGGAGGTAAATGAGCAACACTGAGTTGATCTACGTTCCCAGCGGCGAAGACCGCTTTGGCGAGAGCCGTAGCCTGGGCGTCAGTACGATCCACTTCAAGGTCACTTCGCCCCAGGGCGACGGCCCGCTGGTGCTGGAGAACGTGTTCCACGCCCGGGGCGGGCCGGCGCGCCACCTGCACCACGACCAGGACGAGTGGTTCTACATCGTCGCTGGGGAATTCCTGATGGAAGTGGGCGATGCACGCTTCACGTTACGACCGGGTGACTCATTGCTGGCCCCGCGGCGCGTGCCCCACGTTTGGGCCTGTGCCGGCGACGGGCGCGGCCGTATCCTGGTCGCCTTCTACCCCGCCGGGCGCATGGAGGCGTTCTTTCGCGCCGTTACTCCGGCCGACGCCATGCCGCGGCCCGATCCAGCTCTGTGGCAGGCGCATGGCATGACCCTGCTGGGGCCGCCGCTGCCGGTGGACTGAAACTTCTATAATGGACAATATGAAGTTACGACCCGTCGCCGCGAGCGACCTGCCCATCTTCTTCGAGCACCAGCGCGACCCGCAGGGCGTATACATGGCCGCCTTCACGACGGAAGACCCCGACGACCGCGCTCGCTTCGACGCTCACTGGCGCCGGCTGCTGGGCGACCCATCCATCGTCATGCGCACCGTCGAAGTGGAAGGGCAGCCGGCCGGCCACGTGTCAAGCTTCATTGGCGACATGGGCACAGAGGTCACCTACTGGCTCGGCCGCGACTATTGGGGCCGGGGCATCGCCACCGCCGCGCTGCAGGCCTTTCTGCAAGTGGACAGCCGCCGCCCCCTGCGCGGTCGCGCCGCGGCCGATAACGTCGCGTCGATCCGCGTCCTTGAGAAGTGCGGCTTCGTCCGCATTGGCACGGATCGCGGCTACGCCAACGCCCGCCGGGCCGAGATCGACGAGGTGGTGATGGAGCTGACATGACCGATCCGCTTGAGTTCTATGCCACGCCCGGCCCCCTGACCGAGCCGGGCGCAATGGCCGCGCTGCTCAACGGCCTGCCGCGCGACGTGGGCGATCTGGTGCGCGTCGTCCAGGGGTTGCTCGTCCACGTCTTCTGGGCCAGGCGCTACGGGCTGGAACTGGACGAGGCGCGGTCGAGTGAGGTGCAGATTCGGCCGCTGTCGGCCAAACTGGAGCGCATCGTCGAACTCGACCCACGCCCGCTGACCGAGCCGCGCGACCCGGACAAGCGTCTCGTCAGCAACTGCCGCGACTTCACGCTGCTGCTGGTCGGCCTGCTGCGCCACCAGGGCGTGCCCGCCCGCGCCCGCTGCGGCTTCGGCCGCTACTTCGAGCCGGGCCACTACGAAGACCACTGGGTGGGCGAATACTGGAACGCCGCCCAGGGGCGCTGGGTGCTGACCGATGCCCAGATGGACGCCCTGCAGAGCGATGTCCTGCATCTACCCTTCGACCCGCTGGACGTGCCGCGCGACCAGTTCATTACCGGCGGCTACGCCTGGCAACTGTGCCGCGCCGGGCAGGCCGACCCGCAGACGTTCGGCATCCACGACATGAGCGGCCTGTGGTTCGTGCGCGGCAACCTGGTGCGCGACGTGGCCGCGCTGAACAAGATGGAGTTGCTGCCGTGGGATAGCTGGGGGCTGGTCTACGTCGAGGGCGGCGACGAGGCGCTGAGCGCCGCCGACCTGGCTGCGCTGGACGAGATGGCCGCGCTGAGTGGCGGCGACGCGGCCGGCTTCGACCCCATCCAACGACTATACGAATCGAGTGATCAGTGGCGCGTGCCGCCGATCATCACCAGCTTCACCCCCGACGGGCCGGTCAGCGTGCCTTTATGAAGATAGAAACCACAGATTACGCAGATTTTACAGATTGCTCTTTGAATCCGTGAACTCTGCGTAATCTGTGGTTGCCTCTTCTGCGTATCACAAGGAGAGAGGAAATCATGGAACTATTGGCGATCCGTTTTGTGACCGTGTCCGAGCAGGCCGAGGCATTTGCGCAACACCTGGATAAGCTGGGCGCGCGGCGGGCGGGCTGGCGATGAGCTTCCAATCGGCGCTACCCGGAGACGCATGAGTAAAGGACGGTTAGAGGCGTTCAGCGATGGCGTGATGGCCATCATCATCACCATCATGGTGCTGGAGCTTTCACCGCCCGCGGGCGTTGAGTTGGGGGCGCTGCGTCCGCTGCTGCCTAAGTTCCTCGGCTACATCCTGAGCTTCATCTACGTCGGCATCTACTGGAACAACCACCATCACCTGTTCCAGGTCGTGCGCCGGGTCGACGGCCGCGTCCTGTGGGCCAACCTGCATCTGCTGTTCTGGCTGTCGCTCGTGCCATTTGTCACGGCCTGGATGGGCCAGAACGTTCTGGCTGCCTGGCCGGTGGCGCTCTACGGTCTGGTGCTGCTGATGGCCGCCGTCGCCTATAACCTGATGACCATGACCCTGAGACCGTTGCACGAAGCCGACTCGCCCCTGGCCACAGCCCTCGGCCGCGACATCAAGGGCAAGGCGTCGGTCATCGCCTACGTGGCTGCCCTGCCGCTGGCTTTTGTGTGGCCGTGGGCATCCTACGCGCTGTTCGTGCTCGTCGCCCTGGTGTGGCTCGTGCCCGACCGGCGCATCGAGAAGACGCTGACCGCCTGAAGCGATACAATGAGGCAAGAAATGACACCCATCTACTGCGAAATCGGCCAGAAGCGAGTCATCGCCGCAGCCCTCGACTGGCCCGGCTGGTGTCGCGGCGGCCGCGACGAGGCGGCGGCCGTGGCCGCGCTGCTCGACTACGGCCCGCGCTACACCCTGGCTATGGCCGCCGCCGATCTGCCCTTCGCCGCGCCGGCCGCGACCGACGACTTCACCATCGTCGAACGGCTGCCCGGCAGCAGCGGCACCGACTTCGGCGCGCCGCTGGCCATTCCCGAGGCCGATAGCCGGCCGTTCGACGCCGCCGAGTTGGCGCGCTCGACGGCCATCCTCAACGCTATCTGGGCCGCGTTCGACGCCGCCGCCGAGTCGGCCGTCGGCGTGGCCCTGCGCAAGGGGCCACGCGGCGGCGGGCGTGACCTGGACGACATCGTCAGCCACGTGCGCGGGGCCGACGGCGGCTACCTGTCTCGGCTGGGCCGCAAGCGGCCCAAGGGCATCACCGATCCGGTCGAAGAGCACGCCGTCATCCGGCAAGAGATGCTCGACGCCCTGGCCGCCGGGATGCGCGGTGAACTGCCGGCGCAAGGCCCGCGCGGCGGCCAGATCTGGCCGCCGCGCTTCTTCGTCCGCTACGTGGCCTGGCACGTGCTCGACCACGCTTGGGAGATCGAAGACCGGGCGATCTGGAACGCGGGGTAATCAATGACATCAGAACTGTGGACAGCCGTTGACGACACCATCGAGAACCTGTTCCTGCCCGACGACCCGGCGCTATCGGCCGCCCTGGCCGACAGCGCCGCCGCCGGGCTGCCGGAGATCGCCGTTTCGCCGGCGCAGGGCAAGCTGCTGACCGTGCTGGCGCGGGCCGTCGGCGCGCGGCGCATTCTGGAGATCGGTACGCTGGGCGGCTACAGCGCCATCTGCCTGGCGCGGGCGTTGCCGGCCGACGGGCGGCTGGTGACGCTGGAACTCAACCCGCTTCACGCCGGCGTGGCGCGGGCCAACATCGCCCGCGCCGGGCTGGCCGAGCGGGTGGAGGTGCGCGTCGGCCCGGCGGCCGAGTCCTTGGCCCACCTGGCGGCCGAGGGGGTGGAGCCGTTCGACCTGATCTTCATCGACGCCGACAAGCTCAGCTACGTCGCCTACCTGGAGGGGTCGCTGCCGCTGGCCCGGCCGGGGGCGCTGCTCATCGCCGACAACGTCGTGCGCCAGGGGCGCATCCTCGACCCCGGCGACGACGCCAACGCCCAGGGCGCGGCCCGCTTCAACGAACGGCTGGCCGCCGACCCGCGGCTGAGCGCCGTGGTGTTGCAGACAGTCGGCAGTAAGGGGTATGACGGCTTGGCGATTGCCGTGGTGATGGGGTGAGCGGCAGGGCGAGGCTAATACCCTATGACCCGCCACATCGCCTTCCTGCGAGCCATCAACATCACCGGCCGCTCCCTCAAAATGGGCAGGCTGCGGGCGCTGTTGGCCGAGATGGGCCTGGTCAACGTGGCCACGTTTATCGCCAGCGGCAACGTCCTCTTCGACGCCGACGACGCGGCCGAGGCGCTGGAGAAGCGCATCGAAGCCCATCTGCGCGACGCACTGGGCTACGAAGTCGCCACTTTTCTGCGCTCCCCGGCCCAGTTAGCCGCCGTAGCTGCCCATCAGCCTTTCGCCAAGGATCAATTGGGCGCCGCCTTCGGGCTGATGGTTGCCTTCCTAAAGCAGGAACCTGACCCGGCGGCCACAGCGCGACTAATGGCCTACCGCCGCGCCAGCGATGACTTCGCCATCCACGGCCGCGAGGTCTACTGGTTGCGCCGGACGCAGCAGTCGGAGACAAACTTCGCCGGGGCGACGCTAGAGCGGGCGCTGGGGATGCCGGCGACGGTGCGCAGTATTACGACGGTGCGGAAGCTGGCGGTGATCAGTGTTCAGTAGGTCAGTAGGTCAGTNNCAGTAGGTCAGTAGGTCAGTAGGTCAGTGGTCGGTGATCGGCGGTCGGCGGTCGTTGGTAAGAGAGGCGGTGACATGGTGATTCGCGCGGTTGAGGCGGGGGATCGGGGCGAGTGGTTGCGGCTGCGGCTGGCGCTGTGGCCGGACTCTCCGCCGGCGAAGGAAGGCGGGGAAGTCGATACCTTCCTGGCCAGCTTTCCGTTGCCGACGCTGATGGCCGCTTTCGTCGCTGTGCGACCCGAAGGCGGGCTGTGCGGGCTGGTCGAGGTGTCGATCCACGAGTCGGCTCCCGGCTGCGAGAGCGACCGCATCGGCTATATCGAGGCATGGTACGTCGATCCCGACGCGCGCGGGCTGGGCCTGGGCCGGGCGTTGGTCGAGCGCATCGAGGCCTGGGCGCGGGCCGCCGGCTGCCGCGAGATGGCCTCCGACACAACCCCGTTCTATCCCCTCAGCCCGGCGGCGCATGCGGCGTTGGGCTATGAAGAGGTCGAGCGACACTTTCGCAAAGAGATTTAAGAAGGAAGAAACCACAGATTCCACAGATTACACAGATTCTTTCTCTGAATCTGTGGAACCTGTGGAATCTGTGGTTTCTTCTTAATCGGCGAAAGGAGGATCGTAAAGCGATACGTCGTCATGGTAGGCGCGGAAGAGGTCGGCGATGAAGTGCATCCGGCCGGGCAGGTCGCTCCAGTCGCGGCCGCCCGTGCCCCGCGGGCTGTCGGGCGTCGTGTCCACCCCGGCCAGCAGCGCGCGCAGGTCGGGATTGGCCAACGTCCGCAACGCGGCCGGGTAGTCGCCGGTCAGGTCGCGCCCCAGCCGTAGCACCCGCCCGCCGGGCAACTCCAGCGTCATCAACGCGGCGGTGATGGCCTGGCGGCCGAGGCGCTGGGCCTCGTCGGCCAGCCGGTCGCAGGCGGCCAGCAGCGGCGCGGCCTCCCCGCCCAGCCGCAGCACGGCCTGCCGCAGCCGCCCGCCGGCGTCGGGCAGTAGCTCGTCCACCAGACGGCGGCGCAGCGCGGCCGGCTCGTAGACCGGCGCGTCCATCGCCGCGCGGATGTCGGGCTGCAAGCGCGTCTGCTCATGGAAGCCGATCTCCAGATTGGCCAGCAGCAGCAACTCGGCCCGCGCCTTGCCCGTGGCGCTCAGCGCGGCGGCGTAGTGGGCGAAGGCGCGGCGCAGCAGCCCCTGTCCATCGGGCGGGTCGCCGGGGCGCAAGGTATCATGGAAGGCGTCCAGCGCGGCGGCGTCGGGCGGGCCGTCGGCGAACAACTCCAGGAAGCGAGCAAAGGCCAGCCCGATCTCGGCGAACACCTTGCGGTTGCCTTGGGCCACGGCGTCGGCCGTCCGCGCGAAAGCCGCTGCCGGGCTGAGCGCGTCGCGCAGGGCCTCGGCCGCGCCGAGCAGGCTCTCCGGCCCGCCCGCCTCAGCCGCCAGTTCGCTGGCCGCGGCCTCGACGTCCGCCGAGTCGGCCAACAGCCGCTCGAACGTCCGCCGCAGGTCTTCGCGGCGGATGGTCTGCCCCGCCTGGCGCGAGGCCCAGGTAGCCACGGCGCACCAGTTGGCCCCGCCGGGCTGCAGTCGGGCGATGGCCACGGCCAGTTCGTGATAGGCCTGGGTGATCTGCCGGTTGCGCTCAATCGGATCAGTCAGCGAGCTAATGCGCTCGACCACATCAGGCGTCGGCGGGTGCGGGTTGGCGGCGTTCATAGACCTCAGTATCATACCTGATAGAGAGTATTCCATGAACCAACCAGAAGTCGTAACTGCTGATATGCTCGACGGCCTGCCGGAGCCGGTGCGCCGCTACATGAACTGGACCGGCGTCGTCGGCCGGCCGTGGATTCGCACGGCCTACGTGAAACAGTCGGGCCTCTTTCGGTTAGGCTTAGACAAGCCCTGGATGCCATTGAAGGCCCACCAGATCTTCACCGTGGATCCGCCCGGCCTGAGATGGAACGCCCGGTTCAAGCTGTACGGGCTGCCGCTCATGAGCGCGCGCGACACCTATCAGAACGGTCAGGGGCACATGTTCGGCAAGCTGGCCGGGCTGGTTACACTCTTCGACGACCGCAGCGAGAAGCTAAGCTTCGGCGCGCAGATGCGTTATCTCAGCGAGATCGGTTGGTTGCCGACGGCTTATCTGAGCGACAGTATCCATTGGTCGCCGGTAGATGACAAAGCCGCCGACGTATCGTTCACCGACCAGGGGCGCACGGTCGGCGGGCGCATGTTCTTCGACGACCTGGGGCGGCCGACGCGCTTCGAGACCATGCGCTACCGCGAGGTGAAGGGGGACTATGTCTATCTGCCCTGGATCACGGTCAATGAAGCGTATGGCGTCCACGAAGGGCTGAATCTGCCAACACGCGGCCTGGTCAGTTGGCAGTTGCCGGAAGGGTTGCTGACCTATGGCGACATCCGGCTGGATGAGGTGAAGTATAACCGGCCGGGTGATGCCATTTAGTCGCTGTCCCGTTTGTCGCCAACCCCTCCCGCGGCTACAATTTGCCGTGTAGCCGGCCAATTTGGGGCTAACGTGTGTATTGTCAGCATCATGGAGACCTCAGCCACATGAGCAACTCCTCGCCCTCCTTCCTCAAGCAGCGTTACCTGAGCGAGCGTCGTGAGTTCTACCTGGAAAAGGAACGGATTCGCGTCTTCTATAAGGATTCCAACGGGGATGCAGAGGTCTTCGTTCGCTACGAAGACCTGACGACGGAAACGCGCCGCGTGTCCACGCGGAATGGGTTCTTGTACAATATGGCCCTCAGCTTCGGCATCTTTGCCCTGGTGGGCTTTGTGGCCTATGCGTTGGGCTACGAGTTATTGATGCGTTGGGCGCCGCTGTGGGCCATTGCCGCGGTTATCTTCTTCGGCTTCTACCTGTGGCGGCGGCGCAGCTACCTGGTGCTCGGTCTGGAGGGCGGCAAATCGCTCTACTTCCTGACCAATAATCAACCGCGCGACGAACTGCTGGGCTTTCTCAAGGAGATGGAAGAGACCAAGAAGCGCTACTTCCGCCACAAGTACTTCCGGATCATCGATCCCGAACTGCCCCAACGGGAGCTGAGCCGCTTTGA
>CXWK01013060.1_pt1 | contig 11686 bp, 10 predicted proteins | sample 590851 | NCBI WGS metagenome assembly CXWK01 (sample SAMEA3498364, study PRJEB10139) | wastewater metagenome | biome: wastewater treatment plant; material: activated sludge | place: Denmark | collected 2014-08-01
TGCCGAAAGCGCGATCCCGGCGCGGCTGCCTTCGGGAACGCCGATCCACTCCATTACCGGTTCCAGGGCTTCGCCAAGAGTTGGTTCGGCGATGAAACCGACGATGAGGGATGTGACCGTGATCCCGAGTTGGGCGCCCGACAGCATGAAACTGAGCTGGGTGAGGACGCGAACGGCGCGACTTGCCCGTTCGTTGCCTTCGGCAGCCTCGTCCTCGAGTCGCGAACGATGCGCCGCAACGAAGGCGAACTCCGCCGCTACGAAATAGCCGTTGAGCAGAATCAGGGCGACGATGGCCAAGATTCCGATGACAGGGTTCACAGCTTCCTTCCAACGAGCTACGCAGCGCGGTGCAGTGTACTAGCACCTGCTCCGACGGGCTGGGTGACTAGCCGTCGGTTGCCGGCCGGGAGTTCGACGAGTAGCGGGAGGCGACCGGTCCCGCTTGGTTCATGTACTTGCTACCGAGGTCGGGATGACCGTAGGGCCGCTCAGATGGCTTGTCGAGCATCAACAAGCTGATCTGGCCGATGCGCATGCCCGGCCACAGCTTGACCGGCAGCGTCGCCACGTTGGAGAGCTCCAGGGTGACTTCGCCATCGAAGCCGTTGTCGATGTAGCCCGCGGTTGCGTGGATGAGCAGACCCCACCGTCCCAGACTGGACTTGCCGTCGACACGACCGACGATGTCTGCGGGAAGGGCGATGCGCTCAATGGTGGAGCCGAGGACGAACTCGCCAGGGTGCAAGATGAACGGGTCGCCCTCGGCGACTTCGATCAGGCCGGTCAGGTCGGGGTGCGGGTTGTACGGATCGATGCATTCGACCGTGTGGTTTTGGATCACCCGGAACGACGAACCGAGGCGCACGTCGACGCTGGCCGGTTGAATCTGGTCTGGCTCGATGGGGTCGATGATGATCTTCCCCGAAGCGAGGTATTCCCGCAGCGTGCCGTCCGACAGAATCACTGCAACTCCAAGGTGATGTGGCTGGTCGTCGATGCCGACCAAAAGATGACGGGTCTGCCCGTACCGCTTTGCAGCCGCTGGGACAGCGCAGCGAGGCTAGCAAGCAACGCTCGACGTCGAGTCAACCGCCGGGCCGTTGCTATAGTGACGGCCCCTCCGCGGGTGTAGTTCAATGGTAGAACATCAGCTTCCCAAGCTGAATACGCGAGTTCGATTCTCGTCACCCGCTCTCTCTTCGAAAACCCTGGTAGTCACAGGTTTCGGGCCTGATCTGCTGGATCGTCTTCAGGCTCCGTTCCTACAGTGCGCCTCGAACAACGGCGAACAGTAGGCACGAGTGGCGAGCAGCAGGCCCTTCGGCAACATCCGGAAGCTCCCGTCTGGGCGCTATCAGGCGCGCTACTGCCACCTCGGGAAGCAAGTTCCCGCTGACACGACCTTCGCCACCAAGGCCGACGCACGAGCATGGCTGGCGACGATGGAGACCGATCTGCTGTCGGGTCGCCACGTCGACCCGACGAGTGGGCGAGAACGGTTCGGCGCATTCGCCGAGCGATGGCTCGAGGCTCGCGATCTTCGTCCGCGGACTCGGGGCACCTACGCCTCGCAGCTCGCCCACATCCTCGACGAATTTGAGACCGTCGTGCTGCGCAAGAACCATCTTCGCGTCCGGATCGATCGGCTCTGGCCTCAGGCGCACCGGCGGTATCACTCGCTCAGCCATGTCAGCGACGCCCCCAACCGCACCCGGTTCCATTTCGACGGGAGGACCTATGGGCGACAGCAGGTCCAAACAGGAGCTTCGATAGCGGGAGTCCGGAGTCATGCACTCAGGTGGTCGAGATCAAGCCGATCGCTGCCGACGTACTCCAGAGCCGTGAGGTCATCAAGTGGGGCCATGGCGCCGTCGACGTGCACGATGACACCGGTCGGCACGGCGCGTCCGATCCAGGAGCTAATCAGGGTGTCCCAATCGTCCTCCGACATCACCGCCAGTGCATCCGCCAAGGTCGCCGGGCAAAAAGAGAGGAAGACACCGATCTGAGGTGCATCCCAAGACGGAGAAGCAGTCACTCGGATCTCCTCCAGCGAGGACAGCGCCTGCCCTGCAGGAGAGTTCTTCTCGTACTGAGCCTTGATACGAGCAGTGAGCGCCCGCAACATCGGTTCCGCCACGACCCGCCCAGGCGTATCACCGGCACAGTCGGCAACCGCCCCAAGAAGCCCCAGGCCATCCGTACCTGGGACACCGCTCTCGGCTACCTCGACCAACACCAGACCGCCCGCAACCTCACCGCCGGCCTCGGCAACGCCCGCCAGCCCGGCGTCACTCGAGCCTTTCTCCACAGCCGAGCCCTCGCCGCCCGTATCGCGAGAGAGCCCATCGAGATCCGCAACCGCGAGCAGGCCATCACCCGCAGCCCCGTCATGCGAATTCGATGAGCGAGACGTCAACGCGACGAGCGCTGGCTGACGTCGCTGCGACAGGAAGTCCCGATCGATGCCGCCATGACCCCAACCGGCGCACCGGATGCCAGAATGAACGGGATGACGTCGACCGCAACGGACGAACAAAGAATCTCCGGCAAGCTGGGGACTCGCCAAACGGATCGCAGCCAGATCAAGTCGCGCGACCGCGTGCGCGACCTCGCCGAGGTCTACACCCACGAGCGCGAAGTGAACGCAATGCTCGACCTTGTGCCAGAGATGTTCGAATCGCTCGATACGACCTTCCTCGAACCCGCCTGCGGGCACGGCAACTTCCTCGTCGAGATTCTCGCCCGTAAGCTCGCACTCATCGACAACGTGCCTGAGAATCGCAGCGAACACTGGTTCGAGGTGGCAGTTCTGCGTGGAGCAGCGTCCATCTACGGGGTCGATATCAGCGAAGAGAACGTCGCCGAGGCGCACGAGCGGATGGTGGGAGTAGCTGTAGCGGAGTTCAAGCGGAGGCGACGCATCCCGGCGTCGAACTTCTTCGCGGCGCTCGAGACGGTCCTCCGGTCGAACGTCGTTTTCGGTGACACGCTGAACGCTGCCTCCGAGATCCAGTTCTTCGACTGGGAGCTCGTCGATGATGAGCGGTTCGTGCGAACCCCGTTCCACTTGGAGGAGCCGGAACGCGACCTCTTCTACGTGCCGCCGCAGCCACTCGACCCGATTTCGTACTCCGCACTCGGAAACGGCTCTGACCAGTGAGCGTCGGAGATCTGGCTCCCGCGGAGTCCAAGCACATCCCTGACGTCCTCGAGACCCTGGCCCAGCTGCCCAACGACGAAGTGTTTACGCCGCCGAAGGTGGCCAACGCGATGCTCGACATCCTTCCGATTGAAGTGTGGAGCGAACCCAGCTTCAAATGGCTCGACCCAGCGACAAAGTCAGGCGTGTTCCTTCGGGAGGCGTACAAGCGGCTCATGGTGGGGCTCGCTTCTTGGGAACCCGACCCTGATAGGCGTCGCTCGCACATCTTGCGGTCGATGCTCTTTGGCTCAGCAATCACCACCCTCTCCGCTGACATCGCACGCCGATCGGTGTACCAGACGAAGGACGCGACAGGCGCAAGTGTCGTGGACCCAGCGATATCAGACTGGGTCGTCAAGTTCGGAAGCACCGCCGGAAACATCGAGTACACCGAGACGGACCACACCATCGGCGCCGATGGACGCTGTGATGTCTGCCGAGCGCCCGAGGCATTGGTGCGTGACGAGCGAGAAACGTACGCCTATGCATTCAACCATGGGACCTATCCGACCAAGGAGATGGACGACGTGAAGTTCGATGTGATCGTCGGCAACCCGCCTTATCATATCAGCGCTGAAGGCACGAACCGCACGATGCCGATCTACCAGCAGTTCGTCGAACGAGCGATCGACATGGATCCCAAATACGTTCTGATGATCACCCCATCACGTTGGTTCACGGGTGGGCTAGGTCTCGATGACTTCAGAGACCGCATGATCGGCGATCGACGATTGGCAAAGATCGTAGACAACCCGAAGATCTTCGACTGCTTCCCCCAGGCGAAGATCCGAGGTGGAGTTTCCTATTTCCTTTGGGACCGTGACCATGACGGAGACTGCGAGGTATCGACTCGCATCGACGGCAACGTTGTATCTACCGCGGTACGCGACCTTCGACGGGGGCATGGCGTACTCGTGCGCGACAACAAGGCCTCGACGATCGTCGAGAAGGTGCTGGCGAAGCGGCACGGCTCGGTCGAGGACTGGTTCCTCCCTCGCTTGGCGTTCAACCCGACCTGGCGGACCAACTTTCGTGGCGATACCGACGAGGCGACACCGGGGTCAGTTCCGATCATCCACAACAGTGGCGCGGGCTACGTCCACATAAAGGACTTCGAGCGGAACGCTGATCTTGTCGACGAGTGGAAGGTCCTTCTGCCCAAGGCGAGCAGCGGCGACACGGCGCAAGACGAGTCCGGCCGGATCGTCGACGTCGTACTTGGTGAACCAATCGCAATACACCCGGGCTCCGTTTGCACCGAGTCGTACTTTGTCGCCGGAGTGCATTCGTCTCGGGAGGAGTGCGCCAATTTCGCGCGGTTCTTGGCGACAAAGCTCGTACGATTCCTGGTTCTGCAACGGAAGGCGACGCAAGACATCACGTCTGAGCGCTTCCGCTTCGTGCCAGCGCTACCTATGTCGCAGCCCTGGAACGATCCTGAGCTCTACGATCACTTCGATCTAAGTGACGACGAAATCGCACACATCGAAGCGTCTATCAAGCCCCGGTCCGTCAACCTGTCGCTCGACTCGCCGGTGCCGGAGTCGCACCTGCCAGGAGGACGCAAACACAGGCCGACGGGCGATTCCGACCTGTCAGTGGACGACGAGTGACGAAGTACATTTACGCCTACACGCATGCTGGCAACGCCAACCCCTGGAAGCGAGCTACGGGCCAGAGCGGCGAGTTCGCAATCAAGGTGGGCGAGACGACGAAACCAGGCATCGAAAGGGTCCGGCAGCAGCTCACCACAGCTTTTCCTGGCCTCACGGGTGTCGACATTCTCTTTCACTCAGAGGTCGCCGAGCGCCCTGACGGTTCGAGCTTCTCCGACCACAACGTGCGTCAGGTTCTGGCCAACGTGGGCGTGATCAGCGCAGGCGGCGAATGGGTCGAAGCAGGCCTCGACGAAGTACGCGGGGCCGTGGTCGCGCTCCAAACCGGCTTGCCGTTCGACCCCGTTCGCATCCACACCTTCAAGATGCGTTCGGAGCAGGCACGGGCCGTTGAAGTGACCTCCGCCTACTTCCGGGCGAATGCTGGCCACGAGCCGAAGTACTTATGGAACGCCAAGATGCGCTTCGGTAAGACCTTCACGACCTATCAGCTCGCCTGCGAGATGGGCTGGCGGAAGGTGTTGGTACTCACCTACAAGCCTGCCGTTCGAAGCCAGTGGCGAGAGGACCTGCTGAGCCACGTTGACCTCGCTGGTTGGCGCTACATCGACCGCGAAACGCCGACCGATGAGGCGGATGCGCTCGTCGATGGCGATGATCCGTTCGTATGGTTTGCGTCCTTCCAGGACGTCACCGGTCGCACACCCGACGGGAATCCGAAGGCTCGGAACGAGACGCTTCACATCATCGACTGGGACTGCATCGTCATCGACGAATTCCACTTCGGCGCAGCAACAGCCACGGCCCGTGAGCTTTACGACCCGCAAGACTCCGCCGAATCCGAGCTCGCCAGGGTCGTCGAGAAGGCGCTCGATCAATCAAGCGACACCGACGCCGAACTCGTGACCGTCGACCTCGGTCTCAGCACGAGCTGCCATCTCCACCTGTCAGGAACCCCGTTCAAGGCGATCACTAACGGCGAGTACGCCGAGGATCAGGTCTTTGACTGGACATACATCGACGAACAGCGGGCAAAGCGGGCCTTCGGGAGGGCTGAGGGCGAAAACCCCTACGCCTCACTTCCTCGGATGGAGATGTACACGTACACCATGGGAGCTACTGCCGGAGCCTGGGCAGACGATGGCGAGTTCGACGGGTTCGATCTCAACACCTACTTCGGAGCAAAGAAGCAGGGAGACACCTACGTCTTCGATTATCCGGACCACGTCAAGTCGTGGCTGGACCTCATCCGGGGCAAGAAGCAGATCACGGGTGCGGTCATCGAGGGCACGAAGCCGCCCTTTCCGTACGAGGCATCGCGCTTCACCGACGGCGTTCGCCACTCGGTCTGGTTCATGCAGGACATCGCGTCGTGCGAAGCGATGGCGGACCTGCTCCGCTCTGACACCTTCTTCTCGACATACGAGATCTATGTCGCGGCTGGAACCGGTGCCGGCGTCGGCGCAGCTTCGCTCCCACCCGCTCGAGCAGCGATTTCCAGGGCCGAGAGGGACGGCAGGAGTGGCTCTATCACGATCTCATGCGGGAAGCTGATGACCGGGGTCACGGTGCCGGAGTGGTCCTCGATCTTCATGCTTCGATCGCTCAAGGCACCCGAGTCGTACTTCCAGGCCGCATTCCGCGTCCAGTCCCCTTGGACAGAGACTGGGGAGATCAAGAAGGAGACGGCCTACATCTTCGAGTTCGACCCGAACCGGGCCCTCAGCCTCGTTGCGCTCTACGGCACCGAGCTTGCGAACAACTCGCCGGACCGCGAGACGGCGCAACGCGACGTGCTTGGGGAGCTGGTCAACTTCCTTCCGATCTTCGCCATCGATGGCGGTCAGATGGAGCAGCTCGATACAGATGCGATCCTCGACTGGGCGCACGGCGGGATCAGCGCCAACTCACTTGCACGGAAGTGGCGCTCGGTCGATCTCTACAACCTCAACGGAGTCACCATGGGACGACTCCTGGCAGACCCCGAGCTCATCGCTGAGCTCGAGCAGATCGAGGACTTCCGTAACATCCGCGAAGAAGCGGAACGAGTAGTGACCGCCTCCGAGAAGCTCGCGAAGACGAAACGAGATGGCGGCTCGAGGTCCGAGCAGAGGAAGTCGAAGTCCGAACTAGCTACCCAGAGGAAGTCGATCCGAGAAAAGCTCAAAAAGGTTAGCGCCAAGGTGCTCATCTTCATGTACGTGACCGACTTCCGCGAGGAACGCCTGCACCACGTCATCGAGTCCCTCGACACCGACTTGTTCCTTCGAGCGACAGGCCTCAGCATCGAAGGCTTCCGCAAGCTCACCGACGCCGGAGTCTTCGACGTCGGTCAGATGAACGATGCCATCCAGAAGTTCCGCTACTTCGAGCGCAAGAGTCTGGAGGAAGTCCGCTGGCCTTACGGACGTGATCAGCCGTGCCTAGAACGTGTCTAGAACATCGGGGAACAAGGGTCGCGAGCGGGGTGTGGCGGTCACATCGAACTCTCCCAAGAAGAGCTCCTAGCAGGGAAAACGCTGGCCAGTCGCCGATGCGGCCAATCTGTCCGGGCAGCTTCCCAAGCTGAATACGCGAGTTCGATTCTCGTCACCCGCTCTCTCTTCGAAGGTCAAGCTTTCGGGGCTCTTCTTACGGCCCGCTTCCCTTCCGTTTCGCGACCGCTTTTGCGACGTGCTCCCATCCACACGCCTGTTAGGTCGATCGACTCCCCGCGTTCGCGTCACCCAGCGCCGATACCGCGTCTGATCGCGCCGCGAGTTGGGCGCTATGCCTCTCGGCGACTCTGGAAAGGGCCCCGAAGGACAGAACGTGGGCAGTGCACGTCGGCTTCGCGAGCGTGGTCAGGAAGGAATCAGCGCAAGGTGATTTACTCCGACACTCACGACCCGGGCGTCAATGCAACCTTGACATCGCACAACGGACCGGCGTAAGGTCCACCAACGAGGGTCGCCATAAGCGCCCTCAAACGAGTCCACGACCCCAACGACATCTTTCACGCGATCGACAACCCGATCGCCGTGGCCCACCTCGATGACGACGTTGAGATCATCGTGGGCCCCGCTCGAAATGGGGCGCTGCTCGAAGTGGCGATACGCGAGGGGAACACCGTCTTCCATTGCATGCCGGCCAGGGCAAAGTTTCTGAGGTGACGGAAATGACACGAACGAAGCCGTCCGCCACATCGATGACCGACGAGGAACTGGCTTCCTTCGTCGAACGGTTCGATGTCGACTCGCTTGAGTGGCGAGACGCGGGCGCTCTGCGCGCCATAGCGGAAGCTCGTGATGCCGCAGAGCGGGCCGAGGCGACTCTTCGAGAAGCGGTGTCCAGTGCGCGGAATGCAGGTATGACGTGGGCCTCGATTGGTGCCGTGCTACGAGTGTCTCGGCAGGCCGCCCAGCAGCGATTTGGCCAAGGTTGAGTCCGAGCGCCCGATTGAGGCGAGGGGCATCACAACGCTCAACGAGGTCGATTCTCCTGACCACCGGGCTCGGCGACTGGGCACTGACATTCGGTAACGGGCCGAAAGGTTCAGGAGCCAGGGCAGGGCATCGACTCCCCTTCGTCGGAGCCGCCACCACTTTCGGCTTGAGCTTTCGGTGTGGCGCGTGTCCGTCCACCTTTGAGCGCATCGAGGGCTACACGCTCTTGCCGCCGCTCGGCCCACAGAGAAGTGCTCGCGCTGTGACGGGTAGAGCCAGATGACGGATCGGCACGCCTTCGCCGACGAGTCAATTCGCGGAGAGAACTACCTTCTCGCGGTGACGACCGTACCCGCAGCCCAGTCCTCGAACATCCGAAAAGCAATCAAGGAACTACTCCTTCCCGGTCAGCGACGTATCCACTTTGCAGAGGAGAGCGACAAGCGACGCAGACAGATCCTCTCCGGCTTTGCTGAAATCGAGGGCACGACAACAACGATCTACTGGACAACCAGCCAGGACCAGAGGGCGGCCAGGCAGTCTCTGATAGTCGTTGCGGTGCCTGACCTCCGAGACCACGACGCGAAACGCTTCATTCTCGACTCCCGAGATGGCCAAGATGCGCAGGATCGCGCCACGATTGGCAAGGCGGTCGGCACACGGCCCGAACCCGAGTTCACCTACAGTCACCAGCGCTCTGCGATCGAGCCCTTGCTGTGGATCCCTGATGCCCTCGCTTGGGCTTGGGGGCGCGGGGGAAACTGGCGGAGGCTCGTCGAGGACCTAGGACTCATTAGCCGGGTGCAACCGGTCGGCGTACGGTGAGCGCGCAAAACCCGGCCGCTCACCGTCCGGAGAGGAGCCGGGTTCACTTCCGAGAACTACTGCCCTCGGCAATCTCTAGTATCGGCTGATACTTCAAAGACATCAAGCCGCGGCTGGCAAGTTTTTGCTGGCATTATGAAGCCTTGCCAACGCTGCCAAGAACGCCGCACATGGGCCATTCAGCCCATTGCGCCGGGGTGTGGAATCTCGATGCCGAGGTGTTGGGCTTCGGTTCGGATGAGCTCTTCGGCAAGACGTTGGAGCGACTGGCGCAGTGAGGTCATGACGACGGCCTCGGCCAGGGGTCCGAGTTCGCCGAGTGAGTTCACGACGTCGCCGATTCGCTCTGGCGGCGCGCCACCCTCGACGAACGGCTCCCACATGTGGGCGCGAAACACTTCGGTGAACCGGCTTGCAATCCGGTCAGCATCGGAGCGGAGCAGTTCGTACTGATCGAGGATGACGTCGCCGGGCACCCCAAGTGCGGCTAACTCGCTGCCAATCCGAAGGAACGACGGGCTGAGCACCACCACCCTGACCCCGTCGTCGGCCATCTCGATAAGGCCCAACTCGACGACCCTTGCCACCATCTCGCCGGTGAACTCAACGCCCGGCAGGCGCTCGACCAGCTCAGCCAGCGTCATTACTTCCGACTGCTCAGGGGTCCACGTGGACGGCGCTCCGGCCAGACCGAGAACCGCGGTCAAGCTCTCGCCGTTATCCACGCCTACCAGGAGTTCCTTGATGCCAGCCAGCGAGAAACCACGCTCCTGAAGCTGTGCGATCAACCGAAGCCGTTGCAAATGACCTGCGTTGTAGTAGCCAACCCGACCCCGCTTCACCGGCGGTGTGAGCAGTCCGCGGTTTTGGTACAAGCGGACGGTTGACACCACGATCCCCGCTGCCCTGGCCAACTCGTCGATGGTCATCTCATCCGCGTTACCAGACATTCACCCTCATCTCGTTAGCATTTACTCACATAGTATTTGTTCGCAATGTTGACGGGCTCGGAGGCAGCACCACATGGAACCAGCAGATTTCACCCCCCGCAAGCAGCCGAAGCGGCAACTCACGGTCCCCCAGAAAAGGGTTATCGGGTTCATCTTGGTACTCGCTGCGACCAACGTGGTCTACAGACTGATCTATCTCTCCGGATTGCAACGAACAGCGGCCCTCTACGTCGGTGTGCCGACGTTCCTTGCAATTGGACTGATTCGACTCCCAAACAGTGCCTCGGCAGTCGGAATGCTGATGAAGGGTTCGACACTTGCGGCACTGATCGCGTGCGTCATTCTCCCCGAAGGGCTCATCTGCCTGCTGTTCGCGTTGCCCTTGATGCTCCTGGTCGCGCTCATTCTTGGCGCACCCGTCGACGCGGCCCGACGCCGCAAGAAGCGCGAAGGCCCAACCCTGATGGCCGTCTCCGTGCCGTTGCTCATCCTCAGTCTCGAAGGGGTGATCGGAACACCGTTTGACACCGACGACCGGGTAACTGCGCACGTCGTCGTTGACGCGTCGGCAGATTCCGTCGGCGCCGCTCTGGCGGAAACACCCGTCTTCGGAGGCGATCTGCCGTCGTTCCTTCAGCTTGGATTCAACCGACCCGTCTCGGCCACCGGTTCAGGCATCGAGATTGGCGACGAGCGCACGATCAACTTCACGGGCGGCACACATGACGACCATCCGCTTCGCCTGTTCGGCCTGACAGGAACTCCGAGCACCCATCACCAGTCGACCATGCACCTGACCGTTGTCGAATCCGGCCCAGGCCGAGTGGTCTTTACCGTCGACGAGGATGGGACGATGCTCAGCCGCTGGGTCACGCTGCATCGCGCCGTCGTGACCTGGACGGCGGTGCGCCCCGAAACCACCGTCGTGTCCTGGTCGCTGGAATACGAACGCCGACTCTTCCCGAGCGCCTACTTCGCTCCCCTTCAGCGTTACGGCATGGACCAAGCCGCGGACTACCTGCTCGACTCGCTCATCGTTCGACCGCTGTCATGATGAGCGCCCACGACAGTGAGCTGGTGATCCGCGCGGCGTCCCTGTATGTGCCGATCGCCGTCATCGCCCTGTTGACGGTCTGGGCAAAACCCGCTCAGCACAGCGTCGCCGCCGCTGCGATCGCGAGCGCGTGGAACCTCGTAGCACTCCTCACTATCAACGCTCTCGCCATTGCAGCCGGGTGGTGGCGGTTCGGCACCGAAACGGCTCTCGTGGCGGGGGTTCCGGCCGACCTGTGGATCGGGTGGTCGCTTCTGTGGGGAGCCGCGCCGCAATTGTGGAAAGGCCGAAGTTTGGTGGCGACTGCGTGCATCTTGGTCGGTGCCGACACCGCGCTTATGCCGCTCACCGAGCCGGTCGTGTTGCTCGGCGACACGTGGCTCATTGGGGAAGGCGCTGCGCTCCTCGGCGCGTTCGTTCCCGGGTTCGTCTTGGGTCGAGCAACAGGGAGACGGGTCCACCTCAACGTTCGGGCAACCGTGCAGGTCATCTGTTTTGCAGGGTTCCTCTTCTACGTCTTGCCCTCGCTGATCTTCGCCGTCACCGGCGACGACTGGGGAATGTTGATGGCTCGTCCGAGGTGGTTCCTCGTGGGTGCCGCGGCCGTT
>CXWK01006678.1_pt1 | contig 11681 bp, 11 predicted proteins | sample 590851 | NCBI WGS metagenome assembly CXWK01 (sample SAMEA3498364, study PRJEB10139) | wastewater metagenome | biome: wastewater treatment plant; material: activated sludge | place: Denmark | collected 2014-08-01
GCCGCCCCGGTGACGGTGCCATCACCTGCCAAGGTGGCTGTGAACACCAGCTCGTCGGTCCCCGAGGTGAAGGTCACCTCGGCCGAGTCGGACGTGACGGCTCCGGGTCGGGCCTGCCAACCCGCCGACGGCAGCACCTCGCCGAGCGTCAGCTTGGCTCCGTCGCGCAGCACCTCCACCTGTCCGGCGCTCTCGACAACAAATCGCTGCGGCGTTCCGGCCGGCGTGGCTGCCGCGGTGCTGCTGGAGGAGGGGGCTGCCACGGTGGCCAGGTCGGCCTCGGCGGACAGGGTTCCCATCGGGGTGTTGTCGGCAGCATTGAGGATGCCGACGTTGGCGGCCACTGCGGCGCCGCCGGCCACAACGATGGCGGCGATGGACAGCGCTGTCACGACGGTGCGCTTCTTCAGCATGGGGGGTCCCTTTCGGTTGCCAAGACCGGAGCGGCGGTTCTGCCGTTGCCGGGTATGAAGGTCAACGTAGGGATCCGTGAGACAGCGTCTGCCCAGGCGAAGGTAAAGGTTTGGCAAAGATCGCCGGAATGCCGTCCGTGCATGGCAGGGTGGCGTCGTGAACCTGTTGGTCGTCGAGGACGATCCCGCCATTGGTGAGCCGCTGCGCTCCGGCCTGGAGCGCGAGGGCTTCGACGTGCACCTGGTGGCCAACGGTGCCGATGCCCTGGCTGCACCCGCAGCCGACCTGGTGCTGTTGGACCTGGGGCTGCCCGATCTGGACGGACGGGAGGTGTGCCGTCGCCTGCGCAGCCGTTCCGCTGTGCCGATCATCGTGGTATCGGCCCGGGGCGAAGAGATCGACCGGGTGCTGTTGTTGGAGCTTGGCGCCGACGATTACGTGGTGAAGCCGTTCGGGTTCCGCGAGCTGGTGGCCCGCATCCGGGCGGTGCTTCGCCGGGTCGGCGGCGAGGCCGAAGCGCCGACCGACCGCCGGGTGCAGTTGGGCCCCTTGACGTTGGATCAGCGCACCCGCGAGGTCATCTATGCGGGCGCCGACGTGTCGCTCACCCCGAAGGAATACGAGCTGCTCGTCGAGCTGGCATCCGACCCGGGGGCGGTGTTGACCCGAGAGCACCTGATCGACTCGGTGTGGGACGAGCACTGGTGGGGCTCGACCAAGACCCTCGACGTGCACATGGCGTCGCTGCGCAAGAAGCTTGCACCCGAGCTGATCGAGACGGTCCGTGGGGTCGGGTTTCGGCTGGTCGAGCTGGATGGCGGCGGATGACCCGACGGCTGCTGTTGGGGTATCTCGTCGTCACCTTGGTGGTACTCCTGGTGCTGGAGATCCCCCTCGCCTTCTTCTATTCGCAACGCGAGCAGGAGCGCTTCACTGCCGCCGCCGAGCGCGACGCCGTGGTGCTCGCCTCGTACTACGAGGACGTTCTGGATGGCGGCGCCCCGATCGATCCCACCCAGGCCGAGCGCTACGCCGCCCGGACCCAGTCACGCGTGGTGGTCACCGACAGCGAGGGCATCTCGGTGTTGGACACCGATGCGGCGGTGGGGCGCAACTTTTCCACCCGGCCGGAGGTGGCCCAGGCGCTCGCCGGTGAGCGGGCATCGGGCATCCGCCAGTCCAAGACGCTTAACACCGACCTGTTGTACGTGGCGGTGCCCGTCGCGTCCGGAGGCAGCGTGCACGGGATGCTGCGTCTGACGGTGGACGCCCACGAGGTGACCGAGCGGATCCGTGGCTTCTGGCTGTCCCTAGTGGCCATGGCCGCCGTGGTGCTGGGGGCAGTGGCGGTGATCGGTTGGGCCGTGGCCCGCTCGGTCACCAGGCCGCTTCGTGAGTTGCAGGCCTCGGCCAGCCGGTTCGCCGACGGCGACCTGAGCGTGGCGCCGGTCCACCCCGACGCGCCCGCGGAGATCGCCGCCCTGGCCGACACGATGGGGGTCATGGCGACCCGCCTCGACGGGTTGCTGAGCGCCCAACGGGCCTTCGTCAGCGACGCCTCCCACCAGCTGCGCTCGCCGTTGACCGCCCTGCGGCTGCGCCTCGAAAATCTGTCGGCCGAGCTGGGGGAGGGGACACAGGGCGCCGAGGTGGAGGCGGCGATCGACGAGACCCGCCGCCTCGCCGACCTGGTGAGCGACCTGTTGAAGCTGGCCCGCGCCGATCAGCCGCCGCCTGCAGAGCGCACCGACGTGGCCGCCATCGCCGCCGACCGCATCGATACGTGGTCGGCGGTCGCCGACGGCGTCGACGTGACACTTCGCCTCGATCGTCCCGACGGGGCACTGTGGGCCTCTGCGGTGCCCGGCTCGGTCGAGCAGATCCTCGACAACCTGCTGGACAATGCGCTCCAGGTCAGTCCGGCCGGCCAAGAGGTGACCGTGACGTTGGAGCGGGCCGGCGATCGGGTGCGGCTCAGAGTGGCCGACCGGGGCCTTGGGTTGAACGACGCGCAAAAGGCCCGGGCACTCGAGCGGTTCTGGAGGGGTGCCCAAACCACACCGGGAACCGGCCTGGGGTTGCCGATCGCCGTGGGCTTGACCGAGGCCTCGGGTGGCGGGCTCAGCCTCGCCGATCGGCCCGGTGGGGGCCTGCTGGTGGAGCTGTGGCTGCCCTGCTCTGCGTGATGGTACCGCGATGGTGCATCGCGCTACCATCAAGGTATGGCCATGACACTTCGACTTCCCGATGACCTCCTGGACGAACTGCGAGTGGTCGCAGAAGAGGATCGGCGGAGCGTTCACCAGGCGGTGATCGTTGCCATCGAGTCGTATCTGGCCGACCGGGAGACCGACGAGATCATGGCCGACGCAGAAACCCTGCGTGCATTGGCCGACGCCCGCGACTCGGTGGCCTCGGGAGATGTCGAGTACGGCACCGACGCGGTCCATGCGTTGGTTCAGCGCCGACAGGCTTCGTGAGTATCGAACTCTTCGAGCTTGGTACCTCGCCGCAGGCTCGGCGGACGTTGGCCGGCCGACTCCCGCATGACGTTGCGCTCGCCGCCGCCGAGTTCATCACCGGACCGCTTCTCGATAATCCGCGAAGGGTCGGCAAACCCCTTCGCGGTGAGATGAGCGGCATCTACAGCGCTCGGCTGGGGAGGGAATGGCGCATCCTGTATGAGATCAACGAACACCGGCGGGCGGTCGTCGCGCTGGACATCCGGCATCGACCGGTCGCGTACCGCCGCAACTGATCGGAAGATCAGCGGCCAGTTGATTGTCACTGGCCGGGTTCATGATGGGTGAGGTGAGACGCGGCACGCCCTCGGAAGCAGGTCGCCCGGTCGGAGGCCCCGTCGGCCTCTTCGTCCTGAATCCACCAGATCACGGAGCCGTGCGACGACCGTCACTAAAGAATCCAGGTATCATCTCCATCAGCAACTCGATGAAGCCGTCGGCAAGGAGGGGGCCACCACCATGATGGGGATGCTTCCGCCGGTCGGCTGGGCCGATGTCGCCACCAAGCGAGATCTCGACCAACAACGCAAGCTGCTGGAACTCAGGATTGAGAGCACTGACAAGGGAAACCGCGCTCACTTCGAGAAGGCCATGCGGCATCAGCTCAACGTGATCCTCGGTGCGTTCTTCTCGGTGGCAGGTGTCCTTATCGCCCTGTTGATCTACGGCCCTCGCTAAATGACCTGGACCGACTCCTGAATCCGATCCGGCTTGGTCAGTCCTCAACCTCGTAGGGTTGCCGGCGATGGTTCCCGCCGACCCAGCCGACTACCTCGCCCCCGAGAATAAGGCTCGCATTCGCATCGACCAGATGCTCAAGCGCGCCGGTTGGGTGGTCCAGGACTACAAAAATGTCAACCTGTACGCGGGCGAAGGCGTGGCGGTTCGAGAGTTGGTCACCAACGCCGGTCCCGCCGACTACGTCCTGTTCTTGAATCGCCAGGCGGTCGGGGTAATCGAGGCCAAGAAGCAGGGCACCACGCTGGCCGGGGTCGAGTGGCAGACGGTCAAGTACCAGTCGAGCATTCCCGACGCGTTGCCGGCCCACCTCACCGGGAGCGGGCACCTCCCATTCGGATATGAATCAACCGGCGACGAAACGTGGTTCACGTGTCGGTTCGATCCCGAACCGACAGCCCGCCGTGTGTTCTGGTTTCACCGGCCCAACACCCTCGCCGACATGGTGGAAGCCGACGTTGAAGGCCTTGGCGGGTCGCTGCGAGCGACGGTCCACGACATCGAACCCTTGCCGCCCAAGGAGCAGACGCCCTGGCTACGGGACGCGCAGCACGATGCCATCACCAACCTTGAGCGCTCACTGCAAGAGAACCGGCCCCGGGCACTGATCCAGATGGCGACCGGTTCGGGCAAGACGTTCGCCGCCGCCAACATCGCTGAGCGCCTCATCACCCAGGGCGGCGCCAAGCGCATCCTGTTCTTGGTCGACCGCGCCAACCTCGGCAAGCAGACCCTCAAGGAGTTCCAAGGCTTCGACGTGCCCGGAACGGGCCGGAAGTTCAGCGAGCTCTACAACGTGCAACGACTGTCATCGAACACCGTCGACCCGGTGTCCAAGGTGTGCATCAGCACCATCCAGCGGGTGTACTCCATCCTCCGTGGCGACGACACTTTCGAGGAGGAGCTCGACGAACACTCCACGTTCGACAACGAACCGCAGCGCACCATTGAGGTCGACTACAACGAACACCTGCCCATCGAGGCCTTCGATGTGATCATTATCGACGAGTGCCACCGCTCGATCTATGGGGTGTGGCGCCAGGTGCTCGAGTACTTCGATGCCTTCCTCATCGGGCTGACCGCCACGCCCGGCAAGCAGACGTTTGGCTTCTTCAACCAGAACCTGGTGATGGAGTACGGCTTCCCCCAGGCGGTCGCCGACGGGGTCAACGTCGACTTCGACGTCTTCCGTCTCTCAACGGCCATCACCGAGGCCGGCTCCACCATCGAGGGGGACCAGGGATACGTCACCACGTTCCGCAACCGCGAAACCCGCCAGGAGCGGCTGGAAGCGGTCGACGAGGACCTCACCTACGACCAACATGCGCTCGACCGAAAGGTCGTGTCCAAGGATCAGATCCGCACCGTGGTCCGGGCGTTCCGCGACAACCTGCCCGCCATGTTTCCCGATCGGAAGGTCGACGCCCAAGGGCGTCTGGTCAACATTCCCAAGACGCTGGTCTTCGCCAAGGACGACTCGCACGCCGAGGACATCGTGCGCATCGCCCGTGAGGAGTTCGGCAAGGGCAACGACATCATCGCCAAGATCACCTACAAGTCCTCCGACGGCAACAAGCCCGAGGACCTGCTCGCTGCGTTCCGCACCAGCTACAACCCGCGCATTGCGGTCACCGTCGACATGATCGCCACCGGCACCGACGTGAAACCGATCGAGGCCGTGCTGTTCATGCGCATGGTGCGGTCCCGCAACTTCTTCGAGCAGATGAAGGGCCGGGGTGTCCGCACCATCGACGCCGACGCACTCCAGGCGGTCACCCCGGATGCAGTCACCAAGGACCGGTTCGTGCTGATCGACGCCGTCGGCGTCACCGAGACGAAGCTCAGCGACTCCACCCCGTTGGAACGCAAGCGAGGCGTGTCGCTGGCCAAGCTGCTGCATCAGGCCCGGCTGGGTCACGTCAGCGAGGACCTGGTGTCGTCGCTCGCCTCACGGCTGACCCGCCTCGACGGACGGATCGCAGCCGACGACCGAGAGCGGTTGGAGGAGATCGCCGGCAGTTCCCTCAGCGATCTGGCCCATCAGATGGTTGACGCGATCGACCCCGACCGGCAGCTGGCCGAGGTCCAGATGGACAGCGGCGCCGCGGCGCCGGACGAAGCCGCGGTTGAGGCCACCAAGAAGAAGATGTTCGAGCAGGCCCTCCTGCCGATCGCCTCCAACCCCGAGTTGTGCGACGAGTTGGAGAACGTGCAGCGCAGCGTCGAGCAGATGATCGACGAGATCAGCAAGGACACCATCACCCGGGCCGATTTCGTCATCGACGCCGAGTCTCGGGCGAAGCAGACCGTCGAGTCGTTCCGTCAGTACCTGGAGGACAATCAGGACGAGATCACCGGGTTGCAGGTGTACTTCTCCAAGCCGTATGCCCAGCGGCCGACCTACGCCGACATCAAGGCCTTGGCCGACGCCATCAGCAAACCCCCGCATAGCTGGACCGCCGAGAAGCTCTGGGATGCCTACGAAACGTTGGATGATTCGAAGGTCCGCGGCTCAGCCGGAACTGTGTTGACCAACCTGGTGTCGCTCGTTCGCTTCGCCCTCGGTGTCGACGACCAGTTGGAGCCGTGGCCACAGCGGGTGCAAGAGCGCTTCGACGCTTGGATGCTCCAACAGCTACAGGACGGTCGCACCTTCACGGAGGGCCAGACAGAGTGGCTCGGACTCATCCGCGATCACCTCGCCGCCAGCTTGAGTATCGATTTGGTCGAGTTGCAGGATCCGCCGTTCAGCCAACACGGCGGCCTGTTCAAGGCGAGAGAACTGTTCGGAAACGACCTCGACAGCATCCTCGTCGACCTCACCAAAGCCCTCGCCGCATGAGCGACCTGCCCGAAGGCTGGGCGTGGTCCACCGTTGCCGACGTTCTCGCGAACGGATTCTTCGCCGACGGCGATTGGGTCGAGACTAAAGACCAAGACCCTGATGGTGAGATTCGGCTTCTCCAACTTGCGGACGTTGGTGACGGCTTTTTCCGAGATCGGTCGAGTCGATTCGTCAACGTGGAAGCGGCGGAACGGCTGACAGTCAAGCCAGTTGAGCCCGGCGATGTACTTGTTGCCCGCATGCCTGCTCCGTTGGGACGAGCTTGTATCGCGCCAGACCTGGGTCAGCCGGCGATCACAGTCGTGGACGTTTGTATTTTGAGGCCAGATGCGGGGATCGATCGGCGCTGGTTGATGTGGGCATTGAATTCACCAGTAACCAGGGCGGAGGTTGCCGGGCTCGCAACGGGCACAACGCGAAAGCGGATCTCTCGGAGGAACCTGGCGACGATCCGACTGCCGGTCCCTCCGCTCCCCGAACAACGACGGATCGTGGCAGCGATCGAAGAGCACTTCTCCCGCCTCGACGCCGCCGAGGCCTCGCTGGCAGCTGCAGACCGGCGGACTGCGGTTCTCGCCGCCACCGAGGTCGATCTCGCCTTTGCGAACCTGACCGACCGAGCACCGCTGGGTGACTTGGCCGAGGTCCGAGGTGGCATTCAGAAACAGCCCAAGCGGAAGCCAGCGACGAATCCGCGCCCTTTCCTTCGAGTTGCGAACGTCAAGCGAAACCAACTTGAGCTCAGCGATGTGCACGAGATCGAGCTTTTCGATGGCGAAATCGACAGGTTCCGTTTGTCGGAGGGCGACCTGCTGGTGGTGGAAGGCAACGGCAGCCCTGATCAGATCGGACGGAGCGCAATCTGGTCTGGGGAGATTGCGGATTGTGTCCACCAAAACCACCTCATTCGAGTCCGACCCGGTGAGGAGCTCGATTCCCGTTTCCTGAACGCTTTTTGGAATAGCCCGGCTAACGCTCAGCAGCTTGTAGCCATTGCGAGCTCAACGTCGGGCCTCTACACCCTCAGTACCTCGAAGCTGAACAAGGTCATGATTCCGGTCGCCAGCTTGGTGATCCAAGCACAGGTTGCCGATCGCCTTGATGAGCTGCACCAGCGAGTCAATCGACTCCGACATCAGATTGACACCGCTCGGCAACGTTCTGTTGCCATGCGGCGGGCAATCCTCACCAATGCATTCTCAGGCCTACTGGCACCGCAAGACCCAACGGACGAACCGGCGGCGGTGTTGCTCGAACGCATTGCTGCCGAGCGGGCAACGACGAAACCGGCACCTCGTAAGAAGGCTGCAGCGGCCGATGGCTGAATCCTCCATTGAATGGACCGACGCAACCTGGAATCCGACAACTGGATGCGACCAGACTTCGCCGGGCTGCGACAACTGCTACGCGCTCACGATGGCGGCGCGCCTAAAGGCCATGGGGCAGGCAAAGTATCAAGTCGACGGTGGCCCGCGCACCAGCGGGTCTGGCTTCGCCCTGACCATCCACCCCGACACGCTCTCGATCCCGCTCCGCTGGTCCAAGCCGAGGATGATCTTCGTAAACTCGATGAGCGATCTCTTCCACCGCGACGTGCCGGTCACGTTCATCCGCGATGTCTTCGCTGTGATGGCTGAGACGCCGCGCCACACCTACCAGTTGCTCACGAAGCGGTCGAAACGGCTTGGGCAGCTCGCCGATGTGCTCGATTGGCCGCCGAACCTCTGGGTTGGCACTTCGGTCGAGACTCAGAGCTATGAGTTTCGAGTCGATCATCTTCGAGAGGTCCCGGCTGCGGTGCGGTTCTTGTCGATCGAACCGCTGCTCGGTCCGGTGGCGGTGAATCTCGACGGTATCGATTGGGTGATCGTTGGGGGTGAGAGCGGCCCGTCATGCCGGCCTGTCGACCCGGAGAGCATCCGTGCCATTCGTGACGCCTGCGTCGACAGCGGCACGCCGTTCTTCTTCAAGCAGTGGGGTGGCCAGAGACCAAAGTCCAACGGACGGCTCCTTGATGGTCGCGCGTGGGGCGAGTATCCGGCCCGCTCTGTCGCTGCGTCGGCATGACACGGTGATGGACGCGCCGAGGGGCAAGGTGAAGGACAAAAAAAGGGGTAAGTTAGATAAGGTGCTCCTATGAGCAGGACCTACGAGGAATCCCACCCTTGGCTGAGTTTCAGCTTGAGCCAGATCAACGCCATGGGTCCGCATTCGTGGATGTTGCTGGGAGAGGCACGATCGAAGTGCGAGCACTTGGCCGGAGCGCCGCTTCAACCTGCGGTCGCTGAAGAACTCAACCGAGTCACCCTGATCAAGGGTGCCCAAGCGACCACGGCCATCGAAGGCAACACGCTGACCGAAGCGCAGGTTGCTGGGTTGCTCGACGGCTCGTACGAAGCGCCACCGTCGCGGCACTACCAAGAGGTTGAGGTTCGCAACCTTCTGGGTGCACTTGGGTCGATCGATTCACAGGTGCAGGATGGGCAGTACCCGAAGCTGACGGTTGACCTGATTCGTGACTACAACGACCAGGTTCTCAACGGCTTGGAAGAGCAACTGAACGACGGCACCGTTCCCGGCCAGCTCCGGGATCACTCGGTGGTTGTTGGCGGATATCGGGGGGCGCCAGCCGAGGACTGCGAGTACCTCCTTGATCGGCTCTGTGAATGGCTGGAAGGCCCCGACTTCAAGAACGAAGATCCGTCGATCGACTTTTCGTTGATGCTGGTGCGGGCGATGATGGCGCACCTCTACCTGGCATGGATCCACCCGTTTGGCGATGGCAACGGTCGCACGGCCCGTCTCGTGGAGTTCCTCATCCTCGCCAGGTCGGGAAAGGTGCCGCTACCTGCAGCCCACCTGCTGTCGAATCACTACAACCTGACCCGGGACCAGTACTACCGGGAGCTTGGCCGAGCGAGCAAGACCAACAGCATCGTGGAATTTGTTTCCTATGCCACGGAGGGATTCGTCGATGGAATACGCGACGAGATCGAGGTCGTGCGCCTTCAGCAACTCCAAGTCGCCTGGGTCAACTTCGTCAGCGAGGTCATGAGTAGGTACCCAACTGGCAAGGCCAGCGACCGGCAGCGAGAGGTGGTTCTGGCGATGCTGCCACAGCAGTGGTTCACGCAGGATCAGATCAAACTGATCACCCCAAATGTTGCCAGCTCGTACGCGAAGGGGAGTTCGAAGATGGTGGCGAGAGACCTCAATCGTCTGACCGAAGCTGGCCTGATTCGGAAGCGGCGAGGGTTGGAACCCACCTACCAGGCGTGTGTCGACCGGATGGCCGCCTTCATGGCCCCGATAGCGGCTACCGCAGAATGACACGGAGAAACATGACCGCGAGATGCAGGCGATGACTGACTCGAAGGCGCTGGTCGACAAGCTGTGGAACTACTGCAACGTCCTGCGGGACGACGGCTTGTCATATGGCGACTACGTGGAGCAGCTCACGTATCTGTTGTTCCTCAAGATGTCCGAGGAGCAGCGTGAGCTGGGGTTGCCCGACATCGTCCCTGACGGGCTCGACTGGCCCTCGCTGCTGAAGCTGTCTGGCGAGGCGCTGGAGGCGCACTACATCCGTATCCTCAACGAGTTGGGCACCACCGACGACATGCTCGGCGTGGTCTTCCGGAAGGCGCAGAACCGGATCCAGGACCCGGCCAAGCTCCAGCGCCTCATCCACGACCTGATTGATGGCGAGACGTGGATGGGCCTGGACGTTGATGTGAAGGGCGACGCCTACGAAGGGCTCCTGGAGCGCAACGCCGCCGACACCAAGTCGGGCGCCGGCCAGTACTTCACGCCTCGGGCGCTGATTTCGGCGATGGTCGACGTGATGCAGCCCACGCCAGATATGCGCATCTGCGACCCGGCGTGCGGCACCGGCGGATTCTTTCTGGCCGCCTACGACTACATCGTCAAGAACAACCCTCACCTGGACCGTGCCCAAAAGCAGCACCTGCGATCGGGTGCTTTCACGGGGTGGGAGATCGTCGAGAACACTGCGCGATTGTGTGCCATGAACATGTTGCTGCACGGCATCGAGACGCCGGAGAGTGACAGCCCGATCCACCTCGACGATGCCCTGCGTGCCGATCCAGGCCAACGGTTCGACCTGGTGCTGGCCAACCCGCCGTTCGGCAAGAAGTCGTCGGTCACCATCGTCAACGCCGAGGGCAAGGTTGACCGGCAGGACATGACGGTGGTGCGCGAGGACTTCTGGGCGTCGACGTCCAACAAGCAGCTCAACTTCGTCCAGCACATGAAGACGCTGCTGAAGATCGGCGGCCAGTGCGCGGTAGTGGTTCCCGACAACGTGCTCTTCGAGGGCGGCGCCGGCGAGACAGTCCGACGCAAGCTGCTGCACGAGTGCAACGTGCACACGCTGCTGCGACTACCCACTGGCATCTTCTACGCCCAGGGCGTGAAGGCCAACGTGTTGTTCTTCGAGCGCAAACCCGGATCGGCAACCCCGTGGACCAAGGACCTGTGGATCTACGACCTGCGCACCAACCAGCACTTCACGCTGAAGCAGAACCCGCTGACCCGCGCCGACCTCGACGACTTCGTCGAGAGCTACCGGCCCGGTGACCTCGACGAACGTGTGGGGACCGAGCGCTTCAAGCGGTTCTCATACGACGACCTGGTCGCTCGCGACAAGGCCAGCCTGGACATCTTCTGGCTGCGAGACGAGAGCCTGGAAGACACCGACAACCTCCCGCCGCCGGGCGTCATCGCTGCCGAGATCGTGGAAGACCTCGAATCAGCGCTCGAAGAGTTTCGGGCGCTCGCCGAGAGCCTCGAAGGCATTGGTATCGACATTGAGGGGGCAAAGGAGTAGCTATGCCGTTGTTTGAGATCGGTGATAATGAACTCATCCCGTTCCGCCGAGTGCAGGCGGGGCCAGACCTGTATGAAGAGGAGATCGAGAGCCTGTTGTGGGCCAACCTGGATTCCTTCGTCGGCGTCCAACTGTTTCCATTGGCGCGGCAGCCGACGGTTGGCGACGGGATTCGCCCGGACATCGTTGCGCTAGATATCGACGGCCATGTCCATGTGATTGAGGTGAAGCGGGACGTCGACCGCCGGCAGCTCGCACAATGCCTGGAGTACGCAGGGTGGGCCCGCAACGCCAGCCTGGACGAACTGGCGGG
>CXWK01062547.1_pt1 | contig 11675 bp, 11 predicted proteins | sample 590851 | NCBI WGS metagenome assembly CXWK01 (sample SAMEA3498364, study PRJEB10139) | wastewater metagenome | biome: wastewater treatment plant; material: activated sludge | place: Denmark | collected 2014-08-01
ATGATGGCTGCTATGGTCCTTGTGGAAGCGGACCTAACACGCTTTCCGGGTACGTTTATACCGATGCTGATCAGAGCGCCACATACAATCTCGGGGACAGCGGTATACAAAACGAAACGATCCAACTTATATCTCCCTTATATTCTCTGGTCTCTGCCCCCGGTGTCAGCAGCAGCACTAATACTGCAGCTGAGCTTAATAGTACGGAAGCAAGCTGTAGTGGTGCAACCTGCAGCGGAGCGATTCAGAATTTATCTAATAAATCTGTCGCTGCCTGGGTTTATCCGACTGCACTAAGCAGTGCTGATAATATTATTTTGAGAAACCAGGGTAATTGGGCTCTCTCTGTTAGGTCAAATGGACAAATTGGTTTTGAATCAATGGTGGATGATTGTACTTCTAGCACGGGTCCTCAGTATTATACCCCAGCAGGCTCTGTCCCTCTTAACCAATGGACCTATATCACAGCTACTCTAACATCCGAGGGAAACGGATACAACACTTTGAGAATCTATCAAAATAACAATGGAACACCTCTTTCGACAACCAGTTTTATAGTTACCAACTGTGGCGGCTCACCAACAACTTTTAGCATCAGCAGTTCAACAAGCAGCTGGACCGGCAGAATTGATGCCGTATCAGTCCGGAATCATGTCTTAACACCGGCTGAAATTGCCGCCCAATATAATAGTGGGTCGGGCACTCAGGTTTTTACTCCCGGCCCTGATTTGCTTGCCTTCTGGAAATTGGATGAACCAAGCAATAGCTCCATATTAGCAGACACCAGCGGCAATAATAGGAATCTTACTGCCCCAGTCAGCATAGTCAGGTATACCGGGACGACTGATACCACAGGTCATTATTCAATTTCTAATATTAGTGCCGGAACTTATAAAGTGCATCATGATCGAGAGCCTCTCTGGGCCGGAGGGATCAGAACTACCCCTAATGACGTTCTGGTTAGTTTTCCTTCAGCATCGGGAACTTCCAGAATTGCCAGATTCGGGACTTACAGTCCTTATTTTCAACTACAGATGCCAACAACTAGTTGTAACGGTTTAACACCGCATCTTTATCTTGATTGGAGTCACTCGTTAGGCGCGGATAATTACGATATTTACTATATTAACAGTAGCGGTGGAGCTCCGGCAATCATTAACACTAATAATAGTGCCTATGATTTTACAGCGGACGGCCCGCTTGATGGAGACACACAATATAGTTTCGTAATTCAGTCAAAAACTGGTGGCACCCCAATTGCTTATTCGGACGGACAACAATGGAGTCATCAAAAATATGGATCATATACAACTTTCCCTGTTTGCTCTGGCAGTTCAATCACTCTCACGCTTACCGGCCCTACTTCCAGCCAGCAAAGCGGAGGCCTGCCTCTGCAGGTAGACCAAAATCAACCGGTTAACCTAACCTGGAATGTAGTTGGTGTTACTGATAATTCTTGTACTGCCTCAGTTACTTCAGGCGATGGTTCTGCAGTTCCTGCAGCTATCACTGCAGCCTGGAACGGCTCAAAAGGACCCCCTCCAAATCCCGGAGGCCCCCAATCAATTCCAACTACTGTCCCGGGAACCTATGTTTTTAGCCTAACATGTTTAGTTGGAGCAGTCCAAACATTGAGCTCTATCCAGCTTAATGTTTTAACCTTCCCAAGGCCATACATTCAAACAACCGGTGGTGACGTTCACACCAACGAAACAATCACCATCACACCATGAAAAAATCCCCCTTTTTAACCGCCCTCTTCTTACTAACACCAGTCATCCTTTTCTTAGCTTTCGCTGCTGTTAAAATCACTCTCGCCCAAAACTGTCAGTCCAGTGCATTGCATCAGGGACTAATATCTGCTCTCTCTGTTTCAGGAGGAACAATTGGCAATTCTGATCAGACTTGCGTTCTCAATACTCAGGCCACCTACCGTGACTTTAATGTCCCTTCTTACTCCGATTTGGAAAGCCAGTATTTTACCTTTTCTAAATCCTCGGCTAAAAAAAATAGCCAGCTCCCAAACGGTGCATTACCCGCTTTCACCGGAGATGGTATTTATCGCCAAAACAGCAGTATGACAATTAGCTCAGCGACCGGAATCGGCGCACAAATAATCTTTATTTCAGGGAATTTAACCATCACCGATAACATCACTTATGCAAACACCGACCCCTATAGCGGACTAGTCTTTATCACCTCCGGAGACATAAATATTGCCTCAACAGTCACCCAAGTCAATGCGGTCCTTATCTCTTCAGGCAAAATATGCACTGCCTATAATATTAGCGCCTCAACATGTCTCTCCGGCTTCACTGTCACCTCTCAACTTACTGTAAACGGCAGTTTAATCTCGCTCAACAAAACCCCTTTACCAAATGGCCAAAGCGCTCTATTAATGAAGAGAAATTTGACAACCAACAACCAGCCCGCTGAAGTTGTTAACAAACAGCCTAAATTTCTTTATATTCTACGAAGCGGCTTATTCACTAAGGATCTGATCCTTACTCAGGAAAACAAAAACTATGTCATTCCTTCTTACACCCCAATCCCTTCTCCTTCCCAAATACCATCCCCATCTCCCACCCCCGATCCTTTATTTGCAACTAACACCTCCTACTGGAAAATGGATGAGACTTCTGGCACTACAATTGCGGACTCCAAAGGCGGCCGGACTGGCACTATCTTGGGGACTGTCTCCACTTCTGGCAAAATTAGTAACGCCAGGCAATTTGCTACCGCCTCTGACTCAATAGCCACCAGTCCGGTTAATCTTAATCTCACTCGTATGACTGTTACTGCTTGGATCATGCCTACAGGATCAGGACCTAATTGGAACGCCATAGTAAGCCAGTTCGAAAATGCTTCGGGACAAAATGCTTGGAATTTATCCTACAATACCGGCTTTAATCTACATTTTAATATTGTCGGTTCAGACTGTCATGGCGGTGTGGGAACGACAATAAGCGCTACTATACCTCCTGTAGCCAATAAGTGGTACTTCGTTGCTGTGACCAAAGACGCACTTGGAGTCGTAAAATTCTACATTGATGGAGTAAAAGTGCATGAAAGCTCAACTTCCATTAACACAACTTGTCAAAACGCCATCCCTGTCCGGTTTGGCAAATTCCCCTGGAATGCCAACGAACGGATGGTTGGTAAACTCGATGAGGTCGGTATCTGGACTGAAGTTCTGTCAGATGCCCAAATTACAGCTCTCTACAATTTAGGAGTTGGTACTCCTTACTCACCCTAGATACTATTTACCAAAATTTCTCTTTTGAGTTTGATACCATTTTATAGCTTTCTTGAATTCTTTCTCATCAAAATCAGGCCATAATGTTTTTGTAAAATATAATTCCGAATATGCAGTCTGCCAAAGTAAAAAGTTAGATAATCTGATTCTCCCTCCAGTTCTAATTACCAATTCTGGATCAGTCTGGCCCTTTGTATAAAGCTTTTTATTGATATCCCCCTCATCGATTTTCGAAATATACTTTTTAAATTTCGAGCTTTGCTCATTTAAATCAATACCCTCCTTAATTAAATCCTTGAACGCTTCAATAAGCTCTTTCTTGCCCCCATAATTCAAAGCTATGTTTAGCTGAATCGCTTCATTCTCAATATAAGTCTTCCTGATCTCATCAATTATTCTCTTAATTATTGCCGGTAAACCCTCAGACTCACCCAAAATTTCAATCTTTACTCCATTCTTCATCATTTTCTTAAGTTTCAAATGATAGGAACTCTTGATCAGCTTAAACAACCCCCAAACTTCCCTTTTTGCCCTTTCTTTAATATTCTCTGTTGATAAAGCATAAACCGTTATCGTTTTAACTCCCATTTTCGCCGCCGATTCGACTACCTCTTCTAAAGTATCTGAGCCTTTTTGATGACCTTTTAGCTCCGGAAGTCCGCGGGTTCTCGCCCATCGCCGGTTCCCGTCCATTATAATTGCTATATGTTTCGGTATAATTTTACCTGCAGATAAATTCTTATCCATTTTATTTTACCCTCATTCTTAAATACTCCACCAAAGACAAGAGCAGCTCTTCTTTAATATTTTTCAAAGACTTACTCGACTTCATAAAATAATTTTCTGCCTGTTTATTTGCATAATCCAAAGCACCTGTCTTTTCAAAAACCATCCTGATTTGCTTCACACCAGAATCATCAATATCTTCATTCCCATAATATCTCTTTAGTATTTCTTTTTGTTTCCTATCAGCCTGTTTCTGTGCATAAGCAATCAGCAGTGTTGCCTTTGACTCTTTAATATCTGAGCTAGCAGATTTACCCATTTTTCCTTCATCCCCAAACACTCCTAAAATATCATCCTGAATCTGAAAGGCTATTCCTAAGTTATCTCCGTAGAATTGAAGCTCTTTTAAAATCTCAGTTTTCGCCCCAGCCAAAATTGCTCCCACCATTAATGGGCCTGATACAGTGTATCTTGCTGTTTTTAGTAGAGCTATCTTATAACTGTCTTTATCTGTAAAATCCCTCTCTAAAAATGGCGCTTCTATATCCAGCATCTCACCAAAGACAGTTTGAGTTAATGTTTGAGAAAATAAATTAAGCGCTTTAATTTTTAGCGAATCTTCAATCCTTAAAGTACTCATCAATCTATAGGCAGTAAATAGCCCCACATCAGACAAGCAGATAGTTTGGGATATTGCCTTATGATCTCCTCCTAGTGATTGATGCAGGGTCGGTTTTAAGCGTCTGGTCATACTCTTATCAATCACATCATCCTGTGCCAAAATTGAAGTCTGAAATATTTCAAAAGCCGCCGCCGCGTCCAAAATACTTTCCGGTTTTTGCCCTCCGCCTATTCTATAACCCAGCAGCACCAGAGATCCTCGTATCCTCTTTCCATCCTTAGATGCCAATCTAAATTTTTCAAACACTTCAGTTAGTTTTGGGTCTATTTGCTCAGATTTACTAGCTACTTCAGCCAGCACCTCCTCTACTCTGACCTCTAGTTTTTGAGCCTGTTTGTTTAAATATTCCTTAAAATCCATGCCTGATACTTTAACATAATTTTGTTTAAAAAGGCATTTTTTGGTAGAATAACATCTCGGCTTTTAGAGACCTCTTCTCTAAATACTACTTATGGGCAACTTAAGAGACTACAAAAACTCAGCAGAACGAAGAGATTTTTTACAATCAGAATTAGAAACTGATCTTTCAAACATTTCAAAATTTTCTTTCACCGAGGAATCAGTTTCCGGTAAAAATATCGAGAACTTAATCGGCTCAGCCCAAATTCCCTTGGGAGTTGCCGGCCCAATTACAGTAACTCATAACCCATCACTCATAACCCATCACTATATTCCACTCGCCACCACAGAGGGTGCTTTAGTTGCTTCAGTTTCCCGCGGATGCAAGGCCATTAGCGAATCTGGAGGAGCCAGTATTCAAATAAACAATGTTGGAGTCACCAGAGCTCCGGTTTTCAAAACGAATGGTATCACCCATTCTGTCGAGATAAAAAAATGGCTCACCAATAATTACCAAAAATTAAAATCTCTTTCCGAAAGCACCTCATCTCATCTCAAACTACTAAAAATTGATTCTAATTTCTCCGGCCGTAACTTATTTATTCGCTTTCATTTTGATAGTGAAGATGCCATGGGTATGAATATGGCTACAATCGCAGTTGAGCAAGTCATTCCCTTGATAGAAAAGGAGACTGATTCCAAATGCATCTCAGTTTCTGGAAATTTTGACGTTGATAAAAAACCTGCTTGGTTAAATTTTATTACCGGCCGCGGAAAAAGAGTTTGGGCTGAGGTTATTATCCCAAAAGAAATAGTCAAAAGTATTCTTAAAACAACACCCGAAAAAATTACCGATTTAGTTTACCGGAAAATTCTTGTCGGCTCTATAATGTCTGGATCGATGGGTTTCAACGCACATTACTCAAACATAATTGCCGCTATTTTCGCCGCGACCGGCCAAGACTTAGGACAAGTCGTCGAAGGCAGTCTCGGCATAACTTCCGCTGAAGTTACCGATAATGGCGATTTATACTTTTCTGTTCACCTTCCATCCCTAATGATTGGAACAGTCGGCGGAGGCACTAACCTGCCCACCCAAAAAGAGGCCCTTAGCATTATGGGGATCAAAGGTGAGGGTGATACATCTAAGTTTGCTGGAATAATTGCTTCGACTGTTCTAGCTGGCGAACTTTCACTTTTAGCCTCACAATCCGCCGGTACTTTAGGAAAATCCCATATAAAACTCGGAAGAAACGGAGGAAACCAGGCGTAAGAATAGCTCATAAATAGTTGTGAACTATCCGCTATACCCTGTACGATATAAATAATGAAAACTGGTATCGTTGCTTACGGAACCTACATTCCTCGATTTAGAGTCAGAATTTCCGAAATTGCCGGATTCTGGGAAAGAGATGGCGATTCGGTCGTTAAATCTCTTGGGCTTGAAGAAAAATCAGTTCCCTCAATCGATGAGGACTCAGTTACAATGTCAGTTGAATCATCCCAGATAGCTCTCAAAAATGGCAGAGTCTCCCCAGAAAAAATTGAGGCCGTTTTAATTGGATCTGAATCTCATCCTTACGCTGTTAAACCGACAGCCACAACAGTTGCTGAAATCCCCGGAATCACCAAAAACTATCTTGGTGCTGACACTCAATTTGCTTGCAAAGCCGGAACTGCGGCAATGCAACTGGTTGCCGGACTCACCGAAAGCAAACAAATTAATTACGGCTTGATAATTGGCTCTGATACCGCCCAAGCAAAGCCAGGAGATGCACTTGAATATACTGCAGCATCCGCCAGCGGATCTTTTATTCTCGGCAACAAAAATGTAATTGCCCGGATAATTGATTTCACTTCATATTCAACAAACACTCCTGATTTTTGGCGTAGAGACGGCCAAAAATATCCTTCGCACGGAGGGCGTTTCACAGGTGAACCAGCCTACTTCGACCATGTTCTAAATGCTTCATCAAATTTACTTCAAAAAACTAAACTCCAACCTTCTGATTTTGCATATGCAGTTTTCCATATGCCTAATGCAAAATTCCCTAAACAGGCGGCTAAAAAATTAGGCTTTACCAGCGAACAGCTAAAACCTGGACTAATCGTTGAGAGCATCGGCAATCCCTACTCTGCCTCGTCTTTAGTTGGTCTCGCAGCAGTTTTAGATATTGCTAAACCCAATCAAAAAATCTTTGTCTGCTCATATGGCTCAGGTTCTGGTTCCGATGCTTTCGCTTTTGAAACAACTCCAGAAATTCTTGAATACCAAAAACTAAATCAAAATACCGTAGCCTCACAAGTGAAAAACAAAAAAGTCATTAGCTATCCTCAATTCGTAAAATTATTTAAATCAAAGGAGTACATATAACAATGAAGATTTATATTAAAGGTGTTGGTTTAACAAAATTTGGCGAACTTTGGGATAAGAATTTAGACGACCTTATTTTAGAGTCTTCCGAAAAAGCCATTAAAGATTCGGGAATAAAAAAAGACATTATCGACGCGGTCTTTATTGGCAACATGTTATATGGAAAAGTTTCAGATCAGGATCATCTTGGAGCCCTAGCAACTTCACTCTTAAAGCTTAATATCCCGGCAACCAGAGTTGAAGCCGCTTGCGCTTCCGGAGGCTTGGCAATTCAAAGCGCCGTCCATTCAATTCAAGCCGGAGCATACAAAAATGTTTTGGTAATCGGTGCTGAAAAAATGACCGATGTCTCAACCTCTCGAATTTCCCACGCTTTAATGGGAGCCGGATCAGAATCAGAACGCCAGGCAGGTTTAACTTTTCCTGCCCTTTATGCTTTAATGGCCAAATCTCATATCCAAAAGTATCAAACTCAAAAAAAACATTTAGCCTCAGTCGCTGTTAAAAATCATCATAACGCCTCACTTAATCCTAATGCTCAATTTCCTTACGAGATCACTCTAGATAAAGCCCTTTCTGCCCCAATAGTCTCCGATCCTTTTACAATTTTTGATTCATCCCCTATTACTGATGGCGCTGGTGCTGTCATACTATCTTCGGAGGGAAAAGCTGGTGATGTCTATATTTCTGCTTCCGAATCAGCAACTGACACTTTGGATTTAGCAGCCAGAGAGAACCTGACTGAAGTTAAAGCCACTCGTATTGCTTCTCAAAAAGCCTATCAAAAAACCGGACTCAAACCAACTGATTTAGATGTTATCGAAGTCCATGATTGTTTTACAATTGCTGAAATATTAGCCATGGAAGATTTAGGATTATGTCAGAAAGGGAAAGGCGGTGAGTTTATTTTTAGCGGAGCTACTCTCCTATCTGGTAAAATCCCCGTCAACACTTCCGGAGGATTAAAAGCTTGCGGCCATCCAGTCGGAGCAACTGGCGTTAAACAAATTATTGAAGTTACTGAACAACTGCGGGGCACCGCTGGCCAACGACAGGTTAAAAATGCCAAAATTGGTTTAACTCAAAACGTCGGCGGCACCGGAGCAACTGTCGTTATACATATTTTACAAAAATAAAATGAAACAATTTAACAATTTAACAATTTAAATTATATGAGCAGTCCAGTAAAACATTGGCGGGATACTAAGAAATTAAATCAAAACCTTTCTCAAAAAGGTAAGCTTTTAGTATGGACAAAAATCTTCACCGCTCCCTCTGGTTTTGAGTATCAAGCACCATATTTTGCCGGTATAATTGAACTTGAAAACGGCACTAAAGTACCCTCTCAAATAATTGACTGCGAAGAATCAGATTTAAAAATCGGACTTAAAGTTATTTCAGTTGTCAGAAGATCCCGCAAACCTCAGGCCGCCGACATCATTGAATATGGAATCAAATTCAAACCCCTCTAATATTATTAAAGTTTCAGCCCCCGGAAAAATTCACCTGATCGGCGAACACAGCGTCGTTTATGGCAAACCTGCTATCCTCGCTGCAATAAATTTAAGATTTACGGGACGAATTTATTCATCAAAGAAAAAGCAAATCCTTGGCATAATTCAGCACGATGATGCAATCGAAAAATTCCAAATCAATCTGGAAAAATTAATCACCAAAAAATTCGCTCTTTCCTCAATTCCAAACTACACAATCAAATTTAAAAATGATCTTCCAATCGGTTCAGGTCTTGGATCCTCCGCCGCTTTTTGCGCAGTCTTTACTTCCGCTCTGCTAAAATTTTTGAATATTAATTGTGACCTCGAAACATTAAATCAATTAGTTTATGAGGGTGAAAAAATATTTCAGGGAAATCCTTCTGGTGGTGATAATACAGTTGTCGTTTATGGGGGACTTATTTGGTTCAAAAAAGGAGAGAAACACAATACAATCTCAAATAAATTTGCTTTAAATTTTTTACTTATTGATTCTGGAAGACCTCATGAAAATACTTCCGAAATGGTAGAGCATGTCTCACATTTTGCTAAGCAAAATAAATTAAGATTTGATGAAATCATTAGTAATCAGGAGAGTCTCACCTCTCAAATGAAACAGGCCTTATCAGATCATAATAAATCACAATTATTTAAGATAATTAAATTAGCAGAAACCAATTTAGAAAGTCTCGGAGTCGTTGGTCAAACTGCGAGGGCTATTATTAGAGAGATCGAGAACTTAAAAGGAGCCGCTAAAATAACTGGCGCTGGTGGAATTAAAAAAGGCTCAGGAATGATTTTAGCTTTTCATCAAAACATAAATATTCTTATAGAATTTGCCAAGGAAAATAATTTAAAGTATTATTCAGTTCAGATTTCAGAAACAGGAATTGATGGAATGATTTAAAATTTTAAAATCAACCAGTTCTCCTGATGAAATAAAGGATCTGTTACATGCATAAAAAAATTACAGTTTCAGCTCCCGGAAAATTAATGCTTTTTGGCGAACATGCCGTTGTTTACGGTAAGCCCTGTATTGTAACTGCTGTAAATCAAAGACTCTCTCTAACCGCTTCCTATAACGATGAGCCAGTTTTTAGATTAAATGCCCCCGACGTTGATATTAAAAATTACAGTAAGCTGATGTCCCATCTCGGAGAAGACGAAATTCCAAAAGGCGCAAAATTTGTCGAATTCGCAACTAAAAATTTCTTTGAAAAATACGCCGATGCTATCCCCCCACACGCGGGAATTCAATTAGAAACTGTTGCCCAATTTAAATCTACTTTTGGCTTTGGCTCCTCTTCTGCATCAGCAGTTTGTACGGTCAAAGCATTGGCAGAAATATTTAAACCAGAACTAACTCAGAAAGAAATTTTTGACCTTGCTTATCAAACGGTATTGGATGTCCAAGGCTTAGGATCTGGCTTTGATTTAGCAGCTGCAATATACGGCGAAACTTTATACTTTGTAGCCGGAGGCAAAACCATTCAGCCATTAGCCATTAGCCATCTACCGCTCATTGTTGGCTACACCGGAGTCAAAGCCGATACCGCCACAATAGTCAAAGAAGTCGAAGCCCGCTTCGAGAATAATCAGGCAGATTTAAACAAAATTTATAACAACATGGAAAAAATAGTCGAAGAAGCAAAAGTCGCTTTTACAAATAATGATTTGAAAAAACTTGGCGAATTAATGAATTCAAATCAAACCCTGCTTGAACAATTGGGAGTTTCCACCAATAAACTCTCCTCAATTATCAATGCAGTTCGAAATGCCGGAGCTTTTGGTGCCAAACTCTCCGGAGCCGGAGGCGGCGATTGTATGATTGCTCTTGCTCCAGAGAATAGAATTAAGGCAGTTCAGCAAGCCATCCAAAACGCCGGCGGCCAAGTTTTAAAAGTTGAAGTAAATACAGATGGAGTTAGACTTGAGCAATGAATTACACAGATCCCGAAGAATTAGTAATTGTTGTTGACGAAAATGATTACGTCATGAATTACATGCCCAGAAAGGAAGCCCATACCAAGAAACTGCTTCATAGGACTATTTCAGTTTTAGTATTTAATGAGAAAGGACAAGTGATGCTTCAAAAAAGAAGTGTCAAAAAAGATAGTAACCCAGGAAAATGGTCGAATGCAGTAGGCGGACATGTCGGTGAAGAAGAAACCTATGACGAAGCCGCAGAAAGAGAAATCCTTGAAGAGTTAAGACTCAGCGCCAAACCTGCCTTTGTCAAAAGAATGATAATAGATGATCCTGCTCATAAAACAATGACTAAACTTTACACTCTTCAGTCAAATGGCCCTTTTAAATTTAATCCTGAAGAAACTGACGAACTAAGATTCTTTACTCGGGAAGAATTAAAAGAAGTCTTTGAAGATCTCTCAGAATCATCTAAAATAACTCTTAAAGAATACGGATTCCTAATATGAAATCAACCGCCATCGCTCCATCCAACATTGCCTTTACCAAATATTGGGGACGCAAAGACGAAACTTTAAGACTGCCGATGAACGGCAGTATCTCCATGTCTTTATCAAATCTTTTAACTACAACCACTGTAGAATTTGACGAAAAGTTAGCCGCCGATGATATAACTATAAATGACGAAAAAAGAGAAAAAGAAGCCGCCAAAGTTATAAAACATTTAAACCGAATTAGGAAACTCGCTGGCATAAATACCTATGCAAAAGTTATTTCTAAAAATTCTTTTCCAACAGGAACCGGCCTGTCGTCTTCCGCTTCAGGATTTGCAGCCCTAACAGTTGCGGGGGCTACTGCAGCAGGCCTTAAATTATCTGA
>CXWK01064763.1_pt3 | contig 11675 bp, 11 predicted proteins | sample 590851 | NCBI WGS metagenome assembly CXWK01 (sample SAMEA3498364, study PRJEB10139) | wastewater metagenome | biome: wastewater treatment plant; material: activated sludge | place: Denmark | collected 2014-08-01
GTAGATGTTGATTTAAGCGAAGTGCCCACTAATAAAAACGGAGAGTATGAGGAAGAGGGGCTTGATAGAAAACTGAATAATCAAGTTCAAAATGAAGCAGCACTACAATTCTTTAAAGAAGTTCGAGAAAGGGATCGGACGCAAAGTATAAAAGAGGGTAAGCCTCTTCGTCCTCTAACAACAAGTGCCTATGCTTCTTCTGTTGCCCATGCCCAGCAACTAGCTAGAGTATTTTCTGAAGCAGGAATATCCGCTGCAGCCGTATGGGGAGAGCAGGATGGTGCTGAAAAAGATGAAATTATGAAGAAATGGGCCTCAGGTGAAATAGAAGCTGTGTTTAGCAAAGACATTTTAGTAAGAGGTCTAGATCTGCCAAGAATACGAATGATTATGAATATTGCTCCGACTGCTTCAGCAATTGTAGAGAAACAACGGTGTGGTAGGGGTTTGCGACTTGACCCTGAAGATCCAAATAAACACACAATTATCGCAGATTTTGTTTATATAAATACTAAATCTGCGAGCACACAAGTAACGTACCCCGAATTATTAGGGTCTGCCCAGATAGTGAGGAAAGTAGTGAGTACACATGGAGTGGATACTCCCTCTGGCGGGGGAGGATTTGGGAATCTCGATGATATAGAAATTGAAGGACTTAAAGTCATAACGAACCCTGAGGATATAATGACTATATTGAACAAAATAAGACAGGAGCTGGGAGATAAATCACCTCCTCCGGGGTGGAAAGTAATGGGGCAAAAAGGGCTGTCTGGCACACTCGCAGATGCTGTAGGAAGAAAAACAGTAGCCATTCTTCCTCAGATTCCCGTAGTTTTATCTGAACTCGAAGTTCAGGCAAAAGAAAAAGGAGAGCCATTCTTTCCTTCCATGTACACTAGGAGTTTTACAAACAAAGCCGGAAAACAAAGCATTTTTTACTCTCCTGAGCTAGAAAGGATATTAGCAGAAAGATTAAAGCAGCTGGAGAAGCCACCTGAAGGATGGTTATTGTTAGGAGAAAGAAGAGTTAAAGGATCACTATCCGATTTAATAAAGCGAGAGCCTTCATGGATATTGAGGAGATTGCCAGAAGTAATTACTGATATTCAGAAGGAGCTAGTAGATAATGGTATTCCCATTGAGGAACAGGCCCCTTTAATAAGGCCGTATCGATCTAAAAGAGGCGGGCGTGATTATTATTCGCCGTCAATTACTGAAAAATTAAAAGAAATTGCAGATACAGAAATACCCCCTCCACCAGGCTGGTATTTATTGGGTGAGGGTGAAGTTGGAAGTCTGACCGGCGCTGTGCGGAAGTCAACTGGATGGGTTCTCCCGAGAATTCCTTTAATTGTTAAAGAAATACAGGCGGAACTAGAGGAAAAAGGAATTCCGATTGAGCAACAACCTATCCTGATGGGCCGCTTCGTATCACACGGGAAGGATGCTACATGCTACTCACCTCTTATTTTAGAAAAACTTCAACAAGAAGCAGAACAGTTAAAACCTATTCCTAAAGGATGGATGGGTGCGGGACAAGGTCCTGAGGATAAATCTGGTATCAGCGGTTTGATTTCCGGATATCCGGACTGGGTACGTCGGAGGATAGGTGAAGTTACGGAGGTTATACAAAAAAAGTGGAAGGATCAAGGAATCTCTCAAGAAGCATGGCCTTCCTTAGTGGGAGAGTTTGACTCGGTTACCGGTAAAGGGACTTTTTATTCACCTGAAGTGATACAAGAGCTGCAGAGCATGGCGGAGAAAGAAGAATATCCCCCGAGCGATTGGCTTGTGCTCGGGGATAGATCGGATATGGGTGCTTTGGCAGGTATTTTAGGAAGAGATAGAGCATGGGCAGAAAGGAGGATTCCAAGAGTGCTAGAGCAAATTGAGCGAGAAATGGAAGAAAAAGGAATTCCTGTTGAGAAAAGACCAAAACTAACAGGAGAGTATCTGAGTAGAAGTCGCCACGTATTACTACCATATTTTTCTCCAGTGGTATTAGAACGTCTCAGAGCTATTCAAGAAAGTGAACTTCCTCCTCCGTCGGGCTGGTTAACAGTTTCAGATAGTCGTTTACCAGGATCCCTTAGTGCTCTTCTTGGTCAGCGCAGGGAGAAGGTCTTGGCGCTGATTCCAGAGGTCTTATCGCAGATACAAGAGGATTATAAAAATAGAGGTGTCGCTCTGGAAGAACAGCCTCAACTATATGGAGAATTTTATGGCTCTACAGGAAGAGGTATATACTATGCTCCTGAAGTTATTGAGCGTCTAATAAAGCTAAATGAAAAAGCTCCCTAACTATCGATTTATACTGCTACAACAATCTAAACTTGTTGGGGTGATCGACGGGACTGCACACCCTCTGCTTTGCAGAGCCGAACTCATCAAACTTGCGTTTGATACTTAGAGTCCCTTGCTAATCTACCCACAAAAAATCCTCCACAGAGGAGGAATTTTTCTGGGGTCGTCTAGTGGATGACGTTCGTACCTGGTGGCACGATCCGAATAACTCTCAAGAAAGAGAATTACTCCGGCAAGTCTTACTTTCAAAAGACTTATCTGATCTCCAAACAGCTCATAAAGATTAATTTAATCGATTTTAATTAATCCTATAATGTAAATTATAGTTGTGTATGTTACAATTCGTGCCCAACATGAGCAAAGAAGCTAATATAGTTTTAATCACAGTTGATTCTTGCCGATATGACACTGCGGTTAAAGCATATACTCCGAATCTGGATAGTGTAGGACCCCTCAGAAGAGCTGAGACTGCTGGAAGTTTTACATACCCAGCCCATCACACATATTTTATTGGTAACCTCCCCCGGCTATTGGAAGGTGACCCTGATTATATTCCTGGAGTTGATCAAATTTGGAGATCCTCAGCTGCGAGACCTACTACAAAGCCAATCATGGAATCTTTCAACGGACCAACAATAATTGATCATTATCAGAGGAAAGGTTATAACGTTCAAGGATTTGGAGGAGTAACTTTCTTTGATAGTAATAATCCAAACAATACTCTCCCAGCGTTTTTTGATAATTTCACTTATTTTGCTAATCCTCAAAACCTACATCCGGATCAAAGAATACCAAGAACAGAGGCAGTCTTACCAATGGGTAATATAGATACTATTGCAAGGAAAGTAGATGGAGATAGCCCCTTTTTTCTTTTTGTGAATGCTCCCGAAACACATATCCCATATGATGTACCAGGAACAACTGTCGATCAAAAATATAAAGATCTAATAGCCAGAGTTTATAGAGAACAAAATACTAAAGCGAGATATAATCCAGATCAATTACCTTTTACTCCTGAGGAAATAGAGTTACTAAAGGCTCAGCAAGTTACCGCGCTTGAATGGGTCGACACAAAACTTGGTGAATTGTTTGATAAACTCCCAAAAAAGCATCCAACCTTAACAATTGTCTGTGGAGATCATGGTGAAGAATTTGGTGAAAGAGGGCGTTTTGGACATGGACACTTTGATGAGACAGTTATGACAGTCCCTGTGTGGGCTGGTTATAAGAAATAGTATCTTAGACTAAAGGTTGCTGAGTAGCTGTAAAACCAGGATTTTTTATAATCCACTGGGCAAGGGGCTTTGGAACGCTAGTTTTTTCTGTTATTGAATCATCGCTCATATCATCCACATCAAATCTAAGTGTAGGGATACCAGTCGGCGACTCCATTAACAGTCTTTTTTCTAAATTTGGTGGTAAATTGTCTAAAGAGTTGGTAATAAATTCCGGAGAAGCGACGAATCTTAAATACTCTTCTATTAAAACCCCCATATTTCCTACTGATGCGCGAGCTCTGGTATCAGATTCTGAAAGTGCTTTAGTTGTCTCAACTATCAGGGATAAGTACTCAGGATCCATGAGAGGCAAGCTGCCTGTTATCTGACCATTACTATCAATAGTTCTGATAAATCCTTGCTTGCGTCTTTGTTCTAAAAGCTCAATTACTACACCAGTAACCATGTATCCATATTTTCTGGATTCTCCTGCATCAGGAAGAACTTTTTCTTCTAAGAATTGTGACGCTTCTTGTTGATTAGCTGTTTGTTTAGGACTCTTTTTAATTGCTCGATTAACACGATCAGCAGTAATGTCAGGTTGAATTCCTGGCTCTAGCATAGTCCAGGCTCTATTTGTATAAGCAATTGAAGCAATAAGTTCCCCTTCTCTAGAGAAAAGATCCGTATCGTGAGGTCTACCAACAGAATTAAAAAAATCTTGGTATTTACCTTCTAAGCCTTGAGCTCTGAGAAACGAGGCAGTGAAGAGATGATCATAAGGATCGTGGATTAAAAGAGTCATTAATGTTCCTTTAAAGCCATTTATTACAGCGAAGCGGTCATTCTTACCAGTCTCCAGTAAAGCCACCTCTGGTCGGGTTTCCATATAGTCTCCCAAAACTGTAAGTCCTTCCGGTGGAACTGTGATTCTTATCCCCGTCTGTTGAAGCTGAGCAACACTCCTTCTTTCTTTTTGAGAAACTTGATGGTTATCATTCCATCTATAGCCAGGTCCTCTGGGGCTCGTTTTCTCTCGGTAACTTCTTATCATTTCCTCAAGTTCAGCATCAGTACCTTCTGTTTGTAAGTAGACTTGACCTTTGTCATGGGCATCGGCAAAGTCGGCATCACTTATGGCAAGTGCTTTTTCCTGGCGGGGGGTTTGAGCGGGAATTTTATCCCAAAACTGTTTGGCGACGCTGGGATCTGACACATATAAAACCCGAGTCATCTTTCGAAGAAGCATTCTCTCATTACCATTTATTTCAGGAACACTATTGAGAATTGTTGCAAGACCATTTCGCCTAGCTAGCTTAACTTGTTCTGGCATGTCTTTTTCAAATAATTGTTCGTTCATATTACTCGGCTATTGTATAAAATTGCTGGACTAAATTGTATGTTGTTTGGGAAATTGGTCCTCTAAAAAGTCTCTTACCCCCCACTGCGTACTGAAAAACCATCTCACCCTCAGTATTTTTGGTAAAACTCAAGGTCTCCACGGGATGCAAAGATCCGTGACTGGATTTAGGTACAGCAATTCCTTCGGTGGGAATATTTACAGCTTCAGCTCCCTTTAAAAGCTGATGATAATCTGATGAAGGATCAGCAGGATTATTCACAACTAGATCAGCTGCATTAGCAAGTCCTTCTCTGTGGAAACGATAAGTAGGTTCATCAGAGGCTAAGTAGGTCCCAATAATTCCATCAATTTCTTGTTGGTATGAGAGGTGATTTCGAATTACTTTTCTCATTAAGCGGTCGTGTAATGGAGCTTCAACTAAAACCGTAGCATCAGCTAGATCGACAAAAGGAGAGCTAAGCGCATAAATGCCATCAACTACAATCAAGTCTTGAGGCGGTTGAGTTTCTACGCCAACTCGCCGTTTATGAATCTCATCAAATACAGGTTTTTGGATAGTCTGTCCAGACTTAAGAGAGATCATGTCTAAACGAAGTTGATCTAAGTCATAAACCATTGGGTTGAGTCCAGCAAAAAAAGGTTTTTCTGGATCACCTGAGTCATGATTCAGATTAGGAATAAAACCTTTGAGGTAGTCATCGATTCTAACTATGCCACTATCAAATGTTGCAACAATGAGTGACGAGATTGTCGATTTCCCAGCAGCGGATTGTCCCGCAATGTGAACTAAAAAAGGCTCTGTTGATTTACGAGCGTCAAAAGCCTCTTTTATCTTAGGTAAAAGATTAGTGCGATCTGTTGCTTCTCTATTCCTGATGCGACTGTCAGGTTCTATCATAATAATTTACTGTATGTTATTATATCAAACGATAACACGTATGGAAGTTGCAAAAAAAGTCGTAAAATTTGTAGATGGGTCTTTTATGCCAGCTCTTGACGGAGCTTCAGAAAGATTTAATCAAATCTCGAAAAGTTTAGCTCGGGAAGGTGTCGACCTAACTGTAGTTCATGCATATCGGGGTTGGTCAGATTTGTCATTAATTGCACAGCAGGGTTTTAGAACTTTTGCCGTCCCTTCTCATTACTATTACAAAGATCACTCTGTAGTGGAAAGAATAATTGAACAAATAAAGCCAGATGTTGTTGAAATGAATGATATGGAACTTGCTATGTCAGCGGGTCTTAATTTAAGTAATAAGTATCGATTGCCCCTAGTATATGATGCGCAATGTGTAAGTTCAGTTTTAGCTACAAGTCTTGGTTTAAGTCCTGATGTTATTGCTGCAGACAAGGCTCAAGAACAACTACTCGGTAAAGTGGTGTCTGGGGCAATTTGTTTCACCGATCTTGATAGAAGCCAATTCGTCGAGACAACAGGTATAAGTCCTGAACGAGCTCATGTAATTCCACTCGGCTCAGATATCGAGGGTATCAAGCCACGCGAGATTGGAGAAAAAGATAAAACAGTCGTATTTTTAGGGAATATGTTCTACGAGCCGAACGCTGAAGGTGTCGAGTTTGCCGGAGATAAGGTTATCCCAGCTGTAATTGCGAAGCACCCTGATGCAAAATTTAGATTTGTTGGAGATGCCCCTGATGAGATGAAAGCGAAGTACGAGAATGAACACACTCAATTTACGGGTCGGATTGTTGATATAAATGAGGTATTTGATGGAGCCAGAGTTTGTATTGCACCAATCAAAACTGGTGGTGGCATGCGAGTCAAGATTTTAACTTACATGGCAACTGGAGTTCCGGTTGTGGCAACTTCAATTGGCTCTGAAGGAATTAATGACTTTAGTGCTCTAAATATAGCCGATAATGCTGAGCAGTTTATAGGTGGAGTTAATGACTTACTATCTGATTTAAGGGGTTCTCGGGCGCTAGGAGAAAAAGCGAGAGCACTCGTTGAAGCTGATTATTCGTGGAGAAGCATTGCCAGAAGGTGTATAAGTCTTTATGATCAAGCCATTAAGAATCCGGTACTTGATACTGGAATAGCAGCCTCAGTTATGACAAAAGAACCTTTTTGGCTAGCTGAGACAATAGACAAGGGTCGTTTTACATCAAAACCAGTTGATCCAGAAATAATAAATGTTGTTGGTTTTGGAAGGATAGCGCAAAGAACAATTGGGAGTTTTCTAGGGAGATAATATGTTAAGAGAACAACTAAGATCATTAATGAAAGTGGTTAGAGGGTTAAATGCTCCTGCCGAAAGAAAGATTAGCCCTCAAGACTGTATCGGATTTTATGATGAAACCCAAACTTTTCAATTCACAACTTTTGGAACTAGTGTTGATAAAGAAAGAATTCTAAAAGACCTTGCATCAAATGGAGCAAATGTAGTTGGTGTGATGACCCCGGAAGAAGCGACAAGATTATCTAGGAGACAAGACATTTCCTCACCCAACAGCCATCCTTTTAGAGATTAAAAACTTACGAATTCTTCAAATTCTTTAATAAATTGTTCATAATTTTCAAATTTTATAGTATTTATGCCAAGTTTTTTTGCAGCTTCAATATTTTTTAATGAATCATCAATAAAAAGGGTTTCGTTAGGCTTGCTGCCAGCTTTTTCCAAAGCAGCTAAAAATATCTTACTATCTGGTTTGCTAATTCCTAACTGATAAGAATTTGCAAAATAGTTAAATTTGTTTCTTAAATTGTTTTGATCAATCACTTCCTCCAGCCAGTCCTCAATTTGATTAGACAACATAACTAGAGTGAATTTATCTTGTAGATTGTCAATTAAGCTAACGATACGTGGCTCAATTGGAAAGGCATGCATTACCATCTTTTTAATCTTTTTAGGGTCCATGCTTAAATCTAGGCCTATTTGATTCCAGTACTCAGAACTCGACATTTGGTTGATTGCTGCGCTATCCCAGTTTTTATACAAAACATCTAATAAGTCTTGTTGAGTCATATTAAAAGACTCGCTATTTTTTTCTGCAAACTTTATTTTGTCTCGTGTTGGGGTAATAACTCCTGCATAGTCAAAAATAATAGTTTTTATCATGGAATATATTATATGAAAATATATGAGTAAATTACCAAGCTTTGTCCCTTGTAGAATTTGCAAATGTATTATCTAAGCCTACGCGGACTATTCTTAATGGTGCTCTATATGCTTCTTGATCAAGGTTCCCTAATAAATCATGAACATAATCTCTGAAATTCAGGCTAGCCCTACCTGAAAGAGGTGCATGTAAAACGTTTGCAGTTTTCTCCCTAAAAATAGCAAGACTTGTTGTGACATGGGCTACAAGCTCTTCGGAGGGTTTCTCGTGTCCAAGTTGCCTAAAATTATTAAATATCGTAACCCCAGTGACTAAAGTCCCTTGGGCTTTATCCAAGAAATTGGCTATTCTAGCTTCTTTATCATTAGGATTTCGATCAATATATCTGTCATGAAGAGACATAGCCCACATTGCTAAATTAAGATTAGGTACTTTAGAAAGCAAATCCTGTACGGCTTTAGTTTCGTAGTTTTTTCTAACAACCCAACGAGCGGATTCTCTTACTGGACCGGAATTTGGTGCATCGCCAACTCTTATCTCTCCTGCATCATGAATAACTATCATAGCTCGTACCTCATCCCAATTGACCTCTCTACCAAGTGGGAATCTTCCCTCGAGATGTGGAACCATTTGTAGCATACCAACAGTATGATCAAGCACAGACTCTGAGAATCCTTCCGGTTTTGGAAGATACGAGACGTCGCCATAAGTTTCAGGTCTTCCACCCTCACCCCAACGCTTAATTCTATGGAGATTAGCCTCGTATAGCTCGCGGTCCTGTTCGGGAATTATATGATATCTAGTGACTAGATGCGGTGGTAAAGCATCACTTATTTTTGCTCTCTCAGGCATAAGAGGGGAATTATAGCAAAGATTGTAAACTTAGACAACCTATAGTGGGTAAATAATCAGCACAATAAAGTCTAAAGGTTCGAGCGTCCGGTCAGTGGCTATTAAAAAACGCTGATATAACAACCTAAACTTAAATGGGGTGATCGACGGGACTCGAACCCGCGACCATCGGTACCACAAACCGAGGCTCTACCAGCTGAGCTACGACCACCACAAAATTAGAAAATGAAGCAACTTACTCCAAGACCTAACGACATATTTTACCTATTGCGCCAGCAATTGGCAAGCTCGCCTTACCTATTGCGCCAGCAATTGGCAAGAGAATTTGATCTAAGCTATGAAAGCACCTCTCATTGCAAAATTATTGGAAAACATAAAACTGATAAATGAAGCTAAAACCTAAAAATGCATCTCAAACCAGCTTCCAGTTTCAATAGGCTCTTTATTCTTAACAGAAATCTCAGCTTTATTTTCTTTAAATCTAATTACACCTGTAAAAGTTCCTAACGCAGGAGTTTTATACCCTAACGTGGGAATTGGTTTGCAATTTCCTGAATATCGTCCCGAGATATTAGAATTTCCGTTGCTATCCGGCTGGTCTGCATTTCCTGTAATCGCTGCCTCACAGGTCCCGCTTAAATTCCCAGAAATAGCCCCTCCTTTTTTTGGCAAAGTAATAGTGAAATTAACATTATAAGTGGAAAGTCTGTAGACCCCATTCATTACAATCTTGTCGTCCAAAGTCTGCGATGTATACGTATTTCCATGTTTAGTAAATGTCTTATTAGCAGTTATAGATTCCCCAGAGAGCTCATTCAAATTCCGATTCTCCTGACTCATCTCTGCCGAATCCGATGCTTCATTCTGTGATTCAGAGGCTGCATTAAAAGGGGATATCAGAGTAGTTTTAATACTTACTCCAACTATAAAAGCCAAAATCGCGATTAAAATAATAGGCAAAAATTTCATATTTTTAGTAAGTCTGTCTGGAATGAGTAGAAATATGCCTGTCAACCTTCTTTTCTAGATTATCAAATTCTTCTCTTGTCGGAGCGTCATCTTCTAAATAAGCAAGTTGACCGCCAATCATATCCAATCTCTCTTCAAGGCCATCAATTCTTTTATTTAATCTAACGTCTAATCCGTCTATCTTTTCGGTAATTTCCGTCTTAAAGGAGGCCAGTCCATTAACTACGCCTCTGATAATTTTCTCAACATTCTCATCACCCATAATTTAATAGTAGTTTTCAAGGCCGGAAATTACAATATAATAATTTTAATCAGCCCATGGTAATAATTGCCAAAGTTCGACCGGCTTTAAAATCGCACTTCTTATATCTGGCTGCAATTCTCCAAACTCCAAAGTATTCTCTCCGGGTAGAATCATCTGATTTATTGTTTTTGGTTTGTAGTAAGGCTTCTCTAGGGTAAAAGTGTATTCCTGATCAGGCAGTAAATACTTTGTTTCTATTATTTCTGATTTACCTTCGTTATTTAAAACAACCTCTGAGCTGGTAGAGGAGAGTGCATATCTAAGTTGACCCAAAATGCCTAGGATATAATCACCGCCAAAACTCTCCTTCCATTTAAGTGAGGCTGAAACATTCAAAAACACTGGTGCTTTTACCTCAATCTCAAAAGGATAATCTTTCTCTGTTAAGGCCTTGCCGCCCGAAAAAATATTAAAAGTTGTTTTATAGATTCCGCCCTTTAAAGGAGATACCGGAACAGTAAAAGTAATTTCTTCCTGAGGCGCAACACTTTTTCCTTCCGGAACTTCAAATCTGACTTCCCTAAACGCATCGCCTGAGCCGAACACATTTAGCACAATATCATTACTTTTTTCGCCTGATAGAGGATTTTTATCCCCCCAGATAGTTTGTCCTATATTCTTAAAAGTTAAAACTAAATTATAAGATTCACCGTAGGGGAGTGATGCGCTAATTCCGGAAGATGTCGCCTCCAAATAATTAGTAAAGCCGTCTTTTTCTATCCCTAACTTCATAAATTTAGCTTTCTCAGTTTGTATCGGTTTGCCGGAAGTCTTCGGTGCCTCTTGTAAAACATAATAAGGTAAGTGATAGTCCCTTTCTGCTTCTGTCGCTGCTCTCAATTTGCCGTTGACTTTAAATGAGAATTGATCAAACGGCGGCTCTTGGTAATTCAAAAGAAATGGTGTTACCGCTGCAATTCTTGGATTGGACCAAGCCCCGCTAAACGCCTCCCCATAATATTGGGCCACAGTCTCAGGCGAAGGAAACTTATTATTAGTAACTACCCCTTCTGAATGCTTCCAGCCGGTTTCTGTTATAAATACCGGCAAATTTTTAGTGACTCCTATCTGTCTTAATAGCTGCAGCTCCCACTCCCAAGTTCTTATAGTTCCTTTGCCCGATTCTCCGGGTTTGCCAACAAACCCAGGATTAGGATAAGAGTGTGAAACCCAGCCATGGAGTTTATTAAAAATTCCTGGTACTGCTTTCTCCATTCTCTGGATATACTCTTCTTCTAGTAAATATTTCGGCGGCTCATTAGGAGTTGAGGCATCAAACCCCGGATTCATTACAAAGAAGTCTTCGTTCTTAGCTTTTAAAGCATCAATCGTTTTATTCAAAACTACCGCGAATCCTTCCGGATCAACTGATCCACCCCACTCAGAAGCATGATTCGGTTCGTTGTAAATTGTGATATACCTATTTTGAACCGGCCAATTTAATTTATCTAAGAAATCCGCCCAGGCTTCTGCCTCGCCCTCATACGGCCTTTCCCAAACCCCCTCGCTCGTCGGCTTCGTCGCCAGTCTGATAATCGGAATCAAATGCCGCCTTCTTAATTCATTAAAAAACTCCTGCCATTTC